>Ga0105238_10003052_pt1 | contig 16697 bp, 16 predicted proteins | sample KBSC34metaG_FD_81526 | JGI IMG/M metagenome (GOLD analysis project Ga0105238, IMG submission 81526) | Corn rhizosphere microbial communities from Kellogg Biological Station, Michigan, USA - KBS C3-4 metaG | ecosystem: Host-associated > Plants > Roots > Rhizosphere > Soil | place: Michigan, USA... | reverse complement strand
TGGATGTACGTGCCGAGCGGCTCGATGAACCCGACCATCGTCGAAGGCGACCGTATCCTCGTCGACAAAGCCGCGTACGGCTGGCGCGTGCCGTTCACGACTCTGCGCCTGACCGATGGCGACGATCCGCAGCGTGGCGACATCGTGATCTTTCCCTCGCCCGAAGACGGCGTCACGCTGGTAAAGCGCGTCGTCGGCCTGCCCGGCGACAGCGTGGCGATGCGCGACGAACATCTGCTGATCAACGGCGCGCCGGTCGATTACTCGCCAGCGGGTGAAATTCCCGCTGACGCGCAGTTGCCGCGCGAGACCAGCGCACTGCCGCACGAATACCTGGCCGAGGATCTCGATGGCCGCGCGCACGCGATCATGTTGCTGCCGCAGCGCCGGGCAGATCGTTCGTTCGGCCCGGTAACCGTGCCGGCGGGACAATACCTGATGCTCGGCGACAGCCGCGACAACAGCAAGGACTCGCGTTATATCGGCTTCGTGCCGCGCAACAGCATCATCGGCCGCGCGTTTCGTGTCGCCTATTCGCTGGATGCCGACCACTGGTACAAGCCACGCGGCGATCGCTTCATGTCGAAGTTGAATTGAGCACCTAAGCCTGCTGCACGTGGTACCGGATCCATCCCGGAATATTTTCGTCGCCGGCGCCGGTGGCGCGATCGGTTCGGTACTGTGCAGGCTGCTGCTGCACGACGGCTGGCACGTTTCCGGAACCACTCGATCCGCTCAGCGTGCCGCAGAACTCCGGTCCATCGGCGTGCCGCCGGTCATCGTCGACGTGTTCGATCGGCAGGCGCTGATCGCGGCAGTCGTGCACGCGCAGCCGCATGTTGTCGTGCATCAGCTGACCGATCTGCCAAAAACCTTCAGCCCCGAGGCGATGCCGGCGGCGCGCGCCCGTAACGCACGCATTCGCGAGATCGGCACGGACAATCTCGTGGCTGCCGCGCTGCAGGCAGGCGCCAGGCGCATGGTCGCGCAAAGCATTGCCTTCGCTTACGCCGAAGGCCCGAAGCCGTATCTTGAAGACGCGCCGCTCGACCATGCGTCCGGCGCCGCCGTTGCAAAGCTCGAAACATTGGTATTGGGCTCGCCGTCGCTGCACGGCATCGTGCTCAGGTACGGCCGGCTGTACGGACCGCGTACCTGGTCGGAAGCGCCATCAGGCGAAGCGCCCGTACACGTCGACGCTGCGGCCCATGCGGCGCGTCGCGCCGTGACGCGTGGCGCCGCGGGCATCTACAACATCGCCGAAGAAGACGGCGTTGTATCGAGTGGGAGGGCGCGCCGGGAACTCGGCTGGAGTTCGCAATTCCGTTCGCTGCTTCAGGGTTGACCTTCGCGGCGCTGCTTGTACCAATCCTTGAACCGATACCACAGATAACTGGCTTCCGCGGCAACGAATCCAAGCGGCCGGAAACTCTCGACCAGCCCGTAGTCCGCAAATTCACGCCACGCCGGATCGTTGCCGGCAATCGCACCGGCCAGCACTTCGCCGAGCGCCGTGGTCGAAGAAACTCCGTGGCCGCCAAACGCCTGTATCCACCATAGTCCATCGCCGCGTGTGCCAAGTTGCGGCATCTGGTGGCGCGCGTAGCTCATCAAGCCGGACCACGCGTACTCAATGCGCACATCATGCAGCTGTGGAAACACTTCTAGCAAATCGCGCTTTAGGATGCGCGCCACATCCATCGGCTCACGATCGCGGATCGAGATGCGCCCGCCCCACAATATGCGCGTGTCGTTGAGCGGCCGGTAGTAGTCGAATGCAAAACGTGTGTCGTACACCGCTGCGCGCGTGCCGAAACATTCCGTCATGCGCGCTTCGCCCAGCGGCTCGGTCGCCATCACATACGTGGCAATCGGCAGCACCGCGCGATCGACACGGCGGTCGAGTCCCGCCAGATAGCCGCCGCAGGCGAGCACGACGATCTCGGCATCGACAAAACCGCCCGCTGCGTGCACACGCCAGCCCGAGCCGCGGCGCTCGAGGCGCAACGCCGGGGTGTTCTCGCGGATGCGCACGCCCTGCTCCACTGCCCGGTGCGCGATGCCGATCGCATAGTTGAGCGGATGCAGATGCAACGCGTTGCGCTCGTACAGCCCATCGCTGTAGCGCTCGCTGCGCACGCGTTCGCGCAGGCGCTCGTGCGGAATCCATTCCCATTGCTCGCCGAAATGATCCGCAAGCAAACGTTGCCGGCTGCGTAACACGTCTGCATCGCGAAACCAGTTCGTCCAGTACACGCCTTCGTCGACGGCATCGCAGTCGATCGCATAGTTGTTGACGCGTTGGCGGATCAGATCGACCGCGTCGATCGTGCGCTTGTAGAGTGATCGCGCACGCTGCTCACCAAGTTGCGCGAGCAGGCTCTGCTCGCCGAGCGAGTAACCGGAAAACACAAAGCCGCCGTTGCGTCCGGAGGCGCCAAAGCCCAGGTGCTCGCTTTCCAGCACGACGACATCGCGCACGCCGCGCTCGGCCAAGCCAAGCGCGGTGTTCAAACCGGCGTAGCCGGCGCCGACCACGCACACGCGCGCCTCGTCGTTGCCAGTCAGCGTGGCAAATGGCGTGTAGCGTCTTGCCGTGGCCAGGTAGTAGCTCGCGGCGTCGGAACGCAGATACATGCGACTCAGGCCAGCTTCGGCAGGCGGCGGCGCACGCTTTCGACGTCGTACGGGCCGCGTTCGGCGACGAGCTCGCGGGCCGCATCGACCTGTCCCCAGGTGTTCCACAGCAGCACGCCACGCACGCGGCCATCGTCGAGGTAGTAGACGACGCCTTCGCGGAACGGTTCGGTCCACTGCTCCACCACCTCGAGCCGGTCGTCGAGCATGCCGACGGCCTCGTAGCCGAGATCGAACAGGTCCGAATAGAAGAACGGCAGCGTGGTGTAAGGTTCGTTGGAGCCCGCCATCGCCAGTCCGGCGTGGTGGCCCATGCTGATCGCCGCATTCTCGTGCTCGACACGCTGCCTTGTATCCAATGCCACATTGTGGAAATTGGCCACGTCGCCGGCGGCGAAGATATCCGGGTCGCTGCTGCGCAGCCGTTCGTCGACGACAATGCCGTTGTCGACCTTCAGCCCCGCCTGTTCGGCCAGGTCCGTGTTTGGCGTGACGCCAAGTCCGGCGACGACCGCGTCGACGCGCAGCGTGCCGCCATCGGAAAGCTGCAACGTCACGCCGCGCTCGTCCGCACTACCCGCGTTCACCTTCACGCCGGCGCGCAGTTCGACGCCACGCTCGCGATAGTAGCCGTTGAGGAACTGCGCCAGCCGCGGCGGGAACCGTCCGGCACCGATCGCGTCTCCCGGAAACAGCATCGTGACCTTGCAGCCCGACGTCGCCAGCGAAGCGGCCAGCTCGCTGCCGATAAAGCCGCCGCCAACCACAGCCACGTGCGCACCAGGTGTGGCGAGGCGCCGCAGCACGAGGTAGTCGTCGAGCATGCGAAAGTGGATGACCCGTTCACCGGCAAACGGCAGGCGCCGCGGCGACGCGCCATTGGCCAGCAACAGTTTGCCGTACCGGTACGTGTCGCCGGCATCGTCGGACACAGTGCGATTGGCGCGATCCAGCCGTTGCGCACGCCGCCGCAGATGCAGCTTCGCGCCGCTGCGCGCAGTGCCGAGGTCGATCGATTCGACCGTCTTGTCCTTCCACAACGCTTTCGACAACGGCGGACGCTCGTACGGCGCGTGCGCGTCGTCGCTGATGATACCGACGCTCGCTTTGGCATCCTGCGCGCGCAGTGCTTTGGCAGCGGCGTCGGCGGTCATGCCACCGCCGATGATCAGATGGTCGTAGCGATGCTCCATGCGAGCGCTCCATGCAGGCTAGGTATCGAAGCCATCATAAAAGATTCGTTCGTTCGACTGTACTTCGTAGGCGCCTATGTCGGTCGACGCGCCGATCCATCTGGCGAATTTCCTGCCGCGCTGATCGGATGGATAACCCGATGTGGACTGCGGCCCTGCGTCGATCGCACACGAACCGTCGCCCAGCGCCCGGGTCTTGGTGAGACCGCCATTGTCGGCAAGCGGACCGAGGGTCGGATTGCAGTTGATCGTGTCGTTCGGCAGCGAAACCGAAAGCCCCGAGGGGTTCGAGCCAATCAAATCATGATTGCCGGTGACCAGCGTACCGGCCTTGATCTGGTCGCCCATGTTGCCGGAAACGATCGTCGACACGAGCAGGCAGGTCTGCTGGCAACGGATGCCGCCAAGCGGATAATTCTGCGGCTGCGCCGAATTGCCGGCGATCGTGCTGAAGAACAGCGAGACGCGATACGACATCAGCGCACCGGCTTCGTAGGCGATGTTGCCGGCGACGGTGGTGTTGGTGAGGTTGACGGCATTCTGGGTGTAGATGCCTCCGCCATTCATGCCGATCGAATTGTTCGACACGGTCGAGTTGAACAACGACACGCCGATATACGCGTAGACGCCGCCACCCTTGCTTCCCCCGGCCGTGTTCGCGTCGATCGTGACGTACGAGCCGACCACCGAGCCGTAGAAGCTGTAGATGCCGCCGCCATTGCCGGAGGTCGCGTGATTGCCGCTGATCGTCGAGGATTTGAGCGTGACCAGCGGACTGCAATGACCGCCGCCCGGCTGATAGTTCGATGCGTACAGTCCGGCGCCGTGCTGACCGGCGTTGTTGTCGCTGACCACGGAGTTTTTCAAATACAGCTGACCGCAATCGACCGCCACGCCGCCGCCGGAGGTGACCGCCGTGTTGCCGCTGATGATCGAGTTCGTCAGGCTCACCGCGGCCGTGCCGGCGGCGCTTACCGCGCCGCCGAGATCCGCTGCGGCACCATTGGACAGATGCAGCCCGCGCAGTGTCAGATTGGCCGTCGTGCCGATCATGCGGAAGTTCGGCGTGCCGCCCGCGCTGCTGCGCGTCAGCGTGACGAGTGGATTGCCACTCCCATCCAGTCCAGCGTTGATCGCGACCGCCTTGGTAACCGCCAACGCCGAGTTAGGATCGAGTGCGCTCGGCACCGTGAATGAGATGGTGGTTGGTGAAGTGAACACGGACAGATCGATCGTGTCGCTGCTGCCATTGCCGGCGGCGCAGGCGTTCTTAGGCGCCGCCGTGTTGACGGCGATCACCGCGTCGGCGAGCGTGCACTTGCCTGGTACGCTGCCTTCACTGGCATCGTTGACCAGCACCGTGGCCGCCTGCGACCTGGCGGAAAGACAAATTAGGATTGATGCCGCCAATGGCAGCAGGCAGGGATGGCTGGCCGCAAGGCGCTTCGCTCGCATGGCACTCTCCGGGGCAGTGTCCGCGCGCAACCCTACGCCATCGTGCGTGGCGAGCGCGTCAACGGCTCAGGCCGGCATGGATTGCCGCCGCCGGCCGTAGCGCGGCGCCAAGCGTGATGTGCAGCGCAGTTCGAATCCTGCGCTAAGCCTCGAAGCCGTTGGCGAAAACCGTGTCTGGCGGAGGGTCATCGGCAGCCTGCTTTTCCACCGCGCCGATATCCGTGTTGCTCCCCACCGGCCGGGGCAGGCCACGTTGGTCTGTGGTCAGCGTCGACGTATCAGGCCCCGCGTCGATCGCACAGGAACCGTTCTGCAGCGGCATGGTCTGGGTGGGCCCGCCGTAGTCGCCAAGCGGGAAAAGCTTCGGGTCGCAGTTGAGCGTATCCGGCGGTGCATTGAACGGCGCGTCGCCGAGGATGATGTTGTGATCGCCGGCAAAGTCGTACATGTTGTTGCCCGCCTCTACATCGCCAGCATCGTTGCCGCTGATGATGCTGGAATGCGCGCGCAGGAAATAGGTCGCGGACACGCCCCCCGTCGAGCCGGCGTAGTTGCCTCCATACACCGTGTTGCCGGATACGGTCGAGAAATCCATGTACACCGTGCCATGGCCGTTATGCGCCTGCGAAGGTCCGCCGTTCCGGTTGGGCCGGCCGAGTTGCTGTGCGTACGCAAATATGCCGCCGCCTTTGGTATTGATGTGATTCCCGCTCACCGTCGAGTTTGTGAGGATCACGCGGTCGGCCCAGATACCGCCGCCCTGTTCACCGCCGCGTGGAATATGGTTGTTGTTGTTCGGATCGATGTAGGTGATGCCGGCTTTATTGTTGCTGACCGTCGAACTGTTGAGCACCACATCGCCTGCGAAACTGTAGATGCCGCCGCCGTCGTGGTAGGTGGAATTGCCGTCGACGGTGCATCGGGTCAGCGTGAGCGTGGCATGCGCTTTCACGTAAATACCGCCGCCGTTATTTGGCGCATAGTTGTCGCTGACCGTGGAATCGGTCACCGTGACATCACCATCGGCGGTACTGATGCCGCCACCAGAATACGTCGAGGCAGCAGCAAGGATGCGGTTGCCGGTAATGATCGAATTCGCGATCGTCAACTTGGCACCGGTGTACGCATACACGCCGGCGCCGCGCCCAGGCGAGTTGCCGTTGGTGATTTTCAAGCCCTGGATGGTCAGGTCCTTGGTGGTGCCGATCACGCGGAAATTGACGCCGGTGACGCTGCTGCGCTGGAGCGTGACCAGCGGCTTGCCGTCGCTGCCGAGCGGCCCACTGAGGATCGCGGGCTGCGTGAAGCCGAACGCGGAAAGTCCGTCGGCGGCATTGGGCAACACCACCGAAATCGTGGTGGGCGCGGTGAAGAACGACAGATCAACTGTGTCGTTCAAACCATCGCCGGCCACGCAGGCGTTCACCGCGCTGGCGGTATTAAGCGCGGCTACGGCATCCTGCAGCGTGCACTTGCCGGGCACGCTGTCGTCGCTGGCGTCGTTGACCGCAATGGTGGCGCCTTGCGCCGCGCCAACCATGCACAGCGCGATGGCCGCGGCCAACGGCGCCAGCGGAAATTTGCGACGCCGACGCTCACGTGCGCACGACGCATCCACAACGATTGCCTTGTTCATGACTTCCCCCCGGTATTGCAACGGCCTGTGGAGTGAAAATTACACTTCGCCGCGCGCGACCGCAATCCGTATTTCACACCATGCCCACAATAATCAGGAGGCTCCACAATTCTTCCATCATTTGCCACGGCAATGCAGATGGGCATTGCGGCCCGCGGGCTTCAACGGAACATGTCGCGCGGCTGATGGCGCCGCATCGGCATCGGCCTGCCTCACGTTGCCAATTCCCGTCCGGCATATCGTGCGCTACTGCAGTGCGCTAGGCTCCGCTTTCGAAGCCGTCGTAAAAAATCCGCTCGTTGGGCTGAGCCTCATACGCGCCAATGTCGGTTGCAGCGCCGAATTTGCGCAGGAATTTGGCGCCGCGCTGGTCGGTGTGGATATTCCCCGGCGCGTTGACCGGCCCGGCATTGATTGCGCATGAGCCATTCGGCAGGTTGCGCGTCAATGTCGGCCCGCCGTTGTTTAGCAGCGGGCCCAGCTGCGGATCGCACGTGTTGTTGCCGATCGGCGCACACCCCTGAAACACGCGGATGATGTTGTTGTTGCCGCTGCAGGTGGCGTAGTCGCCGACGCTGACATCGTTCTTGGAATTGCTTGCGAAGATGCTGGCGACCGCCCTGAAATACGCGCCTACCGACTGGCTCGGCGAAGTGGCAAGGCCGCCACCCGCGCCCATGCTTGGCGACGAAATCATGTTGTTGGCGATTGTGGAAAAGTATACGAATGCCCTGCTGCGCGCATACACGCCGCCGCCGTAGTAGCTCGCCCCGTTGCCGCTGATCGTCGAATTCGTCAGCGTCACATCCTGGTGCGCGTAAATCCCGCCGCCTTTCTGCGCGTAGTTGCTCGCCAATGTCGAGCCGTTGACGACCACGTTGCCCTGGAAACTGGCCACGCCGCCGCCCTTGCCGCCGGCGGTGTTGTAGCTGACGGTCGAATTGTTCAGCGTGATCGTGCCCGCATTCGGCGTGTACACGCCGCCACCGTAGCGCGTCACACTGTTGTTCGTGATCGAAGAGCTATTGATCGTGATGCTGCCCGATTCCGCATCCACCGCGCCGCCGGAATACGCCTGCGTCGAATTGCCGCTGATCACCGAGTGGGAGATCGTGATGTTCGCCGCGCCGCTCGCGTAGATGGCGCCGCCGCGCCCGTGCGGCAAGCCGCCGCTCAGCGCCAGGCCCTGCACGGTCACGTTGGCGCTGCTCGCCAGCAAACGGAACTTCGGCGTGCCGCTGACCGAACTGCGGGCGATCGTGACGAGCGGCGTGCCACCGGCATCCAGGTTGCCGCGGATCGTCGCAGCCCTGGAGAGGGCCAGCGCCGACTTGGCGTCGGCCGATGAGGCCAGCGCAAATGTGATCGCAGTCGGTATGCTGAAAAAGGATAAATCGATCGTGTCGTTGTTGCCGTTGCCGGCCGCGCAGGCATTCACCGCCGCAAGACCGTTCACCGCGGCAACCGCGTCGAGCAGCGTGCACTTGCCGCTTACGCTGACGTCACTGGCACTGTTGACGAAAATCGTCGCCGCATATCCGTTCGCGGAAAAGCACAGCGTCATTGCGGCGGCCAACGGCGCGAGAGCAACGGCACCGCGCGCACGACGGTAACGGATATGCGGGCTCATCAGAAGCTCCCGTTGTGGGTGGGCGTCACGCCAGGCTGAGCGTCACCTCGATGTTGCCGCGCGTCGCGTTCGAATACGGGCACACCTTGTGCGCCTTTTCGATCAGCGACTGCGCAACGGCACGATCGACGCCGGGCAATGACACCTTGAGCGCCACCTGCAAACCGAACCCGCCCGGAATCGGACCGATACCGACCGAGCCATCGATCGAGGTATCGGCCGGCACCGCAATCTTTTCCTGTCCGGCGACAAACTTGATCGCGCCGATGAAGCAGGCCGAGTAGCCAGCGGCGAACAACTGCTCCGGATTGACGCCCTCGCCTGTTCCGCCCATTTCCTTCGGCGGCTTGAGCACCACGTCGATACGGCCGTCCGAAGAAACCGCGCGGCCGTCGCGGCCACCGGTGGCCTTGGCGTGCGCCGTGTACAGCACCTTGTCGAGCTTCATGTCGGTATCCTTCCTTCTTCAGTTGCGTGCGTGCGAATGCCGCACGAATCATGCAATGCAATTATGCCCCGGCGCGCGCCAAAAATCAGGCGTGCAGATCAGGTACGGCAGCAGACGCGGCTTGGGCAAGGCGTACAAGATCAGCCGCTGCCACGCGTCTTGCGGTAGCGCCGGATCAGCGCGTTGGTCGAGCTGTCGTGATCGAGCTTGTCCTTGCCATCGGCATCGCCCGTCATTTCCGGCGCGATGCGCTTGGCCAGCTGCTTGCCGAGTTCGACACCCCACTGGTCGAACGAGTCGATGTCCCAGATGCAGCCCTGCACGAACACGCTGTGCTCGTACAGCGCGACCAGCGCGCCGAGTGCATGCGGTGTCAATCTTTCGGCAAGGATCACGTTGCTCGGCCGGTTGCCCTCGAAGACGCGATGCGGCACCAGCTCCGCACGCGTGCCTTCTGCGCGCACCTGATCGGCGGTTTTGCCGAAAGCCAGCGCCTCGGCCTGGGCAAACATGTTCGCCATCAGCAGATCGTGTGGCTTGCCCTCGAGCGGATTCAAGCTGCGGCTGAAGCCGATGAAATCGCACGGCAACAATTGCGTGCCCTGGTGCAGCAGCTGGTAGAACGAATGCTGGCCATTGGTGCCGGGCTCGCCGAAATACACCGGGCAGGTTGCGTAGTCGACGCGCGTGCCGTCATGCGTCACTTGCTTGCCGTTGCTCTCCATCGCCAGCTGCTGCAAATAGGCTGGAAAGCGTTTCAGATACTGCTCGTAGGGCAGCACCGCAACACTCGCGGCGCCGAGGAAATTGACATTCCACACGGTCAGCAGCGCCATCAGCAGCGGTAGGTTCTGCGGCAGCGGCGCTTTGCGGAAATGCTCATCCATGGCGCGAAAGCCGGCCAGCATCGCCTGAAAATTCTCGGGCCCGATCGCCAGCATGGTCGACAAGCCGATCGCCGAATCCATCGAATAGCGGCCGCCGACCCAGTCCCAGAAGCCGAACATGTTGGTGGTATCGATGCCGAACTTCGCGACTTCGGCCGCATTCGTCGACACAGCCACGAAATGCTGGCCGACCGCGCGTTCGTCGCCTAGCACCTGCAGCAGCCAGCTGCGCGCGGCGTGCGCATTCGCCAGCGTTTCCTGCGTCGTGAAGGTCTTCGAGCAGACGATGAACAACGTCTCGGCTGCATCCAGGTCACGCACGGCTTCGGCGAAATCGGTGCCGTCGACGTTCGACACGAAACGCACGGCCAGATCGCGTTGGCTGTAGTGGCGCAGCGCCTCGTACGCCATCACCGGCCCGAGGTCGGAACCGCCGATGCCGATGTTGACGATGTGGCGGATGCGCTTGCCGGTGTAGCCAGTCCACGCGCCATTGCGCACGCGCTCGGAGAATGCGGCCATGCGCTCGAGCACGGCGTGCACGTCGGGCACGACATCGACGCCGTCGACCTCGATCTTTTCGCCGGCCGCTGCGCGCAGCGCCACGTGCAGCACCGCGCGCTGCTCGGTGCTGTTGATCCGGTCGCCGCGAAACATCGCCGCGGCACGTTCGCGCACGCCGCACTCCTCGGCCAAGGCGATCAGCAACTGCAGCGTCTGCGCATCGATGCGATTCTTGGAATAGTCCAGGTACAGCCCGGCGCCTTCGGCCGTGAAACGCGTGCCGCGCTGCGCATCGGCGGCGAACAGGTCGCGCATGTGCGCGTCGCGAATCGTCGCGTGATGATCGAGCAGTGCGCGCCAGGCCGGGCGCGAACGCAAACGGGGTGCTGTCATGGGCGTTTCATGCGCAGGAATAGACGTCCGGATGGATCGGTGCGGGGCGCGGCGCAGGATAACGAAAACAACGCCGCGGAGATACTCAGGAACACCCAGTAGTCGGTTGGCGCCGGTCCCCACCAGTGTATGTGCCATGGCACGTTGCCGGGCACGAACCTGGCCACGCCGAATGCCGGATTGAGCACGAACCAGAGAAAATCCTCGGCGATCCAGAACAGCAGGATGCAGCCGCAGACACGCGCCTCGCCACGCCACGACCAATGGCCGAAGAACACTAGTGGAAAATGGAAAAAAAGCGTAATGCACGGGAAGATCCAGGCGTGATAGCCGGTCATCTCGCGTCCACCCCAGAAGATTTCCAGCCACCAGTTCGACTTGACGCGCCAGGTCGGCAGGTTCGCCGCCCAGCCCGCCGCGCCTTCGATCTGGATTTCGACATTGGCCAGGAAATACGCGAGCACAAGCACGCCGAGGATCGTCGGCAACAGCAGGCGTCGAAACCGCGCGATATCCGTCATGCTTTTACCGCGCCCGCCTCGATCACGGTGCGCAAGACATCGCGTGCCGCATGCGGACGCGCGAGCAGGCGCGCGCGTTCGCTCATTTGCGCCAGGCGCTGCGGCGCTGCCAGCAGTTCGTGGACACGATAGGCCAAACCGACCGCATCGATCGCCTTCAGCGCGGCGCCATTTTCCAGCAGGTAATCCGCGTTGCGCTCTTCCTGGCCGGGGATCGGCGAGTGCACGATCATCGGCTTGCCCATCGCCAGGCATTCCGACGTGGACAAGCCACCCGGTTTGGTGATCACCAGATCGGCGCACGCCATCAGGCGCTCGACCTGGTTGGTGTAGCCATGCGGGAAGAGCCTTCCCGGGAATTTCGGTGCCATGTCTTGCAGCAGCTTCAGTGCGTGCACATTGCGTCCGGCCAGCACGATCAGCTGGAAATCATGTTCCAGCACCAGCAGGCTTTCGGCAACCTGTTCGAGATGACCGACGCCGGCACCGCCGCCCATCAGCAACAGCGTGCGACGCTGCGGATCGACATGAATTTCCGCCGCGCACTCGGCGCGCTGCAGCGGCTTGGTGAATGCCGGCACGATCGGAATGCCGACCACCTGCACTCCCGCGCCATCCATGCCGAGCGTGCGCATGCGATAGCCGATTTCGTCGTTCGCGGCAAAGTAGCCGGTCATGTGCGGAATCACCCACATCCGATGCAGGTCGAAGTCCGTCACCTGCACCCAGACCGGAATCGACAGGCGCTCGCGGCGAATCTCGTGCATCAGCACTTCCGCCGGCAGGAAGTGCGTGCAGACGATCGCATCCGGCGCGAAATCGGCGATGCGCTTGCGCAAGCGGCGCGTGTTCATGCGCTCGATCGAGCGGCGCATCTTGTTGAACGTCGCATCGGAGCGCGCATCACCGGTCATCTTGTACAACCAGCCCCACACCGCCGGATGCTTGTTGACCAGATTGATGTACGCATCGGCGTAGACCTTGCGGAACGTCGTCGAGGCATAGTCCATGACGTCCAGATGCAAGGTCTCGACGTCGGCAAACTCCGCCTGCGCGCACAGATGCAGTGCTTCGGCAGCGCGCACGTGCCCGGCGCCCGCGGAAACACTGAGCAGCAGGATCTTGCGCACGCTCATGCGGGCGACTCGCGGGTGATCGGTCGCGATATGCGGCGACGCGAACGACGCGCCGTCAAACTGCCGCCAGCGCCACGGCATTGCGGCGAAGAGAATACTGCGCAGATCAGCGCGCAGTCAGGCGTGCGTCGATGAAGACGGGGTGTTGTCGCCGTCGTAGCGCCGCGCCAGCGCGGCAATGCCGGCAATGCTCGCAACCGACAGCACCGCCGTGAGGCTGACCCAGATCCAGGCGTGCTGCAGCTGTGCGATCCAGCCGCCACGGTCGAGCCAGTAGATGAGGTATTCCATGTCGTGCCACCCGGGTTGCGGATGGACGCAGCTTGGCGCCGGTGCATGACAGGCTGGTTGCAGCCGGATGCAAGCAATGTGACTGGCTTCGTTACGATTTGAATCAACCCGACTTGGATCAATCCGAATTGGATCAGTCCGACTCGCATCATGCGCAGTGCGGCAGGCTGGCGGTTTCGGCCGCCAGCGTGCCGCGCGAATGTCCCTGCTCGGCCAGATATTCGAGCCAGCGATTCAGAAACGTCGCCATGCGCATGCGATTCTGAAACAGCGTCTTGGCCGGCAGGAACGGTCCCAGCTCCTGCCACAGGCGCTTGCCGGGATGACAATGCGTCACTTCAGCGACACGCGCGTCGGAATAGGTGCGCAGCCACGCCGCCGGCGACAGCCCGCCGGTGTCGCGATCGGGCAGTGCGTAGGTCAGGTGCAGCTCCATCGTGTACGGATGCCGCTCGACGACTTCCAGAAACAGGTCCAGTCCGTCGTCGACGCTGGAGCGATAGCGGCCGACCGCCAGGGTCTGCGGTGCAAACATGCGCACCAGGCGATGGTAGTTCTCCGCGTACAGTCCCATCAGGTACGCAAAGCGCCCTGGCAGTACGGTTTCGCGAGGTTCGGCAAGCAGTGTCATGGGCCGGATCATAGCACCCGTGTACGGCACGGCCAGACTGCACAAACGCGTTCGCGCAGGCTAGAATAGGCCTCCCCTTCGCCATGCCAGCAGCGGTACGCCGCAGCGACATCCTTGCTGGCATATCGCGCATCCGGGCACCTGGACACTGCAAATGAAAACGGGCGACCCGTTGTCGGATCGCCCGCGTGTATTCCGTTACGTCCGATGTCGAATCAGCTTCGCGGCGCGTTAGTGGCCGTGATGCGACCCGTTGCCGCCGGACGAAGATCCATGCGAGCCATGCGATCCGCCGTGGTAGCCGCCGTGACCGCCGTGATAGCCGCCGTGGCCGTAGTGATGACCACCGTAGTAGTAGCTGCCATAGAAGCCCAAGCCGAACCACGGGCCGCCGTAACCGTAGTACCACGGATCGTAATAGCTCGAGTAGTACGCGGGTGCGTAGCGATAGCCGTAGCTGTAGCCGCCGTCGTCGTAGTTGCCGCCAACTACGGTGCCGTCGTCGTAAACCACGCCTGGGCGCTGATAGGCCGGATACACGCAGCCACCCAGCATCGCCAGCAGACCCGTGACCAGAACCAGACCCATTACACGTTTCATGATGCGCTCCTGTTGCTGTTGCTGCATCAATGTACGCTGCAATGGCTAAACCGCTGCTGAGTGCGTTCGTTCACATTCGCGGCGCAAGCGTAAGTTCTTGTCGCGGCCTTCACATTCATTAACGATCAGAAGTTCGGGTGCGAAAGCGCCTGCAGAAAACGGCTGATCAGTGCAGGTTCGGTCAACACGGTTGCCGCCACGCCGTAGGCGGCGCCCCACAAATGTGCACCGTGGTTGACGTTCGTGCCGCCGCGCCGATCCATGTAGATGCTGTAGGCGATGTACAGCACCGCGAACAGGATGGCCGGCATCGGCACGACGTAAAAGATCCGCAAGGTCATCCACGGCTGCAGCAGGATCGAAGCGAACAATGCTGCCGACACGGCGCCAGACGCGCCTAGGCTGCGATACTCAGCGTTTTCGCGGTTGTCGAAGTAGCTCGGCAGTATCGACACGATCAGGCCGCCGATGTAGAACAACGAGTAAGCCCAATCGCCCAAATGCCGGGCATAGAACGGTTCCATCACCGCACCGAAAAAATACAGCGTGATCATGTTGAAGATCAGGTGCTGCGGATCGGCGTGGATCAATCCATATGTGACCAGGCGATAGTACTGGCGATCACGGCTGATCGCCGGCGGCCACAGGATCATCTTCTGGATCAAGCCGATGTTGCCGAATGCAAGCATCGAAACCAGGCTGGTGACGGCAATGATGATGATGTTGACGCTGATGTCGTTCATGCTGATGTCTTCAGGGGTGTGCCGCTGCCGATGCCGGCGCGCAGGATAGCGGAAATTGGCGGTTCGGCGCCGACGTGACTTCCGGCAGTTCATGGCCCAGCTGAATCTCCGCATGGTGTGCGCACGCCACGCTGGAGAATCCCGATGCGCCCAGTCCTGCTGCTTTGCGCGCTGCTCACGCTGTCTCCGCTCGCCGGCACGGCGGCTACGCCGGTCGCCGCCGGTGTGGATATGATCGCCGGCAAGTTCGTGCCAAACCAGCAGCCCGACGGCAATAGTATACTTTTCCGCACCGCCGACGGCCTGGTCGTTCTCGACACCGGCCGGCATGCCGCGCACACGCAGCAGATCATCGACTACGCGCAGCAGGCCGGCCTGCCCATCATCGCGGTCTTCAACAGCCACTGGCACCTGGACCACATTGGCGGCAACCCGCGCATCCGCGCTGCGTTCCCGAAGGCGCGCTTCTACGCCAGCGATGCCTTGTCCGACGCGCTGAAAGGATTCCTCGCCAGCTACCGCAAGCAGCTCGAGGACGCGCTGGCGCAGCCGGCCGACGACAAGCAGAAGCAAGCCTGGCGCGACGAGATCGCCATCATCGATGCGGGATCCAAGCTGGCACCCGATGAAGTGATCGGCGCCTCGCGCAAGCTGAGCGTCGGCGGTCGCGGCTTCGAGGTGCATCTGGAGAAGCACAGTGTCACTGCAGGCGACGTCTGGCTGCTGGATCCGGCTTCGCACGTGCTGGTCTCGGGCGACCTGGTCACCCTGCCGGTACCGTTTCTCGATACCGCCTGTCCGGCGCACTGGAAGACCGCGCTCGACGATCTGGCGCACGCCGACTTCAAGCAACTGATCCCGGGCCACGGTGCGCCGATGTCGCGCAAGGATTTCGAAAGCTATCGCAAGGCCTTCGGCAACCTGCTCGCCTGCAGCGCCGGCAAGGACGCCAAGAATGTCTGCATCGACGGCTGGATCCACGACACCGAATCCCTGGTCGCCGAAGCGGATCGCGATTTCGCCAAACACCTGCTCGACTACTACATGGACGCGTCGTTGCGCGCCGATGCGAAACACACCGCGAAGCTCTGTGGAACCACGTCGTAACCTCAGGGGTATACAAATGCGCATCGTCGTACTGGCTTTCGCGTTGGCCTCGAATTCGTTCGCCGGCACATCACCGCCACAGCAACCACTACCCACTGGATGCAGCAGCATGCGCAACGAACATCGCCAGTTCGACTTCTGGATCGGCCGCTGGGAAGTGTTCAACCCGAAAGGCGCGATAGCCGGGCACAGTCGTATCGAGCCGGTCAGCGACGGCTGCGGCATCTCCGAACATTGGGAAGGCTCCGGCGGCAGCCGCGGCGTGAGCTACAACGCGTGGGATCCGGGTTCCGGCCACTGGCACCAGTTCTGGGTCGGCAATAGCAGCGGCGACGTGCTGTATCTGGAAGGCGGCTTGAAGGACGGCAGCATGATCCTGCAGGGCTCACGCCCGAACGCGACCGACGGCAAGCCGCAGTTGCAGCGCATCACCTGGACGCCGAACACCGACGGCACGGTGCGCCAGCTGTGGGAGACGTCCGACGATGCCGGCAAGACCTGGCAAGTTGCGTTCGACGGCAGTTACCACAAGAAAAAGGATTGATGCGAGAGGGAACCTCAACAATGCGTAGGGTGCGTCTCGGACGCACCGCGAGGATGCCTTGACGTCAGGTCGGTGCGTCCAAGACGCACCCTACGCGCTTCAACCGACGCGCGTTGCGCTTCAGCAATTCATGTACTTCCAGTTGCGCTGCTTGCCCTCGGCAATCCACTCGATCGCCGTGGCCAGCCGCTTGGCGCGGGTTTCCTCGCGCTTGGCTTCGCTGATCCAGTCGACGTATTCGCGTTGCGCGCTCGGGCTGAACGCGGCGTAGACGGCGGCCGCCTTCCTGTTCTTCTTCAGTGCGGCCGCCAGGTCGTCAGGCGCCTGCGGCGCCGGCCGCG
>Ga0105238_10003051_pt1 | contig 16698 bp, 11 predicted proteins | sample KBSC34metaG_FD_81526 | JGI IMG/M metagenome (GOLD analysis project Ga0105238, IMG submission 81526) | Corn rhizosphere microbial communities from Kellogg Biological Station, Michigan, USA - KBS C3-4 metaG | ecosystem: Host-associated > Plants > Roots > Rhizosphere > Soil | place: Michigan, USA... | reverse complement strand
CGTACCTTCAAAAAAGTCAGCCGTATCATAAGAGAGCTTTCGAAGCTTGACATAGAGACCAGGCTGAATGGCCTCTACCCTCTTGGCTACTTCGCGCAATCCATCTGCACCACCTCTGGCCGCGATCATAGCGTCAAATATGCCCGGGTCTCGATTGATGAGTTGCTCCATGCCATATGCCGCAATGGCACCGTCGGGAACAGTACCTTTTCCATCTTCCGCTAAAGTTGCATACTTTATTGGTAAGCGTATGCTATCGCCAAAACTCACGGAGCGACCTTTTTCAGATATTAATCCCTGCGGATGTCCGGCAGCTTCTCGCAAGTATTTTTGGCGCATAAGTTCTGCAAACGCCTCCTCGTAATAACTGCCCTCGGTATTTCTATCTTTGTCTACTAAGTGGCCCGTTCGGGGAGCCTCATAGCTGATACCGTTGAGTGTTTCCTCATAGGTGAGATTACCGCCATATCTATCGGTGGAGTGGGCTTTTTCATGCACAAGAACGCCTTCTATAAGTAAGGGACCGTTAAGTTCCTCTAAAGCTTCATCACGGAATACTGCTATTGCCTCAACGGCACTGAAATAAATACCGTCTTTATCACCCGGAGGAGCGTTTAAGTCAACGGCCTGAACCGCCTGGTTAAAGGCGGGTCTGTCCGCTTCAGCAACGACTATATGGGGTTGGGGAGTTAATCCTTGAGCACGAAAAAATGCATCGACTCGCGCAGTATCCAAGCCTTTCTCATTTGAGGGCACGGCTTCTATGACTGCTTTCTGCCTCACCTCCCTTCGCTCGCTGAGGCCCGATATAGCTGCATCGGATTCAGCCGTAGGGATGGCATGCCTTGGCACAAGCCTATCTTTTTGTCTCCGGACAGGGAATAAATTATCTGTTTGACGTCCGATAGCTTCTAGGTCTTCAGCCAAATCAGCCCCGGAAGACTCCGATGAAGGCTGGGCTTCGTTCTCGGGCGTTTTGTTTTGATCAATCATGGTGTTGCTATACCTAAAATTAAGTTCATGTAAGCATAATTCCTGGTCGGGGTGAGAGGACTTGAACCTCCGGCCTCAGCAACCCGAATGCTGCGCGCTAGCCAACTGCGCCACACCCCGTAACCTGACCATAATAGCCAAAATCGGCGGCAAAATCTATAGACGATACCGTACAAATACCGTACAATGATCGATATGGAAACCGCAATCATCATCGCTGCCGCTGCCGTTGTAGTCCTTGCCGTACTGACAGGCTCAATCTATATTGCCTCGGTCTTCCGCAAAACTTTGCCGGCCCCGGAAAAGGAAGATAAAAGCTTGCTCATGCTTCAGGAGCAGCTAAGTAAGCTGACCGAGCGACTAGATGACCGCATGGACAAGTCGAATGAACAGATGCGTCACGTAATGCATCAGCAGTTTCAGGAGTCGTCCAAGCTAGTTACCGAGGTAACCCAGAACCTGGTTAAGCTGCAAAAGGGTAATGAGCAGGTAGTGAATGTCGCCGACCGGCTTCAGACGTTGCAGAATGTACTACAGAACCCTAAACAGCGTGGTGTTTTAGGCGAGTACTACCTGGAACAGGTACTGGAAAACGCGCTGGCTCCGGGGCAATTCAGCCTCCAATACAAATTTAAGGACGGCGACATCGTTGATGCCGTTATCCACCTGGACGAGAAGATCCTACCCGTTGATTCCAAGTTCTCGCTCGAAAACTATAACCGGCTGATCGAAGAGAAAGACGCCGCGGCTCGCGAAGGTATTATTAAGACATTTAAAATTGATCTTAAGAATCGGATTGACGAGACAGCCAAGTATATTCGGCCAAGCGAGGGGACGATGGACTTTGCATTCATGTTTATCCCCAGTGAGGCAATCTATTACGACCTGTTGGTAAATAAGGTGGGGACCGTCCAGACGACCTCACGCGATCTTATTGAGTATGCGTTTAGAGATAAGCACGTAATCATCGTGTCGCCGACCTCGTTTATGGCCTACCTCCAGACGGTGCTGCAAGGACTACGTTCGTTGCAAATTGAGCAACAGGCTAAAGAAATTCAGGTGCGAGTGGGGCAGCTCGGTCGCCATCTCCAGATGTACGATCAATATATGCAGAAGTTAGGTAACTCACTCGGAACCACGGTTAATCATTACAACAGTGCCCACAAAGAACTGGGCAAGATTGATAAAGATGTGGTTAAGATTGCCGATACCTCGCCGGTCATCGAGCCGCTGTTAGTCGACAAGCCTCAGTCGCCGGAGTAAGATACGGATATGAAACGCGTTTTATCCGGCATTCGCGCTAACAGCGACCTCACGCTGGGAAATTATTTAGGGGCGATTAAGCCCTGGGTAGCGGCTCAACCGGTGGACGACGGTACGCCTCAGGAGACCGAGTACTTTTTCTTCGTTCCTAACCTCCATAGCTTAATGGGACGTTTGGATCCGGCCGCCCTGCGCGCCAACACCCTCTCGAACGTCGCCTGGTATGTGGCCGCTGGCCTCGATCCTGACAGGGTGACTATGTACGTTCAGTCTCAGGTTCCGGCACACAGTGAGTTAGCCTGGATTTTCAACAACTATGTGACGATGGGCGAGCTCAATCGACAGACTCAGTACAAGGATAAAGTCCGCAAAGGCGGAGCCGAGGGTCAGTTGGTGGCTATGTTTACTTACCCAACCCTTATGGCGGCCGATATCCTGCTATACGATGCCGACGAAGTGCCCGTGGGTGAAGACCAACGTCAGCACGTGGAATTGGCACGCGATATTGCTGAGCGCTTTAATAACCTGTATGGTCCGACATTCAAGCTGCCGAAGGCCACATTGCCGGAAGCCGGCGCGCGGATTATGAATCTGCAAGACCCCGAAACCAAAATGAGCAAAAGCGACGATGATGCCAGTGGCAACATCATGCTGACTGACGATTCGGAGACGATCCGGCGCAAAATTAAGCGAGCGGTGACCGATTCGGGGAGTGAGGTGAAGGCAGGGAAGGACAAACCGGCCCTCACCAACTTACTAGAGATATTCTCAGCTATTAAGGGCCGGGCGGTGAGTGAAATCGAGGCTGAGTATAAAGGGGCCAACTACGGCAAGTTTAAAGATGACTTAGCCGAGGCAGTAGTTGAACACATTGAGCCGATTCAAAAGCGACACGCCGAACTTATGAGCGATGAACGCAGGCTAATGGCGATTCTAGAGGATGGCCGTCAGCAGGCGAGTGCTATTGCCAGTGAAAAGCTGACCCAGGTGAAGCAAATCCTGGGAATTTTATAGTCAAAATCCCTCCCATTATTAATAGTTGCTAAAATTACAACATATTTTTACAGGGAAACTGTTGACTTATTTATACTGCTTGTGCTATATTGGGGGAAGTTTAAGGTCCGCTTAAACAATTCGCGAAAACCTTGAAAACCCGACGTTTTTATCAAATTGTTCCTACCCCAGTGGGACAAGCCCGGTTTAGAAGTATCCCCCTTATTTCTTAACCGGACTTGTCCTACTGTTAAAGAAGCATCGCCTCCTAGTGCGATCCACATGCTTCGCCGGAATCTAAGGGATAACCCTGCTCGTGACAGTCTGTGGCGGGCAGATCATCCCTTACATTCCAGATAATGGTAGGGACCGCACCTCCTTCACGTCGCTTCAAACAGCGACTACCACCACACCATGTCTTTGCTGACCACCCGGCCCGTAAGGACATGCCGGGGCGGCAAGCGCCAACTAAGTCTTTACTAATGGGTGAAACTTAGCCGCCCCGAACAGTTTGCAATTATCAATCGCCCCGGCATCTAGTCGGGGCTTTTATTTGAAGGTGGTGGGCTTTTTTGCAATACTAGGTGCATAACACGAGGCAGTAGTGCTCCTAAAAAGCTATCTTGGAGGCATGACAACAGTAGGCGTGGCAGCGCTGGCGCTGGCAGCTTTCATTATGGTCACAACAACTCCTTTCGGCATTGGTCCGCTCGGTGTGACAGCTTGGTTCCTGTTAGTACTCGTCGGCTTATCGGCCTTAACCAGTTTAGTTGCCTACGGGTTGGCACTCTGGCTCCAACCGCACCCGAGTGCCAAGCACCGAATCAGAGCTTCTTGGCGCCGCGGACTGATGGTTGGCGGCTATGTCACGATTGTGCTGGCGCTCAATAGCCTGGAGCAACTCAACTTACGTACGCTGCTGATATTGGCCTTACTCCTCATCCTGATTGAATTCTACGCCGTGGCGCGAGCATGAGTAGTGATGCCAAGGAGGCGGTAGCGGCGATTACTGCAGCCAAAAACCCGCGCGAGCTGGAACAGTTGCGGGTTCGTTATTTAGGGCGAAACGGTTCTGTCACTCGGGAACTACGGCGGGTGGGGGATTTGCCGCCGGATAAGCGCGCCGCAGCTGGAGCCGCCGCTAACCAGATCCGCAAGCAGGTAGAATCTGCCCTTACCCAGGCCGAAAAAAAATTACAACAGCAGCAATATGAAGGCGAAACGGCGTCGATTACGCTTGACGTTACGGCCCCTGTTGACACTCCGGATGCCTTTGGTCACGCCCATCCGGTCATGAGTCTGATTGACGACGTCGTGCGAATCTTTTGGCAGATGGGATTTAGTGTCATTGACGGCCCCGAAATCGAGACCGAGTGGTATAACTTCGAAGCCTTGAATATCCCTGCTGACCATCCTGCGCGCGATATGCAAGATACCTTTTATCTGGAAGGTGGCAATCTGCCGCGAACCCATACCTCGAATCTGCAGGTACGTTACATGGAGAAACATCAGCCGCCGATCCGAATTGTGACACCGGGCAAGGTGTATCGCAACGAGGATGAGGATCAGCGTCACTCCTGGCAGTTCTACCAACTAGAGGGGCTGGTAGTCGACAAAGGCATTACGTTAGCTGATCTGAAAGGTACGCTACTCGCTATGATGAAGGGTCTTCTCGGAGAAGACACCCAGATCAAGTTGCTGCCGAATTATTTTCCTTATACTGAGCCTTCGGTTGAGCTTCATGCCACCTGCGTGATTTGCGGAGGTAAGGGTTGTAAAATGTGCAGCCACACCGGGTGGTTGGAGCTCGGTGGTGCTGGTATGGTGCATCCACAGGTACTGCGCAATGGAGGAATCGACCCGGAGGTTTATAGCGGATTTGCTTTTGGCTTTGGTCCGGAGCGGATTGCGGCAATTAAACACGGCGTACCGGATGTCCGGGAATTTTGGCGCCCTAACCTGAACTTCTTGGAGCAATTCGAGTGAAAATCCCCGTTGAGTGGGTCAACAGTTACCTCGATAAGCCGCTGCGCGCGGCGGATATGGCTGCAGCCTTGGAGCGATCAGGAGTGGAAGTCGATGGAATCGACGCGAGCGATGTAATTGACGCAACAACTGCCGCAAATCGGTGGGATCTTAACGGCATGGCGTGGTTGGCGCGGGAAGCTGCCGCCCACAGTGGTCGTAAACTCGACCAAAACGCCTATGAACACAAAAGTAACTCAAGGCCGGTTAGCGGCGAAAAGCCCCTAGTAGTAACCATCGGGAACCCGCAACTTGTCGATCGCTACATGTTGGCGCATTTGCGTATTGATAACACTAAGAAAACCCCGGTTTGGCTGGCCCGGCGACTCGAAGCCGCCGGAGTACGTCCTATCAGTTTGGTGGTCGACATTACCAACTACTTAATGCTGGAGTTTGGTCAGCCGCTTCACGCCTTTGATGCCGCTAAGGTTACGCTACCCGTGGGAGTGCGATTAGCTCAGCCGGGCGAAACCCTGACCACCCTTGATGGGGTCAAACGTCGACTCGATCCTGCTGACCTTCTAATTACCGATGCCAAGGGACCGATTGGGCTGGCAGGCGTGATGGGTGGGGGCAATTCGGAGATCAGCGCGGCTACCACTGAAATCTACCTTGAATCTGCTAGCTTCAATGGGTCTAGCTTGCGCCAAACCGCCGTACGTCACGGGTTGCGCACCGATGCTTCGGCCAGGTTTGAGCGGGGGATACCGGTTCAGGCCGCGGCGTTGACCTTGGCCCGAGCAATTGGCTTGCTCAAGGAGCTGGCGGCTGCCCGACTACTAGCCGGTCCGGTTGACCGTTTGCGCTTCACGCCGAAGCCTGTCCGGCTGCCCGTGCGTGCCGACCGAGTGGCCGGACTCCTAGGCATCCAGTTGTCGGTGACTGCAATCAAGAACGAGCTCGCCAAGCTGGGATTCGAAGCTGCCGGTGCCCATGACATGCTACATGTCCAGGTGCCCTGGTGGCGGCCGGATGTAGCCACCGAGGAAGATATCGCCGAAGAAGTAATTACAACGCTTGGTTATGATCAGCTCCCAGCGACGCTGCCGGCTTGGGAGCCAGCCGCCATCGAGTTCGATACGACTTGGGCGGCGCGCTGGCGGGCCAAAGCCGTACTGCAGTCATTGGGGTTATTTGAAGTCGTGACCTATTCGTTCATTAGCGAAGCTCAAATTAAGGAACTTGGTCGGAGTCCCAAGCCAGTGCTCAAGCTGAAGAACCCGCTTTCAACCGACCAAGCTTATTTGCGGACCGACCTGCTGCCGAGCTTGCTATGGGCGGCTGCCCGCAACCGGACGTATAGTCAGCACTTTGGCTTATACGAGTTCTCGAAAGTCTATCGGCGCTCCAAGCCAGGTGAGTTGCCTGATGAGCCCTTGCACCTCGGAATCTTAGTCCGAACCCCGGCCGATGGCTATCGCAGCGTTAAGGCGGCTCTGGATCGCCTGAGCCGTAACCTCAATGTAGAGGTGGTAGTACGGCCGGGGGGCGGCGAGACTGGCGTAGCGCATCCGACTCGGAATGGTCAGGTAATGGCAGGAAGTAAGCTGATTGGTTGGATTGGCCAGCTCCATCCCGGGGTAGTCCAGCCGACCAAGCTGGGGAGCGAGGTCGGTTACCTGGAGCTTAACTGGGAACAACTGATGGCAGCCGCCAGGCCGCGCCGTTATCATGTCCCCAGTCGATTCCCGGCGATTAGCCGCGACCTGTCGGTGGTCGTCGACCGCACCGTTACCTGGGAGCAGATTAAGACCGAACTCAAGGGCGAGGAGGTGGCCTTCGTAGGTGACTACTATGGTGCCGACCTGGCTCCCGGCAAAAAGGCGGTGACCGTACGCTTGCGCTTTCATGCCCCCGATCGTACGCTCACTGACGAGGAAGCCGACCACCGATTAGCGGCGGTTTTGGCTCAGCTACAGCGAAAATTCGGCGCCGAAGCCCGCACGTAGCTCAGGTATAGCCAAGCAGAAGCATAAGCGCTATACTGGCGGTATAAGCAAGGCTAAAGCAGCCGGTGACTAAGCAGTGAGTGGCATAATTGTTCCCCATGAATCATCCGCAGAGTCGGCCTTGGGCGCTGGCGCCAGGTCGTCCCAACGCAAAAAGAGTAAGATTGATCCCAGCCGACGGATCGTAAATGCCTACGCCCAGGCTGCGCCGGCGATGCACGCCCCTCGTGGCTCACTTGTTACGACACTTGAAGGGGCGGCGTCCACACCCGGGAAGATTTCGGAACCGGTGCGACACGCTCGCCGCAGCCGCGTGGTTGTGGCCTTTGCCATAGCGGCTGCCCTCGGATTTGCTATAATTGCCGCCCAACTGGCATTAACTACTGCGTATGCCGGGCGGTTTCTTCCCGGGGTGAGCGCTGCCGGCCAGCAACTCGGTGGGCTTACCCGCCCGCAAGCTCAGCGGTTGTTGACGACTGCCGCCAGCCATAGCCGAGTGCAGTTTGTGGCTGGCACGACTCCGTATAATCTTGCACCATCTGCCGTGGGTGCAAATTTTGATGCCCAGAGCACCCTAGACGGGGCCTACGCTATCGGTCATCAGCCCAATACGTTTATGCCACTTGCCATTTGGAATAGTTGGCAGCATCGTGACACGGTGTCGATGAGTTACGACTTTAACCAATCCACCCTCGAGGCGCTGGTACAAAAGGTGGTAGATGCCAGCGGCCAGAAGCCGGTTGATGCCAGCATCGTCATTACCGATGGGATACCGGCCGTGCAGCCAGCGGTCAGTGGGCACGATCTGGCGGCATCGACCGTGACTGCAGCTATTACTAAACAACTGGCCAAGCCCACCGCACCACCGCCAACCCTGCGCCCCAGTACTCAGCCCGCCCGCATCCAGGCTTCCGACTTGCCTTCGGCCCTCGACCAAACCAAACAACTGCTTGCCACGCCGGTTACCATCACCTATCAAAGTAAGAATTTTCAACCCACCCCGGCCCAGATAGGCAGCTGGGTGATCTATGACAAAAGTCCGCCCAACAAACCCCCGGCGCTGACCCCCAAGCTCAATCCTGATGCTATCGGTACATACCTAACGACTATCGCTAAGCAAATTAACGTCAGCCCCGTTACTCAAAAAGTGAATGTCCAAAACGGTGTTTCTAACGTTTTCCAACAGGGTCAGAATGGAATCGCGCTGGATACGGGAGCTCTTGCTGCCAGATTAGCCGCCATGACTCCTGGTCAGCCGCTAACCGTTGTGGCACCTACAACGCCGGTACCGTTCTTAACCCAATACAACAACAGCGTGCCCTTACCGTACGACCAGTACATTGAAGTGAATTTATCGTCTCAACACCTATGGGTGTATCAAAACCACGTAGTCATTTTTGATTCACCGGTCACTAGCGGCGCGACCGGTGCCGGCTTCCCCACGGCCACCGGCTTGTTTAGTATCCTGGCCAAACAAACCAATCGCCACCTGGTTGGCTACCAGTATGGACCAGCGTATAACTACGACGTCTTCGTGCAGTACTGGATGCCGTTCTACCAGGGATTCGGCTTGCATGATGCCAGCTGGCGTTCCAGTTTCGGCGGTCAGGATTATTACTATGGCGGTTCGCATGGATGCATCAACCTGCCGCTCGCGACGGCTGCCTATCTGTTTAATTGGGCGAGTGTCGGCACGCCGGTGTGGGTGCATACCTAGGCATCAGAAACTTATCAATAATTGCGGCTTTGGGGCCGGCTGTACAGCCGGCCCCTTTGCACCTAAGACTTTCGCGCCAGGAAGAGGGTGCTGTCGGATTGGGTAGTTGCTTTCAATACGTACAGGCTGCGTTGATTGGTGAGTTTTTCGGTGAAAAGCAGAAACCGGAAGCTTCTGCAGTCGCCCTCATCGAACGGCACATAGGGAAGGCAGATGTCGTATTGCTCGATCTCTTCGCGGTGCTGTTGCTCAAGGAGCAAGAGGTCACGCAAGCTGGCTTCCAGAAAACTCGTATCCTTGATGTATGGCCCGGTTCGCCGGCGTGCCAAGTTGGTAAGAGCGGTTGAGGCTTCCTGTATGTCGACCTCCGGACCGTAGTCGAGTAGTGCTAGGTGGCGGTTGGGCATTGTCAGTGGACTCTCGGCCTCAGACATCCGCCGAATCAGCGCGCGATGACTCGAATCCATTGCCAGATCCTCCGCGAGCTCGATAAGCGGTGTTTTAGGCACTTCAATCCGAAAATCGGTGTCCGGGACTTGATGCATGATCCATGCCAGCTGTTTGGCCAGATTGCGATCCGAGCGTGCTCGCTTCAGGCCGAAACGGCTAATGCCCGCCCTATCAAGGCTCTCGCAGGTAGCAGTGAGCTCTGATATTGGTACTCTGCTTACTAGGTCTCCCATTTGGGCTCCCTTGGTTTGATTGTGGCGTCGGTTCTCCCGAAGGCTCTCCGACTAGGTGCTGCATAAGATTAGAATTCGGGTCTGTATTTTGCAACCATAAGTGGTATAATTTGAACAGAAGAGGATCAGATATGCCCCCGAATCAAAACCCTAATACTAATCCCAACCCCAATACCACTCCTAATCAACCACCGGATAGTTCAGAGCGGCTTGGCCAGATGCTGCCCGAGAAGCAGCCGGCGCCAGCAGCGGCGGAAGCCACCCCGCCAGTTGCGTCGGGTGCGCCTTCAGGACCACCCCCGGCTCCTCCGAAGTTGCCTGACCCCATAAAGCCACCGGTTGTCGATCCGTCGGCTCCCGTAACCCCGACAGCGGGCCCGACTCCGACAGTGGCCGGCGACGTAGACGTCATCGAGAAGGAATGGGTTGATCAGGCCGATAAGATTATCAATCAGACCAAGGGCGACCCCTACGTCGAGGAAGAGGCCGAGGAGGCCTTGCAGCAGGATTATCTGAAGAAGCGCTACAATCACGACGTTAAAAAGCCCGATGCGAACTAGCTTGAGTGAAGGGGAGAGGTGAACGCCAACAACCAGCAAAGGATTACCGATGAATAGCCTAGTCATCTTGGTTGGGCTGTTCATATTGTTTGGCGCCGGACTGGCGTTCATCGCATTTCTGGCCTATCGACGCACCCTGAGACACGCCAAGGGAATTGAGCGCGGGCTGAAGATGGTGCCACTACTGATCCACTTGCCGCCGCCAAGCGATGATACCGAAGCTGGTTCGCGGCCGATGCAAGAAGTAATGCGCGAGAAGGTGAATCAGGCCCAAGTCCTTTATGATCTGATTGCCGGCACTGCTCAGGGCGGCTTTAAGAGCAGTTTTTATGGTCAGCGTCACATTGCGTTCGAGATTGTGGCTTCCAGCGGCCTGGTGCATTATTTTGCCGCCGTGCCAATTGCCCTGGTAGAAGTGGTCGAGCAAGCTATCGTGACTGCCTACCCAGGTGCGCGGCTGGAAGAAGTCGAGGATCATAACATCTTCAATCCTCAGGGGCGTCTGACGGCCACAGTAGGAGGCGAGTTAGTGCTCAAGCACGAAGCTGCCTACCCGATTGGCGTAATCGACAACATGGAGCGAGACCCGATGGAGGCCTTAATCAATTCGTTGTATAAATTACAACTGGGTGATGGGGCAGCTGTACAGATCATGTTGCGGCCGGCCCGACCGAATTGGGTAAAGCGCTCGATTAAACTGGTGGCCAAGAAGCGTCACACTCGCCAAGGTGGGGTTGGTTTCGGCGTCGGCGATATGGCCAAGGCTGCCGTTAAAGCCCCGGAAGTCCAGCAGCAGGAAGCTGCCAAATTCGAACCCAGTAAGCTCGAAGAACAGATGCTGCAAGCAATCGAGGATAAAACGAAGCATCCGGGGTATGAAGTCCTGGTGCGGGTGTTGGCCAGCTCCTCTAACTATAGCCGTTCCCAAATTGTATTGCGCAACCTGGTGAACGCCTTTTCTCTGTTTGAAGCACCGGGTTCTAACGGCTTCCAATTTATTGAAGCCCGTGATATCCAGGGGCTCGTCACTGCCTTCATTTTTCGTTTCTTTCCTCCAGAACTCGTCAGCACGGTGCTTAATAGCGTTGAGTTGGCGGCGCTATTCCATTTACCCGACGCCCAGTTTACCGCTACCACCCAGGTAGAGCGCCAACAGTCGAAGCAAGTCGATGGGCCGGTCAATATGCCGCCCACGGGGCTACTCATGGGCTACAACTTCTATCGCGGAGTGAAGAAGGAGATTCGGCTGAGTCCCGAAGACCGGCGTCGCCACGCCTACATTGTCGGTCAGACCGGCACCGGTAAGTCGACCATGCTGGAAAACCTGGCAGTGCAGGACATGCTGGCTGGTAACGGCTTTGCCTTCATTGATCCGCACGGCGACGCCGCCGAAAGGCTCCTCAGCATGGTACCCAAGGAGCGGGCAGAAGATGTGGTCTACTTCAATCCCAGTGATATGGAGCACCCGCTGGGGCTGAACATTTTTGAATATAATACGCCCGAGCAAAAGGACTTCCTGATTCAAGAGTCACTGAATATGCTCTATAAGCTGTATGACCCCGGCAAGACGGGTATCATCGGGCCGCGCTTCGAACATTGGTATCGCAATGCCGCCCTCACCTTAATGGCCGATCCGCACGGTGCCAGCTTCATCGAATTGCCCAAAGTCTTTACCGATGCCACTTATCTGAAGAATAAGTTCAAGTTCCTTAAAGACCCTACTGTCATCGACTTTTGGACCAAGGAGATGGCCCAGACCAGTGATTACCATAAGTCGGAAATGCTGGGCTGGTTCGTGAGCAAGTTCGGAGCCTTCCAGACCAACGAGATGATGCGCAACATCATTGGCCAGACCCACTCCAGCTTCGATTTGCGCGACATCATGGACAACAAGAAGATGCTGATTGTGAACCTGAGTAAGGGGCGGGTAGGGGAACTGAATTCGCAGTTGCTGGGGATGATTTTCGTGATCAAGATTCAGGCAGCGGCCATGAGTCGCGCCAACGTACCCGAGGAGCAGCGTCAGGACTTCTGTTTGTACGTCGATGAGTTCCAGAACTTCAGTACCGACAGCTTTGCGGCGATTCTGAGCGAAGCCCGTAAGTATCGCTTGAATCTAATCGTGGCTAACCAATTTATCGGCCAACTGACTGACGAGATCCGCGACGCCGTCTTTGGCAACATTGGAACCATCCTCAGTTATCGTACCGGCCCCGAGGATGCCGAGTTCCTGGTGAAGCAATTCGAGCCAATTTTTGACCAGCGTGATCTGGTGAACCTGCCCAACCACAACGCCATTATGAAGCTGTTGATTGGGGGGCTGCCCAGCCAACCCTTTAGTATTACCGCATTACCGCCCTTAGGTGTGGCGCATCCGGAAATGGGGGTAGCGATTCAGCAATTGAGCGCGGCCAAGTACGGCACTACCCGCAACGTAGTCGAGGCGGATATTTTTGGCCGACTGCAAAACCAACTCCCAGCAGTCGTCTCGAGCGCCGCTACGACTACCCCGACACCACCTCCGGTGCCGCCGGCACCGACGGCTAATCCAGCACCGCAGCCGGCGCAACCACCTGCAGCCGTCCCTATGACCCCACTGGTGGAGCCCCCGCCATCTCCGGCCCCGGCAGCCAACCACGCCGCATTATTGCCGACGGCCATAACCGCGCGGGTGCCAGTGGGAGCTGGAGTGGGGACGGGCACTTCTGCGCCCCCACCACCTCCTCCGACAGCACCGGTAACCGCCGACGGCTTGGCCTTGAGTCAGCTACGTCAAGCCGCTAAGCCGCCCGCCACCCAGCCAGCGCCCTCAACCGTAGCCGTCACACCCCCACCTTCACCCCCACCACCGCCTCCTCCTACAGCCAAACCTCCAACCGGTGGAATTGCCGATATTGTGAAAATGACGCCGCCACGCCAGCAAGCTTTGCCGGCACCTCCGCCCGAATTAAAGATCGAAGCCCATGAAACCGATGGCTATACCGGAAGTGCGCCAGTGCCACCCCCAAAGCCGGTTTCGTCTGCGCCACCTGAAGAGGTAAAGTTACCACCGCCGGCACCCCAGCCCCATCCTCAACCTAAGCCACAACCCCAGCTACCGGTACCGCCTGCCCCAAAGGCCGCCCCAACCCCGCCTAAACCAGCTGCTGCGCCATCACCACCTAAAGAAGTTAAACCGGCACCTACGGCTCCGAAGCCTCATCCTGCTCCCGTTCCAGTGCCGGTGATTCCGCCCCCACCCCCCAAGCCTCCTGCGGTGCCTGTCCCTAAACCCCCAGCACCTAAGCCGGTACGACCACCTGTTGTACCGTCAACACCACCACTATCGCCCCCTCCAAAACCGCCCTCGACGCCTCCGCCTCCACCAGCGCCCCCAAAACCCAAACCTAAACCGGTCATGCCGCCGCCCGTCCCCAAACCAGTCCCTCAAGTTACACCTCCTCCTGTACCTCCACCGCCCAAACCAGTCCCCGCACCGTCTCCACCTCCACCCCTGCCACCCAAGCCAGTTCCTCCATCTCCCCCAAAGCCGCTCGCGCCACCTCCACCTCCAGACGAGATTACATCGCCACCGCCAGCGCCATCCTCCGAAGATGATCCGATTTTGCCACCCGACATGATGGCGGCAGCCCATATTGAGCTCCATCACCATGGTCGAGCTTCTGAAAATCCGTTTTCCGAGGCGGCGCAGGAGGCGTTAGCCGGTCGCCCGGAAGCTACAAAACCGCCACCACCCCCAAAACCACCGAAGTTAGCTTCCACCGTCAACGACGCCTATGCTGAGGCGGCGGCTCCCAAGACGCCAACTCCGCAACCCGTATCAGTGAAGTTAGATGACACGCTGCCCCCAGCCCCGTTACCGCGACCAGGGGAGGTAATTGCTCCCAGCTCTTCAACTCAGCCCCCGGCGCCCGTCCCCAAACCGATCCCGCCCCCAACCCCGCCCGAACCGGCTGAAAATACCAAGCCTTCCAAGAAGCCCTTTGTGCCACCACCTAAACCCAAGGAAACCAAGCCCATGCCTCCGTCACCCCAACCGGCCCCACAGCCCGCTCCTCAGCCTCCCGAGCCACCGAAAGCTCCAAACCCAGCACCCCAGCCGCCCCAGCCCGCACAGCCGCCCCAGCCGACAGAATCGGCTAAGCCAGCTGCGCCCGCCGCTGAGTCGACGCCCAACCTCCGGCCTGGAGAAGTCTATGTTGATGAGAATGGCGAAGTAGTCCAGGGGTAACCGCCCCCGACGTAATCAGATTATATGAGCCGCCTAGAGGTGGCCGCTGAGGCGGCGAAAGGTCTTGTAAACGCCTTCACCAAGCAACCCGATAATGGCACCGACAATCAATGTCAGCCAGATCTCTGAGCCACGTAACTCAAAGCCGTAGTAGCTGGCGTATAAGTAAATGAAGCCGGTTAATAGCACGGCCGTGGAGGTGGCTCCCAGGCTAATCGAAGGCCGCAGCACCGTTCTCCCCACAACTTCGCTGGCGGTTTCTACGGCTGGGGCATGGATCAGCTTACTGAAAGCACGGGCGGTTGGTTTCATCCGGTGGCGCAGGGTAAGCATGGTTTGACGGTAATTCTCCGCTTTGGTTAGGACGTGGTGGATGACGGGCTGGGCGGTAGGAGCGGCTTCAACTTGAGGATGAACTTGCTCGGTGCGCTTAAGTTGTTCGCGGGCAGCCTCCAAGGCTTCATTTTGATGCCCCGGCTCTTGTTCAGAGCGTTCTTTCAGCGATCGTAGTCGCTCGGCGGCCACGCGTTCGAGTTCTGGAGCCGGTTTGGGCTGGCGTTCGTGCGAGTGGGGCGACATGCGTTCCATTAGCTAACCTCTCCTTTGCCGTAATGATCACCGCGTAAGATATCAATTTCCGTTACCAGTTGGCGGTTGCGGAAGTAGAAGTAGGCAATGGCGCCCGCTAGAAGGAATACGATCAGGGTGTCGGTACCGGTACCGGTTTGGGGAAGCTGCTTGCTGGCCACGGCTACCTGAGCCTGCGTCGGTACGCCCAAATTTACGCTGACGACGTTACCGTAGACGTCGTCCATCTTGTAATCGAATGATTGGGGATCGGAGGCGGAAGCGGGTGTGGTCGGCAGCGGGTTCTTCACCCGAACCTGGAAGGTGGTCAAGAAGGTCTTTCCCGCAGCGATGGTCGTCTTTGGCCAGCTAATCGAACCACCGACCAATACGCCCCCGCGCGGGTCAATCAAATCGGAATACTCGAGAATGTCAGCAATGTTGTCGCTAACCACATAATCCTTGGCTTGGCCATTACCCGTGTTGGTCGTCGACAGGGTATATTCGATGACGTCACCGGGTTGGGCGGTAGTGCCATTGGCATCACGATTAGGCCCACCGCCGGTCGGGATCAAAATAGCACTCTTCTTTTGGGTGATATTCGATGTGCCGGAAGGCGTAACCGGTGTCGGCTGCTTTATTGGCACGGGAGTCGGCGCAGGAGTCGGAGTAGCTTTGGGTGGAGGTGCTGGTGTCGGGGTAGGGGTTGGGCGCGGAGCAGGGGGTGGTGGCGGTGGTGAGGGCACGTTCATGACAGCAATGTTGCCGCAGCCATCGAGCACGGCAAACCAGGCGCCATCACCGTGGCGCTGGCCGATTAATGCGGGGTAGCTAACGTTATCCCCCCAGGTATAGAGAGGCCGTAAATAGTAGGTGGTACTGCCGCCGGCGGTAAAGGGTTGGTCCAGCGCTGAATGGGGCTGTCTCCCCACCGACTTAATGGCGTGGTTGTTGGAGTTGATGGTAGCGTGATGGGTGTTTGCCAGGTCGTTACGATCAATGCCAAAGTGGGCAAATAGTTGGTGGTAGCCGCCATGGCCAGCACTATCGTGGTCCTGGTCGTAAATCTGCAGGAGCGTGGCTTGGGGATGAAGCGTACCTAGACCGCCATAGACGATATCGTTCGGGGAGGCGGCGTTGGCGGCAGTCGGGGGGGCCGCCACAATTGCCACCTGGACAATCACGAGCAATGCGGCCATTACCATCGAAAGCTGCCGAGTAAGCTGTTCGCGGCGCAAACGTCGCCAATAGAACGCCAGCTGACTACTGGCGGCAGGGCTGAGGCTCAGATTCGATACAATATCACGAAACATATATAGATGAAGGGCTCCACTTATGCTTAATTAAACGCTAAAACAGGTGTCAGTGCAATATGCTTATGGTTCAGGGCTCTCTTCAGTTGCCCTGAAGGAGCGAAAGCGGTATAATGGATAGCAACAGGTGAGGTCAAACCGCCTTTTTGTTTTGATTTTTACAGGAGTTTAATGGCAACAGCCCCCAAAAAATACGGTGCCGGTCAGATTCAGGTGCTCGAGGGACTCGATCCGGTCCGTAAACGACCCGGTATGTACATTGGCGGCACCGGTCCGGAGGGCCTCCACCACCTGATCTGGGAGGTCATCAACAACTCAGTCGACGAAGCCATGGCTGGCTACGGTAATACCATTGAGGTCACCTTGCTCGAGGATGGCGGTGTCCGCGTCAACGACTACGGCCG
>Ga0105238_10003050_pt1 | contig 16701 bp, 9 predicted proteins | sample KBSC34metaG_FD_81526 | JGI IMG/M metagenome (GOLD analysis project Ga0105238, IMG submission 81526) | Corn rhizosphere microbial communities from Kellogg Biological Station, Michigan, USA - KBS C3-4 metaG | ecosystem: Host-associated > Plants > Roots > Rhizosphere > Soil | place: Michigan, USA... | reverse complement strand
TCGCCAGATTCGTGGATCTCTCGGCGATTCAGCGCTCCGGGTACAAGTTTCTGATCGATAGCATGTACGGTTGCGGCCGGGGTGTGCTGGCCTCCATCTTCAGCCGGGTCGAGGTGCCCTACGTGGAGATTCGCAGCGAGCTGAATCCCGCATTTCCCGGAATCAACCCCGAGCCGATTCTGCCGCACATCAAGGCGGCCCAGGAAGCGGTTGTGAACGAAAAGTGCGATGCCGGCCTGATCACCGATGGCGACGCTGACCGCATTGGCGCAGTCGACGAGCATGGCAACGTGGTGGACGCCCACAAGATCTACGCAGTGCTGATGAAATGGGTACTCGAGCGCAAGGGATGGCCGGGCGATGTCACTCGCGCGTTCAACACGACCAAGATGCTGGACCGGATCGCGGCCAAACACGGCCGAAAGCTACATGAGCATGGCATCGGCTTCAAATACGTATGCGATCTGATGCTCGAGGGCGACGTGCTGATGGGTGGTGAGGAATCAGGCGGCATCGGCATCAGCAGACACCTGCCGGAGCGCGATGGCCTGCTGAACTCATTGCTGATCGCGAACGTGATGGCGGATGAGAAGAAAACGCTTGGCCAGCTGGTCGCGACGCTGCAGGAGGAGTTCGGCGAGCACCAGTACGGACGCATCGACATGCACATCGATAACGCGCTTAAGCAGGCCGCGATTGCGCGCGCGGCCGCACTCAAGCCCGGCGACACGATGGCAGGGATGAAGGTGCTGCGGCAGGAGTCGATGGACGGGATTAAATTCTTCCTCGAGAATCCTGCGTGTGCGGGCAAGCCGAATGCGGCCGAGACGTGGCTGCTGCTGCGCGCGTCGGGAACGGAGCCGCTGCTGCGCGTGTACTGCGAGAGCTGCTCGGAGGATTCAGTGCAACTGATCCTGGAGCAGGCGCGGCAGTTTGTGCTGGCGGGGAAAGCGTCCTAGTGCAGATGGTCTCCGAAGCAGTACAGGTACAGACGCAGGGTTTGCTGTTCGACATGGACGGCGTGCTCATCAGCTCCATTGGGTCGGTGGAGCGCTGTTGGAAACGGTGGGCGAAGCTCTACCAGATTCCAGATGCGGAAGACTTTCAGGTGCCACATGGAGTGCGCGCCGTAGACATCGTCCGATTGCTGAAGCCCGAATTTAGTGAAGTTGAAGTGGCCGAAGGCTTGCGCGTGATTGAAGACATGGAGATTGAAGATACAGCCGACTTGAAGGTGTTGCGAGGTGCCAAGGCGCTGTTGTCCTCACTGCCCGAAGAGCGGTGGGCCATCGTGACCTCAGCGACGCGACGGCTGGCGGTTGCGCGGCTCCGAGCGGCTGGACTGCCGATACCTGAGCGACTCATCTCCGGCGACATGGTCGAGCGGGGCAAGCCGGATCCGGAGCCGTACCGGCGTGGCGCGGAGCTGCTGGGGTTGAGTCCGGCGGATTGCGTTGTGATCGAAGATGCCCCGTCCGGTGTGGGCGCCGGACTTGCTGCAGGATCGCGTGTACTTGCCGTGCTGAGCACGCATCGGGCAGAGGAACTGCAACATGCAACGTGGATCGTACGCTCGCTGGAGCAGGTTCGGGCAGGCATGTCTAACGGTGGGCTCGAGCTGGAGGTTAACTCGCACGCCAGCACCAGAGAGACGCAGTAAAAATAAGCCGGGGCCCGCAAACGAACCCCGGCAAAGAGGGGTGATGACCTGCCGCTCTACACATCTGCGACAGGGATTCGTTCACGTGCAGTTGATTTGCCACGTATAGCTCAAAAAGAGAGCCAAGGCATACGGTGTGATGTACTCACCGCAAGAAGTCGGACAGGCGCCGCCCGATGGTTCTTAGCCGGCGATTTCGTAAACACGGGTTCACGGGGATAGTTGTGAATACTGTCGGCAGTTTTCGCAGCTCGCAAGCGGGCTCTATAAGGCAGAGAATTCTTCTGGGCAGGCGTCTAGCTAACGCGAGAGCAACATCTGCTCGGCCACCTTCAAGTCGGCTTCCGTATCGATTCCGACCGTATCGAATTCTGTGGGTTCGACATAGAGGCTGATGCCGTTCTCGAGGAATCGCAGCTGCTCGAGCTTTTCGGTACGCTCGAGCGTGCTCGGCGGAAGCGGTGGGAAGCGCTCGAGTGCGGCCCTCCTGTACGCGTAGAGGCCGATGTGCTTCCAGTACTGGGCTGTACTGGTCTGATGTCCAACTGCCGCGTCTCGATCGTATGGGATCGTCGCTCGCGAGAAATACAGCGCGCGGCCGTCGGTGGCAGTGACCACCTTGACGGCATTGGGGTTGTGGATGTTTTCCGGCGTACAGGGCACCTTAATGGTGGTGACCTCGACGTGCGGCATGGCAAAGGGCTTCAGAAGAGCGTCTATGTGCTCCGGTCGGAGGAAGGGCTCATCTCCCTGGATGTTCACGTAGATCTCGGCGGGGTGCAGGTGGGAGATGGCGTGGATGCGGTCCGTGCCGCTGGGCAGGTCGGGAGAGGTCATCTCGCAGGCTACGCCGATCCTGTGGCATGTTTCTGCGACCTCTTCGGAGTCTGCGGCAACGATGATGGCGTCGAGCTGCGGACATTGCCGTGCGGCCTCCACGACCCAGGCCACAAGCGGTTTGCCGCCGATGTCGCGCAGGACCTTGCGCGGCAGGCGGGTGGACGCAAGCCTTGCAGGGATAACGCCGAGCGTGCGGATGGGGTGGGGCATTTGAGGCGAGCAGGAGTTAAGGGCAAACTTCACTCTGCCCTTCGTTTCACGTATCATAGCTAAGTTGCGCCTTGGAGTCCCGTCCGCGGGTTTGGGCGCATCTCCTTTGCCTGCTGCAATGTTGCGGTCGCGGCGATACACCGGCGGTGTAGCTCAGATGGTTAGAGCGACGGACTCATAACCCGTAGGTCAGTGGTTCGATTCCACTCACCGCCACCAAGAATCTCGACAATTCGGTCCTCGTGTCTGCTCGCTGTGCTGGAGTATGATCTTGGATACCGGTCCGCTGGCGGGGTGCGTCTAACGAGACGCCGGTGCTCCGGTACAAGCCTGTTTGTAGGGAGTGCTCCCGCCGTATGCCAAAGATCTCGAAGTTTCTGGTGCTCGCTGTTTCTCTCGCCCTGGTGCTTACGGTGTTCCTTGGCGTGCGGCTTAGCGGGGTCAGCGCCGCCACCGAAGGACAGGATGGCGCATATCGCCAGATCAACGTATACGCTGAGGTCCTGCAGAAGATCCAGACGGCGTATGTAGTTGAGCCCAATATACCGGACGTCACCAACGGGGCGCTGCGCGGTCTGCTGGAGTCTCTGGATGCCGATTCAAGCTATCTGACGCCGGCAGACAATAAGGTGCTGAAGTCGAAGCTGGCGAACTCGCCGAAGGCGGCTCAGGTCGGGATCAACGCGTCGAAGCGGTACGGATATGCCGTTGTTGTTTCTGTGCTACCGGGCAGCCCGGCCGATCGTTCAGGATTAGTGGATGGCGATTTCCTAGAATCGATTGACGGCCAGGATACGCATGACCTCTCACTCGCGATGATTCAACGCATGCTGGAGGGCGCACCAGGCACCACGCTGACCGTAGGCGTGGTCAGACCCGGGAAGAATGAGCCGGACCGGATTGCCATGGGGCGGACGGTGATCAATGTTCCTCCCGTGTCGGACAGTTTGTACGAGAATGCATCGATCCTTTATTTGAAGCCGGCGATTCTTGACCGCGAGCATGTGCAGCAGATTGAAACGAAACTGAAGGGCATGCAGAAAGCCGGCAGTAAGAAGGTTCTGCTTGACCTGCGGGACGTCGCTGCCGGGGACATGTCCGAGGGCACGCGCCTGGCCAACCTCCTACTGAAGAGTGGCACCATCACAACCCTTGAGGGGCAGAAATTTCCCAAACAGGTATTCTCTGCTGATCCGTCCAAAGCGATTCAGCCCACGGCGCCGATGGTCGTATTGGTGAACCGAGGAACAGCTGGCCCGGCAGAGGTGGTTTCCGCTGCGCTTCTGGACAACAAGCGTGCCGATCTGGTGGGCGAGAAGACGTTTGGTGAGGGCGGTGAGCAGAAGACATTTGAGTTGCCCAACGGCGCTGCTCTGATCCTTACAGTGGCGAAGTATTCCACGCCTTCAGGCAAGAAGCTGCAAGAAGAAGGTGTGACTCCGAACGTAGTGGTTGGATCGGCAGCCGATCAGGCGGACGCGGTTGAGGAAGGTGTTGGTCCCAGCGAAGCTGCGCCAGCTCCAATAAAGAAGCCAACCGTGCAGACGGACGATCAGCTGACGAAGGCTCTCGAAATTCTGAAAAACAAGAACGCCTAAGGAACGGGCTTCCACCATTCAGAACGGATGTCCTGCTCGCCAACGACTTCGGCGGGACAGCCAGGGGTGGGTGACCAGAGCTTGAGTCCATGAACGTCCGCAAGCGCCGTGAGGCGCTCAATTGGCTGACGCCATCCGTGTAAAGCCAGATTGAACAATCCCCAGTGAATCGGCATCAAGAGACCGGCGCGTGGAAAGCCGCCGAGTTCCTGGTAAGCACGCGCAGCGTTGTCCGGACCCAGGTGGATTTGGTGCCAAAGTTCGTGGAAAGCTCCGATCTCGAGCATTGTGAGATCAAACGGGCCATAGGCTGCACCGATCTCCTGAAAGCCCTCCCACCATCCTGAGTCTCCGCCATAGTAGACGGTGTGCGCGGAGCCGCGGAGCACAAAAGATGCCCATAGGGTCTCGAAACGGCGGGTGGCACTTCGGCCGGAGAAGTGGCGTGCAGGCACCGATGTTACTTCGCAGGCCGCGCCATTCCCGGTCTCGATATGCGCAGCCTCAGTCCAGTTGAGCTCGATGATATTCGTGTTCGGCACGCCAAGCTGGTTGAGTATCGGCCCAACTCCGAGCGCCGTGACCCATCGCGCCTGGGGCTGCAGCGTTGCCAGGGCACGCAGCGTCTCCGCTCCAAGATGGTCATAGTGATCGTGCGAGACGAGCACTGCGTCGAGGAGTGGAAGCTCCTTGAGCGGTAGCGTCGGAGGGAAAAAACGCTTCGGACCGGCCCAGGTAAGCGGCGAAGCGCGCTGTTCCCAGACAGGATCGACGAGCAGGCGGACCCCATCCATTTCGATAAGGCTCGACGAGTGCCCGAACCATGTCAGTCGCAGCCCGCTCGCCGGCGGCTGGGCGTAAACGGAGGAGTCTGTAAGAAACGGACCAGGTGCGGTATGTGGGAAGCGCTCCTCGCGATTCGCAATCATCAGTGGGAGCACTCGAAAAATTAGCTTTAGTCCTCCCACGGTGGTAGGAACGGGATTCAGGTACTTCCCGTCAACCATCTCAGCGCGACGCAACAGACCCATGCCGATTCGATGCCAGTGGGCACGCAGCGACTCCTACCTTGTCGCGGTTGCCTCATCCTTGTAGAAGTCGGCTATTTGAGCCGCATATTTCTTCTCTACGATCCGGCGCTTCAGCTTCATGCTGGGCGTCAGCTCGTTGCTCTCAATCGACCACTCATCGGGTACGACTGCAAGCCGCTTGATCGTCTCAAATGGCGCGAGTGTCGCGTTGACATCATCCACAATGCGCTTGTAGCGCGCGATCACCTGCTCGTTCTTGACCAGATCGATGCGGTCGGTGAACGCGACTCCTTTTGCCTTCGCCCAGCCTTCCAGCGCGGCGAAGTTTGGTGAGATCAGGACGCAAGCGAATTTGTGTTTGTCGCCGACCAGCGCAGCGTTTCCAACCAGCGAACGTGCCTTCAGCTTGTTCTCAATTGGCTGGGGCGCGATCAGCTTCCCGCCGCTGGTCTTCAGCAGCTCCTTTTTGCGATCGGTGATGGAGAGAAATCCGTCTCCATCTATGGATGCGATGTCTCCGGTACGGAGCCAGCCATCAGGGGTGAAGGCTTCAGCGGTTTCGTTGGGCTTGTTCCAGTAGCCCTGGAACACTGAAGGTCCACGGACTTCGAGCTCGCCATCATCAGCGAGCCGCACCTGCACATTCTCAAGTACCGGACCGACGGAGCCAATCCGGTACCTCTCACGTGTGTTCAGGGAAATTACCGGCGATGTTTCCGTGAGCCCATACCCTTCGAGAATGCGGATACCGACATCTGCAAACCAGCCTGCCGTATCCATCCCAAGCGGAGCGCCGCCGGAGACAAAAGTCTCAACCCGGCCGCCGAACGCCTGAGCGATCTTGGAGAACACCAGCTTGTCCGCGATTTTCCAGCTGACCCCTCCCGGGGTCTTTCCGGCCAAGGTCTCGTTGCGATGCGCCTTGCCAACGCTTAGAGACCAGTTTAGGATGCGTTTTTTGAGTCCGTGGCTTTTGTTTTCGACACCCTGACGAATCTTTTCAAAAACGCGCGGGACGGCCACGAAGATCGTGGGACGCACATCCTGCATAGCGTGGCGTAACAGGTCGATCTTTGGACAGTAGGCGATCGTCACCCCCTGCTGCATCAGCGCGTAATCGAGATGGCGGGCGGTGACATGCGAGAGCGGCAGAAATGAAATGCACGAGTCGCGCTCACCAAATCCGAACGGCACCGTGGAAAGGGTGAAATTGCTGGCCAGGTTGCCGTGGGTCAGCATCACGCCTTTCGGTTCACCCGTGGTGCCTGACGTGTAGATGATGGTGGCCAGGTCGGCGGGGTTGATCTCGCGGGCTCGAGCGTCGAACTCGGAATCCCGCTTTTGTGCTCCGGCGGCGCGCCCCAAGAGGGTGGAGAAACTCTCCGCGTTCTCAAACTCCTCTTCATCCATAACCACGAGATGTTCCAGTGCCGGGAGCTCACCTGCCGCACAGATCTTGTCGTACTGCTCGCGCGTGGAGACGACCGCCACCTTCGCTCCGGAGTCGCGTAGCATGTAGCCCACCTGGTCCGGCGTGAGCGTCATGTAGAGCGGCACGTCTACCGCGCCGAGTGCGAGCGTGGCGAAGTCGACTACCGGCCACTCCCAGCGGTTTTCGCTCAGCAGCGCGACCCGATCGCCTTTCCCGATGCCCCATCCCGCAAGCACCGCCGCAAAAGCGCGCACACGCCTGTAGGCCTCATCGGCGGAAATAGATCCCCAGTGGCCGCTCGGGCTCTGCCACATCCAGGCTGTTTTCTCTCCGCGCGCTGCCATCCTCAGGAACGCGTCGTTGACGGTTCTAACATCCTGCATCTCACGATCCTCTTTGTCTTCGCGCTCAAGTGTCCCATCCTCTATGCGTCGTGTCGAATCCACCTTGTTATCGATCCGGCAGTGAACGTCCGACTTGACTTCACGCTCTGGCAAGTCGCGTGTTCGGGATCTGCGGATCAGCCCCGTGTCGCGGATAGGCGGCTGCTTCGCACTTCGGCCAGATTGGGATATTGTGGCAAAACCACGGCCCCAGAAAACCGATGTTGCCGAGAAAACCTAGTCCGTGGCATACTCAATAGAGTGCCTCTGCCTCCGGGCGGAGCCTGGTCACATTTCACCACGGCCGAACGGCTCATCCAGCCAGCAGTTGAATACAAGCAGTTCCGGATGGGTTCAGTGTGCAACAAGCACTGCAGGGTTCGTGCGGTGGGAGACGAGGAAACATGGCTAAGAAGCTATCGAAGAATCTTACGAAGGCGCGTGCGCTCGTTGAGCCCCGTCCTTACGCCCTGACCGACGCGGTCCCCCTGCTGCAAAAGGCGAAGTATGCGAAGTTCGACGAGACCGTCGACCTGACAATGCGCCTCGGGGTGGATCCGAAGCATGCCGACCAGATGGTCCGCGGCACGGTCGTACTGCCTCACGGACTCGGCAAGTCCAAAACAGTAGCGGTCATCGCCTCCGGTGACAACCTGGCCGCCGCCAAGGCAGCCGGAGCCGAGCACGTCGGCGGCGAGGAGATGGTCGAGCGTATCCAGAAGGAAAACTGGACTGACTTCGACGCTCTGATCGCCACGCCCGACATGATGCGTTCGGTCGGCCGTCTCGGTAAAGTGCTGGGGCCCAAGGGACTTATGCCCAACCCGAAGACCGGTACTGTGACCACCAATGTCGCCGACGCAATTCGTGAGATCAAAGCGGGTAAGGTTGAATTCCGTACCGACAAGACGGCGCTGGTGCACGTCCCTGTTGGCAAGCTGTCGTTTGACTCGCAGAAGCTGGTCGACAACGCCATGACCGTCATTACTTCAGTGATGAAGGCCAAACCTTCGGCAGCCAAGGGCAAATATGTGAAGGGCATTACCCTCAGCTCGACGATGGGCCCTGGCATTGAGCTCGACGCGGCTGTCACCGAGGCTGCCGGCAAGGCATAGAGGCCGCCCTTAGCTGTCAGCTTTGGCTGCAGCTAAGAGATGAGTCGAAAAGGTTCTCCGCTCCCGTGGATGAAGTTCATCCCGGAGCGACATAGATTGAGCTACCAGTGAAGAGCTGATAGCCAGAGGCTAAGAATATGGCATTGACCAAGACGAAAAAGGCAGAGAAGGTCGCAACGCTCGCGAAAGAGCTTGAGACGTCGACCTCTGCGATCATAGGCACCTTCTCGGCACTTACCGCGGGCAAGGATTTTGACCTGCGCAAGGCGGTTAGAGGAGCTGGCGGCAGCTACCATGTCGTGAAGAACAAGCTCGCGGCCCGCTCGGCGAAGGGAACCAAGATTGAAGCGGCTCTGCAGGGGCTCAAGGGTGTTTCCTCTGTCGCATATACCTCCGGCGACCCGGTTGCACTCGCCAAGGCGCTCTCGACCTGGGTGAAGGAAAATGCGGAGTTCACCTTCAAGCTCGGCATTGTGGACGGGAAGGTTATCACGAAGGAAGAGATTGTCGCGCTGGCGACGATGCCGGGCAAGGAGGAGCTGTTCTCCAAGCTGCTCTTCCTGATCAACTCGCCTGCTCAGCGCCTCGCCACAGTGATCAACGCTACCGGCCGCGATCTCGCCATTGTCGTCAATCAGGCGGTCGAGCAGAACAAGTTTAGCGGGTCCGCACCGGCTCCAGCTGCGAGCTCGACTCCGCAGCCGCCTTCACCCGAGGAGACCCACGCGGAGGAGTCCGCGGCAGGTGAACAGCCCTCAGGCGCGGCTCAGCCGGAGAACTCGACTGCCTCGCAGTCGGGCGAGGCCCCGGACAGGGAGCCGGCGGAAGGCGCATAAGTTTCGCTCCTCCTTTCGGGGGTGCTGGTCTGGACGCTTGGTCTGGGCTCCACCAGCGCATCGGAAACCCGGCGGGAGAAGCAGCCGAAGAGCGGTATGGTCTTCGGGGACGCAAATCGGCAGCACAGGTTTTGAATCGAATTTAGGAGAATCAAAATGGCAGACATTCAGCAGTTGGAAGATCAGATCGTTTCCCTCAGCCTGCTCGAGGCATCCGAGCTGGTCAAGAAGCTTGAGGCCCGTCTGGGCGTCTCCGCGGCAGCAGCAGTCGCGGCAGCAGCTCCGGCAGCTGGCGGCGGCGCAGCGGCCGCCCCGGTGGAGGAGAAGACCGAGTTCACCGTAATCCTGAAGGATGGCGGCGCCAACAAGATCGCCACCATCAAAGCGGTCCGCGAAGTCACCAACCTCGGCCTGAAGGAGGCCAAGGACCTGGTGGACGGTGCTCCCAAGCCTCTCAAGGAGAACGTGTCCAAGGAAGATGCAGCTGCAATCGCCAAGAAGTTCGACGGCGTTGCGGGCGTCGAGATCAAGTAGCTCGTTGCGGGCGAATCTGGTTTGTGGACTGGCCGAGTTTTCTAAGCTCGGCCAGTCCTATCGTCTGAAGCTAACCCGCTCGATCTTTTGGACTTCCGGTCTTACCAGAGTCGCATAGGCGGCAGATTCAGGCGCCGTCTTTTCGGCCACGGTAAATCTCACTTAACGGTGCTTGCAGATATCCCCGGAAGGTTGTATCCTCATATTTGGCGAACCGCCTCTGCCTTGATTTGCTGGTAGGCAGACAGCGCTTCCAGATACTCGGCAAATTTCTCGTTTCACCCGACGGCGATCTTTCCGGTCCATCCCGCATGTTTCGGGTTAGGGGGCCGGCCACAATGCATTCTGGCGGCGGCATGCAATGTGACACAGGCAGCACCAGCGGCAGCAAACCTTGAGGCTAGGCGAGCTTCAAACGGTGGCAGGCATTCATTCAGACGTAGAAAAGGTGCACAAGACGACCTATGCGCTCTTGGGACATTCTGTCCCATTGGGCGCATCTTCGTGCTTCGATAGCACGGCTGTCCACGCCTCAACCTCAGGCTCTGAAACACATCGTACGCGCACTTTATAGCAGTTCTCGCAGTTCGGCGAAAGCGAAAAGTTGATTTGGGCTGTGCATAGAAATAGGAAAGCAGCAGGCGCACGGGTTACTCCCCACTCGAGGGGTGGAGCAGACCGGACAGGCGCAAAGAAGTAACCCGGAGAGCTGATCAGCTCTCCACCTTTGAGAACCGGATGTCGTCGCAAGGCCCGTTGCGCATCCAGTCCGGCTCGAAGGCCTCGAGCAGCAGTGCAAGAGAAGTTCAGGAGACTAAGAAGCATGTCCAGCGAAATGCGCGCTATTCGTAGCCGGCTTGATTTTTCCAAGATTCCAACCTCCATCCAGATTCCGAACCTGATCGAAGTGCAGCGCCGCTCGTATGAACGCTTCCTGCAGATGGACAAGCTGCCCCAGGAGCGCGAGGACAACGGCCTTCAATCCGTCTTCACTTCCGTTTTCCCGATCACCGACTTCCGCAATGTCTCCGAGCTTGAGTTCGTCGATTACTCCATCGGCAACTGGGAGTGCAAGTGCGGTTATTTGAAGGGGCTGAATCACCTGCGCACCGCTTGCACCAACTGCGGCCACATGGTCATTACGGATCCGTTCCATCCAGGAGACGTGCTCTGCGGATTCTGCGGAACCTATAACAAGAACACACCGGACTTCTGCACCAAGTGCGGCGACCCCGTCGGTCTTCAGCTCAAGTATGACCAGGCAGAGTGCGAGGAGCGCGGGATGACCTACTCGGCCCCGCTCAAGGTCACGATCCGTCTGAAAATTTACGACAAGGACCCTGAGACCGGCGTTAAGAGTCTGCGCGACATGAAGGAGCAAGAGGTCTTCTTCGGCGACATTCCGCTGATGTCTCAGAACGGCACCTTCATCGTGAACGGTACCGAGCGCGTCATCGTGTCGCAGCTACACCGCTCGCCCGGCGTCTTCTTTGAGACGGCGAACAACCGTACCTACTTCCTCGGAAAGATCATTCCTTACCGCGGCAGCTGGGTCGAGTTCGAATACGACCAGAAGAACACGCTCTACGTCCGCATCGACCGCAAGCGCAAATTCCTTGGCACTATTTTCCTGCGCGCGCTTGGACTGCGTACGGACGAGGAGATCCTCAAGACCTTCTACACCGTTGACACTGTCACAATCGCTGACGGTAAGTTGCTCTGGAAGGTTGCCGGTGAAGGCCAGGCTACTCACCTGCAGGGCTCTCGTCCGGCAGCGGCCATCAGCCACAAGGGCGAGGAGATCGCACCGGCCACCCGCAAGATCTCGCCGCATACACTGAAGCTGCTACGCCAGCACAAGGTGGAGACTGTTGAAGTCGAGCAGTCTGAGCTTGATGGTGCGATGCTGGCCTCTGATGTGGTTGACCTGACCACCGGCGAGCTGCTCTACGACGCCAATCAGGAGCTGACAACCGACAAGCTGCATAAGATTCTGCAGTCGGGCGCCACCTTCGTCGAAGTCTTCTTCCCGGAGCGCGACGACGTCGGCAATATCATCTCGAACACTCTCCGCCGCGACTCCGTGCGCAAGCCCGAGGAAGCACTCATCGAGATCTACCGCAAGCTTCGCCCGGGCGATCCTCCGACGCTTGACACCGCTTCGGCGCTCTTCGAGGGCATGTTCTTCGACCCGCGCAAGTATGACTTCTCGCGGGTCGGCCGGCTAAAGTTCAACATCAAGCTATACGAGAATGCCGAGGCCACGGGTCTTGACAACCGCACCCTCACGCCTGAGGACTTCTACGGCACCATCCGCTACCTGCTGAAGCTGCGCAAGAACATCGGGACGGTGGACGATATCGATCACCTCGGTAACCGCCGCGTTCGCGCGGTCGGTGAGCTCATGGAGAACCAGTTCCGCATTGGACTGGTCCGCATGGAGCGAGCCATCAAGGAGAAGATGTCGGTTTACCAGGAGATGTCGACGGCCATGCCGCACGACCTCATCAATGCGAAGCCGGTCATGGCCGCGATTCGCGAGTTCTTTGGCTCTTCGCAGCTCTCGCAGTTCATGGACCAGACCAACCCGCTCTCGGAAATCACGCACAAGCGTCGTCTCTCCGCACTCGGGCCCGGCGGTCTTTCGCGTGAACGTGCAGGCTTCGAAGTGCGTGACGTGCACCCAACGCACTACGGCCGCATTTGTCCGATCGAGACGCCGGAAGGTCCGAACATCGGCCTCATCAGCTCGCTTTCCTGCTTTGCTCGCATCAATGAGTACGGCTTCATTGAGTCGCCGTACCGCCGTGTTAAGGATGGCCGCGTGCTCGATTACGTCGCCATCACCAACGCCGGCGAGTCTGGCCTTCGACAGGGCGATCACCTCGAAATCAGCGAGGCGCGCAAGCTGAACGACACGCTGAAGAAGGACAAGAAGCGCACGGTTGAATTCGACCCCTACAGCTTCTATCTCTCCGCGTGGGAGGAGGACCGCCACACCATTGCGCAGGCGAACATTGAGCTCGACGAGAAGGGCGCCATCGTGCAGGACATCGTCGATGCCCGTCGCCAGGGCAACTTCGTTTTAGTCAACAAGGCTGAGGTCGACTATGTCGACGTCTCTCCGAAGCAGCTCGTCTCTGTCGCCGCTTCGTTGGTGCCATTTCTCGAGCATGACGATGCAAACCGCGCCCTGATGGGTGCCAACATGCAGCGCCAGTCCGTGCCTCTGCTCGTCAGTGAGGCACCTCTGGTAGGCACCGGGATGGAGGGCGTCACCGCTCGAGACTCGGGTGCGGTCATTCTGGCAAAGCGCAATGGCATCGTGGACTCGGTCGACTCCGAGCGCATCATCGTGCGTGTCGAAGGCGAGCACCACCCCACGCAACTCTCGCGTGAGGTTGGTTCTGACATCTATCAGCTCACGAAGTTCAAGCGCTCCAACCAGAACACCTGCATCAACCAAAAGCCGGTAGTTCAGCACGGTGACCGTGTCCTCAAGGGCCAGGTGATCGCCGATGGTCCATGCACGGAGCAGGGCGAACTCGGTCTTGGTCGCAACGTTCTTGTCGCCTTCATGCCTTGGCGTGGGTACAACTTCGAGGACGCGATTTTGATCTCCGAGAAGCTCGTGAAGGAGGACTACTACACGTCCATCCACATCGAGGAGTTCGAGATCGAAGCCCGTGACACGAAGCTCGGTCCGGAGGAGATCACGCGCGATATCCCGAACGTCAGCGAGCACGCTCTGCGTGATCTCGACGAGTCCGGAATCATCCGTATCGGCGCCAAAGTCGGCCATAATGACATCCTGGTCGGCAAGGTCACGCCGAAGGGCGAAACTCAATTGACGCCGGAAGAGAAGCTGCTCCGCGCGATCTTCGGTGAAAAGGCCGGCGACGTTCGCGATGCCTCGCTCACCTGCCCCCCGGGTATCGAGGGCACGGTAGTGGACATCCGCATCTTCTCGCGCAAAGGTCAGGAGAAGGATGAGCGCGCTAAGCAGATCGAGATGGAGCAAGTCGAGAAGCTGGAGCGCAATCTCGCCGATGAAATCCGCATTCTCACAGATGAGCGCCTGAAGCGGCTTGAGTCGATCCTCGGCAGCAAAGAGGTTCTTGCCGACTTGCACGACGAGCGCACCAACAAGAAGCTGCTCAATAAGGGCGACGTGCTCAACCGCGAGACCATCGAGCTCATCAGCACCCGTAACCTCAAGCGCATCCGTTACGCTGACAAGGACCCCCGGGTCAACGAGCAGATCGATGAGATCGAGGAGATGACCTCGCGCCAGATCGACGTGTTGCGCAAGATCACCAACGAGAAGATCGCCAAAATGCAGAAGGGCGATGAGCTCTCGCCGGGCGTCATCAAGATGGTGAAGGTCTACATCGCGATGAAGCGCAAGCTTTCGGTCGGTGACAAGATGGCCGGACGCCACGGCAACAAGGGTGTCATCGCGCGCATTCTGCCGGAAGAGGATATGCCGTACCTCCCGGACGGAACCCCCGTGGAGATCATCCTCAATCCTCTGGGCGTCCCGTCTCGTATGAACGTCGGACAGATCCTCGAGACGCACCTCGGGTGGGCCGCACACGAGCTCGGCAAGCAGGTGGCAGAGGCCGCAGCAACGATGCAGAAGGCGAATGAGGTCCGCGAGCTCTTTCAGGCGCGCTTTGCCGGTACCGCCGCCCTCAACCAGCTTCTCGCGCTCGACGATGAGCAGACCCTGCGCGTCGCCAAGGGCATGAAGCGTGGTATCTGGTTCGGCACCGCGGTGTTCGACGGCGCGCGGGAGAACGAGATCAAGGCGTTGTTGGCCTCCGCAGGCCTGCCCAGTTCGGGCAAGTCGCAGCTCTTCGACGGCATGCTGGGCGATCCGTTTGAGCAGCCCGCAACTGTGGGCTACATTTACATGCTCAAGCTGTCGCACCTGGTGGATGACAAGATCCACGCGCGCTCTATCGGGCCGTACTCACTCATCACCCAGCAGCCGCTGGGCGGTAAGGCGCAGTTCGGTGGACAGCGCTTCGGAGAGATGGAAGTGTGGGCGCTTGAAGCATACGGCGCCGCCTACATCCTGCAGGAGTTGCTCACAGCCAAGTCCGACGACGTATTCGGCCGCACCAAGATCTATGAGGCCATCGTCAAGGGTGAGGCAGCCATCGAGCCCGGCGTTCCGGAATCGTTCAACGTGCTCATCCGCGAGCTCCAGTCGCTCTGCCTGGATGTCGAGCTCATCAAGATGTCCGAACAGAAGAAGGTGCCTCTGCCGACCATCGCAGCAGCAGACTAACAAGATCCGGAGTGGGTCCGGGCTTTTGCCCGGGCGCTCCGGACCTGAATAGGTTTAGGGGGTTTTAGCCCTGGAAGAAACAAGCAGTACCTACAACTGAGATAAGCACCAGCACCAGAACTAAAGGCATCGCGATGCGCCTCAAGTCACCGCGCGAATTGCAAGCAACCGCAGCTAATCCGCTGCAAACGGAGACGCCAAATATGTTCCGCTCCAGCCCGTTTGAGCTCCTCGGCCCCATCATCGACTTCGACGCAATCCAGATTCAGCTCGCGTCCCCCGAGAAGATCCGCTCCTGGTCCCACGGCGAAGTCACCAAGCCTGAGACCATCAATTACCGCACGTTCAAACCTGAACGCGACGGTCTTTTCTGCGCCCGCATCTTCGGGCCTATCACCGATTGGGAATGCCTCTGCGGCAAGTACAAGCGCATGAAGCACCGCGGAGTGATCTGCGACAAGTGCGGTGTTGAAGTAACACTGTCGAAGGTTCGCCGCGAGCGTCTCGGACACATCGAGCTCGCCAGCCCCTGCTCGCACGTCTGGTTCTTCAAGGGCCTGCCATCCCGTATCGGCCACCTGCTCGACATCTCTCTGCGTGAGCTCGAAGCCGTTCTCTATTTCGAGTCCTACGTTGTCGTCGATCCCGGCGACGCGCCTGTCAAGGAGCGCGAGGTCATCAAGGACGAGACTCGCTTCCGTGAACTCGACCAGCAGTACCGCCCCTCTGGATTCAAGGCCATGATGGGCGCTGAAGCGATCAAGGAACTTCTCAAGCGCGTTGAGATCAACGAGCTCTCGATTGAGCTGCGCGAGCGGATGAAGACCGAGACCTCCCTGCAGAAAAAGCTCAAGTACTCCAAGCGCCTGAAGATCGTGGAGGCCTTCCGCAAGTCGGACAACAAGCCGCAGTGGATGATCCTCGACGTCATCCCGGTTATTCCGCCTGAGCTTCGCCCGCTCGTTCCGCTGGACGGCGGCCGCTTCGCGACCTCTGACCTCAACGATCTCTATCGCCGCGTCATCAACCGTAACAACCGGTTGAAGAAGCTGATGGACCTGCACGCCCCCGAAGTCATCGTCCGCAACGAGAAGCGTATGCTGCAGGAGGCCGTCGACGCTCTGTTCGACAACGGCCGCCGCGGCCGCGTGCTGCGCGGTGCGAACAACCGTCCGCTGAAGTCGCTCTCCGATACCCTCAAGGGCAAGCAGGGCCGCTTCCGCCAGAACCTGCTCGGCAAGCGCGTCGACTACTCCGGCCGCTCAGTCATCGTCGTCGGCCCGGAACTCAAGCTGCACCAGTGCGGCCTGCCGAAGAAGATGGCCCTCGAGCTCTTCAAGCCCTTCATCTATCACCGGCTCGAGCAGACTGGCCACTGCACCACCATCAAGCAGGCCAAGGAGATGGTGGAGATGCAGGAGTCCATCGTGTGGGACATCTTGGAAGAGGTGATCAAGGACCACCCGATCCTGCTCAACCGTGCTCCAACCCTCCACCGTCTCGGCATTCAGGCGTTTGAGCCCGTTCTCGTCGAAGGCAAGGCCATCAAGATCCATCCGCTGGTCTGCACCGCCTTCAACGCCGACTTCGACGGTGACCAGATGGCCGTGCATATCCCGCTCTCGCCCGAAGCCCAGATCGAGGCCTCGGTCCTGATGCTCGCGTCGCACAACATCCTCTCCCCGGCGAGTGGACAGCCCATCACCGTGCCCACGCAGGACATGGTGCTTGGTCTCTACTACCTCACCAAGTCCAAGGTGAACGCC
>Ga0105238_10003048_pt1 | contig 16706 bp, 26 predicted proteins | sample KBSC34metaG_FD_81526 | JGI IMG/M metagenome (GOLD analysis project Ga0105238, IMG submission 81526) | Corn rhizosphere microbial communities from Kellogg Biological Station, Michigan, USA - KBS C3-4 metaG | ecosystem: Host-associated > Plants > Roots > Rhizosphere > Soil | place: Michigan, USA... | reverse complement strand
TGTTAGCGCCGGTATATGCGCTAAGCTTTGCTTGGACCCGACTGTCATATTTGGCGCAACTTCCCATGTATTCGCCGCCCCTGACTGGGTCGGTGGAAGCGACGGATCGATCGCATATTTCCAAACACTGTCCGCTGCTTCGCCAAAGTTGATTTTGCGCCGGGAAGTAGCTCAGTCTCTCAGCAAAATGTCCACTCCTCAATATGCGCAAACTGAAAGCTACGACCTTTTTAAGGACGGGGAAACGCTATTCGGTTTCGTAAAATCGGAAGTCGGTTTCTTTGACGGTTATGCCGGGCTATTCCGGGGGGCGCTGGAAGTTCCTATTAGCTTCTCTTTAAATAAGGGCGCGATGATTAAGTTTACACAACTGTGTACGCAACGCGCACCGGATGCGACTGCTGGCGCTACATTTGAATGCTCAGGAGATACGCTTTCGATGAAACTGGTTGATAGCGGGGCGTCACTGGACATCCATATGGAATTTCCGGTTGTTTCGACTGAAAAATGCGAATTCAAGTTTAACCCGGAGAAAATGACACAGTTATTGAAATCTCTTCCATGCGATGACGTGTATTTTTATCCCGGAAAGCAACGTTATTTTATCACCGACAAGGACAAAACATTTTGTTCTGTCATAATGGGGATGATATGAAAAAGAGATCAAAACCAAGAAAGGTCCATATTATAATCGAATCAAAAATAATTAAAGTAGATACTGTTCTTGCAAGTTCAAGGAGTATTTCTTTTTTGAAATCGGTTAGGAGGCAGTACGAAAGGCTTACGGAAATCATGCATACCAACGGAATTTTGAGAGTAAATAAAACAAAACCAAAGACGTTGAATCAGATAAGAAAGGCAAATCCGCTTAAAGTCACCACAAAAATCGTAGAATAATGGACATCCTTACAGCTAAATCAAGAATAGAAAAAGCAATAAAAACTATCGACGAAGCTTTTAGGGGGGCCGTTGACGAATTTGATAAAAAACAATTAAACCTCGAAGGAAATGGTTTCAAGGTTATCAACGGAATCGGTAAAATTTATTGGTCTGCCGAAAGTTTATTGGATCAGTCACTAATGGAAGCATTAGAAGACTTTATAAACGCTCATGCTTCTGTTGGCGGCGCTTTAAATAATCTTAGGCTACATACACCCAAACGTTAATAATGCGCTTCTCCTTATTCCCTGATCAAATCGAATTTAAACGAAATCTCGGCATCGAACTAAACCGTTACGGAAGCATAATCGGATGCGCCGCTACCGGTTTTGGTAAAACAATCGTATTCACTGAAATAGCAGACGGATATAGATCGGCGAAGCCAAAGAATTCAGTATTGGTACTGACTGAGTCGATAAAAATTTACAACCAAACAGCAGAGGAATTAAATGGAAATGTGATCCAAATAAATGCAAACGTTAAAGATCCTTTTTTGCCACTCGAAGAAGGTTGTATAATTATAGCTATGTCGCAAACGCTTGCCCGCCGGCCTAAACTATTGGAACGTATCCAAGAAATGGGAAACAATCTTTTGATGTTGATCGACGAAGGTCACATCGGTACTCAAAATTCTGTAATACGTGAACTGCCGACAGCAAAGAAAATTTGTTTTACTGCGACGCCGGACGCTCGTTGGGCAAAGCACTTACCTGAGTTTTATCGCTCCATCGTTGTGGGGCCGCAACCTTCGGAGCTTATACATTTGGGTCGACTCGAGCCGTATAAACATTTCGCTCGCGTGTCTGCCGATCTTGGGAAACTCACTGTTAAAGGTGGAGAATTTACGGAAGAATCGCAAGAAGCTGTTTTTGGAACAGCGAAAGTTTTTGATGGACTCGTTGAGGACTTACGAACAATCAAGTACCAAAAAGCTCTCATATTCTGCGCGTCGATTGCAGACTGTGAAATGGAACACGGTAGGCTGTCCGCCGCCGGTTTCAAATGCGTAAGGGTTCATACAAATCGTAGCATTTTAACCGAAGAAGAAGAAGCTTACCAGTTAGGTCAATTTATGACCACTAACGATCACAATATTTGTATAAGCGTCGGGACAATGACAAAAGGCTATGATTTTCCGCCGGTTGATTTGGTTGTTTTGAGAAGGGCGACGACAAGCCTGCCGCTATACATCCAGATGTGCGGCAGGGGGGGGAGGGTTTGCAACGAACGAGTAATTAATCAGAAAGGATTCAACGCTTGGGGATGTAGGCCAAAAAAAGGTTGGGTATGCCTCGATTATGGTCATAACTTTTTGCGCTTCGGATTATGGGATATGGATAGGGAATGGGAAGAAGTTTGGAACAAACCGAGCAAGCAAAAAGAAGGGGTAGCTCCGATTAAAATATGTCCGCAATGCGAATATGTTATGCCCAATCAGGCAAGCGTATGCCCTAACTGTGGCTTTGAGTTTGTCAAAAAACCTAAGGAGGTTGAACCCGGAAAGCTGATCGAAATAACAGAAGCATTTAGTAAGCTTGCAGGAAAGACGATGAGTCAGTTATTGCCGGAAGAACTGGCGATATATTCAAACTTCAAGAACAAGAGAAACTTTGCGGCGAGAGTAGCGAAGGCTCTGGACAGGAAAACGCCGGGGTATCTGGAAAAGTTCGCCGCCGCCATGGGGTACAAACCGAGTTGGGTGGATCATGCGCGTAGGCTTGTAGAGGGTCAGGATGTTCAGTTTCCAGACTACGAAATAAGGTAAATCTTAAAAACAAAAATAGCCATGATTATCGTATTTAATTCAAAGCGCGTGAAGGCGCTAAAGAAAGCGCTTGCAAAAAAAGAAAAAGAGTATCTTGAAATGCATGACAAATGGTCAATTATGAGTACTCGATTTATGGCTCTTCAGGATCAAAATAAAGATATGAACCGGGAATTGCATTCCAGAAGCGACGAACTTGCTAATTTCAGGAAAATGCAAATCGAATACGAGTTGCTTCTGGTAGATGTTTGCCACGTAACAAACGCTCCGTATATGAACTTACGCGGCATCATCGAAAAAACAATCAGTCGGTATAAAATTTTACTCTAACAAAAAACAATCAAATGAAATTTTTAGGACTTGCCATCGTCGGCAAAAAATGGCTTGAACGCCTCGAAGTAAAGGTTATTATCGTCTCAGCAGAAAATGAAGACCTTTTGATTGCTGTAAGAAGGACCGAGGACGAATATCATCGGCTTGCCAACCTTCTTGAAGCTCAGTCAAAAAGGTTAGACGAAACTTCTAAACAAAACTACGACCTTTCAGTTAGGGTGCGCGAATCAGAAGGATTTGAAAGGGTAAAGAATTTGCAGATAGAAGAGCTTAACGAGAAAATCAGCGACCTTAATTCTCGTTTAAAGTCTGCAAGGGAAGAAAACGAAACGATCTCGTCCGCGTATTCCGAAACCACAAAAATGTTGTATAACCGGCAGGGAAGGCTGGATGAAGCAAGGTTTTTAATAAATAAGATTGTCAATATGAAGGTTGCGCCGGGAAAACGGTGGAAGAAAATCGCCTATAACTGGCTTGGTTTTGTCCCTAAGAAATTAAAAGCTAAGGCGAGAATAAATTAGCACCCCCATATAGGACATTATATTCACACATTATCAACATATCCGGGCGTTACTTCGTAAGTTTAACGCCCGGTTCAAAAAATATTGCAGCATGAAAGCCGAAAATGTTAACGTTCCGATTAATTTTGTTTCCGATCTCAAATCAATGGTCGAAATGGTTAAGGAATTTCACAATACCTATAGTTGCCCAATAGCCGAATCCCCTGCATTTCCTGACGACAAATTAAGGCAACTCAGGGTTAGGCTGCTTAACGAGGAAGTAATGGAGCTAAATAGCGCCATGGTTAATGAGGATATGATTGAGGTTGCAGACGGTATTGTCGATTGCTTATACATCCTTATCGGAACAGCGATAACCTATGGTATAGCCGACGCATTACCTAACCTTTTCGCTGAGGTTCACCACAGCAACATGAGCAAGTTGCACGATGGAAAGGTGGTTAAACGCGAAGACGGAAAAGTTATAAAAGGCCCTCAGTATACGCCGCCGCAGCTTGGAAAAATAATCTCTGAATTTGTTAATGCTCAACTGTAGGCATGGGAGAATTTTCTAACCTAAAAAAAGAAACCGTGAAATCGTTATTCACAAAACACATTATAAAGCGAGAAGTAGATAATCAGCCGTATTTGATCCGCTGGCGTATACTTTCTACGCCATGGTTTAAAATACGAATACACAAAATACTCCTTTCGGACAATGACTGTCCGCACGATCATCCATGGAATTTTATTAGCATTATTCTTAAAGGAGGATATTTTGAGCATTCAAATTACAAAACTATGCATTATCCTAAAGGTTTGCAAGTTGCTCAAAAAATAAAATGGTATAAACCCGGAAGTGTTTTATTTAGAAGAGCAGAATGGAAACATAAATTAGAATTAAAATGGTTAGGGATTGGAAAGGGTATGCAAGAGTGTTTGACGCTTGTTATCATGTTCAAGCGTCGCCGTGAATGGGGCTTCTGGACACCGCGCGGGTTTGAGCATTGGAAAAAATACGACGCTAAACAAAAATGCGAGTAAGATGATAAAAATAACCGACGAAATTACGTTTCCAGGCGGCGAAAATTTGTATAAAATCTTTTACGAATTTTTTAATTCCGCTATGCGTGATGCATGGAAAGAAGGCCTTGATATTCACAGAAGCGCAAAAGACTGGCGCATAGGCATTCCGATGATCGTCCAACAATTTTTGGTTGAATCGATGATTCGAACTCCTTTTACTTTACTTCCGCCTGTAAATATTTATGAACGATGGTATTTTCAGGGCATTGAAGTAGTTCCGACTCCTGAGATGAAATTTATTCTCTGGAATGTAAATTATCCTTTGTATAAAAAAGGGTTTTATACCGCTGATATAAAACTTATCCAAAATGAAAGTTCTCCATCCTGAAGACCGGCATGCTGGTTGCCTGACCACATACGGAGAAGGTCGTTGTTATGATCCTAAAAAAGGATATGGTAAAATTGTGTTGGAGGCCAGAAACGAAATTTGCGCCGCTCACCCAGAAAACCTAAACGACACAAGGTTCATTCCGATTAAGGATGTAAAATTAATTTGGAGAATAAAACATTACTAAATTATTAACAATGGAACGAAAATTAACATTCGGCGATCATATGGCAGTACTTGCTACCGTGCTCATTTGTTGGGTAATCGCTATTTTTATCATGGTATTGGTTTTGTTTATTAGCTGCATGATAAACCCTTTCATACACGAAAGCGGTTGGCAATCCTTTTTGTTCATGCTCCATGACGTTAACCCGTTTAAACACCACCACCATGGATATTAAGTCATTTCCAAAATGGTTAAGATTGATCCTATTCTGGATAATTATTTCTATTTCCTATTTCGTCGCTTGCTTTATTATTTCGTGCCTAATCTCGTTTTTTCTTATACCAGAAGAAACCGGATGGACAATTTTTTGCGATTATTTTCATCTACCTTTTTGATTATTTAACCCCGCTACATCGAAAGCTTCCGGGTTACAATAGGCTTTCCACATAACCACATGCCGACATCCGCCGTCTGGAAAGAAGTAGAACAACTTTTAGCAGACGGCGTTTCTGTTATACCGGTACGCGATAAGGAGGAAAAACTTCCTACGCGCACCATGGGACCAAAAACGCCGTACAGTACTTGGAAGAAATATCAAACATCGATCATATCAAAGGAGGAACTTTGGTATGAAATGGATAAGCGCAACACCGACGCCATAGCAACCATATGCGGCGCTGTTTCCGGCAACTTGGAAGCGATCGACATCGATACAAAGTTCAAGCCCGGAATAGAAAAGGACTACTTTGACCTGCTGCTGAATTCCTGCCCGGAAATACTCAAACTGCTCCGGATAAACAGAACCCCTTCGGGCGGCTACCACCTACTGTACCGCATATCTGATCATGCGCCGGAAGGAAACGAAAAACTCGCAGGCCGCGAAGCTACACCGGAAGAACTCGCAATAAAACCGAAGGATAAAGTAAAATATTATCTTGAAACGCGCGGCGAAGGCGGCTACGTAGTGGCCCCGCCGTCACTGGGCTATAGCAAGGCAAAAGACTTGCCTATTCCGGTTATCACATGGGAACAGCGTAACCAACTGATCAACGCCGCCCACCTACTCAGCGATGTAACCGAAGATGACCGGCCACGCTATGACCCGGCTACCAGAACAGAAAGCGACTACTATGACGTAAACCCATTTGAGGATTACAACAAGCGCGAAGGCGAGAACGCGCTTCACGAATGCGGCTGGAAGTTTCTATACAAGACAGCCAAAGCAAGCCTTTGGCAAAGACCAGATTCAAAATCAGGCGGCGAACATGCCGCCTTTCTATTTAATTCCCGACTGTTCTTTTTCTTCACTACTCAAACGTCGTTAAAACAAAACCGCTGCTATCAACCGGCTACCGTGCTGGCGGAATTCAAATACGGAGGAGACAAAAAGAAGCTTCGGGCGGCGCTGGTTTCACAGGGCTTTGGCAAGCTAAAACCGGAACGTGAAAAATCTATAGTCAAACGTGCTGTACTGAGCGGCATGGAACTGCCTGGCAATATCAGCGAAGAAGGGCAACAGGAATACGACGAAACGAAACAGGCGATGGCCGAAACGCTGGCATATGGCCGGTTCTGGAAAATGGGAGAAAAAGAACTGGAGATTGATCGAGAGGAGTTCTATGCGGTAGCCGCTAACATGGGCTTCCGGTTGCACGATGGCGATTTGGTTCAAATTGTCGGAAACCTAATTCATCGACGCGATGAACGGTTTTTCTATGATTCCATGAAATCCACCATACAGGATACGGACGCAAATTTGGTTCACGACATTTTTAACATATACGAATCGTTTATACAAAAGAACGGGCAGTTTAGTATCGGCAGAATAAAAATGCTTGAACAGGATATAGTATTGAACGACACTAAAAATGAATGCTACAAATTTTATGAAAATGGATATATATTCATCACCGGCGATACCGTTGAATACAATACTTATAGTGACGTTCCCGGTCTCATTTGGGCTGAACGAATTCAACCACGATCTTATATTAAAGGAGAGCTTGGCGGAAAAGTGCTTGAATTTCTTCATTTGGCGGTCAACTTTGGCGATAACGCCGACTACATCCATAGAATATTTGGCTACCTTGCTCACGAGTATAAGGATGAATCTACGGGATTCATTATAGTTCTTACCGAGGAATGCCCGGACCCTAAACAGGGCGGCGGCTCAGGAAAGAACGTCTTCTCCAACTTACTCAAACTAACAACCACCTTCACAAGCAAGCCGGGATCTCAGGTAAAGTTCGACGAAAAGTTTTTGCAGTCATGGAATCACCAACGGATATTTTGCGTAAGCGACGTTCCAAAGGGGTTTGATTTTCTTTTCCTGAAAGAACTTTCGACCGGTGACGGCCTGCTAAAGAAGCTATACAAAGACGAGGTTACTGTACTCTGCAAAGATATGCCTAAGTTCCTGATACAGACCAACTACAGCTATGAGGTAAAAGACGGCGGTTTGGCCCGGCGCATAAAGCAAATCGAATTCACCAACTTCTTTACTCAGGTCGGCGGAGTAGATATTCACTTCGGCGGCATGTTCCCAAATGACTGGAATGAACAGGACTGGATTGGTTACGATCGTTTCGTTATTGAATCGATCCAAACTTGGCTGCGGTGCGGCAGAAAAATACCGGCTAAGGAATTAACTAAGTCGGGATGGCAGAAACAGTTTGATCAAACATATAACGAGCTTTTGAGAATATTCATCGAAGAACGATGGGAAAAATGGTGTGAGATGGAAATTGTTGCGAGTGCAGATTTAATGAGACAATACGATGAATATTGTCAGGAGAACAGCATAAATGTAAAATATAAATCGTCATCCAGAACAATCAATAGCGCACTGGTTGATTATGGAAAGAAACGCGGGTACGACGTAGAACCAAACAAGTCAGCGCGGCCAAACGGTATGCTAGACCAATGCAAATGCAAGGTGTTTACGCCATCAGAAGCGCCGTTTTAAACCAGATAAACCAGTTAACTGGTTTTCAAAACCGCTAAAAAAACCGTATTGTACTATGATTATCAACAATAAAACCACAAAACCAGTTTAGCTTCTATATATGTGTATAGAAAAAAATAACAGCAGGTAAAAAAATAAATAAAGCGTCAGTATGACATTTAATTTAATTTTTATGCTGCTGTGAAAAAAGTATATAAAAAGTATGCAACGGTTTTTGTGGTTTTCTGGTTTTTTTTCTGAGTCTCAACAAACTAACTGGTTTTTTTGTGGTTTTCTTCCGGTTTTTTTAATAACGTATTGGTTTAATTTTAATATGATCTAATAAAAAACAAAATTATCATGAGCGTCTACGTAGATAATTTCAATGCGCCATACAGAAGGATGGTTATGTGTCATATGATGGCTGATACGATTGATGAACTCCATGCTATGGCTGATAAAATAGGTGTTGCGCGTAAATGGTTTCAGGATCACAAACCATATCAGCATTACGATATATGCCTGAGTAAAAAGAAGCTGGCGATAGAAAACGGCGCGATTGAAATAAGCGCTCGTGAAATGGTCACCAAATTTAAACCCAAATAATATGACAGAAGATCAATTACAGGCAGAGTGCATGACCCTGACAAAAAACTACTTTCCGTTCCTTCACGGCCTGATATGGCACGTACCGAATCAAGTCGGTACAAGATCAGCCATAGAAGCAAAGAAGCTGCAAGCTATGGGCGTAGAGCCGGGCGTGTTCGACATTCACGTATTTTTGGCCAACTCGTTTTATATCATAGAACTGAAAGTTGGAAACAACCGCCTATCGCAACTGCAAGAACGCTGGCGCAACCGGGTATGTGCCGAGGGAGCGCGGTACGCGGGGACATGCTACAGCGTGGATGAATACAAGGCGGCGCTATGGGCGAATGTACTGAAACCGTCGCTAGGCTGGCGCATGGACGAGGTTTATAAGAAGACGCATATATTATGCTATAAACCAACAGACTTGACATATAGCTACGACGATTGGTGTAAGTTCAATAAATTTGATAAGCGCACGGTCCCAACGTTTTAAATTTGTGTTTTTCGTTGCTCTCGCTCGACTAATCTTACGCGTGTGAGAATTGAAAGTACTGAACTTACTGAAAATATAGAACTTTCAGTAAGTATTGAAAGTTCAGAAAATAAAATAACATCGTTTCTTACGGTTTACCGTAAAACATCGTTAAAAATCCTTTCTACATTAGCATTATACCCGCGAGCAATTCCGCCCGGGATAAAACATTCATTATGGAAAGCAAGATTTTCATCGACATCAATTACGCTTCAAGAACCCCTCAAATTGTTATTCATCGTGGCGGCGAGAGCGACGACCCGCGTGACAAACTTATTGACATGCTATTAGGAGAAGCCATGCCCGGCGTTAGTGCCGGGTACTGCCTGATTGAACGGTATGCCGAACGAGACGGCAAAATAGTGTCCGTAATTACTCCGGTCCACCCAACTGAAATGATCAGCCATATCCCTTTAATCGCTCAATATGCCCACGAAAACAAGGCTGTTGATACGGCTAAAGTTCCTAAGAGATACGAGGAAATAATTACAGCCGAATACAACAAAATACACACCCCGAAGGTAGCCATCTTTGAGTAGGAAAGGCCATATATAAGCAACTCCCCCGGTTTCCCTGCCGGGGGTTTTTATTTTAAAAATAGTTTGAAAAATATTTGGAGGTTACGACAAGGCGTCGTATATTTGAGGTATCAAACAACAAACACCATGCGTACAACAACTTATACCACAACTTGCACTCCGTTTAAGAAGCCAAATAGTCTCGAACGAGGAAACTGCTACGCCACATATGGTAAGTATGAAAAAGAACTTATGGCAGGCGACACATATAAGCTAACAGATATTTTTTTTAACGGCGACAAAACCTTTATAGGTAAATTCGTCGGCGTTTTCTTTGAAAAAGTAAGTATGGTTGATTTCGGAACCGAAATACTTCCCCTTCTGACTTTCGACATCGAAGGAGAACTCGAATACGTCGACGTCTGTTTTTTTAGCCCAAAATACTATGCCGTTGAGAGAATAATTTCATAAAAAACCTCGTGAAAAATTTTGAATGTACGACATTTAGTCGTATATTTGATATATAAACAAAACAGCCATGAAACTCGAAAGCATTACCAAAGAACAACTCGAATTAAACAGGGTATTCGTAACGGCGGAAAAGAACGGCGTTAAATATGAAATGGTATCTCCTTGCTTCGAAGGCCATCACCGCTCCCATGGTGCTTGTCAAATGTTTATGGCCGAAAAAGACGGCAAAGTATCAAAGGTTGTCGCCTATCTGTATCGTTTTCACTCCATTATAAGCAAATAAGGCCTTCCTTTTTTCATAACACCGCTGCCCCGGACCCTGATCAGGCCGGGGTTTGGCGGCAAAAACCATCGTTATGTTCTACCGCCTTATGCGCATACCACGTCGAAAACGGATCGATCCTGAGAAGAAAGAATTTCCACGCCTGTCACCCGCTGACCGCGAACGCCTCAGCCGCCCACATCCCGGGGGCTGGCGTTCCAAATACTGGTGGGTACAGCAAGCGCCTGATTTGGGGGAGCTGGCAGAAAACTTTCTTAAAAAAACCTCGGAAAAATGACACACATCGACAACGCACACAAAGCCATCGTTATTATCGTGATTCTGTTCGAGATGTGGGTATTGGCCACCCCACTACCCAAAACCCCTCGCAAACGCGCATGGGCCAAATGGGGCGCAATAACGGTAGCGCTAGCGCTAAGCATCGCCGTAATTATTTTTTTAAAATAAACGACAAAATATTTGGATATCGTTACAGCGCGTCGTATATTTGTATAACAAACAAAGCATATGACAAACGAAACTATCATCCTGACAGAAACGATTAAAACTAACGAAGAACTCGGAATTCAATCATATGTTATTTACTCAAACCGTCGAGATCAATATGGCGTTATTTTGAAGGATATAGACTCTGGAGAAATAGTCCCAGTAATTAATTTTTACAACGATAAGTTAGTTGCGATCGAAAAGGCAGCTAACGCCATCAAATAAACACAAACAGCCATGAATACCGAATATTACCCAAAGCTCGACAATACTCAGTATGAGCGCGTTACCAAAATCCTTTGGGGTAACAAAGAAGCGATTTACGCCGAAATTAAACACAAGTATCCGGACATCGATCAACTGGAAGACTTGGTTGCTGATTATACCATAGGCGGCGCAACGTGGGCCGAAGGTATGACGCCGGAAGAAATTAAAATCGACTTTATCGAATGGTGTCTGGAATAAATACCTCTCACAAAAACATAAACAAAATCAACCACATATGAGCAACGAAGAAAAACTTATCGACAAGATTGCCAAGCTTTTAAAGGTCGCAGAAAGCAAAAAACATGCGGCAAGCAAAGAAACCGACAAGCAAACCATTGACCGCCTGTTGGAAGAAGCCGATTCGTTTAGCGCCCACGCTACTCGCCTGCTATTGGAACACAACATCGAAATGATGAAGGTTAGGCAGAAAATGGGCGAAGAAGCGATAAGCGCCGATGAACAAATAGGCGTCTACGCGGAACGTATCAGCTATTCCGAGAATTTAGCTGGCGACAGGTGGTTGAAAGACCTGATCAAGGTTATCGTGAAACATAACCTTTGCGGTGTCATATTCGCTGTACCGCCGACCAATACGCCCGCCAAGTTTGCTAAAGACCACAAAACGTTTAAAGTATACGGCTCGATACAGAACGTCGACGTGTCTGTGTGGCTATTCAACTGGCTCAAGGAAAATTTAATGGTGCTGGCCAAGCAGTACCGGCTCAGCCTTCCGCCTGACGAGTTCGCTAAGTATTGCCGCCATACCATCTTGAAAGACTTTTTAACTGGCGCAATAGTTGGCCTCGATGACAGGCTGACCGATCAGGCGGAAGAAATGGCATCTCAGCAGGCTTTCGGCGCATTGATCAAATACAATGCCGAAGCGCTCGATAAGTTCCTGAAAGAAAAATTCCCACACTCATACAAATCTAATCCCGCTTCAAAGAAAATACATACGCCCGGCGCATTGGAAGCCGGGTACGCGGCAGGCCAAACCGTTGACCTCGGAACTGATAAAAAACTGACAGCCGCGCAAAAAAAGTTGAACAATAAGTTGCTCGGTAACAAATAACGACGTATATTTATCCAAACAAACCATACAACCATGACAAAGTTTAATGTTAGGCGCTTTCTCGATGAACAACGGCGGCGCTCAAGCCCGGCCTTTGCCACTAACAAGCGGTATTATCATAGGCCGGTCGATCCAAGCGTAATAATAGATGAACTTATTGACGCTTTAAGTGAAGCAGACAGCCCATTTGACGAACGGGTATATGTAATTGTGGAAATAAGCCTGTTTCGACCAAACGGCGCAACTATAACTTATGTTACTCCGGGCGCAATTGACGTTCCATCGGGATCATGCAGATGCACAGAAATCGTAATCGCCGATGAAGGTGATACCGTTATAATCTACATCGATCAACAGCGCGTGACTTACAGGAACGTACCATACCGAGAATTATCCATCGAAGATCCTGACGCATAACGAGTTAACAGTCTGCCGCAGCCAGCCCGCCACCCTAACCGGGGCGGGCATTGGCGTCGAAAATAAAACCTAAACTTATGGCTAACAATTACTTACAGTGTATCGCGCAAGAAATTAAAAATCACGATACAATTTTAGGAGCGAGAATATTTGCTCTTGAACTTGTTTTTATGGTTGAACATAATTCAAGAGGAAGGATGTGGGACAGTGATAAGGTTATCGACGAGTTTATTAGGAGTCAAAATTGCCCATATAAAAGCGGTGACGAATGGGCAAAAAGCAAAGATGTCAATATTTTGCGTCAAATATGCGCAAAATATGAAGCGCTGCTTGACCTTCATTGGGTTACTGCTATATTAGATAATATTCAGCAAAAATTTAATGTATGACCACAATATCATTTCATATCGCATGTTGGGCAATACTGGCCCTGTTCTTCTTAGCCTTTATGGCTGGCGCACGTAAGGACACAAAATAATCGATACTAATCGAGTATCTTCGATTATCATTCGAGTTATCGACATTAGTCGAGTCTCTTCGACAATGTTCGACATCATTCGACACTGTTCGATACCCATAAACCATCGATTTTAAAAATAGTTGCTTAAATATTTGGATCGCGAGGTGTTTTAGTCGTATATTTGTTTTATCAAACAACAAAAAACCACCACCATGTCTACCAAGAAAGCAGCCACCCCTAAACTCACTCGAGCCGAACAGGCAGCAGCCCGTAAGTCGAGCGAACCAAAGCAGCCTATTTCCGAGTTCATTAATCAGCTCGAAGAAAAAATAGCCGAAGCAGGGGAAGAAGATGACGAAGCAGGTAAGGGTAAAATCTGGTTTATCCTCAAGTGTTACATCCGCGGGTACAGCCGAAGCACCATCGTAAACGAAGCAGGTTTCAATAGGTCGACGGTATACCGCCAGTGTGGCGAGTATGATAAGTTGCGCCGCGCACCGGCTACCCATTATCAGGGTTTCGAGGTATTCGAAAGCCGAGTACGTCGTATAATGAGCGCAAAGGGGCTTAACCGGGAAGAAGCCGTAAAGGTCATATACCAAAAAGACCTCGAGTAGCCAAAAAATGCCCTGAAAAATGGGCCATTTTTCCCGCAAAATAATTGCATTTTTATTTGGATATCGTTGAAAAATAATCTACCTTTATCGTGTCAAAAAGCTTAATTAACACTTAAAAACAACACGACCATGGCAAGAACAAAGCAAAGCGTGAAACAGGCGCTTAAAAAGCTCCCGGCTAATGTGCGGCAGGCCGGGCCTGTTGCTAAAATCAAGGCACTGTACATGAAAGGCTACGACAAGGCAACACTAATCGCCGCTGGCTTCAACAAGAACACGGTTTACCGTCAAACTCGAGAAGTCGATCTCGCCTAATTTTCCACCAATAACCGTTGAATTGGTAGCCCGCAATAGTGGCCGTTAGTAGAGTTTCGGTCGGCTTCGCCTTTCGCCGGGCGGCGGGCGCAAAACCCTTATCAAATGAATCAAAGCGATAAGCGCAAACTGGTCTCTGACCTCGCCGAAGCGCGACAACACCTGAAAGAAATTCAGGGCCTAACGCCTGAGCGCTGTAGCGTCGTATTTCAATGCGGCGGAAAAACAGTACAAGCCAGACGTCAATTTCTCCCACTCGAAGAAGTGATTTATCTGCGACTATATGAACAGGCGGTGAGCCGTTATGTCGTAAATTTAGAAGCGCTTACCTCTGGTTGATCATGAGTTTTTTAGCAACGGGGTTGTTTGATCAAGCCCTCGGTCGTGGTTGACCGGGGGCATTTTTGTCTATATAAGTGTTTGCACTTATACATAGGTGTTTGTACCTAATTTTCTACACTCGTAGAAATATTTCTACATCGATCTAAGATTATATTTGGCTGCTAACGTTAATCAACCTATATTTAATTAATAATTGATTAACAAAATATCCCATCCAAAAAGCTTATGCCCCCCACTACCCAACTCAAACAATGGCAAAACGACGCCATAATGGAATTGCTTCTAAATTCCGATTTCAAAGACCCTGATAAATTAAAGAACCAAATTGTCGCCGAAGCGCGGGTAACAGAAGTGTGGGCGCAAGCCTACATCGACAGTTTCAAGGCAAACAGCACACAAGGTTCAATAGGGGTAATAATGTCCGCATACACAACGGCAAAGCGAATGGAACGACAGCTCCAGCAGGACAAGAACGAAGTAAAGTTCAAAAGCGAATTGAAGAAGGAGGCCGATAGGTCAGCAGTTAACCCCGCTATCGTAACCGCCGTTACTGAACGCATTGTTGAGGTCCAGTCTAAAAGCAAGCGGTATGCCGAACAACCGAAGGACAGAGCACCAAAGCGCCACTTACGCCCGGAAGAAGGCGCTGGCGCTGTCGGCCAAATACTCCGAATGCATATCGCCGGTATGAGCAATCAGCAGATAATCGAAGCAGGTTTCAATAAGTCTACCGTCTACCGTCAAACGAATGAATTCAGGAAGCGCGTAAAGGAAGAAAAAGTATAGTCCTTTTTTAATTTCATTATATAATCAATTAATCATAGTTTTGAAAACATGAATGACGGTAGAATAAGAAATAAAGGCACCGTAAAGCCAAAAGACGAAAAGGTTGTCGCCGTTACCGTGTACAGAAAGGTATGTGAGGTTAAAAAGGCTGGTGGCATGGCTCAGGCGCGAAAACTCGTACACGCCATGTTTGACAGCCTGATCAAGAATTGACTTTTTTTTGGGAAACCGGGTATATACAAAGGCCAGCCGTGACTACTCTGGCTGGCTTTATTTTAACTAATTTTACCAATTGTCATAGAGTGTAAAAATCAGGGCCGCGCTCAGTACGGAGAAAAACCAAGTAAGAAAAGCGCGGCCCATTATTGTGACGTAGAGCAGAGGTAGCTCGGCAGGCTCATAACCTGTAGGTCGCTGGTTCGAATCCAGCCGTCGCAACGAATTACAACAGCGTTAGGCCCGGAAGGGTCCGGTTAGTTCTACAAGGCACTTGCACCCTAACTGCTCGCTGTTTGTAAATTTAAAAATAAAGATCATGTTTGATTTTGACAACGAAGGTCCGGAATTTCATTTTAACTGTCGTTGCATTATATCCCATGTTCAATTCAAACCTTCCGATATTAGGTTTTGGCTTAAAGAAAAAACATGGAAGGAAAAGAAGCGAATTCATTTGATGCTTAACGGACAATGTCCGTTAACTAAGCCTGATCAAATGGTAAAAAGACTTCGTAAACAAGCAAAAGCCAATGATAAAGTTACAGGTAATCGGGCATCTTGGAAAGGATGCCACAACAAACCAAGTGAACGGTAAGAATGTAATTAACTTCAACGTCGCTCACACAGAAAAGTTCAAGGACTCCAACGGAAACCAGAAGGAAAAAACTACATGGGTAGAATGTTCGTACTGGTCCGACAACAGGATTTCGGCGTACATGAAAAAAGGAACACAGGTGTACGTCGAAGGAACACCGGAAGTTCGAACATACCCAAAGAACGATGGAACGCAAGGTGTAAGTTTGTCGATCCGAGTTGGCATGGTCCAGCTACTGAGTAGCGGGCAGGGCAACGGCGGCGGTAATGATAGGGCAAACACAGATGTTCCGCGCCACGAAGAAAGGCAAGCAGCGGGAAGGCCAAACCCGAACGCTGAGCCGGATGAACCAGTCGACGATTTGCCTTTCTAAATAACTCAAGGGTCTTTTTTAATAGCAGACCAATTTAGCGCCCGGGAGCGTTTCTACGCCGGGGCGCATTTTTTAACCTCTAAAATTTATTCTCGATGAAAAATGTTTACAAAGATGCTCTGATAATTATTGCTCTTATGTTTTGTTGTGCATGGTTTTTGATAACACAACAGCGCGTACCCGAAGTCTCATGCGTGTTACTTATTGTTGCCGCATGGATGTCCGCTCTAAATCAAAAATCAAATATATATGTCGAATCAAACAACAGTCAAGCTGAACGACCAACAGCGCGACATGATGGCCG
>Ga0105238_10003042_pt1 | contig 16727 bp, 12 predicted proteins | sample KBSC34metaG_FD_81526 | JGI IMG/M metagenome (GOLD analysis project Ga0105238, IMG submission 81526) | Corn rhizosphere microbial communities from Kellogg Biological Station, Michigan, USA - KBS C3-4 metaG | ecosystem: Host-associated > Plants > Roots > Rhizosphere > Soil | place: Michigan, USA... | reverse complement strand
TGCGGCCCGAAACTGTGCCGCAGACGGTGTCCTTCATCGACCGGGCCTGGCAGGACTTCGCGCCGACCAAGGCCATAAATCGCTACTTTTTGGATGACAATTTCAACCGTCTATACCAGGCCGACGAACGCCAGGGTGAATTGTTCGGCGTGTTTGTCGGCATTGCGATCTTCATTTCCTGTCTTGGCCTGTTTGGCCTGGCCGCTTTCACCGCCAGCCGCCGCACGAGGGAGATCGGCATCCGCAAAGTGTTCGGCGCCCGCACCCGCGATCTTGTTTTCCTGCTGCTTTGGCAATTCTCCATTCCGGTGATGATCGCCAATCTGATCGCCTGGCCGCTTGCCTGGTATTGGCTGAGGGGCTGGCTGCAGGACTTTGCCTATCGCATCGAACTCAGTCCGCTGTATTTCGCTGCTGCGGGTTTGACGGCGCTGCTGATCGCCTGGGCCACGATCTTCGCCCACGCCCTCAGGGTCGCCCGCGCCAATCCCATTCACGCTTTGCGGTACGAGTGAGGTCACCATGTTCCACAACTATCTCATTACGGCTCTGCGCAACCTTGTCCGGCACAAGCTCTACAGCTTCATCAATATCGCCGGACTGACGATCGGGCTGACCTGCGCCATCTTCGTCATGCTCTTTGTCCGCGACCAGCTTTCCTATGATCGCTGGATTCCCGGAACTGAAAATCTCTACCGGGTGGAAACGGCGTTCAATTCTCCCGGCAAGCCGTCGCTGCGAACGGCCAGGGTCTCATTCGCCGCCACCCAGGCGATGGCGGATCAGATACCGGAAGTCCAGGCCCGGACCCGGCTGGTGCGCAGTTCGAAGACGATCCTGATCGGCAACCGGCAGTTTCCGGAAAATCTGGACGTGGTCGATCCGAACTTCCTGCAGGTGATCAGGCTGCCCTTGCTGGCCGGCGATCCTGCCTCGGTCTTCGGCCGCCCCGAATCCGTGGTCCTGTCCGAAACCACCGCCCGCAAATATTTCGGCAATGAACCCGCGATGGGCAAGACAATCGTGATGAGTGGGCAGAGCTGTGACGCTCTCTATCTGAAGTGCGAAGCCCAGCAGCAGGCGTTGCTGGTGGCCGGTATTTTGCGCGATCTGCCCCACAACACCCAGCTCAAGGCGGATCTGATCATTCCCAATACGTCCGTCGCCTCTCCGGTCAATCAGGAAATGCTGGAAAATTGGGGCTATCTCGGAGGCTGGGGCTATGTCCGCCTCGCCCCCGGCGCCGACCCGAACGCCGTTCTGGCAAAATTCAAGACCATCATCGACCGCTCCGTCGACCCCATGAAGATGATGAATGTCAAGGAGCGGGGCAGTGAACTGCTGGTACCGCATCTCACGCCCTTTGCCGATGCGCATCTTTCCACCGACCAGTTTGGCGGCATGACGCCGCCCGGTAGCTGGACCATCGTTTATGGCTTTTCCGCCATTGGTGTTCTGATCCTGCTGGTTGCCTGCTTCAATTTCACCAATATGGCGACTGCCAGGGCGATGATGCGCGCACGCGAGATCGCGCTGCGCAAGGTCGTCGGAGCCAAACGGGTGCAATTGATCGTGCAGCTGCTGGGTGAAGCACTGGTGACTGCGATGATCGCACTGGCCCTTGCGCTGGCGCTTACCGAGATATTGCTGCCTCTGTTCGATCACGTTCTGGGGCTGCCGATAGAATTCCATTATGTCCGGGACTGGCAGCTTCTGCTTTATATCGTCGGCGCCGGCCTGGTCGCAGGGCTATTGAGCGGTGCCTATCCCGCGCTGGTCCTGTCGGGTTTCCGGCCTGCCGCCACCTTGCGCGCCAATCAGGGCGGCTTGGCCGGGTCCGGCCGCCTGCGTACGGTCCTGGTGGTGCTGCAATTTGCGGTGTCCATCGGTCTGGGAATAGCGGCCGCCGTGATCTTCGCCCAGATATCCTTCACCCGAAATGTCGATCTCGGCTTTCGCAAAGCTGCGGTCGTGGATGTCAACACGGCGGGCATTCCGTCCAGCACGGCTGACAGCCTGGCCCGGGCACTGCGCACCAGCCCGGATATCGCCGATGTGGCAATTTCCCAGGCGGTGCCTTTCAGCGACGATCACAACAACGTCGCGGCTCATGCACCCGGTGCGACGTCCAGTGAGGCTTTTGCGCTGGTCCCCGCCAGTCCCGAATATATGAATCTTTACGGAATAAAGCTTCTGACGGGCAGGTTGCTGTCGGACCAGCGCGGCGCCGACGGTGTTTCGCCCGGCGAGCTCATGAGCAAGGCCGGCCAGGGTTTCAATGTTCTCATCAACGCGACCGCAGCGCAGCGCCTGGGCTATTCGCCACAGGCTGCGGTCGGAAAAGTCCTGACACTGTATGCATTTGGCGGTGCCAACATCACCGTCGTCGGCGTCGTCGCCGACGTCAAGCATGACGGGCCCAAAAAATCCGTCGACGGCACGATCTATATGTATTGGCGGACGGGTCCTTTGGGGCATCTGTCTGTGCGCATCCGCGAGGGACATACACAGGCCGCTCTTTCCTTCATCGACCAGACCTGGCACGCCTTCGCGCCCAGCATCGCCATCCAGCGGCATTTCCTGGATGACGATTATGCCAGGCAGTTTCAGGCGGACGAGCGGGAAGGCACGCTGTTCGGCCTGTTCGTCGGCATCGCCATTTTCATTGCCTGTCTGGGCCTGTTCGGGCTGGCCGCTTTTTCCACGGAGCGCCGCACCAGGGAAATCGGCCTGCGCAAGACCTTTGGCGCCGATACCGGCGATATCGTCTGGATGTTGCTCAGGCAGTTCTCCGTGCCTGTGGTGATTGCCAATGCTATCGCCTGGCCGGTCGCCTGGTATTACCTGCACGACTGGCTGCAAGGTTTTGCCTATCGTATTACGCTCAGCCCGCTCTATTTCATCGGCGCAGGTTCGGCGGCCCTTCTGATCGCCTGGGCGACCGTATTCGTGCATGCCAGGCGCGTGGCCGGCGCCAATCCCATCCATGCCCTGCGTTACGAATAGGGGGAGCCCATGAGAACGTCCTGGCGACATCTTTTGACCGGCTTGTTGTGTGCGATGGCTGCCGGTTGTGCGTCCGGCACCAAGACGCCCGAGAAGATCCTGGAGACGCGGAATTTCAACGCCTCGTTTGTCTGCGATGGCGGTCAGCCAATGCAGGTGCACTTCTCTCCTTACAACGCGGTACTGGAATTTCAGGGGGCATCCGTTGCCATGACCCAGCAGCCCGCCGCCGATGGCTTCAGCTATGCCGGTGCTGGGCAAAGCCTGCGCGGCAAGGGCTATGAGGCGATGTGGACCGACGACAAAGGCACAGTGCATCACTGTCGGGATGTCGCCGCAAATCCAAAAACCGACACGAAGACCCGCTAGGCAACGAGGATACCGCCATGTTCCGCAACTATCTCGTCACCGCCCTGCGCAACATCGTCCGGCACAAGCTGTACAGCTTCATCAATATTGCCGGGCTGACGGTCGGGCTGGCATGCGTGATCTTCGTGATCCTGTTCGTGCGGAGCGAATTATCCTACGACAAATGGATCCCCGATACGCAGGATCTCTATCGGATCGAGTTGTCGGTATACGTTCCCGCAGGCGACCCGCTTGATATGGCGGTCATTCCATTTCCGATGCCCGCAGCGATGCGTGACGAGATCCCGGAAGTGACCAGGATGACGCGCCTCAACCCGGAAACAATGACGCTGATGGTCGGTGATCAGCAGTTTTTCTCGCATGTCACCGTGGTAGATCCCGGTTTCTTTCAGATCGTCAAGCTGCCGCTGATCCAAGGCGACGCGAGCCGTGTTTTCAGGGACCCCCAGTCGGTGGTTCTTTCAGAGAGTGGCGCGCGAAAATACTTCGGTACCACCGACGTGGTTGGAAAAATCCTGTCAACCACGGCCAATTGCGAGGCCAATGACACTGGCTGCCTTGGCCGATTGGTCGCCTTGAAAGTAACAGGCGTCATGCGCGACATTCCCTACAATTCGCAGCTTGATGGCGACGTGTTTCTGCCCAACACGTCGATTGTGGACCGGAACAGCAAGAATGCGAAAGCGAACTGGCATACGGAAAATGGGTCCGGCTACGTCCGGTTGGCTCCGGGCGCCGACTCGCAATCGGTGATTGCCAAGATGGCCCCCATTCTTGATCGCGTCATCACCGGGGAGCGCATGGCTTCAGGACGCCCTCTAAAGGGGAGCCAGGCCTACACCGTGCATCTCACCCGTTTTTCCGATGTTCACCTGAATTCGGAACGCTGGCGATTCAATAACAAGCCTCCGGGCAGCTGGACCACCGTGTACGGTGTGGGGGTCGTTGGAATTCTGATTTTGTTTGTGGCCTGCTTCAATTTTATGAACCTGGCCACGGCCCGCGCCTTGTTGCGCGCACGCGAAATCGCGTTGCGCAAGACACACGGCGCCAATCGCGGTCAGCTGATTGTCCAGTTTTTGGGGGAAGCGGTGTTGATGGCGCTTTTGTCCCTGGTTGTGGCGCTGGCGTTGGTCGAAATGCTAGAGCCCGCTTTTGGCCGCTTTCTGCAACATCCGATACGCTTGGACTATGCCAGCGACTGGTCTCTCATGCTCATCATCATGGGGGTGACGCTCGCGGCAGGATTGGTGAGCGGAAGCTATCCCGCCCTGGTGTTGTCAGGATTTCGGCCCGCGACGGTCTTACGTGCCAGCAATGTGGGGCAGGCAGGCTCCGGACGGTTGCGCAATGTCCTGGTGGTTCTGCAATTCGCCGTGTCCATTGGGTTGGGGATTGCCGCTGCCGTTGTGTTCTCTCAGATCAGTTTCGCCCGCGGTATCGACCTGGGCTTTCGGAAGGATAATGTGTTGGTCGTCTCCGGGGCAGGGCTTTTGACCATCAGCGGTCAGGAAGGTTTTGTCCAACAGCTGCGATCCAATCCCGATATTTTGGACGTGGCGATGAGCAATATACTTCCGTTTGATGCCGGCCAGATGACATCTACAGTGCAGCTCCCCGGTCATACCGAGCGCGTCGAATTGAATGAGCGTGTCATTGGCACCGGTGCCATCCAGCTGCTCGGCATGAAGCTGATAGAGGGCCGCTCGTTGTCCGACAAGCGAGCGCTGGACCAGGTGGCCGATCGTACCGCGGGCGACGGATCACCGAACTATGACGGGCACAACGTCCTTATCGATCAGGCCGCCGCGGTCCGTCTCGGGCTTACGCCACAACAGGCGATAGGTCAGACCATCCTATTCCAGGGGAGCCGCTTGAATATCGCAGGCGTGATTGCCGATGCGAAGTTCGGAGGTGCGCGTGAACCCACCAAGGCATCGATATATCTCTATGATCCGAAATTTACAGCGGCTGCGATGATTCGTATCCGGCCCGATGCGATACCCCAGACGTTGTCCTTCATAGACCGGGCCTGGCATGGCTTTGCGCCAACAAAGGCCATGCAGCGATATTTCCTGGATGACAATTTCGGAAAGCTGTACCAGGCCGACGAGCGCCAGGGAAAAATGTTCGGCGTGTTCGTGCTCGTCGCCATCTTCATCGCCTGTCTGGGACTATTCGGGCTCGCTGCTTTCACGGTGGGCCGGCGCACCCGGGAAATCGGCATTCGGAAGGTGTTTGGAGCCCGCACCCGGGATTTGGTCTTTTTACTCTTATGGCAATTCTCGCTGCCCGTTTTGATCGCCAATGCCATCGCCTGGCCAGTGGCCTGGTACTATCTGCAAGGCTGGCTGCAAGGCTTTGCCTACCGCATTACACTCAGTCCGCTCTATTTCGCGGCAGCCGGCCTGGCGGCGCTTCTGATCGCCTGGGCCACCATCTTCACCCATGCGTTGCGGGTCGCGCGCGCCAACCCAATCCGGGCGTTGCGTTATGAATAAGCCAATTGTTCTCCTCACCACTGTCTTGGCCGTCGCATTGGCCGGTTGCTCCACGCCCGTGCCGCAGGCGATGTCGCCGCAACTGGCGCCGAAGCGCTTCAGCGGTCCCGTCATGGCCGATGCCCAGGTCTGGCCCAAGGCCGATTGGTGGAAGGGTTTTGAGAATGCTGAACTCTCCGCCCTGGTCGCCCAGGCGCAGGAGGGTAACCGCGATCTGGCCGCGGCGGCGGCGCGGGTGATGCAGGCCGAAGCACAATCCACCATCCAGCGATCCCAGCTGTTTCCCCAGATCGGCGCGCAGGGCGACTATCAGAATACCGGTTGCAGCGGCCAGGCCTGCCAACGCTTTGGCCGCGGCAAGGCGTTCGGCCTGACCTTCAATGCCAGCTATGAATTGGATTTTTGGGGACTGGCGCGGAACAATCTGCGTGCTGCCAATGAGCAGCTCAAGTCCGCGCGCTTCGCGCAGCAGTCGGTTGCGTTGACGGTCACCGCCAATGTCGCCAACCAGTATTTTAATGTGCTGGCCATCCGGCGCCGCATCGCAATCGCCCACGACAATATTGCTGCCATCAACAGTATCCTGGAGGTGATTCAGCTCAAGGTGAAGGCGGGGGCGTCTTCCCGTCTCGACCTGGCGCGCGAACAGGCACAGGTTCAGGCGGTGCAGGCGCAGCTTCCTGCTCTGGAAACCGCCGAAAAGCAGGCGCTGTTTTCGCTGGCGGTTCTGCTGGGCCGGCCGCCGGAAGATTTCGACATCCAGACGGCGGATATCGACACCATCATTGCGCCGCAGGTGGGCGCAGGCCTGCCGTCGGAGCTTTTGCTCCGCCGTCCCGATATTGCCCAGGCGGAAGCCGATCTGGCATCCGCTCATGCCAATGTCGATGCCGCGCGGGCTGCCTTCCTGCCGCAGATTTCGCTTACCGGTTCCGGTGGCTTTGTCAGCACCGCCATCGGCACTCTGCTGCAGGGATCGACCTTCGGCTACAGCTATGGCGCCAGTCTGCTGCAGACCATTTTTGATGGCGGGCGCCTTGCCGGGCAAAAGGACTTGGCGGAAGCGGTACAGAAGGAGTTCATCGCCAACTATCAGAGCGCGGCCCTCAACGCCTATGCCGATGTGGAAAGCGCGCTTACCCAGGTTGCCAACACGGGCAGGGCCCAGGAACATCTGAAAGGCGAAATCGAAGCCGCGCGCGAGGCATTCGAAATTTCCCAGCTGCAGTATCGCCAGGGCGTCGCCGATCTGTTGACGGTTCTGCAGGCGCAGCAGACCTTGTTCTCCGCCCAGGATCAGTTGGCGCTCCTGACATTGGCCAATCGCCAGGCGTCCATTCACTTGTTTGAGGCGCTGGGCGGCGGGTGGCAAGAGCAGGCAGAAGACCGCACGCAGATCGCCAGCGAATAGACTGTGCCGGTTTTCGTGCTCAGCTTGGGTCTGTCCCGTCAGGATTTGTTTGTATCGGCGATCTTGTGTGGCGATTCGGACTCGTCCCATGGGGCGGCCCATTGCACCCGGTGCATGGCGTTCGCCACAAGCACAAGATCCTGAAACCTGGCCGTCATCCATCCCCGAAGCCGGGCGATGAATGAACTGGGCTTATAGCTGCCGCAGGGGAAAGCGGGATGCAAATCGCCGGTCATGGGCGCCTCCTGCCCGGAAAAGCGGGCGTCTAAGCGCGTAATCTGGCGATTTTGGGCGCGGCTTTCCAACCAAAAGCTGGACCTCATAATAAGGTGACCTTATTATGAGCTATGCGTTCGCTGCCACCCTTATCGGCCATCCGGGTGTTTGAGGCCGCCGCGCGGCACGAGAATTTCACAGCCGCTGCTGTCGAACTCTCGGTCACTCAGGCGGCGGTCAGCTATCAGGTCAACCTCCTCGAAAAGCGTCTGGGCGTTTTGCTGTTTCATCGCCAAGGCAAGCGTGTTGCCTTGTCGGACGTTGGCCGCCGGCTTGCCGCGAAACTGTCGGGCGCCTTCGATGTGATGGAAGCGGCGTTCGATGCCATCCGCAAGGATGATGCGGCGATGCTGACCATCAGCACGACCATCACCTTCGCAAACGAATGGTTCGCCTGGAGGCTGGGTTCGTTTCAGATGGCCAATCCCAATCTGGGTGTGCGCCTTCATGCCGACGACGCGCCGGTGGAGTTCACCCGCGATGAGGTCGATCTGGCGGTTCGCTTTGGCGCCGGCGAGTGGCCGGGCCTATCGTCGGAATCGCTGCTCAAGGAGGTCTGTACGCCCATGTGCAGCCCTGCCTTTCTGGCGGCGAACGGGGGCAAGCTGGCCCCCGCCGACCTTCTGACCTTGCCGCAGATCAGCCCCCAGGATCCGCTCTGGCAACGATGGCTGCAATTGGCGGGCGTTACGATCCCCAAAGGCGTGGTTCGCAATGGCGTGCATATGGATTCGCAAGCCCATTGCGGCAACGCCGCGATAGCAGGCCAAGGCGTGGCTCTCCTGACTCCATTTTTCTGGCGAGTCGATATTGCGGAGGGCAGGCTGGTCTGCCCATTCCCGGAGGAAGTGAATACCGGGGTCGGCTATTGGCTGGTCTATCCCGATCACCGGCGCAATTTGCCGAAGGTCCGCCGCTTCCGCGAATGGCTGCTCTCGGAAATTTCCAAAGATAAGGCGTTGCTGGCAGCGATGTATTGAAAGCGCGCCTGGCGCATCCAGGATGTGCGCCTGGAACTGGATCGTTCGATTTTCCTAGGGTACGCCCAGATTGACGGTCGTGCCATTCAACGCTGCGGCGGTGGTATCTTCAAACGCCGATTTTACCAGGTGCCGCATGGCCCTGCGGGCGGCGGCGGGATCTGCTGCCGCGATGGCCCGATAGACACGCCAGTGATCGGGAACGGCGTCGCGGGTCAATCGCTGCGTACGCTGCTTGAAAAAGGTGCTCAGATCGACGGCTGCGGCGACACTGCTGCTCAAGGTCGCAAGAAATGGATTCTGGGATGCGGCCAGCAGGGTGCTGTGAAACACGCGGTCCGCCGCCCGCCCTTTCTCCGTCTGCAAGGTCTCGCGCTCCATTTCCGTCAGGGCATCCGCCATGGCGTAAAGCTGTGCTTGGCTGCGCCTTTGCGCGGCGAAGGCTGCCGCTTCCGGCTCCACGGTGATCCGCAGTTCAAAAAGACTGATCAAAAGCTGGGGGCTGGGATCGCGCAGGCACATCCAGGCCAGGACATCGGGATCCAGCAGGTGCCATCTCTCGATGGCGCTCACCATGGTGCCGATCTTGGTGCGCGACTCGACCAGGCCCTTCGCCCTCAAGATGCGGACGGCTTCGCGATAGGCCGAACGGGAGACCTGCCGCTGTCCGCTGGCTTCGACTTCGCCATCCAGGAACGTGCCCGCCTTCAGGCGCCCGGACACGATCTTTGCGCCGAGGTCTCCCGCAATTTGTGCGGGAATCCGCTGCACTTGCCTGATCCGTTTCATGAGTTCTTCGCGACCTTGCCCAGCCTGGTCTTCGTCCAGGAGGCCAGCATGCGGCACAGTTTCGGTTTTGGCAAAACCGGGCTTTTGGCAGATCAATTTCATAGACTAAGTACGCAATCCCCTTTGCGGTACCGGACCCCCGACAGCCGGTACGCGCATTGCCGCCCAGGAATCAGGCAGCGCTGTTGAGGTGGCCCGGAAAGACTTTCCGTTCCAGCTCGGCCGCAGCAACCCAAAGGGCGTCCCGAATCATTGTCTGCTGCTGGTGGCTCATCTTTCCAATGTGGTCGCTGGCCGACATGGCCGCGATGACGCGGCCCTCGGTATCGCGGACAGGCACCGCAACGCACACAATATCGTCATCGGCTTCGCCATTATCGATGGCATATTTCTGCCGTCTGACCTTTTCCAGCTCCGCCCGCAAAGCCTGCGGCTCGGTGATCGTGTTCTCGGTCAATGGGACCAGGTCGCCGTCAAGGATGACGCTATCCAGCCGCTCTCTCGACAGCGCGGAAAGCAGGACTTTTCCAAGGGCAGAACAATAGGCTTCCAGTTGCGCGCCCACCCGCGTTTTGAGCGGAAATGAACCTGGCGCGGCAACCTTGCTGACATAGGTCACCATGCCTTCTTCCAGCATCCCCAAATGGACTGTGAGATGAAACCGCTTCGCCAGCTCGCCGACGATGCCGTGGCTGGAATTGCGCAGCAGATCGCCTATCGCGACATTCTGCGAAAGGGAGACCAGCAGCATGCCGGGGCGGTAACGGCCGCGCGGCCCACGAATGACGGCGCCGATTTTTTCCAGCGTCTGGATAAGGCGATAGCCCGATGCCTGGGGCAGGTTGGCCCGGCGGCTGAGCTCGCCGCCCGTGACCCATTCGTCCGAGCGCTGAAAGCAGCTCAGTACGGTGAAAGCCTTCAGCACAAGCTGGTTCTTTTCGGAGGCGGCGGGAGCGGGCTTGTAATCCTCCCCCGTCCTGGCACGTCTTCCAATCTGACTATGGGTACGCATGTCCTTGAAACGCCTCCCCAATTTATATTTTGTCCGACAAGATAGCATATTTGTCAGACAAGGCAAACTTCGCGGAAAATTCCGGATTCCCGTCCGGTGAGAATCGATTTTTGACAGGCCCGCCCCGGTTCGACATACCCGCTGCACAAGGAAAATCTGGTTTTTCGGGCCCCTCGTGCTGCAAGATTTGGCTTTGCGTTTCAGCGAATGGGAGGGGACCTTGCAGCAGCGCAGACCCGCACTGGCTTGGGGCATTGCTTTTCTTGTCGGCGCCGCAATCGCCATCAGCTATCTCGACCGTCAGACATTGCCTTGGGCCATAAAGGCCATTCAGGCCGACTTTCCGATCTCCAATCAGGTCAAGGCGGCACTGGATTCGGCATTTCTGGTCACATACGGGCTGATGTATCTGGGAGGCGGCTGGCTTCTGGACCGGGTGGGAACCCGCAAAGGCTTCCTGCTGGTGATGAGCGTCTGGTCATTGGCCTGTGCCAGTCATGGCCTGGCGCGTAACGCAATTTCCCTGGCGGCAAGCCGCTTGATGCTTGGCCTGGGCGAGGGAGGAGGGTTTCCCGCTGCCACGCGTGCGGTTGCCGAGTGGTTTTCGCCCAAGGACAGAGCGCTCGCCATGGGCATCGTCAATGCCGGAACCGCCATCGGTGCGGTGATCGCGCCGCCGCTGATCGTGTGGGTTTTGACTGAGGTCCATTGGCTGGATCTGGCAAGCTGGCGCTGGGTCTTCTATTTGACGGGCGTTCTGGGTCTTGTTTGGTCCCTTGCCTGGGCCTTTATCTATTTCACGCCCGAGGCGAGCCCGGAGCAACGCACGCAGGAAGCGGAAGGTGGGGCCATCACTGTTGCGATGCTGGTGGCGTGCAAGGAAGTGCGCGGGGTGGTCCTGGCCAAATTCCTGTCGGACGCGGCTTGGTATTTCTATCTCTTCTGGCTGCCGAAATATCTGTTTGAGGCCCAGCATTTCGATCTGAAACAGGCCGGCTCCTTGGGATGGATTCCCTATGCGGCGTCGGGTGTCGGCTGCCTGGTCGGTGGCTGGCTATCCAGCTATCTGCTGGGCCGGGGCAAATCCGTCGATACCGCGCGAAAAGTGGCGCTCGGGCTCAGCGCCGCGCTGATGCCATGGGTGATGTTGGTGCCGCATGTGCCCGGTATCGGCTGGGTGCTGTTTCTTTTCAGCCTGGCCTTCTTTGGCCAGCAGTCCTGGTCAACGCTTGTGATGGTTCTGCCCACCGATCTGGTGCCGCGCCAGGCTGTCGGCAAGCTGGCGGGCCTGGTTGGGCTTGGCGGGGCGATGGGCGGTGTCGTCCTCGGTCAGACCGCCGGCTGGCTGCTGGATCATGGCTTCAGCTACACGCCCGTCCTGACCATTGCCGCCTGTCTCCATCTCATTGCCTTCGGCACCATCTGCCTGTCGATCCCTCACCTGCAACGTCTCACCTTTGGAAAGCCAGTCTCTTGAAAATCACCGAAGTTCGTACCCGCGTCGTTCAATGGTCCGGAAAAACGACAAGGCTCCCGCCGCATTTCTGCACAAACCCCATGGACCTGATTGCTCCGATGCTGTCGCCGGAGACCATGGGGACCTTCACGTTTCATGGCTGGCTTATCGTGGAGATATTCACGGATCAGGGACTGGTTGGAATTGGCAATGCCGCGCTCAGCCCGCTGGTCACCAAGAGTCTGATCGACTCCTATCTCGCGCCCTTGCTGATCGGCGCCGATCCCTGGGATGTGGAATTCCTCTGGCAGCATATGTACCGCAAGACCTTGCCATTCGGCCGCAAGGGCATTGCGCTGGTCGCCATCAGCGCCATCGACATCGCGCTCTGGGATCTGATGGGCAAGTCGGCGAAGCAGCCGGTATTCCGGCTGATGGGCGGGCGCACCAAGCCGCGCATTCCGGTCTATGCCAGCCGGCTCTATTCGATGCCATTGGATCAAGTCGCAGCGGAAGCCGCCAAGTACAAGGCCGAAGGCTATAAGGCAGTCAAAATGCGGTTCGGCTGGGGTCCGATTGACGGCGCCGAAGGCATGCAGCGCAATCTGGAGCTTGTGCGCACCGTGCGTGAAACGGTCGGCGATGAGATCGACGTCATGGCCGACGCCTATATGGGCTGGTCCCTGGACTATGCCAAGCGGATGATGCCGCTTCTGGACAAGTTCAATCTGCGCTGGCTGGAAGAAGCCATCAATCCGGACGATATCCACGGCTATACCGAATTGCGCCGGTTCGGCCGCACACCCATCGCGGCCGGCGAGCATGAATTCACCATTTACGGCTTCCGCCAGATGATCGAAGCCAAGGCGCTGGATTACATCCAGTTCGACACCAATCGCGTTGGTGGATTGACCGCCGCCCGCAAGATCCAGGCGTTGGCGGAATCCTATTCCATTCCGGTGGTTCCGCATGCCGGCCAGATGCACAACTATCATGTGGTCATGTCCAGCCTGAATTCGCCGATTGCCGAATACTTCCCGCCGGTCGATGTGGAAGTCGGCAATGAACTCTTCTGGTACATCTTCAAGGGCGAGCCGGTCGCCCGCGATGGATTTGTCGAATTGAGCGATGACGTGCCCGGTATGGGGCTGGAAATCGACGAAGCCGCGCTGTCCCGCTTCAAGGTCACGGGATGAGCAGCAAACCCGTGATTGCGGTGCTCGGCCTGGGCACCATGGGGGCGGGCATGGCGCACCGCCTGATTGGCGCCGGCTATCCCGTGAAGCTCTTCAACCGGTCGCCCGCGCGTTACAAGGCATTCGAAAACACGCCGGCGGTGCTTGGAAAATCTCCGGCCGAGGCCGCATCCGGCGCTGACGTCGTCATCAGCATGGTTTCGGATGACACGGTCTCGCGGGCCGTGTGGCTGGGTCCGACGGGTGCTCTGTCCGTCGCGCGAAAAGACGCAATTCTGGTCGAATGCAGTACGCTTTCGCTGGACTGGATTCGGGAGCTTTCCGCGATGGCCCGGTCACAGGGCTGTCGTTTCCTGGATGCTCCGGTCACGGGCAGCAAGGATCAGGCAGAGGCGGGCACATTGAAGTTTCTGGTGGGCGGCGATGCCGCCACCCTGGCAGATGTCGCGCCCGTTCTTGGCGCGATGAGCGTTGAAGCGGTGCCGCTGGGGCCTGTCGGCAGCGGGACGATGCTCAAGCTGGTGAACAATTTCATTTGCGGCGCCCAGATCGCCGCGCTGGCGGAAGGACTGGCGGTCTTGCGCCGCAGCGATCTTAATCAGGATGTGGCGCTGAACGTCCTGGTGAAAGGCGCCGTCAGCAGCCCCTTGATCCAGACGATCCTGGCGCGCGTCGCGGCCGACAATTTCGCGCCGAATTTTTCGGTCTCGCTGATCGAGAAGGATCTGACCTATGCCATCCGCGAGGCCGCCAAAGTCGGCGTCGAGCTGACATCCGCCGAATCCGCGCGCGTGCGATTTGATCAGGCCCGCACAAACGGCCTGGGCGAACAGGATATCGCTTCTCTGGTGAAATGGCTTGGTTCCAACAATGCGAGGGCTTCGTGAAACACTCGGTTCTTTTGGGCGCGCTTTTGTGCGCGGCCGCAAGCGTGGCATTTGCGCAAGGCAGCGATAAGCCGGCATTCCGCGATACGTCGCTGCCGATGGAAAATCGGGTCGCCGATCTGGTCCACAGGCTGACCCTGGAAGAAAAGGCCGCTCAGCTCAATCACCTGAACACAGGCATACCGCGGTTGGGCGTGCCGATGTGGGGCGGATGGAATCAAACCCTGCACGGTGTCTGGTCCAAGCAGCCGACGACCTTGTTTCCCGTTCCGATTGCCATGGGTGCAACCTGGGACCCAGAGCTTGTGAAGACGGTCGCCTCGGTCATGGGAGACGAGGGGCGGGCGCTCTATAACGCCCAGGCCGATGGTCCCCGCAGCAAGCATGGGCTGGTATTCCGGTCTCCGGTGATCAACATCAGCCGCGATCCGCGCTGGGGTAGAATCCAGGAAGTCTTCAGTGAAGATCCCCTTCTGACCGGACGCATGGGTGTCGCCTATGTGCAGGGCTTGCAAGGCGACGATCCCAAGCATCTGAAGCTGGCGGCAACCCTCAAGCATTTTGCCGTCAACAATGTCGAAACAGGCCGTCAGCATCTTTCTGCAGAGGTTGATGACCGCAATCTGATGGAATTCTGGCTGCCGCACTGGAAGATGAGCGTGATGGAAGCGCATCCGCAATCCATCATGTCGTCCTACAATGCCATCAACGGCACGCCCGATGCCGTCAACCACCGCCTGCTGACGGATATTCTGCGCAAGCAATGGGGCTTTGACGGCTTTGTCACCGACGATCTGGGCGCCGTCGCGTTGTTGACCGATTCCCGCCCCGGCGCCATTGAGCCAGGCCAGCGCTTTTCCGAAGACCCGGTCGTTGCGACCGCGGCCGCGATCAAGGCGGGCAATGACAGTGACGACCAGGAATTCGAGCGCAATATCCCGCTGGCCGTGAAGCGCGGACTTCTGACGGTCGCCGATGTGGACCGGGCGCTTTCCCGTGTCCTGCGCGTCGGCTTCCGCCTGGGCGCATTTGATCCGCCGCAAAACAGCCCCTATGCCAAGATCGGCATGGATGTGGTGCGCGCGCCGCAGCATCTGGAGCTGGCGCTGAAGACCGCCCAGGAGTCCCTGGTCTTGCTGAAAAACGCCGCAAACTTTCTGCCCTTGAAGACCGACGCCATTCATTCGGTTGCGGTCATCGGCCCTGCGGGCGGGCAGAATTACGAGACCGGCAATTATTACGGCACGCCTGCGCGGAAAGTCTCGCCGTTGGATGGCTTGAAGCAGCTTTTGGGGCCACAGGTTTCGGTAAATTACGAGCAGGGGACCGGCTTTATCGATGTCGCCGATCCTGCCGCTATCGCCCGCGCCGCCGAGCTGGCCAAAAAATCCGATGTCGCAATTCTGTTTCTGGGGACCAATCTGCAAGTCGAAGCCGAGGGGCGCGATCGCCGCGACTTGAACTTGCCTGGGGCGCAGCAGCAACTGATGGAAGCGGTATTCGCCGCAAATCCCCGCACCGTCCTGGTGATGATGAGCGCCGGTCCGGTTGCGGTGGGTTGGGCGCATGATCGTCTGCCGGCGATCCTGCAGGCCTGGTATCCGGGTGAAGCGGGCGGCACAGCTATCGCCCGAGCTCTCTTTGGATTGGACAATCCGGGCGGCCATTTGCCCTACACTATCTATGCAAATACGGACGGTGTGCCGCCGCAGAATGAGTATGACGTCTCCAAAGGCTATACCTATCAGTATTTCAAGGGTGTTCCGCTCTATCCTTTCGGCCACGGGCTGAGCTATACGCGGTTCAAGTACAGCAATCTGGCGCTTTCGGCGTCTTCCGCGTCGGTATCTGGCCAGACACAGGTCTCTTTCGATGTCACCAATGTTGGTGACCGGGCTGGGTCAGATGTGGCGCAGCTTTATTCGCACCAGATCAAAAGCGTGACCTATCAGCCCATCAAGACACTGCGCGCCTTCAAAAGGGTGACGCTCGATCCGGGCCAGAGCACCCGGATCAGCTTCGCGCTGCCGGTGTCGCAACTGTCCTATTACGACATCCGCAAAGCAAAGTTTGCCGTCGAGCCGGGAAATTTTGATCTGCTGGTAGGATCGTCTTCCGATGACATTCGCCTGCGCGCCCGCTTGCAGGTTAGTGGCGCATCAAAGCAGTAGAGATTTCATGATCAGACTTGTTCAATTCCTGGCGCAGGATGGACGGCGCGCCGTAGCCTCGCTGGGGGATGACGGCCAGGGCCGGGTGATCTCGGGTGTGGTCACCAGCTATGAGCTTGCGGGCCGGGCCATCGCGGAAAAACTCTCTCTCAAGGCCCTGGTGGACCGGCTGGGCTTTTCGGAAAGCGTCGATATCCGCGCCGCCCTGGCTGAGGGGCGGGTACTTCCCCCGCTGGATCATCCCGACGATCCGGCCCATCTGGTGGTCACCGGCACCGGCCTGACCCATCTGGGCTCGGCACAGGGACGCGACAGCATGCACAAGGATTTGTCCGACACCCAAAAGCTCACCGACTCCATGAAGATGTTCAAGCTGGGGCTGGAGAGCGGCAAGCCGGCAGAGGGACGCGAAGGCGCCCAGCCGGAATGGTTCTACAAGGGCGATGGCGCCAGCGTGGTGGCGCCGGAGGCGGCCTTCTCGTCACCGGCCTTTGCGCAGGATGGCGGCGAGGAACCGGAGATTGTGGGCCTTTATCTGATCGGGCCCGATGGCGCGCCGCACCGGTTGGGCTTTGCCCTGGGCAACGAATTTTCCGACCATGTCACCGAAAAGTTCAACTATCTGTGGCTGGCCCATTCCAAGCTTCGGCAATGTTCGTTCGGGCCGGAACTG
>Ga0105238_10003039_pt1 | contig 16733 bp, 13 predicted proteins | sample KBSC34metaG_FD_81526 | JGI IMG/M metagenome (GOLD analysis project Ga0105238, IMG submission 81526) | Corn rhizosphere microbial communities from Kellogg Biological Station, Michigan, USA - KBS C3-4 metaG | ecosystem: Host-associated > Plants > Roots > Rhizosphere > Soil | place: Michigan, USA... | reverse complement strand
GCCGGACAAGCGTCAGGAACAGGTCGTTGACATAAAGCCGCCGGCTCGAGAGCTTGGTCCGCCACGAGTTGTCCAGCCGACGCGAGAAATCGTCGCCATATTCGGCGCCGAGTGACACTTCCGCCTCCCGCCGAACGACGTGATGATAGACTGCATAGCGTGACGAGCCGATCGCCTGGAGCGCGGCATCGCGAAGCTGCTTGCGGTAATTGATCTCGTCCGTGTCGGCGGTTTCGAACAAAAGCCCGCGGACCTCGACCACCTGCAACAAGAGGCCTTCGCGCGTTTCCAAAGTGTGATCGTCCACGTGCCGAGCATATGGCAGATGCTTTCCAGCGGCCTGCTCTCGCGAAGCAGCCACGGGATCGCGGGTCAGGGTCGGTAGGAGTTGCATCCCCACACCCGATAATTCTTGACACGCGGGCACTTCGACACTCGCGCGAGCCACAGATCGAAAAAGCGCGGCTCCTTGAGGCACAAAGCCACGCCAAGCCCATGGAGCAGCAAGGCAGCACCCACGACCCAAAGTGACTTGAAGATCAGGAACAACTCAGTCGCGATCACCACGTTCGCCACGAACAAGCTGTAGGTGACGCCCGCGAACATCTGTGGGCGGGTCAGCCCGACGAACAACGTATCGCGCTCAACTGCGCTCACGCACCGGACTCACTGTCCAAGCGTCGCAGTTGAATGAATTCCGGCGACGATGCTCGTTGCGCCGAACAGGATGAAGCAACCGAGGACGACGGTAATTCCGTAACGCCAGTTGATCCGGCCGGTCAGCATCATAAAGCCGACCGCAGCGACCGCGATGACGGCGACAACAGTCGCAATTGTTCCAAGCAACGTGCCCTGCAGCCAGCTGACGGCCGAGACCAGGACTCCGGACCCAGCCGGATCGGAGTAGCTATCCTGCGCAAGCGCAGGAGCAGCGGCAACAAACGAAATGATCGCCGCAAGCGCGGCACAAGCGCGGTTCGCCATGAAGGCATCCCCCCAGAGCGATTCGGCAGCTCGAATACTGCGCCACTCCATCAGGATTGCAACGGGGGCACAACAGAAAATCTGGTGATTATTCCAGCTTCGGTCACGGCGCTGTGATGATTTGGCTTGCGGGATTTGGGACGTGGGCGCGCTCGATCCACCGATGGTCAGATCGCTGGTGTCGGTGAGGCTGGTCGTCAGCGTCCTCAGGCCGAAGGAACAGATCGTAGATGAGCGTCGCACCGGACTAGGAAGGCAACCGCAGAAGGCGGGAATGCATTTAGTAAACTGTCACCGTGATTCCGTCGCGCCGGGCGCCGAGGTCAGCAGGTTTTCGGATGAGTAGCCGTAGGTGTTGGTGCCATCGGAGGTCAGATTGCCCTTCGCGTCATAGGTGAAGCTCGCGGCTCCGGCGGCAGTATACTGGTTGAGGCCATTGGCGGTATAGGCTCGGTTCACCGCGACCGAGCCGTTCCAGGAAAAGGTGTCGTTCGACCGCGGCGCCGAGACGATCTGGCTCGCGGGATTGTAGGCGATGGGCGTGGTCGATCCGCCGATCGTGAGGTCGTTGGTGTCGGTCAGGTTGGTCGTCAGCGCCGTCAGCCGCGAGACCGGATCATAGCCATAGGTCTGAACCACGCCGTTGCCGTAGGTGAGGCTGGTGCGATTGCCGGTGTCGTCATAGCCGTAGGTGGCAAGCACGCCGATGCCCGTGGTCGCGCCGTTCTCTCGGACTTTGCTGACCTCGCCAGTCGTGAGGTAGTCGTAATTCACGAACAGACCCGTGCCGGGATAGGTGATCTGGGTCCGATCGCCGGCGAGATCGTAAGCCGAGGTGGCAGTCCCCTGCGGGCCCGTCTGGGTAAGGTTGCGGCCGAGCGCGTCATAGAGTGTTCCGCGTTTGGGAATGCCCCGCGCCTGGCCAGTTCGCTAATCCGCGCAGCAGTCGCTATTAAGTATCGTGTCCCCGGAATTCGCGTTGACACAGCAAGACGGCGTTACCGCGCCACATCCAAAAATCAATACTCGTTTAGGACGAACTCTTCTATCCTTCTTTTAGTATCTAGACTATTCTCATAAACAAAAATTGGAATGGCTATCGGCTTTCCTTTGATCAACTCAAGATTCAAATTGCCGCCCGGCCATATAGCAATGGACCTTATCACGCTAGACTTGCTGACACACCTTTTTCGAATCACAGATACACAGATCTGATCTTTCGAAATAATAAGAACCGGAACTCTCCGCAATGCAAGCCACAAAATTGGCAGTAAACCTATCGAAAAGAGCGCCAGAATCACACATGCTGCTACGAGAAGAAGAAGAAAAGGCATCCGATAAAGGAACGAGAAATAACGCAAACCGATAGAAAAGCCCGGGAACAGCGGGATAACCGCGCCCCCGATTAGGAGAAACTCCATACCGAGCGTCTTCCAAATCGAAAATCGTTGAACAAAATCATCTGAAGCATCGTGATCTATTAACATCCGCCGTAACCTCGCAATTTCGCATAGCCATCTCCGGCCACGTCGCCGACCTTTTCCCCCACAACTCCTCCGACAAGCCCTCCCGCAGCGCCCCCGACAACCGCTCCTGGGACCGCGCCAGCGCCCTCTCCAACGACGCCGCCAACCAAGCCGCCGGCAAGCGCTCCAGCGGCCGTTCCGCCATACGTTCCTCCAATTGCACCAGCGATTGGGGCAGCAGCCCGAAATGCCGCCACATCGATCGGTTCTCCAGTCTGAATACTGGAAACAAACTTAGAAATCGAACTCGCGGCAGTTAATGCCCAGCCAACGGGACCTAGGGCTCTTTCGGCCGCTTCTCCGCCGCCACCGGCTTTGGCAATCGCCTTAAAGCCGTCGTGAGCCCAATCGGTATAATTGAGCGCTCTGGATATGCCGGCTGCTTGGCGGCCTGCGCTGCAACGGTCGTTGTTCTTTTTCGACTGCTGCTTTGGCTGTTGCCTCTCCGGCCGTCCCACCCCCTCTCGGCCGGCGTTTGGACCGCCGAGATTGGCGCCTCCCCATCCCGACGGCCCATGGTCGTCAGAAATGCATCGATAAACCCACGGACCATCGGCCACTGACAGAAAATTACATGCGATTCGCAGGCCCAACGGATCGGTAAAATTCGCCGGATCATTGAGCACATAAGCATAGAGATTCGGCCCATCGCCGTCATACCCCAGCGGATCGGTCTGCATGAACCGTCCGAGCGTCGGCGAATACATCCGAGCTTTGTAATAATAGAAGCCGAGCTGGCTGATCCATGCCTGACCGGTATATTGGAACAGCCCCGCATTGCCCGATCCGGGGATACCCGATTCATCGTAGGTGTTGGACGTGACCAGCGCACCGGTATTCCCGCTTCGCGCGAATATACTCCCGCGCTCGTCGGCGGAGAGGAACGTCCGACTTGTCGTGCCGCTCCCCGCGTATTCGACAATCGGCTCGTCGATGCCGGGCCCAAACACATAACGGTGCTGAAGAGTACCCACGCCATCATAATCGGCAAGGAGGTTGAGCCCGTCATAGGTCAGGCGCATCGTCGTAGTTCCGGATACCTGATAAAGCCGAAGTAACGGATCGTAGCTAAGCGTCGCGCCCGGCGCCGAGGTCAGCAGATTTTCGGACGAGTAGCCGTATGTATTCGTACCGTCGGAGGTCAGATTGCCCTTGGCATCATAGGTGAAGATCGCGCTTCCGGCGGCGGTGTACTGGTTAAGGCCATTGGCAGTGTAGCTGCGGTTGACCGCGACCGAGCCGTTCCAAGAGAAGGTGTCGTTGGATCGCGGCGCCGACAGGATCTGGCTTGCGGGATTGTAACTAATTGGCGTCGTCGATCCGCCGATCGTCAGGTCGTTCGTGTCGGTAAGGTTGGTGGTCAGCGTCGTCAGCCGCGAGACTGGATCGTAGCCGTAGGTCTGAACCACCCCGTTGCCGTAGGTCAGGCTCGTTCGGTTGCCGGTGTCGTCATAGCCAAACGTCGCGAGGACGCCGATGCCCGTGGTCGCGCCGTTCTCACGGACTTTGCTGACCTCGCCGGTGGTGAGGTAGTCGTAATTCACAAACAGACCGGTGCCGGGATAAGTGAGCTGCGTCCGGTTTCCGGCGAGGTCGTATGCTGAGGTGACCGTCCCTTGCGGGCCGGTCTCTGTCAGATTTCGACCGAGCGCGTCATAGGTGAACGAGAGCGCGTTGCCCGTCTCGGACGCCGAGGTCAGCCGGCCAAGATTGTCGTAGCTGTACGAGACGTCCGGCTCCGTCCCCGGCAGATCCTTGAGCGTCGGGCGGCCGAGATTGTCGAGCGTATAATTGATGGTTGCCCCCGTCCCTCAGGCGCCGCGACGTGACATTGGAGCCTGCGTCGTAGCCGAGCTGCCCATAATCGGTACTCGAGCTCGTTCCCGAGCCCTTTGTCGGATTGGGATATCGAGTTTGCGACAGCCGATCGAAGCCGTCGTATGCATAGGTCGTGAGGTTGTTCTCCGCGTCCTTCAAGGTCGCGAGCTCGCCGTTGGCGCTAAAGGTCAGTGTCCGCTCATTTGCAGCGTCGGTGGTTCCGACGGCGATCTGGACCTGCGTGACCTCGTCCGCATTGTCATAGATCGACTTGGTGATCCGGTCGGGTCCGAAGCTGCCGGCGGTTCCCAAGGTGCAGGCGTCGCTCGGAAGCGACCCAAAGACGGAAGGGTTCATCCGCTGTGCGGTGCAACTAAGACGCCCCTTGCTGTCATAGCTATATTGAGTAAGCGCGCTCGTCCCCGTTCCCGAGACCAAAGCATCGGTGATCTTGCGTCCGATGCTGTCATATGTTCGCTCTACGCGCTCACCGCTCGTCACCGGAGTGAATGTCCCGGTGAGGCTGGTCGTCGTACCCGCCTCAACCTTCGTCACATTTCCGTTGGCATCGTAGGTGAAGCGCTGGGCGCGCATCTTCAAAGCTCCCGCCCCATCCGGATCGGGAGAGATGCTCATGGTCAGCTGACCATTAGCGTCATACTGGAACCCCGACGTGTCAGCGGTCCCGGCAAGCGGTCCATCGATGCTCGTGACGTTGCCGAATATGTCGTAGGCGCGCGAGGTCGTGGCTGTGAGCGCACCGTCGCCGCTTCCTTTCGAAACGCTCGTCGGGAGGAGATTATTGGCGACGCCCGCCGAGCCATAGGCAATGGTCGCTTTGACCTCGTCGGCCGTGCCCGTGCAGCTCGAACCCGTCTGGCAGGTGGAAGCGGACGTCAGCTCATAGATTTGCGCCGGATCAGCGACGATCGTTCCGCTGCTGTTCTTGTAATAAGCGCTCAGCGCGGTGTAGCCGTAACGGACTTGTGGCCGCACTGCTCCCGTCGTCGACGCCGGCTGCGTGACCGTCAGTACGCCACCGTGATTGACATCGTAGGTGTAATCGCTGGTGTTCCCACGAGCATCCGTCGCGCTGGTCGCCTCGTTGCACGTCTTCGCGTTGGTGCAACTCGCGGGGAAGATCGCCGAGGACACGATATCGGCAAGGCCCGAACCCGTCTTTGCGACGTTCCGGGTTTCGGTGACGTTGCCGCGAGCATCATAGGTCAGCTGTGTGTAGTTGCCCTCGGGCTTCGTGATGCGGGTGGGCCTGGCGAAACTGTCATACTGATAGCTTGTGGTATGACCCAGCTCGTCAGTAACCGACAGCAGCTCGCGAGTTGAAGTGTCCGAGACGTAGATTTTCGATCCGCCTCCGGGCTGGGTAACGGTCGTCGTGCGCTGGGTTCCATTGTCGGCGTAGGTGTAATTCCAGGTGCCTCCGCCGCGCGTGAAGGTCGCGACCCGCCCATTGGCATCGTAGGTGAGCGAGAAATCGACGCTGGGGTTGGCGGGACTCTGGATGCTGGTCAGCGTTCCGTCCGTCACCGTGCTGTTCGTGGCGTTGGCGAGCGCGTCCGTCCACACGTCGATGGCCTGATTGATTCCCCCAGTCTGCTGGCTGATGGTCACGGACGGCCAGGCATGCGGAAGCGTCCCGCAATCGTCCGCATTGGCGTCGCAATAATCGAACGCGGTATTGATTGCGATCACTTGGGCCAAGCGCGACCATGCGTCTTCGTCGAACAGAAATTTCGGTGTCGACGACGAACCGAGTCCGTAGATGAACTTCAGATGGTAACCGGTGTTGGTTGTAACCGACTGCAAGCGGGTGAGGGTGTCAGGCGTGCCCACGCACGTCGTGCCGTCCTTCTCGCAGAATTGCTGACTCTTGTACCAGAAATTGGTGGTGAGCCCGTTGGGTTTGGTGATCGAGGAAATCTGTCCGCTGGAATTATTGCCAACGCCCGGGCTTTGGAATCTGACGACCGTTCCGTCACGGGTCGTGTAGGTGAAGAGCGATCCGCTGAACGTCAGCGTAGAGCCCATGCCGTCGTCGGACTGATACACACCGCTCACGAGCGTGAAGGTTTCGATCGAGAAACCGACTTTCACCGTGAAATTGGTGCCGTTTCCAGAAATGCCGCTGGCGAAATTGCTGAGCGCTCCGCCGCCTTGCCAGACGCGATAGAATTCGAGGCCTCCCTGGTCGGGCTGGCCGATGGTGAGACTTCCGCTCCGGATCCACGGAATGCCGTAGATGACGTCGACGCCGTTCCCGTCGGGCAGCGGGTGCTTCATCGGAGCCTGGGCTTCGGCCGGAGTGGCCGCGAGGTTCGTTATGACAAGCGCTGTGGTGGCATAAAGAGCGCAGGCGACGCGCCGCGCAATGCGGTTCCTCATTCTTCAACTCCAGGAAATGGATTGAGCCTCGTCATCGATCACTCGCCAGGCGTTGGCGGATCGGTGCTGGTATTAGGGTCTGGCGCAGGAGTTGAATTCGACGGAGCCGACGTTGAATCCGTTGTTGTCGTCGTCGTACCAGACGTCGTCGAACCGTTACTGATTAGACAGCTTCGGGTGCATCCACCGCCGCCGCCACCGCCGGAAACGACGTCGAAGATCGTCCCGACGCCATCACCATCCGTGATTGTCGCCCCACCTGTCGGTGCGGAAAGCCCGACATCCATCGTTTCGTTACCTTCGGTACGAACGTCGGTCGACGTGAAGACAGTGATCGTTTTGACTGTGTCGGTGACTGCAAACGTGAGCGTTCCCGACGTCGCAGTATAGTCGCCCGGAGCGACCGCCGTGCCGTCGACAGTGTTGTAATTGACGGAAACCGGCCCCGTCGCCGTGCCGCTCTTCGTCACTTCGAATGACAGGTAATTGCCTTCATTCGCCTGCGAATTGCTGATTGACAACGTCACGCTGTCGTTATCGTTGATTGTCGCGGTTGCACTTGCGGGGCTACCCAAGGTCGCACCGTTCGTCGGGTTCGACAGCGCTAAGCTGAAGGTTTCAGCGGACTCGACGGCAGTATCGTTGATCGTGCTTACGTTCACGGTGCTTGACGTCTGCGCCGAAGTGAACGTCAGCGTCCCCGAGGCCGCGGTGTAATCGCCCGGCGCAACCGCAGTGCCGTTCGCCGTTGCATAATTGACCGTGCAGCTACCCGTCGCGGTCCCGTGCTTGGTGACGGTGAACGACGAAGTTGCCCCTTCGGCCACCGCGCCATTGCTCGCGGTTGTAAAATTGACTCCGCTGCAGGCAGGGATCGCCGCGACGACAACGCTCGCGCGGTTGTCGGCGTGATCGTAAGTGTAGGTCGCCGCAATGCCATTATTGGGAGCGGTCCCGCTATGACTGACTTGCACCAAACGGCCGCGCGCATCGTAAACGTAGCTGACCGTGTCGGTTGCAAGTGCAGGACTGAGTCCAGCAAGCCCCACGCCCGCAAGAAATGCGTGCTTGAAAAACCCCGGCAAACGCCGCGACAGATAGTTTCGCGAGCCGGCAGGATACCGGCCACGCCGCACGATAGATGCGCGCATGCTCGACCTCGCTTCAATTCGCGAGTCCGCAAATCAAGCGATTCCGTCGTGGTCCGAAGCCCACAACGGACCGAGCGACCGTTGTTTTACTGAACCCCCAGTGGGTTCGAAGCTATGCGGTTGCACGCTTTCGTCAATAGAGAAAATAATTCGAATATATTTGACATGGATAGCTATTGAATTCCGCCAGCAGCGGACTCGGATGCGGCCTGGAGACAAGCATGTTTCGGGCGAATCGCACCGGGAACCAACCGAGAAGATGCTCGGGATTCAGGATGCAATAGCCGGCATCGCGGCAAGTGCGAGCTCCTGCCTCGGAGGAAATCCCGACCGCCGCCGCTGCAGGCCCAATCGGTCGGAAGATCGCATTCGATCAGCCTTCGCGAAGTGAGGGTGCGTCCCATCGACGATCGCGGCCATGATGTCGGGAGCGAGATAGTTGAGCCGGACCAGGCGCGAAAAAGACGCCATCCGCCGTCCAAGCCCGCGAGCGGTGTCGCAGACCGGCTTCATTCGAGCCGCCCGAGGCAAGAAGCTGAGCGGCCGATCGGAGCGGCGAAGCTGCCCGGCGATGATGTCCGCGAAGGATGGAAACCGGGTCCCCATTGCCATAAAGCGGTCGCATGTTCCGATCGTCACGCAGGGTTCGATACGCCACCTTGATGACCCTGGCTGTGCGCCATGTGGCTGCCGGGCAGCCGAAGGCAGCGCTCAAGGCGCTCCAAAAAGCCCGAAAATGGGATGACCGCAACAGCCCTATAGTCGATGCCATGCTCGCTTATTGCTGTGTCGTTACAGACGATCGCCAGGAGGCGGCGAACGCTTGCCGGCGAGTCCTGGACGCAAAGGAAGAGAACCCCGACGCAGACCGACAATATATCGATCAATATTGTCATTATCTGGAAGCCGTTCTCGCCAACGATTATCTGGATTACGTCAGTCAGTGGCAGAAGCTTCAGATCATGCCTCGCTCGGTTGCACTGGATGACGCGTTGCCGGTCGACAGATTAATGGTGCTCGGTCCCGTCAGCGTCCTGACGGCCGACTGATTCGCCGGGGAGGCTGCCGCCGCGCCGTCGCCGTGCAGGATTGCCAGTTCTTCTTTCGCGGGAAATCCCAACAGCCGTCGCTGCAGGCCCCAGTCGGTCGGAAGGTCGCATTCGATCAGCTTTCGACGCGTCAGCGTCGCGGGCTGCGTTCCATCGACGATCGCGGCCAGGATGTCGGGCGCGAGATAGTTCAGCCGAACGAGACGGGAGAATGAAGCCATCCGCCTCCCGAGCCCTCGAGCAATGTCGCGGATCGGCTTCGTACGCTCGCTCAACAAAAGCTCCTGCGCCGACCGCGCTTCCCGGATCAGCTTAACCAGACGGTAGTTCGGGCGCGCGGATGAAGCCCGTCGCTCGAGCGGGAGCCAGGATACCCTCCGGCGGCGAGCGACTGCGACCGGCAGCACGATGACATGCAGCCTTATCGCGCGCGCCAGTTCCAGCTCGCCAAGCTTGAAATAGCCGACACCGTCCCACCCGATGAATTTCGCGAGCGCGTAGGCGCGGACGAGAAGCCGAACGCAATCCTCCGCGACTTCGACCCTCGTCAGCAAGGCTTTCAGCGCGCCCGACAAAATAGGGACGGTAAGCCTTTCGAGCCGCGCCGCCGCCGCCGGCGAAAAACGGCAAAGGTCCTCGAGCGTCGAACCGAAAATGTTCGCCTGCATCAGGATCGGACGGATCCGAGCCCGGTCGACAAGCAGCGACTTCAACGCTTCGAGAGTGATGGACTCGAGCTGGTCGGCCTTGGCTCGAGTGCGCCGGATCGATTCACCAAGGACTCCGGTCTTGACCGGGGATTCATAGTAACCGACGCGCGCCTTTCCTTTTCCCCCTCCGCCCGAGAAATATCGCGCGTACATGCGCCGTCCGTGGCTGTCGAACAGGATTCCGGTCAGGAGATGCTCCGCTCGCCTCGGCTTCAATTGCTCCCGTTCCTTGAGGATGACCTGGGCGGCGTTCCACAGTTCGCGATCGACGATGGGCTGGTGGATCGCGGGACTTCGCTCCCCGCCATAAGCCACCTCCCCGATATAGACGGGATTGCGAAGGATATGGTGGAGTGACGAAAGCGCGATCGGGCCGCCGCCCCGCACCGTTCCCCTGTTCGTCTTCCACACCTTCCGCCGATACCCGAGCGCGAGGAGCTTCTCATGCACAACGACCACGCGCCCGGTCGCCACATAGGTCTCGAAGATGCACCGCACGGCGGGCGCCTCGAAGCCGTTCGGAACCAGCTTTCCGCAGCGGCTGTCATAACCGAGCGGCGCATCGCCGCCGATCCACAGCCCGTTCTGCCTCATCACCATTCTTTTGTCGCGCATGCGGTCGCTGGCGATCTCGCGCTCGAACTGGGCGAAGGTCAGGAGCACGTTCCGGATCAGCCGGCCCATGCTGTCGCTCGTATCGAAATTCTGGGTGATCGCGACGAACAGGACTCCGTAACGCTCGAAGAAATCCATCAGCCGGACGAAATCGAGAAGGGTGCGGCTGATCCGGTCGAGCTTGTAGACGATGACGATCTCGACGAGGCCATTCTCGATATCCGAGATCAGCTCGTTGAGCGCCGGCCGGTCGAGGGTCGCTCCGGAGCGCCCGCTATCCTCGTATCTTTTGGCAAGCTCGATCCAGCCCTTGTGCTGCTGGCTCGCGATATAGGAGGAGCAGATCGAGCGCTGGCTTTCGAGCGAGGTGATTTCCTGCGCGAGCGGCGGCTGGAAGCTCTTTCGAGTGTAGATTGCGCATCGCGGGGAATTTCCCGCTGCTGTGAAGTCCAGGCTTTTCATCGGCGCTCTCCCGGTTGAGGGGCGCCCCTCGCTCGACCGAAATATATCCGCCAGGACCGGGTCTTCGCCATCGCCGATGCCGGGCCGCCGCCAAATGAACGCCCTTTTTCTCCGCGCGCCGATCGGGACCGCATTCGTCCAAGGGGCCGCCGCGGAGACGTCGCGGAAACGGAGACATTGGAAGGCCCGCCTTAACCTCGACCGCGCATCTCCTCGCACCAGGAGTATTGCTGTTGTTAGTTGCGTACCTCGTCCAGGACGATCGTCCGAATTCGCGCCTCGCGCCCCGCCGCTCCCTGAACCTCAAGATTCCAGCGCTTTCGTCCGGCGATCCCGGGACGGTGCTCATCCACAATCTGTCCGAGCACGGGCTTCGGGTCGAGACCGGCGCTGGCTTATCGGTCGAGGAAATCATCCGGGTCGTCTTGCCGGAAGCCGGATCGGTCGATGCCAGGGTCGTCTGGACCGATGGATGTTTCGCAGGATGTCGTTTCCTATCTCCGGTCCCGAAGGCCGCCGTCAGCGCCGCCCTCCTTCGCTCGCCCGCCGCGAACGTCCCCGAGTCCGTCGAACTCCCACCGATCTCGCCCTTCGTCGGTATCGACCAGAGGCTCGAGATCGATCGTATCGAAGCCGATTATGAGGCCCGGAAAGATTCGGAGGCAGCGCTTCTTTTCGTCCTTCTCATCGCGCTGTTGGTGGCGGTGCTGTTTATCGTTGCGTTGGTCAGATTGACCCTGGGCGAATAGGCGGCAGCCTGTCGGAGCCCGGGACGACCGGCGGGCCATGCATCGCGAATTGCTGATCGTGGCCTGGCCTCCGCGACCGGGGGCATTTCTGTTAAGATACGGCGCAATGAGCTCCGATGAGTCCCGCGCGCCGGGGCCGCGAAGCGTCGGCCGCCTGAAACTGGATGCCGAGGTCGGGATCCGGCGCGCCGGAGTGCACCCATTCCGGGTCCGACTGATCGATGCCTCTCCCGAAGGCTGCAAGATCGAGCTTGTCGAAAGGCCTGCCGTCGGCGAGCGGATCTGGATCAAGTTCGACGATCTCGAACCGGTCGAAGGCACCGTCCGCTGGGTCGCCGGGCATGTTGGCGGCGTGGAGTTCAGCCACCCGCTTCACGAGGCCGTCTTCGAGCGGCTCGTAGCCCGGTTCAGGGCCTAGCCCCACCGCTATTACGCGTGAGCCTCGGCCGGCAGGCCCCTTAGCAGTCATGCTTCCCCCAATACCGCGGCCAGCGAACCGCGCCGCCCATTCGGACGACCGCGCAGGAGAGGTCGCCGAAGGCGGGCGAGCGGCACCAGGCCGCAGTCCGCGACCCGCCCGCCGAACCGCCGCTGAGACAGGTCATCGTTGCGGAAGACACGCGGACATGTCCGTCGGGAAGCTTCCCGCGGGCGCCCCCCAACAATTTCACCAACCGGTCCCTGGCCTCGATTCCGCCAACCGGCGGGCACGGCTGACCGCGCCTGCAGCTGCCGTCGATCTCGCGCGCCGCTACCCCGGCGATACGCAGGTTCGGGCCTTCGGCACACCAGATCGGCCCGTCCCCGTCCCAGACGGCAACGGGAGTACAGGCGAAGACCTGGCCGGCTGGAACAATCTCTCTGGAGGCGACCGGCGCCGGCGGCAGGAAGTTGCCGGCGACCAGGATGATCGCAACCTTGGTGGTGAAACGCATCAATGCCTCCGGTCAGGCTCGCAGGCGACCGCGCCCCGATCACGGTCGAGGCGAGGCGCATAGTTCGGTTGGCCGCGGCAGATCGCTGGGACGCCCGCGGCGCGCGCCTCCGTGAAATTGCGGGAATAAAAGGTCCGCTGGACGTCAGCCCGGCGGTCGCCGGCGGTTGACCCGCGGCATCGCGAAAGGGAAGAGGTCCGCCCGCGAATGCAGGGACTCCCCGCAGCGTTCCCCGCCCGCGCCCGCGCCGCGGCGAGCGGCGAGTTGGACGGAATTGCCAAGAGGGCGAGCGCGACGATGCCCGGCTTTCGCATGACCATCCTCCAGCGGTACCGAGCTGCCGGAAGAGAGCCGCTATGCGCGCTCAAGTCAATTGCTCGCGGACCAGTTCCGGAACGTGCCGTCGGCCGGCCGATTCATCGCGATCGCCCAAACGATCGCTTAAGCCATCGAAACCGCATGCCGCACCGCTTCCCGCCCTGTCGGCCGGACTCGTCTTACTGGGAAGATCGTGCTTCTCAGCCTCACATTGGACAAGATCGAGCCCGACCGACCGTTGATCGGCATCGTCATTTACGGGCATGAGCCGGTCCCGGTACGACGTGCCGTTCTTCCAAATGGCGAGCATGACGATTGAGAGCTTGCGGGCGAGCGCAATCCTCGCTTTCATGGTCCCCCGACGGCTTTCCACCTTTGCCGCCCACAAGCGAAGGTCCGAATCCGGCGTCGCCCATCGCATGAACGCATTGCTCGAGCTGACCAGCAAGGTCCGGGCGGCCCTGTTGCCCATTTTCGAAATCCTGCCGGTCTTCGACGACAGTCCCGATTGATTGAGACGGGGCGTCAGGCCGAGATAGGGGCCGATGTCGGCGGAACGGGCGAAGCGCTCGGGCTCGCTCACCACCGCATAGAAGGTCAAGGCGCAAAGCGGCCCGACACTCGGAATCTCCATCAGGCGGCGGCAGATTTGGTTGCCGGAAGCCACTCGCTTCAGCTCGGAGTCGACCTTCCGTTGATAGTCGATCAGAATCTCGCAATGCGCGACCAGCGAGCGAAGTTCGGCCACGAACTCATTCGGGGCCCTGCCAAAAATCGAGCCGATTTCACGCTCGACATTGCGGCGAAGGCTGCCGAGGTTCCTGCGCTGCAACCTCCCTCCGAACACTTCGAGCTGGCGACCCAGAAGATTGACCAAGGCAACCCGCTGGCGGATCAGGTGCCGACGGATGGTGAGCCTCGAGGAGAGGCACTGGCAGTCGAGATTCTTGATGTGAACTTTCGAGATAGTGGCAGCCCCGAGCCGCCCGGCTTCGGCAATTCCGAGCGCGTCCCCCGCGTCGGTCTTGTTGCGCCTCAGGCGCAAGAACTTGCTGAGTTGGCGCTGCTCGTAAAGATCGACCTGATAGCCAAGGTTGCGCAGTCCCCGGGCCAGCATCGTTCCGGTCGCGGCTTCAAGCCCGACCCTCGCGCTCTTCCTTCGCCGCAGGCAGGCGAGCTCGCGGTGGACGCTTTTCAGTCTTGTGGGACAGGTCGCCTCATGAACGGTGCTACCGGCAGCGTTGATGACACATATCGCCGTGGTCTCGACGCCGACGTCGAGGCCCGCCCAAAGCGGGCCCCTCATCGGCGGCTTCTTGAAGGGATATCGCGCTTCATAACTTAAAGCTCGCGCTGCTGGCGTCGTGATTCAAACGAAGTCGCGATCTCTGCTCGACGCGTTCGCTCGTAGCGGCCGCGCACGATGAACTGGCCTCCCGGGCGTCCGCCCTCATCGCCCGCCAACGGCGATATTGCAGTGACTTGACCGGGTCGGGATCCTCGCTGCAGTCGAGCCAGAATCTGAACCAGTCTAGCGCCCGCTCGAACACGGCGAGCTTGTGCAGCGGCTGCCATTTGACGTGATGCTCGTCAGGAAAGACGTAGAGCTCAACCGGTGCGTGCGCCTCCCGAAGCGCTTCGACCGCCTCGAGCGAGAGCAGATATTCATCGTCAGATTGTTGAATCAAAAGGGGCGTCTTCATCCGCTCTGCGTTGAGCGCAAGTGACATCGGGCTCCAGAAGTCGGGATCGCTCGCGTTGGCAGGCGGATAGCCGATGGCGCGGTTGAATTCGGCCCAGCCAATTCCGCCATAGGTCATGACCGTCTTGGGCTCGAGGCAGCAGCTGCTGATCGCCGCCGCCGCAAAACGGTGTGTGTTTAAAAGAGCAAACCGGGCGCCCGTCGCGCCGTCGCTAAGGCCGGTGATTCCAATCCTGGCCGGGTCGATCGCGCCGGTCGCGACCGCGAGGTCGATGCCCTTCAGCAACGCTGAGAGCATGCTCCTGCGCTCCGCCCAGCCCTCTTCATCCGCGGCATTGAGCTCGACCTCCGTCCTGAGGTCGGGCCGAAGACTCGCGACGTCGGGCGGCCGTTCGAAGCTCAGCACCGCAAAGCCGTTCGCGGCCAGGGGATATATGGGATATTCGTTGCCGGTTCCGCCGCGAAGAAACCCGCGGCTCGAATATTGAACCACGATCAACGGAAGCTTCTGGCCCGGCCGATAGTTTGGCGGAACGACCAGGTCGCCCCACGCCTCGAGGCCGCGGTCGTTGCGCCATCTCAGGCGCCTGACGGTCCCGAGCTTCAAGCTCGCAAACTCGGGATTGGAGTCGAAGATGGTCCGCCGCGTTCCCGAGCGCGGATCGATCAAGATGATCCGTCGCGGAGTCGTCGAATTCTCCACGGTGCAGGCGAGTTCGGATTCGGCAACGACGCAATTCTGGATGACGTCGAGCGTCGAGAAGACCTGGACCGGCGCCGATGCACTGACATTCCAGCGGTACAGGCCGGTCCTTTCGCCGTTCCAGCCTTCGCGCTTCAGGAACCAAAGCTGCCTGCCGTCCGGCGCCCACCAAAGACCGAGGAAATGGCCCCGGCAGCTCGGTGCCCGGCACGGGAAGCGCCGCCCCCGCGCATCGGCCGCCTCGATCTGCCGGGGCGCGAAAGGCGAGGTGGCGGTGGCCTGGAGCGAGGCCTTTCGTCCGCCCGAGCTCACCATTGATGGAGGCGAGCCGCCGCCAGGCGGTTTGTTCGCCTGACGCACCGAACCCGAAGCTGGATCGAACTCGAACGTGACCAGCGGCGCGTCGCTTTCCCGGACGCGCGGACGGGCCTCATAATTTGGCGCGAAGCGATCGTCGTAAAGCCAACCGGATTGGCCCTCCCGATCGATGGCCTCGGCCGTGGATCTCAGCCCCGGACGGCTGCTGAAGTAGAGCGTCGTTCCGTCCGGCGACCAGCGGATCGCTTCGACGTCCACGGGCGAATGTGTTGAGATTGCCCGGCCTCCCGCTCGGAGCGGAACGATCACCGCCTGGGTGGTCCCCGCTTCGCGCTTGAGCAATGCGATCGACCGCCCGTCGGGCGACCAGGCCGGAGTCACCACCTGCTGCAATCCGACCTCGACCCGGAGGCCGCGAACGAAGGTCCGGAACGGCAGGAAGCCCCCGCCAAGATCGACCAGCCTCGCCGCCTCCGGCCGTTCCAGCGGCAACACCACCAATCCCCGGCAATATCCGTTGCTGTCGAGATCGGCGCGGGTGAGCACGAACGCGATCGACTGCCCATCTGGAGAAACCGCGAGCGGGCTGGCGCCCGACAGCGCGCCGTCGGGATATCCGATCTCGCGAAGCTCGATCACATCCTTCGCCGTGATGTCACGCGACACCGCTGGCTCCGCCCCGGGCAAAAGGGAGGAACAAGCGCCTTGCGCCTTCCCCGCCAGGAACAGGCAGGACGCGAGCAACAGCGCCGCGCCGCGCGAGATCGGTTTGCGGCCGGCCCGGCTCACCATGATTTGATAACTGACGCCGCGACGAAACGCCCGACAGGCGAATAATTGGTGGAATCGTAAGGGGTATCGCTCGGGAGCGTGGTCGCGATCACGTCGGGCTTGGCGTTGAAGAGATTCTGCACGGTGAGGCTTGCGGTCAGCCCGTGGCGCCACCCCGACGGGACATCGCCCCGATAGAGCAGGGTCGCGTCGACCGTCGCCATCGAACCGACACGCACTGCCGGCTGCGCTCGCCTGTCCGAGACACCGCCGACATAAGTGACGTTCCCTGTCAGCGTGACCGGCCCAACGCTCCAGCCGAGCTCGCCCCGTGCCCTGACGTGGGGCGGATTGAAGATGATCCCCGCCAGTGGAAGCACTGGCTGGACCGGGCTCAGCTGCTGTTCGCTGTCCAGGTAAGTAGCGTTTGCCTCCGCGTGAAGCTCGCCGTTTCCGAGCTCGCCGGTGTAAGAGAGAAGGAGGTCGCCGCCCCTGATCCTTTGATAGCCGGCATTGACG
>Ga0105238_10003038_pt1 | contig 16748 bp, 16 predicted proteins | sample KBSC34metaG_FD_81526 | JGI IMG/M metagenome (GOLD analysis project Ga0105238, IMG submission 81526) | Corn rhizosphere microbial communities from Kellogg Biological Station, Michigan, USA - KBS C3-4 metaG | ecosystem: Host-associated > Plants > Roots > Rhizosphere > Soil | place: Michigan, USA... | reverse complement strand
TTCCTGATCTTCACACTTTCTTTCGCGATGTTTGTGTCGGCGCTGGCGCTGTTTGTGGAGCGCCGTATTACCTGGCACGGCAAACCGTTTGGTCCCGAACAGACTGGGTACGTGTGGGCGTACGCGGGGTTCCTGGGAGTTTGTTTGCAAGGGCCGGGTTTGGGGCGGCTGGTAAAGCGCTTTGGCGAACGCGCGCTCAATCGTGTCGGCTTCGCGGCTTATGTTGTTGGGTACGCGCTGCTGGCGTTCGCGCACACGATACCGTGGCTGCTGGTGAGCACGACGGTGCTGGCGATTGGAGGCTTGGTGCGCCCGACGCTCACCAGCATGATCACGCAGCAGACTTCACGCGAGGAGCAGGGCACGGTGCTGGGACTGACACAGTCGCTGACATCGGTTTCGCAAATCGTGGGGCCGCCATTTGCGGGACTGCTGATCCAGCATGATTTGCTCACGGGCTGGGGTTTGTCGATTGCGGCTGTGGCGGTGCTGGGGCTCGTGATGGCATCGCGTCCTGTAGTGCCTGTCGAAGCGCATGCCTGATACGGCGTTGTGCGCGGCGGTGCTCGACAAGATCAAGGAACAGATCGAGCGGACCGATCATATGATCGGTTTGGTTCCGGCAGAGCGGCGGGATTGGAAGCCGCAGGCGGGAGATTGGACCACCGAGGAACTCGTCGGCCATCTGGTCGATTGCATTTCCGGATTCTGCGCCGTTTTTCTCGCTGCGGAGCCTGAGCGGCTGGCGCACTTTGCGAAGTTGCGTGAAATACCAGGGTCGATCGAAATTTTCCGCTCGCACATTGAAGAAGGCTTCGCGCTACTGACGGACGCCGATCTGGCGCGCCGGGTACCGACAGTTTTCGTGGCGCAAGGTGAAACGATCCTGACGCTGCTCTTGGGTAACCTCGAACACCTGATCAACCACAAGCACCAGTTGTTCGCTTATCTAAAACAAATGGGTGTGGCTGTGGCGACGCCGGATCTGTACCGGTTCCGGGCTTAGGCGGGGAGCACGTCGGCGAACACCAATCCGTCACGCTCGACGATCTCGCCCATGCGCACTTTGATGGGACTGGAGAAGACCGGCGCGTCGTACACGAAGGTGTGGAATTCGCCGTTTTCGCCGCAGGGATCGACGCCCGGGGGCAGGGAATCGAGCAGCGCTTGATCGAAATTGCGGCCGACGAACGAGCGGTCGACTTGGGTGGGATCTACGCAGGTGATTTTGGCTTTCACGCCGGCGGCGATCATGTCACGCGCTAGTTTTTTGGTCGGGATTTCCCATACCGGAAACAACGGCTCGATACCGGTGCCTTCTAGCTGGCGCTCGCGGTAGTCGCGTATGTCTTGCAGGAATAAATCGCCGAATGCCACCGCGGTGATCCCTTCGGCAACGGCGCGCTGACACACGCCGCGCATGCGTTCTTCATATTCGGCGTTGGAGCAGGGCCAGGGCAGGTCCACCGACCATTGTGGAATTCCGGTGCGTTCGGCTTGCGCATCGACAAGTGCCCGGCGGACGGCATGCATGGCGACGCGCCCGGCATCGGAGTTGAAGCTGGTCAGCAGGGCGGCGATTTCGAGATCCGGTTGCTGGCGCAGCAGATGCAGCGCCCAGACACTGTCTTTGCCGCTGCTCCAGGAAAGAAGAACTTTTTTCATGCGTGATTCACCAGTGATGGCGCGATGCGGCGCCAGTGTAGGTCTTCGGTCGGGGCGCCGAACGGAATGCCGTGCAGGATTTCAGCGAGGATCTCGGCCGAGGGCGCGATGGTCATGCCGGAGCGATTGAAAAATAGATTGCCGTCGGCGAACACTACGTTGCCATTGCGGACGGCTCGCAGATCGCGCCACCATGGATGCCGTTCGAGCACGGCTTGTTCGCGCTCGGCGCGCTCCAGGTTGAAGCCGCAGGGCGCGACGATGATGAAGTCGGGATCGGCATCACGAAGGCGTTCGGCGGGGATGGCGGTCGAGAATTCACCGGCATTTCCCAGTAGCGGTTCGCCGTTCGCGATCTCGACTAGCTCGGGTCCCCAGTTGCCCATGGCGAAGAACGGATCGGTCCACTCCAGTAACACCACAGTGGGCCGGCGTAGACGTACGGTTCGCTGCCTCACGATTTCTAAACGCCGACGTTCGAGCTCGATCACCGAGTGGGCTCGTTCAGGAACGCCGAGCGCTTCGGCGACCTGGGCTATGCCCTGGAAGATTTCCTTGATCGTCGCGGCCGAGAGCGACAGTTGGCGCGCGGCGAGGGCGCAATTTCCACGTTGTAGATCGGCTGGTGTTACGGCGCACACGTCGCAGTGCGATTGCGTGATCACCAGATCCGGCTGCAAAGTGCGGATCAGCTCCATGTCGATGTGGTAGAGCGGTTCACCCGCGTGGAGACGGCGGCGGACTTCGGCGTCGATCTCGCCACTTGAAACGGAAATATCGAAAGCCGGCTGGCTACAAGAGGGAAGTTGCCGCACCCAGGAAGGGTTGTCACATTCATGCGACCGTCCCACCAGGGTTTCGCCCGCACCTAGGGCGCCGACCATTTCGGTGGCTCCGGCCAACAGGGAAACTACGCGCACGTTAGGCGGCCTGGTGTGCGGGTTGGAACGAGCGCTTCAATAGCGCGTAGCCGCCGAAGAGGGCCAGGGTGTAAAATGCGTCCCCGACGGCCTGATTCTGGTAGAACGGGATCGCGGCCGTGAAGCAGGTGGCGAGGCCGGTCATTGTCAGGGGATACATGCGGCCAGTGGCCCAGACCATGAAATTGGTGATCAGGAAAAACGACAGGCTGGAAGCCAGGGCCGCTCCGGCAATCGCACCTGCGCCGCCACGGTTGCGCGTGATCCTGCCGAAGTAGACGGCTACTAATGCGGCCGCGTATACGAACCAGAAGTCGCGACGGAAGCCTAACACCACGTCACTCAGTGCCAGCGCGGATAACGTCACCAGAATCCCGGTAATGGCATTGCGCGCCTGGTAACCGGAGAACAATCCGATCGCCATGAGGGGCGTGAAATTCCAGGGATGGGGCAGCACGCGCGCAATCGCGCACAGAAGCACCAACGCTATCCACATTCGCTTCCCGTTTTCCATGGGTGATCTCCTAGAGGCTATTGTAGTGCACTCGGGACGGGCGTGCCCCGCGATCCCGAAGGGCCCCCGCTAAACAGTTCAGAATGCAGATTGCCAGTGCGGCATATGGAGTACTATGCCGTCGCATGACGGGAGCCGATTGGCATAAAACGACACTTAGTACCTATCCCCTCTTCGTTCCCTCGTCGATTCTATGTACCTAAGGGAAACCACGTGAATTCAGTCAGGGTGTTTGCTTGCGAGGCACAGCCAATCGTGCTCGAAGGGTTGGCGAGAGTGCTGGAGCAGGACGGCGAGTTCGAATACGTAGGCGCGGCGGCGAGTCTGTCAGACTCCCTCGACGCGGTGCGCGAACGCGAGCCTGACCTTCTACTAGTGGATCAAAGTGCCGGGCTGAAACAGATCTTCCAATTTGTTTCCGATGCGAAGAGTACCCGCCCGCGCTGCTATCCAATCTTATGGATTAGCGAATTGGCGGAAATCGATTGTTTCCGTGCCTTGCAATTGGGCGCGCGCGGCATTTTGCGCAAGTCGGCAACTGTCGCGGCGATTCGGACTTGTCTCCGCGCCGTTAGCCAGGGCGAGGTTTGGATCGAGAACTCGCTTTCGGACCGTTCGGTGAGCGCGCTCGACCGGCGCTCGGCGCCACGCTTGACGCCGCGCGAAAAAGACATCGTGCAGCACGTCTGCGGCGGGCTTAAGAACAAGGAGATCGCCGAGGCGCTGGCGATAACCGCCGGTACGGTGAAGGTCCACTTGATGCACATCTTCGAGAAGACCGGCGTCAAGGACCGCTTTGAACTCGCGGTACAGGGCCGGCGCCTGCTGGGAACGGAGCGCGTGCAGGAAGCCGCTCCGGACGGTATCCGCGCCGAGGAAACCTTCGCCTAAAACGATCCATAGCCAACGGCTAAAGTGACGGACTTTAACTGGCGAATAGGTAAGTAGGCCCCGACTTTCTCGATGACTCCGGAATCCACAATGGAAACGCCGTCTGCGGCAGCGATTGGTACGCTGCCTCCGCGTGCATCCGGAGCGGTCAGTCCTGTCAATGCGCTGCTGGCCACACGCTGGGGACGACTGCTGGTGCCTTCGCTGTCGGATTTCCTGTTTATCGCGCTGATCATGTGGCTTTTCATGAGCAGTAGTGGAGCGCACGGCTGGCAATCCCTGCTGGCGGACGCGGATGTCGGTTGGCATATCCGGACGGGCGAGTACATTCTCGACCATCATCAGGTTCCGCATCACGATTTGTATTCATTCTCCAAGCCCGGCGCGCCCTGGTACGCGTGGGAATGGCTGACTGACATTATTGACGGACTGCTCTTTCGCTGGGCGGGATTGAAGGGTATTGTGCTGGCGGCAGGTGCGCTGATCGCGTTTTTCGCCACGACGCTGATGCGGCGGATGGTCGATGCGGGAGCGCATTTATTTGCGGCGCTGCTGGTGACGCTGTTTTCGGTGGGCTCGGCGTCGATGCATTTCCTGGCCCGGCCGCACATATTTACATTGCTGCTGCTCTCGATTTCGATGGGAATCATCGAGGCTGATCGCAGAGGCGTGAATTCCAAGCGGATTTGGTGGCTGGTGCCGATTGCCCTTGTCTGGACCAATCTGCACGGCGGATTTCTGGTGTTGACCGGGTTGCTGGGTTTGGCGGTTATCGGGGCCGCGGCTGAGGCTTGGATCGAAAGACCGGGCGGCGGGCATCCGAATTGGGGTCCGGCGCTGCGCTGGGCGGGTTTAGCGGCCGCGTGCGGGGCGATGTCTTTCGCGAATCCCTACGGCTGGGAATTGCACCGGCATCTGCTGCAATACCTGCGCTCGGATTGGATACGCAAAGTGGTCCAGGAATTTCAATCGCCCAGTTTCCGCGATGAAAACATGCTGCAGTTCGAGGCGCTGCTGTTTATCGGCCTGATCACCGCGGGAGCCCGCTTGCGCCGCGGCCAAATCATCGACGGGCTGTGGATCTTGGCGCTGGGATACATGTCGCTTTCGAGCGTGCGCCACGTTCCCATTTTCGTGACCGTAGCCGGACCCATGATCGCGGTCGAGATGACTTACTGGTGGAAGGGTTGGGTAGGCAGCTCGACTGCGCAATCGGCGCTGGGCATTCTCAACCAGATGGGGCAAGAGATTGTCCCCGGTTTTCAACGTTTCACGATTTGGATGGTGGTTGCGGTTGCGGCGCTGGCAATGAGCGGCTCGGCCGTTGCGTGGCCTCAGGATTTCCCTGCACTGCTGTTCCCGACGGCGATGATCCACGCCCACGAGCAAGAGATATTGCAAGCACGCGTGCTAACCACGGATCAGTGGGCGGACTACCTGATTTTCTTGCATCCGGAACAAAAGGTGTTTGTCGATGGGCGTAGTGATTTTTACGGCCCTGAGGTCGGCGATCAATTTTTGCAGGTGATGCGCGGGATGCCCGGCTGGGAGAAAGTGATCGCGAAATACCGCTTCAATATGGCGCTGATACCCGTAGATACCGCGGTTGCGCAGCTATTGAAACAGCGTCCCGAATGGCGGGTGGTGGCCGATGACGGCAAGCAGATTTTGTTCGTCCTTAAGGGGAAAGACGTACGCGGCACCTAGGGGATTTGGATGGTACGAGACCTAGGGTGGGAGCTAAGGCGCTTCGGGTAGGGGCGGTAGACCAAGTGAGCTAATGAAAACCACCGACCCAGCCGAAGTAGTTAAGGGGAGCAATAGAAGATGAAGTCGGAGAACCCCAGTCCACGCAAGACCGGCGTGGGCCGCGGAAAGAGCGACGTCGGCATACCTCATCTGCCGATGGAGTGGATGGATCCGATGAGCTGGCGCCTGCCTTCGGGTAAAGCGTTGGCGGAGTTCGCGTTGCAGACCGGTTTTCTAGCTCCATTGATTATGCGTGCGCCTAAAGCCAGGACCAAGCCGGATGCAGCGGACCTAGCGGTGAAGGCGGGCGTGATGGATCTCCCAGCGACCAGGGATCAGGTTAAGGAGGCGCCGGCGCGTACGGCGTCGTTTCGGTAAAGCGGATGAGCACACAGGTTTGGATCGCGATCGTGGTGGGCATGGCGGCGGTGATTGACGATCTGGCCCGGCGCCACATCGCCAACTGGATTCCGGCGGCGGCCCTGGCAGGCGGCTTCGGATGGCAGATCGGGCGCGGCGGATGGCCTGGCATTTTGACGGCGCTGGCGGGGACGGCAGCGGGGTTTGCGGTGTTCCTGATTTTTTACTTGATGGGTGGAATGGGCGGCGGCGATGTGAAGCTGATGGCGGGCTTTGGAGCGCTGCTGGGGGCGGGACGGTTGTTCGAAGCGGCTCTGTGGACCGCGGGAATCGGCGGAATCATGGCGCTGATAGTTCTGGGGTGGAAGGCGCTGCGGCGCTCGACGCCGGTTGCCGGAACGCTGAGCCCGGAAGAGCGGGAGCGGGAAGCGTCTATCCCTTACGCTCCGGCGATTGCGCTGGGAGTTTGGCTGTCGCTAGTGCCTAAGACATAAAGCGATGGCGTGAAAAAAGGTTTGGCTGCAGGTGGGAAGTTTGGTCTGTGTGATTGAGAAATTCTTGAAGTAAAAGAGCAGTCTTCCGGCGGAAAACCGCGAGGGAGGCAAGAGGAGAAAAGAATGGATCGCAGGTTTCTTACGGTATTGGGTGTCAGTCTGGTATTCGCTCTAGTGGTCTCGAGCGTGTTCTATCAGATGACGGCGCGATCGTCGGGTCCTTCCCGGAAGGCCGAATCGACAGATCAAAAGGACGTCGTGGTGACGGCCCGCCCCCTGGGTGTGGGCGTGATGGTGAAGCCGGCCGACATCAAGGTAGTCAAGATGGCCGCCTCGGCTTTTCCTAAGGGTGCATTCTCCAAAGTGGAGGACGTTCTGGACCGTCCGGTGATTTCAAATATGCTGCTCGAAGAGCCGGTCCTCGAAGGCCGCCTGGCAGCGAAGGGTAGCGGACTGGGTCTAGCGCCGACGATCCCGGTAGGAATGCGCGCCGTCACGGTCCGCGTCAATGACGTGGCAAGCGTGGCTGGTTTCGTGTTGCCGGGTATGCGGGTCGATGTGCTGGTGACCGGCCGTCCGCCAAGTTCGGAGGGCGACATGACTTCGACTGTGCTGCAGAACATGCTGGTGCTATCGGCCGGCACGACCATCCAGGCGGACGCGCGCGGCCAAGCCATTCAGGCCCCCACTGTCACCTTGTTGGCGACTCCGCAGCAGTCGGAAACTCTGACGCTCGCGGGCAACGAAGGGCGCCTGCAACTGGTGCTGCGCAACTCCAGCGATCAAACTGTCGAACAGACCACGGGGCGCTATATCAGCGAGCTCTACGGTGCTCCGCGCAAGGCCGCGGCGCCGCCGTCAGCACCCGCGGCGAGGCCCGCTCCGCGTCCCATCGTGATCGCGGCAGCGCCGCCACCGCCGCCTCCGCCGCCCCCGCCACCCGACCAGATCGTGGTGATCCGCGGAACGACAAAAACGGTTGAAACCATGCCCAACCGGGCAGCGAATTAAGGGAGCCAACGAACATGAAACGCAACTCTATATCTGAATCCGCGAACTTCGCGCTACAGCATTCGCGCGGCGCGCTGGTGGTCCTGGGCTTCCTGCTGGGCACGGCCACAGCCTTCGGTCAAAGCACCGAAGACCTGCGCTTGACCGTCGGCAAGAGCGTCGTCATCGACTATCCCGCCGATATTCGCCAGATCTCGACCAGCAGTCCGGACATTGTGGATGCCAGTCCTGTGACCACGCGCGAGATTCTTTTGCATGGCAAAGGGCTCGGCAATGCAACCTTGGTGGTCTGGAGCAAGACCGGCGAGAGAACTTTCTATAACGTCACGGTGGATCTGAATCTGGATTCGCTGCGCAAGGTTCTGAAGGATTCCTTTCCGAATGAGCAAATTCTGCCCGAGAGCTCGCGCGATTCTTTGACGCTCAATGGCAAGGTGTCGAACAAAGACGTCGCCGACCGTGTGATCGCGCTGGCTAGCACGTTTGCCAAGACCGTGGTCAACAATATGGAGCTCGCGACGCCTCCCATCGATAAGCAAATACTGCTGCGCGTGAAATTCGCCGAACTGGACCGCACGCTGGCTGAGCAGTATGGCGTCAACTGGTTCTCGCAGGCGGGGCAGACAGGTTTTTACGCTTCCACGCAGCAGAACAGTATTAGCTCGACCACCAATCAGACGGGCCAAAATGTGTTGTCGGTCGGGTCGGCGCTGAATATCTTCGCTTTCGATCCCAAGCTGAATTTGGGGGCCTTCCTGACGGCGCTGCAATCCGAAAACATTCTGCAAATTTTAGCTGAGCCGAATCTGGTGACGACCAACGGCAAGGAAGCCTACTTCCTGGTTGGCGGCGAGTTTCCGGTGCCGGTACTGCAGGGTGGCGGCAACGCGGGATCGGTAACCGTGCAGTTTAAGGAATTCGGCATTCGCTTACGATTCACCCCGGTGGTTACTGGCAACGGAACTATCAAGCTGCACTTGGCCCAGGAGGTTTCGACCATCGACACTTCCAATAGCGTTACCTTCAATGGCTTCGTGATTCCGGCGATTTCGACCCGGCGCACGGAATCCGACGTGGAACTGGGCGATGGCCAGAGCTTCGCGGTATCCGGACTGCTCGACAACCGCGATACCGAGAGCTTCGCCAAGCTGCCGTTCCTGGGCGATATTCCGGTGCTGGGCGCTCTTTTCAAGAGCAAGAACACCAAGAAGTCGCGCACCGATTTGGTGATGCTGGTCACGCCAGCGGTGACGATGCCGCTGGGACCCAACGATCCACGGCCGGAGATCGCCTTCCCCAAGGACTTCCTGATGCGTCTGTCGCAGGCCGATATCCAGGCTGCCAAGGCCAAGGCGGGGAAGCACAACTAGCATAAGGCGCTCCAAGGGCGCAAAGGGAAGTTGGCCGGAGAATGAGCACACCAGTCCAGAAAGAGTCGCAGATCACCGCTTTGTTGATTGCGCCGAATCGCGACCTGGCGCAACAATTCGTGGCCACACTGCCGCAAACCCGCGCGTTCCAGATTCTGGCGGATCTGAAGAGCTATCCCCCGCCGCAGACTCTGGAAGTGCGGGTGCGGCAGCTGAAGCCGCACGTGATCCTGCTGGATCTGGCTTCCGACCTGGCAGCGGCTACTGAGCTCATCCAAGCTATCGCGGCATTAAAACCGCCGGTGCAAGTTGTGGGCTTGCACACGCATAACGATTCGAACGCGATATTGCAATCGCTGCGCGCGGGGGCGACGGAGTTTCTGTCTGCTCCGTTTGAACTGGCGTCGCAGCGGGACGCGATCGCGCGGCTCCGCCGTTTGTGCGGATCCGAACCCGTCGAAGATACCGGAGCGGGACATGTCGTCGCATTTTCGAGCGCTAAGCCGGGCTCGGGAGCCTCTACGCTCGCGACACAGACGGCTTTTGCGCTGCGCCGGCTGACGGGGCAGCGAATTCTCCTGGCGGACTTCGATCTGACCGGCGGAACGATTGGATTTTATTTGAAGCTGAGCCACAACTATTCGGTGGTGGATGCGTTGCAGCATGCGGAGCATCTGGATCCTACTTTGTGGAGTTCGCTGGCGGTGAGCCACGGCGGATTGGACATCCTGCCTTCACCGGCAGCGCCCTATGCCGAGCCGATCGACGGCGGCCGGCTGCGCCTGCTGATCGACTATGCGCGCGGACTCTACGATTGGGTGATCCTCGACCTGCCCACGGTATTCAGCCAGATCAGCTTGACGGCGCTCGCCGAATGCGAGTATGCCTATCTGGTTTCTACGTCGGAGCTGCCCAGCCTGCACCTGACGCGCAAGGCCATGGGCATGATCGCGCAGATTGGTTTTCCCAGTGAACGTTTTGAAGTGCTGGTCAATCGCGTCGACCGGCGGGACGATATCGGTGCAGCGAATTTGGAGAAATTGTTCAACTGCCCAGTGCATGCCAGCCTCCCCAACGATTATTTCTCGCTACACCGCGTGGTGACCCTGGGGCAGCCGCTGGGTCCGGAAGGGGAATTGGGCAAGGCGATTGAAAAATTGGCGGTCGGCATGTGCGGCGCCGTCGATGAAGGAAAGCGGCCGGCGGTGGCGGCAGGGGGGCCGAAGGCTGTGTTGTTGCATGCCTGAGGCGGACTCCCGGTGAACCCGAATCAGTGCCAGAACTAAGTGCGTGAAATCAGACAGGAAGAATTAGACAAAAATGTTTCCAAACACCGATAACGGCAGCAAGAACACCCAGCAGGTTTCCTGGGAGCAGCGGCTTCTCAAAAACGCCGGCCGGCAGAAAGCCAACCTGAAGCCGGAGTATCAGGAACTGAAGTTCACGCTCCACCGCAAGCTGGTGGACAAGATTAACCTCGAAGCGCTGGCCACGATCGACAACCAGCGGGTGCGGGCCGAGGTGCGCCAGGCGGTCATTCAACTGATCGACGGCGAGCCCACGCTGCTCAGCTCGCTAGAAAAGCAGCAGATCAGCGACGAGGTGCTGGATGAAGTTTTCGGGCTGGGGCCGCTGGAGCCGCTGCTGACCGATCCCACGATTTCCGACATTCTGGTCAACACTTATAAGCAGGTTTACGTGGAACGGCGCGGCTTGCTGGAGCTGACCAACGTAACCTTCCGCGACGATCAGCATCTGCTGCGCATCATCGACAAAATTGTCAGCCAGGTAGGACGCCGCATCGACGAATCGACGCCGATGGTGGACGCCCGCTTGAGCGATGGATCGCGCGTCAACGCCATCATCGCCCCCTTGGCGGTGGACGGCCCGCTGCTCTCGATTCGCCGTTTTTCGACCGACAAATTGATGCCGCCGGATCTGGTGGCGCGGCATGCGATGACGCAGGGCATGATGGAGCTGCTCGAAGCGGCGGTGAAAGCCCGCCTCAACATCATCATCGCCGGCGGTACCGGTTCCGGTAAGACCACGCTGCTCAACGCGCTCTCGTGCTTCATTAACGGCAAGGAACGCATTGTCACCATCGAAGACGCCGCCGAATTGCAGTTGAAACAGCCGCACGTGGCGCGCCTCGAAACCCGTCCCGCGAATATCGAAGGCGGCGGCGCCATCCGGCAGCGTGAGTTGCTGGTCAATAGTTTGCGTATGCGTCCCGACCGCATCGTCGTCGGCGAAGTCCGCGGTGAGGAAGCGTTGGACATGCTGCAGGCCATGAATACCGGTCACGACGGCTCGCTGACCACGGTCCACGCCAATTCCCCGCGCGATGCTATCTCGCGTCTGGAAGTGATGGTTTCGCTCGCGAACTCCAACATGCAGCTGGTTTCGATTCGCCAGCAGATCTCGAGCGCGGTGCACTTGCTGGTGCAGGCCTCGCGTCTGAGCGACGGTTCGCGCCGCGTGATGTCGATCACGGAGGTGACCGGCATGGAAGGTGAAGTGGTGACGCTGCAGGATCTGTTTGTGTTTGAAAAGCGCGGCATGGATCCCGACGGCAAGATCGTGGGACGCTTCGCCGCCACCGGCATCCGGCCCAAGTTCTACGAAAAACTGCTGAGCGCCGGCATTCGCCTGCGGCAAGACCTGTTTGAAGAAGTAATGGAGATCTGACATGGGTTACTTTTTACTGATCCTGTTGGGAATTTGGGGCGTCACGATGGGCGCCTGGTTCCTGGTTTCGAAGTATTTCCAGTCGGCCGACATCGACCGCGTGAAGGCGCGGCTGCTCGGTAACGCCCGCAATACGGCGATGAAGGGGCAGAAGCGTGCGCCCGCCGAGAAGCAGGTAATCATCAACAACAACGATTCGCGGAACCAGTTCGCCCAAAAGGTGGTCGAAAAGTATCAATTGGGACCGAAGCTGGCGACGCTGATGGAACAAGCCGGATTGAACTGGCCGCCGGCCCGGCTGATTCACTTGACCATCATGACGCTGGGATCGGTATTGGCTTTCGGCTGGCTGTTCCTGCCTATTCCGAAGCTGGTGACGATTGCCGCGGCGCTGATCGCTGCAGCACTGCCTTGGCTATATGTGATCCGCAAACGCAAGGTACGCCTGCATAAGTTTGAGGAACTATTCCCGGAAACCTTGGAGTTCGTATCGCGCTCGATGCGCGCCGGACACGCCTTCTCGGTGTCGCTCGAAATGATCCATCGCGAGTTCCCGGAACCGATTTCGGGCGAATTCCGCCGCACTTTCGAAGAACACAACTTGGGATTGCCGATTGAAGTCGCGCTACAGAAGTTGGCCAAGCGCGTGCCGTCGCTCGATGTGCACTTCTTTGTCTCCGCGGTTCTGCTGCAGAAGCGTACCGGCGGCAACCTGGCGGAAATTCTGGACAAGCTGGCATACGTGATTCGTGAACGGTTCAAACTGCGCGGCAGAATCCGCGCGGTGAGCGCCCACGGCAAGATGACGGCCACCGCGCTGAGCTTGATCCCGGTGGCGGTTGCGGTTCTGATGTTCTACACCAATCCGGAATACGTCAAGTTCTTTTTCACCGACGACGTTGGCCAGATCATGCTGGGCTCGGCTGTGGGCTTACAGCTCATCGGCTACGGCATCATGCAGAAGATCGTGAAGATCGAGGTTTAACGCTATGACTCTGCTCCTGCCCCTCTTAATATTTTTCGGCATCGCCGTTGCCGGCGCGATGTATGGAATGAAGATGTACGTGCGTCCGAAGGAGGCCATGGATCGCGTGGTCGGCGGCGCGCACCAGGCCGAGGAGATGCCGTCGCATCCCAGCCTGGCGTTCCACGATGTAATCCGGCGCCTGGGAAGTTTGGTTCCCCAATCGCCCAAAGACGTCACTGTTATGCAGCGGCGACTCATCCGCGCGGGTATCCGCAAGGAGGGCGCGCTGAAGGTCCTATACGGGGCCAAGGCTGTGCTGGGTATCGCCTTCCCGTTGATCGCATTGGCCGTGGTGGCGGGATCGGAAACCGATACCAGTAATAAATTTATCGTGGTTTTGCTGGCAACCGCGGTCGGCTTTTTTGGGCCCAACGAGTATGTGCGGCGCAAAGCGTCGCATCGCCAGAAGGAAATTGCACGCGGTCTGCCCAATGCGCTCGACTTGCTGGTGGTTTGCGTTGAGAGCGGACTGGGTTTGGATCAGGCGATTCTTCAAGTCTCAAAAGAACTGGAACACGCCCACCCTGAAATCAGCGAAGAGTTTGGTTTGGTGAATCTAGAGCTGAAGGCCGGCAAGCGCCGCGTCGAGGCGCTGCGCAACCTGGCCGAGCGCACCGGTGTCGACGATCTCAAGAAGCTGGTGGCGGTGCTGATTCAGGCTGACCGCTTCGGTACCGGTGTCGCGCAGAGCTTGCGCGCCCACTCCGACTTCATGCGTGTTCAAGCGCGCCAGGTGGCGGAGGAGAAGGCCGCCAAGCTGGGCGTAAAGCTGATTTTTCCGATCTTCTTTTGCATTCTGCCCTCGCTGTTCGTGGTGACGGTAGGACCGGTAGCAATGAAGATCATTCGCGAGTTGGTGCCAATGATGCAGAACATTTAGGACTTGTCTAAAGCTTAGTACCAGAAAAGCCGAATTCACTGTTATCAGGAAAGGAGAAATACGATGGATTCTTCCACTGTTCGAATCGTGTGTGCCGTGTTGGCGGTCCTGTTTCTAGGGATCATCGTGCTGCGGCGCAAAAAGAACGCCGAATAACCTGTAAAGCTCCTTTCCGGGAGACGCGGGCCTGACGCGCATGTCGGGGCTTTCGCGCCCGCGCTCTTCCGGGAACGTGATCTTTAAAAAGTTTATTGGCGGAGGAACCGGTTGCAGCCGCAGACTCGACCGGTTAGTGAAATCATGGCCGCGCCGGACTGCAAAACGGCGCTGCGACGGATATCCGTTGCCGACCGAGAGGAAACACCAGCTCATGCAATCCGCTTGGATGAATGCGCTTGAAGTCACGGGAATAAAGGTTATGGGAGTGAAGGGAATGGGAGTAACGCATGTTTCGTAAGTTGCTATTGGCAACCCTAGGCCTTGCCGCCGCCTCTATGGGGATCGCCCAAACGGCGACCTTCGGGATTCGCGTCCCGATTGGTGGTGAAGCTACGGATCTCGCGCTCGACCAGCCGCGAGGCGTGTTGTATATAGCGAACTTCACGGCCAGCCGCATCGACCGGATGAATCTGGCGACTTTCCAGTTGCAGACGCCGATTAAGGTAGACCCCAATCCGATTTCGATGTCGCTTTCGCCCGACCGGCGCTGGCTGCTGGTAGCGCACTACGACAATCCGAAAACGGGTGTCGCCACCAATAACCATTTGACGCTGATCGATTTGGTGTCAGGCGCGCGCAGTACGTTAGCACTGCCTCAGCCGCCGCTGGCAGTGTCCTTCGGCGCCGACAATCAGGCGTTTGTCGTTACCACAACAGAATTTTTCCAGTACGATCCGAATTCGAATAGCACCACTTCGCTGGGCACGATCGCCGACTTGGCGCCCAAGGACACGCCGGTCACCGGCGCCACATTCCCACCGGATATTACCGCCGCCTCGGTCTCGCAATCGGGGGACGGCCTGACGATTTACGGCGTGGGCGGCACCACCCAGACCATTACGTTTATTTACGACGTGCCTACTCACACCGTGTTGCCCGGCGCTATCGTGCTGGCCAGCGGAACGGTAGGGCCGCGCGTTGTGAGCGTCAATCAGGATGGGACGGCCGTGATGGTTGGCTGGATCATGCTGAAGAACGGCGCGATCACCAATTTTGTTCCGCAAAGCAGCAACCAATTTAGCGTGGGCACCAGCCTCATTGACGATTCCCGCGGCCTGATCTACGCCCAGATCCCTACCATCGACGGCGAGCCTCCGGTGTTGCAGATTCTGGCTGAAGATAATCTCGCGGTGGTTCAAAAGCTGAGGCTGCCGGAAAATACCAAGGGAAAAAGCATTTTCAATCCCCAGTCGAACGTGATGTATTCGATCTCCGATTCAGGCGTGCTGGTTCTGCCGGTCGGGTTCTTGAATTCCATGTCGCGGGTGACTACTTCGGCCCCCAGCCTGTTTTTCCGCGGAAATTTTTGCGACAACACGACCATCTCGCGCACCTTGACGGTGACGGACCCGGGCGGCGGCGGGAGTTATTTCACTTTCAAGCCGGCTCTTCCCGGAGTTAAGGTATCGCCAGCGTCCGGGTTTACACCCGCTACGGTGACGGTGACGGTCGATCCGTCGGCGTTCTCAGCTCTCCATGGAACGGAATCTGTAGATCTTGGACTCACTTCGCCCGACGCCATCAACGTGATTGATCCGGTGAAGGTTTTGGTGAATCATCCCGACCCCAACCAACGGGGAACCATTTTAGAGGTCCCCGGAACCTTGGTGGACATTCTGGCCGATCCCGCGCGCGACCGTTATTACGTGTTGCGCCAGGATAACAACACGCTGCTGGTGTTCGACGGCGCCAATAACACGCAGATCAAGACTCTGCGCACTAATAACGTCCCCACTACCATGGCCATCAGCTACGACCACCAGTACATCTACATTGGCCATGACGATTCCCAGACTCTGGCGATTTACAACCTGGATGATTTCACTCGCCGGCCGGATGTATCGACGGATGCGGGCAACGGAAACGTGGTGCGTTCGCTCGCGGTGACGGTGAACAAGATTATTGCGACGTCTCGCGATTATAAGAGCCTGGGACACATCCTTTTGATTGACCCGGTCACTCTGACGGCTACCCAGCCCGAGTCGGTAGGGCTGTGGGAGAACAAGGTCGCCCTCGGATCGGTCGCGGTGGCAAACGAGAGCGGATCTCAGGTCATGGTGGCGACACCGGACGGGTTAACGTACCTCTACGACGCGGGCGTCGGCGATTTCACGGTTTCGCGTAAGGATTTCAGCTCGCTCACCGGACCTTACTCGGCTACCGCCGGTATCTTTTCGGTTGGCGATCAACTACTCAATGGATCGCTGGTTCCTTTTCTGGCAATGGATAAATCCAGCGGCCAGTCGGCAAGCATGGTTTTCTCGGCGGGAGCGGTACGCACTGGCGCCGCGAGCTCGACCGGCCCCGGATTCGCGGAGCGTGTGAATTTCTCTAACGGCACATCTATACTGCCCACGCTCACGGTGGAGGCGCCACTGCTGCCGCTTCCCAACGCGATCATGACCAATTTCATCCGCAGCCTGGTGGTGTTGCCTTTCCATAATTCATTCGTCAGCTTGTCGCAGTCGGGGTTGACTCTGCTGGCGGCGAACTATGATGCTCCGCTGCCGCAGCCTGTGATTTCGAGCGTGACCAGCGCGGCCGACGGAGCCTCCGCTGTAGCATCGGGCGGATTGATTTCGATTGGCGGTAGCAATTTCAGCACCTCGACTGTCGCCTCCGGGACGACACCGCTGCCCACCGTCCTCGGTAATAGCTGCGTCTTGGTGAATGGGAAGCCGATTTCACTGCTGGTGGTTTCGCCCTCGCTCATCAACGCGCAACTGGACAACAGTACCGGCGGAGCGGCCCAGATGAGCATTCGGACGCCGCAAAACGTGAGTCCGGATTTCAGCTTCAATGTCCTTAGCAATGCTCCGGCCGTTTTCCTTAACGGGCAGGCGGGAGAGTCGACCAACCTCCCCGCGCTTTACCGGGTCGCGAACGGCCTACTCGTCACGGATTCGAATCCGGTGCGACGCCAGGATTCACTGACGATTTATGCGGCTGGCCTGGGGACG
>Ga0105238_10003037_pt1 | contig 16748 bp, 8 predicted proteins | sample KBSC34metaG_FD_81526 | JGI IMG/M metagenome (GOLD analysis project Ga0105238, IMG submission 81526) | Corn rhizosphere microbial communities from Kellogg Biological Station, Michigan, USA - KBS C3-4 metaG | ecosystem: Host-associated > Plants > Roots > Rhizosphere > Soil | place: Michigan, USA... | reverse complement strand
GCGGCAAGAATGGCGGCGCGGCCGAGATAGCCGACCACGCGGCGCGGGTCTTCACGATCGACCACAGGGAGTCGGCCGATGTCGTGTTTCAACATGCGGGACGCGGCGTCGTGCAGCGATTCATCGGCGTAAGCGACGACCAGTTCGGTTTCGCCCGCTTCAATGACCGTCACGGGGCTGGTCATGCTCTCGCGCAATACGCGCAGGATGTCTCCGCGCGTGATGATGCCGGCGAGTTTGTTTTCGGGATCCAGAATCAGGGTTGCCTGGCGCCGGGCAATGAGCGGGTCGCCTTGCGCGATGCGGTTGGAAAGCTCGGCCACAGTAGTGTTCAGCGGCACGATCGGAACGTCCTTGTCCATGACGTCGCCAACGCGCGTGAGTTCGAGCAGGTCCACGCTGTATTCGCGGGCGATGTGCTGGCCGCGGCGCGCCAATTTTTCGGTGAGGATGGAGCGACGGAGCCACAGCACGGTGACGCCGAGCGACGCGACGGAACCGACCATGAGCGCGGGCAAGGCATTCAGGTCGTGCGAAAGTTCGAGGACGAAAATCATGCCGGTGAGCGGCGCTTGCATGGTGCCGCCCATCATGGCGGCCATGCCAATCATGGCCCATAAACCGGGGTCACCCACCGGCATCCAATGGCCAATGATGGCACCGAAGGCGCCGCCAATAATCAACAGAGGCGCGAGCACGCCGCCGGACGTTCCGGAGCCGAGGGCAATTGCCCAGACGAGCGCTTTGGCAATCAGCAAGCCAATTACCGCCGCGCCGACCATTTTACCGAGCATCAGGGCATGGATGGTGCCGTAGCCGACGCCCAACACGCGCGGATCAATGACGCCGCCAATGCCGACAAACACCGCGCCAATCGCGGGCCACCACATCCAGTGGATCGGGATGCGTTTGAATAAATCTTCAAAGGTGTAAACGAGCGAGGTCGTCAGGCCGGAGATGAGGCCGGTCAAAAGGCCGACGATGAGCGCGATGCCGATTGCTTCCATGCCCAGGCCTTCGTGTGGGGTTACGGGAAAAATGGCACCGGAGCCGAGCAGGGGCACACGCACAATTCCGGCCACGATGGACCCGACGGCAACGGGCACGAAACTGCGCGGCTTCCATTCAAAGAGCAACAATTCCACCCCCAGCAGCACAGCCGCGATGGGGGTGTTGAAAATGGCCGACATGCCACCCGCCGCGCCGGCCACGAGCAATGTTTTGCGCTCGGCCGAGGAGAGATGAAAGAGTTGCGCAAAGAGCGATCCGAGAGCGCCGCCCGTCATGATGATGGGACCTTCCGCGCCGAATGGGCCGCCGGTGCCGATGGATATGGCGGACGAGATGGGTTTCAGGATGGCCACCTTGGGCTGCATAAGACTGCGCCCAAGGAGAATTGCTTCGAGAGCTTCGGGAATGCCATGGCCACGAATTTTTTCCGAGCCGTAACGTGCCATGAACCCGATGATAATCGCACCAACCACGACGACGGCGATCACCCAATATCCGAGATGGCTTTCCTGCGGAGTAATTGGCGCGGAAGACAGCCGGCCGAAAAAGGAGATGTTGGTGATGACGGCGATGAGCCAGATCAGCACTTTGGCGACGACCGCGCTGAGCGCGCCGATCGGAATAGCCATGATGGAAAGCAGAACGACACGGCTGTTGGTGCGAAAGTCTCTTAAACTGTCCGATCCGTCTTTATGATTCATAAAATAAACTGTCACGCCGGTTTGTGGCGCGGGAAAAACTTCCGATTGATAAATATATCGTAATACGATATATATCAACTGGAATTTTTAAATATCGATTCTTGCCATGGATTCGGTTGCAATATGGGACATCGTGAATGTCACCCAGGCGGAATATGAAACGCTGGCCGATTTGCGTTATTCGCTGCGGCAATTTTTGCATTTCAGCGAGGAAGCGGCGCATCGCGCGGGCGTGGCGCCGCAGCAACATCAGGCGCTACTGGCTATCAAAGGTTTTCCGGCAGGCCGGCGGATCACGATCGGCGAATTGGCGGAGCGATTGCAGATTCGGCATCATAGTGCGGTCGGATTGGTGGACCGGTTGGTGAAAAAGCGGTTCATCGTGAGGGAACATCGGGGTGCGGATCGTCGGCAGGTTTATCTTGCATTAACCGAGTTGGGAGATCAGACGCTAGAAAAATTGTCCGCGGCGCACAAGGAGCAACTGCATCGCATCGGGCCGCACATCGAGTCGCTTTTGAAACGGCTGAGGGGGTGACGGCGGGGAGGGGCTGGCGAGCGCGCGTGCCGCAGTTTTCGGAAATTGTCAGAGCAGCAGTATCTTCCACTATTTTCCAACTCGTTCGTTTTAATGACAAGACGGGGAGATTGAAAAACGGTTTGCTGTTATTGCGTGGCCTCCGTGTGCCCGCATATTTCAATATGACAAATGTTGCCAAAATTTCCGGCATCCTGTTCGCGGTTTGCGCGACTTTCTCGAGTTTTGCGGCGAATCCGCCACTGCCGCTGCTCAATGAACCCGTGGACGTGAGCAGTGACTTTCGTGATCTCTCGGATTTTTATTACCTCGCCGATCAATTGACAGATTTTAATCCTGCGACGCACACGGGGAAAATTGTTTATCAACGCGCGCAATATTCCGTGCGGCATGCTTTCGACAATGACCTTGCGGTCATCAGCCCCGCCAAGCCGAATGAATTTCCGGAAAACGAATATGCCGCGAATCCGGCACTGCCGTTTTCAATCGATTTCGTTTCGCCGCGAACTTTCCGCATCCGCATGCCGAGTGGTCCGCAGGCGCATACAAACGCAGAAGAGTTGATGCTCGCCGGGCCAGTGCCGGCGGACAATTCGTGGAAATATGAAAAAGTAGCGGGTGGGCATCGTTACACGAGCGCGTTTGGTTCCGTGACGATCATGGAAAACCCGTGGCATCTGGAAATCCGCGACGCCGCCGGCAAGTTGCTGACCAAAACCGATCACACGGTCGATAACAAAAGTTCGTTTAGTCCGGTGCTGCCGTTTTCGTTTGTGCGGCGGTCGTCGGATTACTCGCGCAGCATGAATGCGGCGTTCACGTTGGAACCGGGCGAGAAAATATTTGGCTGCGGAGAATCTTTCACCGCGCTCGACAAGCGTGGGCAAAAGCTCGTGCTGTGGACGGACGACGCCAACGGGGTAGAGAATCCCGGGATGTACAAACCAGTGCCATTTTTCATGAGCAACCGCGGTTACGGCATGTTCATGCACACGACCTCGCCCATCACGTGTGATTTCGGGAATACCTTCAGCGGAGTCAACTCGCTGATGATCGGCGACGATGAACTTGACCTGTTTGTTTTCCTGGGCTCACCGAAGGAAATTCTCGAGGAATATACCACGCTTACGGGAAAATCGCCGATGCCACCCTTGTGGTCGTTTGGACTGTGGATGAGCCGTTGCACTTACAATGCAGAGGCGCAGGTGCGCGATGTGGCGGCGAAATTGCGCGAAAATAAAATCCCGTGCGACGTCATTCATTTGGATACTGGGTGGTTCGAAACCGATTGGCAATGCGATTATGAATTTTCCCCGACGCGTTTTCAAAATCCGGCGAAGATGCTGAGCGATTTGAAGAATGAAGGGTTTCGCGTTTCCTGCTGGCAGTTGCCGTATTTCGTGCCGAAAAATAAGTTGTTTCCCGAGTTGGTGGAGAAGGGCCTGGTCCTGCGCGACGGGAAAGGGAATCTTCCGTATGAAGATGCCGTGCTCGATTTTTCGAACCCCAAGGCAGTGGATTGGTATCAAGGAAAACTTGGCAATCTGTTGAAGATGGGAGTGAGCGCGATCAAGGTGGATTTTGGTGAAGCAGCGCCGAACAACGGCATCTGGTCGAATGGGCGGACTGGATTTTACGAGCACAATTTATATCCATTGCGCTACAACAAGGCCGTGGCGGAAGTGACGAAGAAAATCACGGGTGACAATATTATCTGGGCGCGGAGCGCGTGGGCGGGGAGCCAGCGGTATCCGATTCATTGGGGTGGGGACGCTGAAAGCACCGACCAAGGCATGGCGGCGGAATTGCGCGGCGGGCTTTCATTCGGCCTTTCCGGTTTTACGTTCTGGAGTCACGACGTCGGTGGATTCACGGCGACGTCGGTTCAGGAAATGAACAAGGATTTGTTTGCGCGCTGGCTGTCATTTGGAATGTTAAGTTCGCACAGCCGCTGTCACGGCATCGCGCCGAAAGAACCCTGGTTGTACGGCACGAACTTCATGAACGAGTTCCGCGAAATCGACGAATTGAAATATCGATTAATGCCTTATGTCTATGCGCAGGCGAAGGATTCCTCCGCGCACGGGTTGCCCATGGTGCGCGCATTGTTCGTCGAGTTTCCCAATGATCCCGGCTCGTGGGCGGTGGATGACGAATATCTTTACGGCGCGAGCCTGCTGGTAGCGCCGCTGATGCACGAGAAGGAAACGTCGCGCGCGGTTTATTTGCCGCCGGGAACGTGGATTGATTACCAAAGCGGAAAATCCTATTCTGGCGGCTGGCAGACGATTGAAGCCGGAACGATTCCGGAGATCATCCTGGTGCGCGATGGCACGGTGTTGCCGCGCATTGCGCTCGCGCAGTCGACGGCACAGATGGATTGGTCGAAGATTGAACTCGCGGTTTTCGCGACGGCCAATGGAGGCCCGGCAAAAGGGTCCGTCTTCCTGCCGGGCGACACGGAACTGCATGAACTGTCGGTCCGTTCCGCGAAACTTGTCGCGGATCCTCTGGCCGGGCGCGTCACCTGGAATATCGTCGACGGAAACGGAGCGAAGTAACTGAATGCGATTCATTAAAGAAATCCACCTCACGCTGGTTGCCTGGATGGTGTTGATTTGTTGCGCGGCATCGGCGCAATCACCCGCAGCGGCGCCGTATGAATGGCGAAATGTGACGATACGCGGCGGCGGATTTGTCACCGGATTGCTGTTTCATCCGCGCGAGAAGAATTTGTTGTATGCGCGCACGGATGTGGGCGGGGCGTATCGCTCGGAAGATGCCGGGGGACATTGGATTCCCATTACGGATTGGATCGCGGGTATTGATTTCACCGGTGTTGAGAGTTTTGCGGTGGATCCGATGGATGCCAATCGCATCTATCTTTCGGCGGGAATTTACCGAGGGACGCGCGCGGCGATTCTGCGTTCCGCCGATCGTGGACGCACCTGGCAGAAAACGGAAGTGCCTTTCAAGATGGGAGGCAACGAGCCGGGACGTTTCAACGGCGAGCGCCTCGCGGTCGATCCGCATGACGGAAAAATTCTTTTTTTTGGCTCGCGGCACGATGGACTGTTCCGCAGCGGTGACTCGGGTGTGAGTTGGGATCGTGTTCCTGGATTTCCTACTATTACATCTGGCGGAACCCCGGAAGTTCCCCCTTTGGGTGAGGCGAGACCCCAAGGCGGTAGTTTCGCCCTGCCTCAGGTTGGGATCATCTGCGTAGTTTTCGACCCACGTAGCGGTGAGGATGGCAAAGCGACTCGCATGGTTTACGCGGCCGCATCCAGCATCGGCACAAACTTTTTTCGCAGCACGGACGCGGGGCAAACCTGGGAACCGGTTCCGCATCAACCAATAGGATTGCGACCAAATCACGTGGTGCAGTCGTCTGACGGAACGATTTATTTAAGCTACGGGCGGGAGTCTGGTCCGGATAGCATGACGGGCGGCGCGGTTTGGAAGTATTTGCCCGCGTCGGACGAGTGGACCGAAATCACACCGCTGAAATCGCCGGATGGCAACCAAACATTTGGCTATGGCTCGGTCGCCGTGGACATGCAGCATCCTGCCAATCTTGTCGTCACGACGTTTGCGCATTGGCATGGGCATGATGAAGTATTTTACAGCACGAATAGCGGCCAGAGCTGGAGTGCGTTGTTGCAGAACGCGCAATGGGATCATTCAAATGCGCCTTACACGGCGCGATTGACGCCTCACTGGATGGGTTCGATCGTGATAGATCCGTTCGATTCCAGCCGCGTGTTGTTCACGACCGGTTATGGCATTTGGCGCTCCCAGAATCTGACGGACGCACCGGCGAAGCCGACTCGCTGGGATTTCGCGGATATTGGATTGGAGGAAACCGTGCCGCAGACATTGATCAGCCCGCCGGAAGGCGCGCATGTGTTGAGTGGCCTCGCTGATATCGATGGGTTCCGTCATGACGATCTCGACCGCTCGCCGGCAGAGGGCGCTTTTGCGGGCGTGCGATTTACCACCACGGATGATTTGGCGTTCGCAGGCGCGAATCCATCTGTGATAGTGCGTACTGGCAGCGGCGGTTCAAATGTGCATGCGGCGATTTCCAAGGATGGCGGCAGGAATTGGAACTCATTGGCGACGGAACCGACTGGTTTCGGGCGGGGCGGCGGGAATATCACGATCGCGGCGGATGGAAAAACCATCGTCTGGTCGCAGCGTGGCGCGGCGCCAAATGTGACTCGCGACGAGGGCGCGCATTGGACGCAAGGCTCGGGCACCGCCTCGGGTTTGCGAGTCATCGCCGACCCTATCAATGCGGCGCGGTTTTATGCCTTGGACGAACGCGCGGGAAAATTATTTGCCAGCACGAACGGAGCGGCGGATTTTTTTGAAGTCCGCACGGAATTGACGCGCGCAAATTCGTCGGTCTTTCGCTGGTCCGCGTTGTACGTGTCGCCGGGCGTCGAGGGCGATCTTTGGGTGAGTTGCCAGGACCGGGGACTGTATCATCGGGCCCTCGGTGCGGAAGATTTTGTGAAAATTCCCGGAGTGAAGGAGTCGCGCGCCATCGGCTTTGGCAAGGCGGCTGAGGGAAAAACATTTCCCGCGATTTACCTTTGGGGGCGCGTTGGAAACGCGGAAGGAATTTTCCGCTCGACCGACATTGGCGCGACGTGGGTTCGCGTCAATGACGATGAGCATCAATACGGTTACATCAACCGGCTAACGGGTGACCCACGCGTCTTCGGTCGAGTGTATTTGGCGACATCCGGGCGCGGTGTTGTTTACGGCGACTCCGCGCCAGCAAAGGCTGACGCCGGCCGTTAATACGGCCCGCGAATGTGCGCGGCGACTTCGCGTTCGTAGAATTTCTGCAAGGCTTCGTGGACCTTCCCATCAAGCGGAGGCAGCTTGGATACGTCCGCATTGGCGCGCGCCTGGTCGGGCCGGCTGGCGCCGGGGATAACGACGGAGACCGCATCGAAATCCAGAATCCAACGTTGAGCCATCTGGGCCATCGTGAGGCCATGCGGCACGAGGGATTTTAAACTATCCGCGAGTTCCACGCCTTTTTCGTAAGGCAAGCCGGCAAAGGTTTCGCCAACGTTGAAGAACTGGCCGTCACGGTTGTAATTGCGATGGTCGTTTTGCGGGAATTGGCTGCCTTTGGTGAGCTTGCCGCTCAACAATCCGCTGGCGAGCGGAAGCCGCACGATAATCGCGACACCTTTTTCCTTCGCTTTGCGGAACAGCGCGTGGATGGGCTTTTGACGGAAGATATTGAAGATGATTTGCAGAGATACCAAGCCTGGTTGCTCGACGCAGAGCAGCGCTTCGTCCATGGATTCCACGCTGGCGCCGAAATGGCGAATCTTGCCTTCGCGCTGGAGTTTGCGGAGAAACTCAAAGACCTCGCCGCGCCGCATGACTTCCATGGGAATGCAATGTAATTGCGTGAGATCGAGCGTGGAGACGCCGAGCCGTTGCAGGGAGGCTTCGGTGGCGGCGCGGACATTGGCTTCGGTATATTTATCCGGGTAAAGACTGGCGGTGCGGCCCAGTTTGGTGGCGACGAAAATTTTCGCTTTGCGGTCCTTGAGAAATTTTCCAATCAATGTTTCGCTGCGGCCATTACCGTAGACGTCCGCAGTGTCAAAAAAATCGGTGCCTGCTTCAACGGCCGCGGAAAGAATATCGAACGCGGTTTTGTCTTCGACATTGCCCCAATCTGTGCCGCCGAGTTGCCAGCAGCCGAGGCCCATTTCCGAAACGCGAATGCCCGTTTTCCCGAAAGTGCGTGATTTCATATTTAAAGTATGGACTTACGCTGCACAGAACCGCGGCGACTTGCAAGAATTGAAGCGGCAAGGCGATTTCAATTGGCTGCCTTTTGGTCGTAAACGCGATAAAACTGCGGAGCGTTCGACGGGCTGTTGGTATCGGTGAATTGGGACAAGCCATTGGCGTCGAATTTGTTCGTGGAAATATTTTCCCAAATGGCCGAAGCACCGAGCGCGGGGCTTCTTTGGATGATGTTCGTTGAATTCGGCGCGCTTTCCAATTGCAGTGTCACGCCGGAACTCCCATTGGCCTGCGCATTCGCGATGAATGCCGGCGGCTCCATCCGGAACCAGTCAATGTCCACAAAGCCGACGCTCGGCTGCGGGTTATAGCAGAAGATCGCGTATTGCTCGCCCTGAAAGGTGCCGGTGAGCCAGTCGTAGAGGATGTTCACCTGGGTGCCGAGTTGGGTCCAGTTGTGTCCATCGGCGCTGTAGAGGACGGTCGTTTTGTTTTTAGTGAAATCCATGGTGAGCCGCAAAAAGAGAATCGAATTGGGGTAGGGCGCGGTTGCCAATGTCACGGTACTCAAATTAGTCTTCGTGCTGTCAAGCGAGGCGATGGAAACCAGGCTGAGTGTGTAATTGGAAGGGCCGTTGCACGTCGCAAAAATGGTGACATTGCTTTTTCCCAGTGTGCCGAGACCGCAAATGTCACCGCTGGCCAGGTTGCTCAAATCAAGTTTCACCACGGCGCTGCTCGTGGGCCCAAGTCCTTTTTGAATGAGAGTGTTGCGTGCATACCAGAAATTTGTGGCAGAGGTGGCATGCAGACGGAGGAATCCCGGTCGTTGCGTGAGGGACCACCGGGTGTTATCCGGGTTGTGATTGAACTGCCATTGCAATCCGAGCCCGGGCGAGGAGAAATCATCCGAGGCCGGAATATGGTAGGCCGGTTTGCCGGAAATCGGGATGGGCGCCGTGGCCGGCACGCGTCCCGGAGCGTTCGAGGTGCCCCAAATCGGCCAACTGTTCGACCAGATGATGGGGCTGATGAATGTCATGCGGCCAATGGTGCCGCTGTCCTTCATGACAAATCCATAATCACTCCCGTCCGGCATATCGACAATCGCGCCCTGATGGCCACCGTGCCCGTCGTCCAATGATTTCTTGAATTCGTACGGGCCGAACAGGTTGGTGGCGCGTGAAACGTAAAGCGAGGCGGTCGCGGGTTGCGCATTGAATATGTAATAATAGTTGCCGCGCTTGACGACGTGCGAGCCTTCCAACCCGAGACCATTGGTGATGACGTGTGTGGCGACGACTTGAGAAAAAGTGGAGTTGAGCGTGAGAAACGTCGTGTTGTTCTGCCAACCCCCCGCGGTGGCGATGTAGCCCGTGCCGTTGGTTTCGATATACAGCCCCGGGTCGAATGCGCTGTAGTTCAATTGATGTGATTGCCACGGACCGGCAATGTTAGTTGAGTAAAAGATGGTGGTGTTTTGGCCATTCGGCGTTTCCACGCAATAGAAGGTCCCGTTGTAATAGCGCAGGCTCGAGGCGAAAACACCGTTGCCGTAGTTTTGTACTCCGTTGGTGATATTATATTTCGAACTGCCCGTCAGTTGCGGCACCAGGTGAGTGACAATTTCCCAATGCACCAGATCCTGCGAGTGCAAGAGCGTGAGGCCGGGCACGTCGATAAACGTGGTCGTGGAGAAATAAAAATCATTTCCTACCCGAATGATGTCCGGATCGGGGTAATCCGCGTAAAGCGGCGGATTCACGTAATTCTGCGACGAGGGACTGTTCGTGGCGATGGTGGTGATCTGAACATTATCCAACAGAATTGTTTCGGGCGTGGCGGTCACTGTGGGCGGAAATCCGAGTAGCGCCAGTTGAAAATTAAACTGGCTGTCCGTGGGATTAAGCAGCGGAACGTTGAAGGCATGTGGCAGTGTGCTCAGATTGATGGAGAAATGCTTGAAGCCGGATCCAGCCGCCGGGAGGCTGCCGCTGGTGATATCGCATTCCACTCCATCCGCTCCGCCTGGTCCGAAAATGTTCAGCGCGACCAAAAAACCACCAGGATCAGCACTGGTGATCGCCAGATCGAACGAAAGGGTATAGTCGGAGAGATTGGGACTCACATTGCCAACCGGGGTGTAGGCGGGAAGATTCACGCCGGTGTTTGCATCCGTGCCGTTGTTCAGATTGGCGTTGAATTGAAGTGCTTTGCCGACGCCACCGATTCCAGGGGAGACAATAGTCGCTGCAGGGCTCGCGCCGGCATCTCCAAAGTTATAAGCGCCGCCAAATGTGCCGGAAGAATAAATATCGAAGTTATCAGACAAAACCACGGTTTGCCCGCAAGCGATAAAACTGAAACCACCGACGATCGTCAGCAGAAGCAATGTCCTAAATAGCCGCGTCATAAAACGACACAAACCGTCGGAGTGGAAATTTAAAATAGCAGCTTTTCAGACAGTTCGTAATCAAAAAGCGACTTGCCCCAAACGTCAAGCCGCCGCGCAGTCTCAAAGGCTCGCGCGGCGGCCTGATTGCTACAATCCGCCAATTGTCCGGCTATTGGCTGGGTCCCGGATTCTGTAACCGGAAGAAGCCGTTCGGTGACACTGGACTTCCCAACTGGGTGTCAATTGTCGGCAAAGCCCCGGCATTTATCAGAGTCCATTTCAGCGGTCCCATTTTTGTCGGTATGCTGTTCGAAACACCGGTCAGACTCCCGTAATATGCGGTGGAGAACCACTGGTTGGTGAGGCTGGGCGCTGTTGCCAATTGGAACAAGTCGTCGGGAAGCGTCCAATTGATCCAGAACGGCGTGTTCGTAGAGACTTGAAACACACTACCGGCGTTGTTGGCGGTGGCTGCGTTCAATGAGAATGCCGGGTTCCAAAGGCTGGTGTTTAAAACGTCGTCCTGCGTGAAGTCATCGTCATCCACCTGGACCTGATTCGTGATCGTGATGCGATTGAGATCAAAATATTCGCCAATCCCTGCGACGCTGCCAGGAGTTGATCCGATGCAGAGTTCAACAGGATTCGCAAACAGTGTCACCATGTCTGGCGGCAGGGAGAAACTGCTCGAGCTGCCATCGGGCGCGATCACGGTTCCATCGGTGTCGCTGGTGAACGTCAAGGTCCAGGTGCCCACGCCAGTGGTGCTGGTGTTGGTGACGTTGTTCACGGCAACGTTGGGAAGGCCGCCATTGGCTGCCAGGTTGGTCTTCCAGGAAACACGCTGCGAGAAGAATCCGGAAGTATCGCGCCGGATTCTCCAATCCATGGCATTGGAACTGGCGAAAACCACGAACGGGTTGACGTTCGCGGATTGGACAAGTTGCATGTGAAGCGCAGTGTTTGGTGTCGGGGGGAATTTGGTGATCGAGATTTTATAGGTGGTCGGATTGGCAGGAGTCGAACCGATCCATGATTGATTGTTGTCCACGGTCGCAATTCCCTGCTGGCTCGTGGTGGTGCCGTCCGAGTTTTGTTCGAAAATGCGCAGTCCAGGAACTGCCTTGACGATGTGGTTCGTGGGCGGGGGAAGTGGAGGCGGATTGGTATTCATCAGAAGGACGATGTTGTCCACGTCAATTAGCTCGGGTGTGGCTCCATCACCTACTGTAGCGGGAAATGCCACCACGCCGAAGGCAACGCGTATGTTCGTATCCGTGGGGATCAGCGCGTTGCCGCTATTGCCCGGAACGGAATTGCTTAAAGGAAGCGAGATGTGTGCGTAACCAGCACCCCCGGCCGGGAGAGGAGGAGATGTCACCGTCCAACGGCTGACGTCACCGCCGAAAGTTCCACCATTGTTACCCTGGACGGAAATTTCCATGTTGAAACCGGGGGTGAAGGGAGCGATCTGCATGTCGAATTCCAGCGTGTAATTCGCCAGAATTGGGTTGGTGTTTCCGGTAGCGGTGTAACGCAGCGTTTGAGTCTGGAAATTAACCGTATCCCCCGTGTTATTCGTGAAAGAAATTTCCATTGCTTGATTGGTTCCGCCGGCACCCGGTGAAACAATGTTCAAGCCCGGTGTCGTACCGAAGGGTTCAATCGTGCCGTAAGGGCCGGCGGGTTCTGCGTCAAAATTTTGTGACCAGACGACAACTTGCGCCTGCGTCGGGAGGGCTAAAGCGCTGAGGACGGCAATAAGGGACAAGGATAGGACTGTTTTTCTCATGGAGTTTGGATTACGGTTGGGGGTCAATACAGTGCGAGAGAAATTTTGAATGGTTCACCATTACTAATGATACTCACAGCGCCTTGCCTGTGCCATGAGTAGCTATACTCAAAATCTTTAGATGGAACTTTTTTAGAAATCCAACCTCTGCGGAAACATGTGAGTCGATGAGATTGAAGCGGGGGTACTAGGTAACAATACTCAGATGAATGTGCTTTCGCACCATCCGGTCGAATGCTATTTAGGGATTTCAGATTGTGACGGCATCTCCACCGGTGCAAAACTGTCGGGCTGGAATTTTGAAAACAGCAATCATCCCGTCGTTTCCTGTGAGAAAGTATTTTCGTTTGGCCATTGTGCTGACGCGCCTGTTTTTGATGGCGGGTGGGTTGATGGTTTTGGTTGCCGCTTCGCTGGGCCAAACGCGCGCAAGCACTCTTGTCACGAACACCATGCAGTTCTGGACGGTACCGCCGGAGACTTTCCTGGCCGGTTGTGGTTTTCGGTTGAGCGGCATGGTTACTTTGGTGGATACCAACCGCAGTTTTTTGGTGTTCCAGGATGAAACGGGTGCCGTTGGCATTTATTACGCGCTCCAGGATTTGAACCTTCACGCTGGAGACGCGGTCGTCCTCGAAGCGACGGATTGCAGCCCCGCACTCGCGAGATTCCCCGATTATCCGCATCGCCCAACCGGGTGGGAAATTCGCGGTTCATTCGAGGCGCCCAGCAATTGGGGGGAATATCACCTGACGCGCATGCGCGGATATTTGCATCCGCCGACGAGCGGGCAATACACGTTTTGGACTTCGAGCGATAATTCGTCCGAACTTTGGTTGAGCACCGGCGCCGAGCCTTCGAAGATCAGAAAGATTGCCTCGGTGGCGCGCTATGAATGGACGCTCGTCCATCAGTGGAACAAATTTCCGTCCCAACGGTCCGAAAGCATCTGGCTGGATGCCGGACAAACGTATTACATCGAAGCGCTACAGGAACAAACCGGGGGAGGGGACAACCTGGCGGTTGCCTGGCAAGGGCCGGACCTGCCGCAGTCTGTCATTGCCGGACAATTTCTCACGCCGTGGAGTGGGGGAAATTACGGCGCACTTTCCGGGACGAACGGCATTTTGCATGAGTCCTGGACAAATTTTTCCGTGGGCGACGTGTCCGGCATTGGCGGTCCGCGGCCGTTTCAGTCTGAATTGAGCGCCGGAGATTTGCGGGTAGTGGAGCGTTTCGGGAAAGGACGGCTGCCAATGCCTTACCGAATAGCCGCTGGGCGTCCATGGTCGAATCAGAGCAATTACCGATGGTCGGAAGTGGAAGGCACGGTGAAATTCGCGAGTGAGAACGGCGACAATCTTTTCATCCAGCTCGATGATGGTAAAACCATTATGCAAGCTCGGGCTTCCGGCACTCGGTTGGAGCGCGCGCGAATACCTCACGATGTTTCAGTTCGGATCGAAGGAGTTTGCGAAGCGACTTATGATGAAAATGCGAATCTCATACCGGGTTTGATTTGGGTCACGACCGGGAAAGGTATTTTGGTAATGAGCGCCGGCGCCACGAATTCCACGGCAGACGCGACCAACGAGCCTGCCCAGGCAGCACCCAGCCAAACTCCCACCGCCATGGGAGGATTTTACGCGACTCGCGGGGTGGTGACTTTCAGCGATCACGTGTTCGACAAGGACTGTTTGTTTGTGCAGGAAGGAAATGCTGCGATGTTCGTATCATTGGAGAATTTCGCGTATCATAGCCAATTGAAAGTGGGGCAATTGCTGGATTTAGGCGGCGCATTGAAGACCGATAAATCGCTGCCGATCATCACGCCACTAGCGTTCACGGAAGTGGGGTGGCGCGCGCTGCCCACGGCAAGCGCGGATCCGGTGCAATTTCCGGTTTCTCCGGATCGGGATGGCAAGTGGACTGAGATTCAAGGCGTGGTTCATTCGGTAAATGCTGACGGTACACTTTCGGTGATGGGCTCCCGCGAACCCATTTTGGTCTGGCTCGGGCAAACGCATTCCAACGAATTGACCTGTTATATCGACGGCAAACTGCGGCTGAAAGGCGTGCTCTCATTGTCCACTTTCCCGAATCCGATGCTGCTGGTTCCGTCACGTAGCTTTGTTGAGATTGACGAGCCCGCTGCCCCCGACGCTTTCAGTTCGCCGATTCATTCCATTGCCGAGTTGAAAATGGATGCGACCGATCCCTCACAGCTTCATCGGACGAAAATTGTGGGAGAAATCACCTTGGAAGATTCGGATTGGTTTTTCGTGCAGGATGGCTCGGGCGGTATTCGGGTTCAGTCACCGGTGCCAGGCGGTTTAAAAGTGGGGCAGGCGGTAGAAGTGGTCGGGTTTCCTGCGGTGCGCGGCTCGGCGAGGGTCATTTCGGATGTGGTCATGCGAACCGCGGCTAAATTTTCGGGAGCCAGACCGATGAATGTGGATTTGACCGATGGCCTGCCGACGCGGTTGAGCGGTAGTTTGATTCGCGCGGAGGCGACGTTGCTGCGGGCGCGGACGATTGGCAACAGCCAGATTTTGGAATTGCAACGGGGCGGTCGGGTGTTCTCATCCACACTCTTGATGGATCACGGCCGCATTGGTGAAATCGCCCCGGGAAGCCAGGTTGCCATCACCGGCGTGTGCGATGCGGAGAGCACGGCATTGCCGGTAAGCACGACCGCCAAGGAACGAGCGGCGCTTGCCTCGCTGAATATTTGGCTGAGGAGCCCGGCTGATTTGAACATTTTGTCCGGGCCGCCCTGGTGGACCTGGCGGCGCGCTGCGCTTCTGGTCGGCACGCTATTCACGATTCTTACCGCTGCGCTGCTTTGGGTGTATTTCCTGCGGCGGCGGCTGCATCGGCAGCAGGCGTTGCAACTCGCGTTTTCCCAGCAGGTGTTGGATCGACTCGAGGACGAACGCCGGCGAATTGCCGCCAATCTTCACGACGGTCTTGGACAGGTTTTGTTGGCGATCCGCAACCAGACGCTCCGGGCGATGCAGCGCAGCCCGGAAGACAATGGTGTGCGAGAACGTCTCGTGGAAATTTCCGACGCGACCTCCCAGGCGCTTGATGAAGTGCGGCAGATTACGCACGGGCTTCGGCCTTACCAATTGGATCGCCTTGGTTTGACGCAGGCCATTCGCGCTTCGCTTAACCAGGTTTCAGCCAACAGCCAGATTGTATTCGCGAATCGCGTGGAGGAGGTGGATCACATTTTCGATGAGGATTCGGAAATTCACGTTTATCGCATTGTTCAGGAGGCCGTCAATAACGTCATCAAACATTCCGCCGCGAACGAGGCGGCGGTGGTCATCAAGAACCGCAACAATGTGGTTTCGCTTTCGATCCGTGACAATGGCCAGGGCTTTGACGCGGGAACCGTCTCCGCCGCCGAGCCGAGCGGGTTGGGATACGGGTTGAGTGGAATTTCCGAGCGCGTGCGGATTATTGGAGGGACGTTAACAGTGGATTCGCGCCCCGGCCGAGGCACGAATCTGACGATTGAAATTCCGATTCCTGAGGGGAAACATGCAAACCGAGACAACTATAATAATCGTGGATGATCATCCACTGCTGCGCCGCGGGGTGCGCGATGTGATCGCGGAAAATCCGCGGTTCCGCGTCATCGCGGAAGCGTCGGACGGCGATGAAGCCATTCAATTGGTCAATCAAATGAATCCGGACATCGCGATTGTTGATATCGATATGCCTCGTTTGAACGGGTTGGAACTTCTGCGCGGCCTCCGGCAGTCGCCTCCCTCAGCCAAGGTGGTCAAAGCCGTTATCCTCACCATGTATAAAGAGGAGGATGTCTTCAACGCGGCGATGGACCTCGGCGCGAAGGCTTACGTGGTGAAAGACAACGCGGCGAATGACATCGTGGCCGCGTTGGAAAGAGTGACGTCTGGCGAATCCTATATCAGTCCAGTGATGCTGGAAGCGGGGCGCCGGCGAAGCGACCGTGTGCAGGATTTGCTTTTGAACAAGCCGCAAATTGAAACGCTCACGCCTTCGGAAAGGCGAATCCTGAAATTGATCGGCGAAGATTACACGAGCAAAGAAATTGCGAGCTTTTTGAAACTGAGCGTGAGAACAGTGGATAATCATCGCCAGAATATATGCCGCAAATTGAATCTCCATGGCACCCATAGCCTGTTGAAATTCGCTTTCGACAATAGCGCGTATTTGTAAAAGGATCCGACTAAGAATTCCGAAAAAGCTGCACCTTTAGCCATTGACCCTGCCGGCCACAACGGTTGCGATCAAGTCCCAGCGCGGGAACAACTTCGCCCTCTCCCATCCGATGGGAGAGGGCAGGGGTGAGGGCGTGCCTCTTCTTGTTAGATTCGGCTTTTCCGTGGCCCGAATTTTTGGACATAAAAAATCATCATATGACGATTGTGATATTTATTTGGCGCATTCACCCCGATATTATTCCGACCCTCGCACTTACATCTATTAACAAACACATATGAAAACTGCACTGTTTGGAATGGCGCTGCT
>Ga0105238_10003036_pt1 | contig 16749 bp, 5 predicted proteins | sample KBSC34metaG_FD_81526 | JGI IMG/M metagenome (GOLD analysis project Ga0105238, IMG submission 81526) | Corn rhizosphere microbial communities from Kellogg Biological Station, Michigan, USA - KBS C3-4 metaG | ecosystem: Host-associated > Plants > Roots > Rhizosphere > Soil | place: Michigan, USA... | reverse complement strand
TCAGCGGTCGAGGTCCCCTTTAATTTCGAGCAGGGCCCGCTGTTGCGCGTACGACTCTTCACTCTTTCCGCACAAGAGCACATCCTGCTGCTGGTCGCCCACCATATCATCTGCGATTTCTGGTCGTTGACCCTACTCACACACGAACTAGGCATGTTGTACCAGGCGGAAACGGCAGGGGTGCGAGCGGACCTCGCGCCACTCGTCTGGCAGTATGCCGATTTTGTTCATTGGCAAAGAGAAATGCTGGCTGGTCCCGAGGGTGATCGCTTGTTGGCATACTGGCGAGAGCAGTTGGCCGGTGAATTGCCCATCCTGGATCTTCCGCTCGACCGGCCACGGCCTTTGGTCCAAACCTACCGCGGCGCTACCGAAGAGTTCACCATCGGGCCGGAATTGACCGCAGCCATCAAGTCTTTAAGCCAGGTTCATGACGCCTCTCTGTACACCACATTACTGGCTGTCTTTCAGGTCTTGTTACACCGCCATACTGGTCAGGACGACATTCTGGTCGGTTCTCCAATGGCCGGCCGAGACCGGGCGGAGACAGCTGGACTTGTTGGCTACTTCGCCAACCCGGTAGTGATCCGCACGCACCTTTCGCCACGTCAGACTTTTGAGAGCCTTCTGGAGAAGGTCCGCCAGACTGTATTGGAGGCTCTTGACCATCAGCATTTTCCTTTCCCACTCCTCGTCGAACAGTTGGATCCAACGCGCGACTCAAGTCGCTCCCCACTGTTCCAGAGTCTATTCGTCTTGCAGAAAGCGCACCTCCTCAATGATGAAGGTTTGTCAGTGCTGCCCCTGGGTACGGTCGAGGCGCGACTAATGGTGGGCGGCCTGGAGTTGGAATCCGTCGCATTGGCCCAGCCGGTTGCCCAGTTTGATCTGACACTGATGATGGCGGAAGCCGATGGCCGCCTCGAAGCGACCTTTATCTACAACGCGGATTTGTTTGACGCTGCTACGATCAAGCGGTTGGCCGATCACTTTCAATGCCTGGTCGAGGATATTCTGGCGCATCCTTCATCACGCCTCTCAGAGCTGAAAGTATTGTCTGACGGCGAGTATCAACAGTTAGTTCACGAGTGGAATCAAACCCAAGCTCCGTATCCATCACAGGCCTTGCTGCACACGTTATTTGAGCAACAGGTCGAAAAGACTCCGGCAGCTATCGCGTTATCGTTCGCGGATACAGAGCTCAGCTATCAGGAACTTAACGCAAGGGCGAACCAGTTGGCCCACTACTTACGGCGGCTGGGCACAGGTCCCGAATCCCATGTGGGCGTCTTATTGGAGCGTTCGCTCGAACTCGTGGTGGGACTCTTGGGAATACTTAAGGCCGGAGCCGCTTATGTGCCGCTCGAGGCCAGCTATCCTACTGAGCGCCTGGTCTTCATGCAGGAGGATTCGAGACTTTCGATCTTGCTAACACAGGAACGGCTGCGCGACAGTTTGCCCGATTCTCCCGCGCGCGCCATTCGTATTGACACTCAGTGGGATGAGATCTCCCGCGAGCGTCAGGACAATCCATCTGTGACTGCCTCGCCTGACAATCAAGCCTACCTGATCTACACCTCGGGTTCGACGGGCCGGCCCAAGGGAGCTATGAACACCCACCGCGCCCTTTGTAATCGGCTGCATTGGATGCAGGAACAATACGGCCTCACTAGCGTCGACCGCGTGTTGCAGAAGACGCCTTTCAGTTTTGATGTCTCAGTCTGGGAGTTCTTCTGGCCTTTGCTGTATGGCGCGCGACTCGTAATGGCATTGCCGGACGCGCAGAGCGATAGTAAGTACCTGGTGGAAACTATCAGGCGCCATGCCATCACTACACTACACTTCGTACCATCCATGCTTCAGGTCTTTCTGGAAGACCCGGGCATAGTTGACTGCACCAGCTTGCAGCGCGTTATCTGCAGTGGAGAGGCGCTGTCGTATGAATTGCAGGAACGCTTCTTTGCTCGTGTAAAGGCGGAATTACACAACCTGTACGGGCCAACGGAAGCAGCCATAGATGTTACCTTCTGGAAATGCGTACCGGATAGCCGGCGCTCGTCAGTGCCAATTGGACGTCCCATTGCAAACACACAGATCTACGTGCTGGACGAAGAACTTAACCCGGTTCCAGTGGGAGTCAGAGGCGAATTGCACATCGGTGGCGTGGGTCTGGCCCGCGGTTATTTCAATCGCCCTCATCTAACCGCTGAAAAATTCATCCCCAACCCGTTTGGCGAGGCCGGGACGCGCCTGTATCGAACCGGGGATCTGGTCCGTTTCCTTCCTGGTGGAGAGATTGAGTTTATCTCGCGGCTGGACCACCAGGTGAAACTCAGAGGATTTCGGATCGAGCTGGGAGAAATTGAGATGGCCCTGATTGACATCGCCGGCGTTCTCGAGGCGGTGGTGTTGGTCAAGACTGAGATTAACGACAAGCACCTGGTCGCCTTTATCGTGCTTGTCCCCGGTTCCCCATTGAACAGTATCGATTTGCGTTCACGTCTTGGCAGTAGACTGCCGGAGTATATGATCCCAACAACATTTGTAATGTTGGATAAAATTCCGCTGACGCCTAACGGCAAGATCGATCGCGGCCAACTGTTGGCGATGGAGGTGTTGAAGACAGCACGAATCGCCGCTTATGTGGCGCCGCGCACACCGGTCGAAGCAATGCTGGCGGAAATCTGGTCCGAGGTCCTGGGAGTTGAGCGGGTTGGTGTTGACGACAACTTCTTTGAATTGGGTGGCCACTCCCTGATGGCCACCCGGATTGCGACCCGCGTGCGAGTGAAACTCAATACGGAAATTTCTTTGGCGCTACTCTTCGACCGCGTCCCCACCGTAGCGGAGATGGCAAAAGCAATTGAAGAGAATTACATCGATCAGGCGGAACCCGAAGAGTTAAGCCAGATGATGAAGGAGCTTGGGGAATTGTCTGATGAAGAGGTCCGAATGTTGCTGGCCAGCGCCGAGAACGCGAAGTGGGATTGACCCGTTTTATACTCAAGAAAAAACCTCCAGAAGAAACCTCAGAAGAAACCATGGTTAATGAAGAGAAACTCAGAACCCCTAATCGGGCCACCACTGAAAAGCTCCGATTCACGGCAAAGGTCATAGCTCGTTTCAGAAACGAACTCGAGAGCCTCATGTATTACCCGCATCCCTTTACCACCGGCGGATTCGTGATCGTCTTCAAGGATGAGATCAAGGAGTTCCTGGACTGCGTCACAGGAGTTTTCCAGTGTGCTCCGCCGCGCGGGCTTTCGATACATTGTATGAGAAGGTCTGAGTTATTCGAGTTGGCCCTGCCGGGTGTGTACTTGATGCCCAGCAGAGTCAATGAGCAGGAATACCTGGCGTTGTATCTCAAGCACAAGGGCAGCGTGTTATACGGTCTCGACCTGCGGGAGGAAATTCCCACTCCGAATAATTACGGCTTGATGCTGGATAACCATCTCGAGGCAATGACGACGCAAGTGCGTGGACACATCCTGCTCAAATGGCTGGCGAGTAAAGAATATCTCTTGCTTATCGACGAGATAGACAACCAATTCCGTTATCTGATGGGCACAGCCTTATTGGCGCACGGCGTCTGGGACGTCAATCTGGAGGGTCTGCCTGATCTGTTTGCGCAATATTTTAAGAATCAACCAGTGACCGAAATTTGGCAGTCGTTCAATTCAATAAGGAAGGAACTCGACACTAAAGATGATGTCGGCTGCCGCGCGGCGGCCTTCGAAACTGCCTGGCTGTTTGAGTCGTTTCTAAGGGAGTTGAGAGAATACACGCGATGAATATCACCCTCGAAGACTATGATAAAGCGTTGCAAGCCTTTTTAGATGATGTCGAGACGATGAAGGACGATGTCGACAGCGTTCTACTTTTTGGCTCTATGGCTCGCGGAGACGTCAAGCCGGGCCGAAGCGACCTGATGGACGCTTTTATCTTCTTCAAACCGGAGGTCTTTCGCGACCGGGAGCGTTATCTCAGGGACCTTGAAGTAATGGTGGGCTCCTGCGAGCGTCTATCAGCGAGCGGCGTCTATTTTCATCCGTTCTTCTATTGCGACAATAGTGATCTAGTCAGCGCACCATTTCTGCCGGTATTTCTCTCGGAACGAGCCAGTCGGCTGGTTTTCGGAAAGGAGATGCGGCACACGATTGATGGCAGCCCGGCAAGCCGGACTCAGGCGGGAAGAGTCATTTTTTCCGCCCGCCGGGCCTCCCATAAGATGGCTTACCTTCTGTGTAAACCGGAGTGGACTGAAGCGGAACGTGAAGTGATCGTTGATGAACTCATGGATGCCAAGAAGTACCTGCCCATAATGGCCTGCAACGCGTTGGATATTTGGCCCGGCGAACCGGATCTAATCCCCGAACTGAAGAAAGCTCTGCCCACGGTAGATACAACAGTACTAGAGAACGTCAAATTAATGCGTGACCAGCCTGAGAGGTTTGCTGACCATGGAGTCCTGCGCCAGCTTCTGAGAGATATGCTTTACTTCGTGGAAGAGCTGCATGAGCAACTGCTCAACAAGCTCAGAGAATCCGGAGAGTTACCGAAGCAAAGGATGCAGGCTGCACCGTGAGGGCGTCGTTGAGGCGCCCGTTACAAGTGGCTTTGCCCGAAAAGTCTGATTTCTCTGTGCAACCTCTGTGTTCTCTGTGTCTCTGTGGTTGTTTTTCCTAAGCAATCGTCAACCACAGAGACACACAGAACACAGAGGTTGCACAGAGAAGCGGTTAGTGTATGAAAATCTTGTTCGTGCAAAGTTTGGCCTACATTCCTTGTTATGGCGGAGCCAATAAGTCTAACCGCGCTTTGGTTGAGGGCTTGGCCCTTAGGGGCCATAACTGCCGTGTGGTCGCTGCCGCCACCCCTGATGTTTACCCGCAACCGAAAGCGCAGTTACGCAAGGAACTGACGGCCCGAGGGATTTCGGTGACTGCGTCGTCCGCTGGCAAACTCGTGTTCCATCACAAGGGCGTTGAAGTCCACGCCGCTGTCGATGGTTTTCACCTGCGCTCAGAGATGAGGAGTCAGATAAGCGAATTTGAACCTGAGATTACCTTAGTTTCGTCTGAGGATCCGGCACAGACGCTTCTGGAAGGCGCAATCGAGATGAACTCCTCCCGAGTCGCCTCCATCGTGCACACACCGATGGCGCTTCCTTTCGGTCCCGCGAGTTTTCTGGTAAGTCCGGCGAGGGCGGCGCTCTTTAAGCAGACCGTCGGTGTCATAACCATCGGCCCCTACTTGAAGAGATACATGCTTCAATGGGGTGGCGTTGACTCAGCGGCTATTGTGCCGCCCGTTTTCGGCCACGGACCATTTCCCCGCTTCAGGAATTTTGATAGCGGTCTGATCACCTTAATAAATCCTTCCGCAATCAAGGGCCTTTCGATTTTTCTGGCGCTCGCCCGCGCCTTCCCAGATGCGAACTTCGGCGCCGTGCCTACCTGGGCAACGACGAATGCGGATCTGGCCAACCTTGGGCAATTGCCCAATGTGCGAATACTGAAGCCTGCCGATGAGATTGATGAGATCTTATCCCAAACCGGTGTGCTTTTGGTGCCTTCACTGTGGGATGAAGGATTCGGATATGTGATTGTGGAAGCGATGTTGCGAGGGATACCGGTGCTGGCCAGCGACGTGGGAGGCGCGCCAGAGGCAAAACTGGGGGTTGACTATCTTTTGCCGGTCAACCCGATTACACAATATGAAGAACGGATGGACGATCGCCGCCTGCCCGTTCCGATTACTCCCGCGCAGAATATCGGTCCCTGGGTTGAAGCGTTGCGAGGACTGCTCTCAGATCGAACGCGCTATGAGGAACTTTCCGACGCCTCAAGAGAAGCCGCGTTGTCATATGTTTCGAAGCTTGGCATAGCTCCGTTTGAGCAGTTCCTGATGAATTTGCCGCCGGGTCCGCCGTCTTCACAGACCAATGACCTCTCGAATTCGGCGTCACCAGCAAAAAGAGACGCTTCTCTGCTTAACCAACTCTCTCCCGAGAGACGCGCGTTGCTGGCGCTCAAACTAAAAGCCAAACGGGAAAACTAGGCGAAAGGATTGTGGTGGGAATCTGGAACGGTAAATCCCGGGCGGCGCCCTAATTTGGATTTTTCTCTGTGGCTCTCTGCGTATCTCCGCGTCCTCTGCGTTGAAATAGCCATTAACGCAGAGATCGCAGAGATACGCAGAGGGCCGCAAAGGATTACTTCTTAAATTAGGTCACTACCAAATCCTGAAAACATGTTGCCGCCGATAAGAAGTACATGCAACTCGTAATGGAAAAAACGCGCCACTATAGATTACACTGCCCCAAATGCGAGCTCAGCTTCGCGGATGATGGTTACATTCTCGACTGCCCCGCCGATCACTCGCCGGCCCTGCTGGTGACAGAGTATTGTCACCGGCAATTCGAGCCGCAAACGTCTCAACCAGGAATATACCGATATCGTCAATGGCTTCCCGTGCAGGGTGAACTCTTTACCGCGGGATCGACTGTCACTTATCAGAGCGAAAAGCTGAGTCGGATTACCGGACTACCGCAGCTCTGGGTGGCCTTCAATGGATATTGGCCGGACAAGGGCGCGACCCTGGAAACTGCCACCTTTAAGCAACTTGAGGCTGCCGCCGTCATACCGCGTATTCCGCTGGAAAACCGAGACGTGCTCGTGGTCGCTTCGGCTGGTAACACCGCTGCGGCTTTCGCTCACGCCTGCTCACAGGCTCAGATTCCCTGTTTGATCATCATTCCGGCTCGTGGCCTGGACCGGATGCGGTTTATTGAGCCACTCGACCCCTGCGTGAAGATCGTTTCGCTCGTCGGGTTTTCGGACTATTTCGATGCGATAACTTTTGCAGGCAAGGTTTCGGGAGTACCTGGATTCTTTTCCGAAGGCGGCGTCAGGAACATAGCGCGGCGCGACGGTTTGGGTACCACCATGCTCAACGCGGTCGAGGCCATTGGGCAATTGCCGGATTATTACTTCCAGGCGATCGGCAGCGGGGCGGGCGCCATTGCGGTCCATGAGAGTGCGAAACGGCTCATTGAAGACGGCAGCTATGGAGGTGAGTTACCGCAACTGATGCTCAGCCAAAATCTGCCATTCGTGCCTATCTACCAGTCATGGAAGGCGCGATCGAGAGAAATGATTAGACCATCGCGAGATGAGGCGAAGCGACAGATACAGCAGGTGGCTGCCTCCGTCTTATCCAACTGGCAACCGCCTTATGCAGTCATGGGGGGAGTGTTCGATGTTTTGACAGAGAGCCGAGGTGACATGCTGGCAGCCAGTAACGCTGAAGTCTTCACAGCCGTCGAGCTCTTCCAGGAGTGTGAAGGCATCGATATTGACATGGCTGCCGGTGTGGCTCTGGCCACGCTGATGAAGGCCGCCAGCGAGGGTTTGATAAAGCGGGACGCCATCACAGTTCTTAATATAACTGGGGGCGGAGCCTTGAGACGCGAGCTGGAGAATAAGTTGATTCAGGCTGAACCAATCAAGCAGTTTGAGCAGGATGAAGTCTTAAAGGAGAGCAGCGTGGAAGAAGTGATCGGCTTGTTCTATTAAGAACCTTACTGCGTGATGACTACTTGTTTGTCAGCCTTCAGTTCCGCGCTGAAAGGAGAATCAACAACCTTGTCAAAATCGAGCTGGCCGCTGTCCAGCTTAACGATGCGATCCGCCAGATAATAGTATTTGTCGTCATGGCTGATGACGATGATCGTCTTGCCTTTGGCCTTCAACTCCGGCAGTAGACTCAGATAAAAAATGTCTTTGAACATAGGGTCCTGGTCTGCAGCCCATTCGTCGAAAACGTAAATCGAACGGTCCTCGAGGAATGCGGTCAGGAGCGCCAAACGTTTGCGCTGGCCCTGAGACAAATCAATCGTAGACAGCCTGCCATTCTGAACCTGGACCTTGCGATTCAACTGCAGTTGAGAAATGTATTTGCGTGTCTTTTCGTCGAGGTCAGATGTTCCCAACCCCAACAAGCTTTCGAAGAGGAAAAAATCGGAAAAGACAACCGAGAAATTTTGCCGGTAATCATCCCTACTCTCGTCGGTAACCAGAACGTCATCAAAATAAATCTCTCCCGCCTCCGGCGCATAGAGACCGGTGAGCAGCTTCACCAGGGTCGTCTTACCGGAACCATTGCCGCCAATACAGAAAATCAGTTCACCTGGATGGATATCCAGATCGATTGGACCAAGCAGAAAACTACGATCTTCGGCTTCCCGGTAATAACTGTGCGTGACTCCGTTTAAGCGAAGGTGGCTCCAGTCGGGCTTCGGCTGGGCCGGCCGGGTCCCCAGATTATCCGAAGCATGATCGGTAAGGGACAAACCAAGTTGCTCAACTTTGTTCAAGGCAATGTTCATTCGGGTGAACGCCGGCACCACTCCAATCAAACTCTCTACCGGGCCCATCAGATACAAAAGTCCGAAAGTAAAAGCTATGACCACGTGGGTATCGACGCCACGCATCTGTGGCAGCCCAAACACGATCAAGCCCAGAAGCACAGAGCCGAAAATCGATCCCCAGTTACCCGCGAACATAAAGACCATTGCCTCACTGTTACGCCGGCGCGCGAGTCGCAAGGAGGTCTCATTTAGATCCTCTGACAGAAACGCCTGACGACGCTCGCGGTGCAGTTTTAACTCCTTGGTTCCGGTCGTGAGAGCACGGTAATCCTTGAGCAGTGCGTCCCAATCTTCACGGGCCAACTTCGAATGGTATTTTGCCCTTCTCGCAATGAGCAGATACACGGTCACTCCAACGCCGATAGCTATCATCAGAAATATCAGGCCCGTGGAAGATAAGCGACCTAAATAGATTAGGAACGCGATCAACATTGCTAAGTTGAGACACAAATTGGGAACCAGACCGAGGGCGCTGGTTATTTGTGGAATATCGTCAGTCAAACTGGCCAGAATACGGTGTGGTCCTACCTGTTCCAGATGGCGCAGAGGCGCGGATAGGATCTGCCGGCAGACTTGCATCCGCAACTGCACATTAGCCCGTCGACTCAGGCGCATCATGGGAATCTGCGAGGCCATTTTCACCGCTGGGACAAAGGCACACAGAGCAAAAAACTCGGCGATTGTCAGCTTCGACGCAGAGCCCACTCGACTAATACCACGGTTCAAAATCGCCAGCAGACCCAAACTGCAGATGCCACCGGCCAATCCGCCAATGGTCGTAGAAAAAATAATAAGTCTTGAATAACGTATGCTCTTGGTCCAATAAAGAAGAAAAGAGATCAGTTTCATGGATATTAGCCTCGGCCTATTTCATCAATGCCCGTAACTCCGCCGCCAGCTTTCCGACGTTAGGTTCGAGCATGAGGGTCCGGTGGTTGCCGGGAACGATGCGCTCTTCCACGCCGCCGGAAGCCAATTCGCCCCAGCCCAGCAACGGGTACTCCCATTTCGCCCCGCTGCCCTCGCCCTTAAACAGCACGACCTTAACGTCGTACGGCTGCGGCTCGTAGTTATGCAACGCGATCCTATTAGCTTGATAAACTCCCAGGAATTTCTTGAATTGCGATAAAGTTATCGACCGTTCAACTGTACGGGCCTTGATCGCCATATTCAGAACGAAGCGCACCTGCTCATCCGGTTCAAGCCGTCTCAACTCTTCGCCAATGATCGAAAGGCGCTCAGCGGAAACACTAAAGGCTCCTATCAGGTCGAGCAGGAAGCCGACCTCGTCCGTGGGTAGATTTTTTTTGCGGAGAAGCCGTGGACTCGGGGTATCGATCACAGCCATCAGGTCAATTGAGTCTCCCTGTGTAAGGATTTGACGACTCATTTCAAAGGCCAGTATACCGCCCATGGACCAGCCGACTATCAAGTAAGGGCCGTGCGGCTGAACGGCTCGCATAACCTCGATATAATTGGTTGCCATGGTTTGCAACTCTGTCTCAACGGCTTCGTCCTGCTGCAACCCCTTCGATTGCAGTCCATACACTGGTTGTTTTGAACCGAGATGGCGCGCCAGGTCAGCGTACCCTAAGCAAAGGCCGCCGATTTCATGAACGCAGAACAAAGGCCGTTTCGAACCTTTCGGTTGAATGGGCACCAGTGATGACGAGGGTGCTTTCCTGGATCGTGCGGTGGCCTTAGCCGGGTCTTTCCGATGTAAGCGTTGCTCGAGGAGTGCTCGTTTTGCCGCCGATAGATCACTCTTCCGCGACTCCAATGCTTCCCGCTGAAGGTTGACTCTTTCCTCCGTGTACAAATTCGACCCATCCCCCGCATCGTGATCTATCCAACGAGCGTCGCCAGGTCGTGTTCTCCTGAGGTCCTGAGGCGCGGGCAAGGCAAGGCGATCCACTTTTCCGCCTGGCAACAGCGGCATCGCGGCCAGTATCACGAAATCCGCGGGGACCATATACTCAGGCAATCGCAGCTTTAGTTTCCGGCGCAGTTCTCCCACCTTCGGCGAGGCCTCATGGTCCAACACCACGTAGGCGACCAATCGGGCATCCTTACCACCTTCAGCCCGGGTCACGACACACGCTTCGCTGACACCAGCCTGATCGAGCAAAGACGCCTCTATCACTCCTAACTCGATCCACAATCCCTTGACTCTTCTTTGGCCCTCCCGTCTGCCCAGGAATTCGATATTGCCATCTGGCCTGAAACAAGCCAGGTCCCCTGTTTGGTAAAGCCTCGCTCCTGGCTGGTCGCTAAACGGATGCGGAATAAACTTCTCCGCTGTCAGGTCCGGCTGCATCAGGTAACCGCGCGCTAATGCAGCTCCACCAATATATAACTGCCCTGATAAGCCGATTGGCGCCGGCTGCAACTGCTCATCTAAAACATACATTTCGACATTGGCGATTGGTCGTCCAATGGCTGCGGCTGCTCCGTTCCCTAGTTCGTATCTGCCCGCACTCGCGTTACTCGCGACTTCCGCTGCTCCATAAAGATTATGCACTTCACAGGGAATTCGCTCCGCCAGGTCTGCTGCTAATCTGTTGCTGAGCAGTCCGCCGTTATTGAACACGTACTTCAAACTACGCGCCCACTTCTTGTCTCCTTTGTCGAGCACCCGGCCCAACAGCGACCGCCCCGGCGCTTGTTTTTCCAACATCCGCCGAATCAAAGTTGGCGTTAACTGGAGTGTCGTCACTCGCAGTCTGGCTATTTCCTCCTTCAAATTTTTCACGTCTGCTACCCTTTGCCCATCCGTCAGGAGCAGTTGTGCGCCACCTTGTAGCGGTCCAAAAAACTCCCACACTGCCGCATGAGAAGTTAGGGGCGTGAGCTGTAGTACGCGATCACTCTGTCCCAGCGGAAAGTTCTCTTGCATCCATTGCAGGTAGTTGCAGATCGCCTCATGCGAAATGACGACTGCTTTGGCAGGGCCGGTAGAACCTGACGTAAAGCTGAGGTAAGCGACATTCTCCGGCCTGGCTGGGCTTAGCGGCGCATTGTGAAGCTCGCTCGCGATGGCAGGCCAATCTTCGCTCAGGTACATGGTTTCAACCGTGTCGCCAGGCAGGGCGATGAGCGACCGCTCCTGCGCCAGGAGCAGATGGAGCCCGGCATTCTGGACCATGAGAGACAGTTGCTGCGGCGAATAGGAAGGATCGAGCAGCACATATGCCCCACCCGCTTTGAGTACGCCGAGCATAGCGGTAACCAGATCCAGTGAAGACGTCATGCAGACGCCGACCAGAGTCTCCGGAACTACCCCTTTGTGTCTCGACAAATAATGAGCCAGTTGGTTAGCGCGCTCGTTCAATTCGCGATAAGTCAGTCGCTCCTCTCCGAATACGACGGCCACGGCGTTGGGTGTCCGTTCGACCTGAGCTTCGAAGAGATGATGGAGACAAAGATGTTGTGGGTATGGCCGCTGAGTTTGGTTCCACTGCACCAGCAATTGTTCACGCTCAGCGTCCGTAAGCAACTGCGCATGCCAGATGGGCTGGTCCACATTCGCGCACATTTGCTCGAGCAAATGCTCATAGTGTTTCAGCATCCTCTTCATGGTCGCTGACTCAAAGAGGCCTGATTTATAGAGCAACTTCCCGCCGATAGCTTGTCCGTCGCCACCGTTCAAGGTAATCCCGAGGTCTGCCGTATTAACGTTGCCCAGGTCTGCCGCGAGATCAACCACTTCGTCCGTAGTTCCCGACTCGATATTCCATTTCTTAACGCTCAGATGGGTATGGCTATGGTTTGCGCTACGCGTGACCGTCAGGGGATTCAGGTAATCAAACTTCACTTGCAGTTGGGGTCTATTATTTATCTTCCATTCTTTACTTAGTTCTTCCAGGAGTTTGTCGTAAGGTAAATCCTGACGTGAATAAGCTTCCAGAGTCCGCTCTTTGACCAGGCCAAGCAATTCCTTGAAGCTTTGTTGACCGGACACCTTCGCATACAGCACGAGCACATTGAAAAAACACCCAATCAGTTTTTCTGTCTCCGCGCCGCGCCCGGCAATGTTGGTTAGGGCGACGATGGTTTCCTGCTCCGTATAGCGATGCAGCAGCACTTGGAAGCCTGCCCAAAGTGACATGAAGATAGTCAGGCCCTCGCGCCGGCTAAATTCGTTAATTCGATGGGATAAACTTTCAGAAAAGACGAACCGAATACTTTGCAGATGTGAATTATTATTTTGTACGCCCATCGGTTTCGTCGGCAACTTCAGGATCGGAAGGGCGTCACCAAGCAGTTTTCTCCAGTAGTCGAGGTGCTGTGCCAATTGTTGACCCTGAATTAGCTGCCTTTGCCAGTAGGCGAAGTCGGCATATTGAACCGTAAGCTCCGGCAAAGGCGATGGCCGGCCGGACTCATAGGCCGTGTACAAGGCCTGAAACTCACTACTGAGGATCTGCATTGACCAAAGGTCGGTAACAATATGGTGGGTAACAATGATGAAAACATGTTCGCTGGCGCTTAAACGTACCAGAGTCACCCGCAGCAGCGGTCCTGCGGTCAGATCAAAGGGACGCTTTGCTTCATCACTGATGATCTGGAACAACGCTTTCTTTTGTTTATTTCCAGATTGAGTACTCAGATCCTTAAGGGGAATGGCGAGCGTCAAACTCGGAGCGACGACTTGAAAGGGCAGGCCGTCGGTGCTGCTGAAAGTGGTCCGTAACACTTCATGCCGGCGGACGATCTCGTTGAGACTACGCTCCAGCGCGACCACGTCGAGCGGCCCGGTCATTTGTTGAATGTTTAGCTGGCTGCCCAGCATGCCGGTCGTGTCCAGTTGATCAGCGAACCAGGCGCGCTGCTGAGTATAAGACAACGGCAACTCACGATTTCGTGGCGCCCGCGTGATCGGAGTTGTCCGTATGTCCTGGCCTAGTTTAATCGCAGCGTCGATATCTTTAGCTAACCCGGCAATTGTCGGTTGTTCAAATATCCGGCGCAGCGGCAACTCCACGTTGAACGCCTCCCGCACCCGGAAGACTATTCTGGTGGCTAACAACGAATGCCCACCCAACTCGAAAAAGTTGTCATGAATTCCCAACTGCTTCACCGGCAGCGTGTCAATCCAGATTCCAGCGAGTATCTCTTCGGTCGGAGTGCCCGGCGTGACATAGCCGGATTCCAGCACTGTCCCGGTTTGTTCCGGTAGGGGCAAGGCGCGACGGTCGACTTTACCACTCGGCGTCAGCGGTAATTCAGGCAGCGTCACGAAGACCGAAGGAACCATATATTCCGGTAAGATCTGCCTCAGATAAGCTCGCAACTCCGTCAGGTTGATCACTGCGGCGTTGATTTCGCCGGCATCATCAGCAACCTCAGCGGCCACCAGGTAAGCTACCAGCCGCTTTTCTCCAGCAACGTCCTCGCGCGCCACCACGACCGCCTCTCTGACGTCGGCGTGCTGTTGCAACGCGCCCTCGATCTCGCCCAACTCGATGCGATAACCGCGCACCTTCACTTGATCGTCGACTCGTCCCACAAACTCTATCAGTGCATTCGGAAGGTAACGCGCCAGGTCTCCTGTCTGGTACAGGCGTGCGCCCGGTTCCTGACTGAACGGATGAGGAACGAACTTCCGCGAGGTCAACTCGACATCGTTAACATAACCTCTACCGACACCTGTCCCAGCCACACATAGTTCTCCCGTCACCCCGACTGGCACTAATTCCAGCGCTGCGTTCAGGATTAAGAGTTGTGCATTAAATACGGGTTCGCCGATTGGTACGGGAGCTTCGAGGTATTGCTGGAAATTGCTCAGGCGATGAAACGCACAAATATCCGTACATTCAGTTGGTCCATACGTGTTGACTATGTCAGCTTTGAAGGCCGGAGAGTTGATCCATTCCGATAACAGGGAGACGGAGATTGGCTCACCACCCAGGAACAGACATCGTAACGAGGCCAGTTCACTAAAACCTTTTCTTTGCGCAGCCTCGAGCAGAGGGTAGAACGCGCTCGGCGTGCAATTAAGCAAATTTATCTGTTTGCTGGAAACGGCTTGGACAATAGCGTCAGGGTCATAGTAGCCGTGGGCCATGAGATGGAGCTGGCCGCCAACGGCTAACGGTGCATAGAAATTCTTTTGCGTCAGATCAAAACTGAAGGATGAGACCAACAATACATTATCGGTGGCGGTTATGTTGAACTCAGTAAGAAACCAGTTCAACAGATTTACAAAACCTCGATGAGAGACTCCGGCGCCTTTAGGCTTTCCGGTCGAACCCGATGTGTAAAGGACATACGCCAGATTTTGAGCTGTCACCACGCCGTTGAGGTTCTCAGTGCTATGTTGAGCTATCGTTTGCCAGTCGCCATCCAGGCAGATCACCCGCGCGTCGTGCTCAGGCAGGCTCGGCAGCAGACAGGTCTGTGTCAAAAGCACCGGGACCTGGACTCCTGCTATCATGCCAGCCAGGCGTTCCTTGGGGTAAGAAGCATCTAAAGGCACATACGCCGCTCCCGCTTTGAGCACTCCAAAAAGTGCGATCACCATCTGCGGTGACCGATCAAGCACGATGCCAACAACGGTTTCGTTATTGACCCCCAGGGTGCGCAAGTGATGAGCCAGTTGATTGGCGCGCGCATTCAATTCTCCATAAGCCAACTGCTGTTCTTCATAGACCAGTGCAATCCGCTGCGGAGTGCGGCCTGCCTGCTCTTCAAAAACCTGGTGCAGGCACTTATCCGCTGCATAGTCTCGCTTCGTCTGATTCCATTCCACCAGCAACTGCTCGCGCTCCGCCGCCGTGAGCATCGCTGCTTCCTGATGCAGTTGACTGGGCTGACTGACCATCACTGACAGCAACTGCTCGTAATGTGCGGCCAGGCGCTTTATCGTCTCTGCTTCAAACAGTTCGGTGCTGTACGCGATGGAGCCTCGCAATGAGCCCGCGACGTCTTGCAGTGAAATCGTCAAATCGAATTTCACACTTTCGCCGGCGCCTCCCATTACGTTCAGTCTTAGTCCCTCCAACTCGAACGATTCCTGGTGTGCGTTCTGTAACATCAGCATCACCTGAAACAGTGGAGAGTGGCTCATCTCTCGCACGGGTTGCAGTTCTTCGACCAATTTTTCAAAAGGCACTTCCTGATGCGCGTAAGCTCCCAGGCACACTTCTCTGACTTCCTTCAGTAGTGTCTGCCAACTGCTGGCCTCAGCGAGGCTGGTTCTGAGCGCCAACGTGTTAACGAAAAATCCGATTAGACCCTCGGTCTCAGCACGGGTGCGGTTAGCGATCGGAGTACCGACAACAATCTCGCTCTGACCGCTGTAGCGTGAAAGCAAGACCTGGAAGACTGCCAACAGGCTCATGAACAAAGTTACGCCTTCGCGCTGGCTGACGGCCTTGAGTTCCGCCGACAAGCTGGGACTTAGACTGAAGGGAAAGTGAGCCCCTCGATAGCCGCGCACCGCGGGACGCGGGTAATCGGTCGGTAGATCCAACACCGCAGGCACATCTGCCAACTGCTTTTTCCAATAATCGATCTGCTCCGCCAGCACTTCGCCCTGCAGCCATTCCCTTTGCCAAACTGCATAGTCGGCATACTGTATTTCCAGCTCCGGTAACAGCGACGGTGCGCCCGCCCTGAATGCCCGGTAGAGCGTCACCATTTCACGCGTCAGTACTCCCCTGGACCACCCATCGCTGACGATGTGATGCAGCGTACAAAGCAACACATGCTCGTCTACCGACACTCGTAACAATTTCACGCGTAGCAATGGTCCGGTTGCTAAATTGAAGGAACCTGCCGCCTCCTCACCCGCCAACTGCTTCGCTTTGCTTTCTGCAGTTGCTTCAGGCAGTTCGCTTAAATCAATCAGCGGCAGAGTTAGAGCTTCGGCTTCAGCAATCACTTGCACGGCCCGTCCTTCGATACTGCGGAACGTCGTACGCAGCACCTCATGCCGCCTAACGACTTCGCTCAAACTTCGCTCCAGTGCAGTGACATCCAATTCGCCTTGTAAACGTAGCGCCAGCGGAATGTTGTAGACCGTATTGCCCGGCTCCATCTGGTCCAGGAACCAAAGCCGCTGTTGCGCGAACGACAGTGGCAATTCGCCTGCTCTGGACCTGCGCTCGACTGCCGGTACCAACAACGGTTCTCCCGCCTTGATCACTCGCTCGATTACTTCAGCCAGTTCCGCCACCGTTGGGCTTTCAAACAACCGACGCAATGGCAACTCGATCTGAAATACCTTTCGCACTCGCGAGATGACTTGCGTCGCCAGCAGCGAATGCCCGCCCAAATCAAAGAAGTTGTCATGCACACCGAGCCGCTCAACC
>Ga0105238_10003033_pt1 | contig 16754 bp, 8 predicted proteins | sample KBSC34metaG_FD_81526 | JGI IMG/M metagenome (GOLD analysis project Ga0105238, IMG submission 81526) | Corn rhizosphere microbial communities from Kellogg Biological Station, Michigan, USA - KBS C3-4 metaG | ecosystem: Host-associated > Plants > Roots > Rhizosphere > Soil | place: Michigan, USA... | reverse complement strand
CGCGGTTTTTGGACCCGGGAACGAATGGTTGAAACACCTTGCCGGAGGACCTCCGCGAGGATGCGAAAGTGTCAACCATCATCCCGGTCTGTTTTGTAAAGGAACCTGCCGGTCGTTCAGACGGGGCCGCCACGGCTGTTTGTGGCGGCCCCGTCTCGGCGCAGTTGGCGAGCGTTGTTTGCTCGCCTACTGCGCGCGAAGCCCGGCCCCCGCGCAGCGGGGGACACGCCCAAACCTGCCGTGTTCGGTCGTTGCGGCACCCCGGCGCGACTTACGGCGGCGGGGGGTTCACCAATGCGTGCTTCCGGGAGAAGAGCAGTGCCGTCAGGATCGCGATCGCCGCGTCATGGAGCTCGGGGTCGAGCCACCGCGACATCGAATTGTGCTGTCCGTCGTTGCGGTACAGCACGGTACGGAGCAGCGCCTGGACGACCCCCGTCTTGTTTCCGGCAGGCAGTGCGGCGATGGCCGCGAGCTGGTCGGCACGGCTCGCCGGCCCCGTCCGGGTCAAGTTGTAGTGAGCAGCGAGGGCAGGAGTCACGTCCGCGTCACTGCTCCACAGTTTTGTCAGCTTGGGTTTGAGGGTACCCGTAGGAGCAATCCCCGCCTCCGCCAGGAGATCCCCGACCAGGTGCTCGAACGTGGAAGTCAGCGACTCCACTGCCCGTGCGTGCGCGTCGTGGCTCTGGGGTGTTCCTCCGAACTGGTGCTCGATGATCTCCTCGACGGCGAAGTGGACTTTCCACGAGTGAGCACTCAGCCAGTCGAGCAGGTCCGTAAGGTCGGACTCATCAAGTGTGAGCTGCGGGCCCGCGGGCGGTGCGCCCGGAAGCACCGCGTGGCGAAGTGACCGCTCGAGTTGAACGCGAGCCTCCCTCGTCCAGTCTGGGAGGATGACGGAGAGCCTAGCGTGTCCGTCGCCGAAAGCGTTGCCGACCTCGGTCTCTACCTGCGCCTCGGTGAGTCCGAAGGCGTCCTTGGTCAAGCGGAGCGCTCGCCGCAGCTGTCGCGCGTAGTCCGCCGCGACCTCCGCGCGCCCGTGCCTCGTCCATTCGTCCCACCGATCACAGAGGTAGACGATGAACTCGACGACGTCGGCCAGCGACGCTCCGAGCTCCGTTACACGCGCGACGGCTTCGCGGACGGAGGACGCGTTGAACTCGTCACGCTCAGCCCCTTCGAGGGTGAACGGCTCATTGCCGTGGGCTCTCCAGATGGCGGCGGTCTTCCGGTGGCGAACGATCTCCAGGCGGGCCGCCGCGTCCAGAAATGGGGCCCACTTCAACCCGGCCTTCAAACCGCGCGGTGCGTGGTAGGACACCAGGTGGCAACGGTGAGGGTCCTCCGGCAGCCTGGTGAGATCGCGCTCGTGCGCGAGCGCGAGGCGGTCGGGCTCGCGTGTATCGAAGATGACCCGTACGCCCATCTCCAGGGCGTCGGCTACGAGCAGCGCCTGCCAGCCGTGGTAGTAGGTATCGACCCCGTCGGTGACGTAGAGCGGTGGCGCACCCTGCGGGGCGATGTTGGTGCGCATCGAATCCCAGGTCTCGAACGGCCTCTCACCGACGCGCTTCTCCACTAGCCGAGCACCGGGAGGCTCCGGGTGGTCGAGAGGGTGGCAGAGCTCGGGATCGGCATCTGGGCGCTTCCAGAGCGCCAGCGCGCGATTCAGTGCTTCCGAGGCGCTCCGCTCCGCGTCGGTGGGCGGCGGAGCGGTTGCAACGCCGCGGTTTTCCAGCACCATTGAATCCGGCCACCGGATGCGTGCGATTGGAACGACGATCCGTTCCCGTTCGAGCCACTCCAGCAGTGGAGTCTGGAACATGGTGGAGGTGATGCGGAGCTCCGCCAGGAGACGGCCGAATTCAGCGGGGGTGAGGTAACGGCCTCGGGTGGCCATGCAATCTCCAAGGCAGGGGCGAAGACGGTGGCGGAGCCCGCCTGTGAAGCTGCGCTCTTACGGCGGGTGTCGGGGCGGTGTAGACTCAGTGCCCGCGCTTCGACGAGACCAGGACAGGGGTTCATGCGATGTTGGATCAGCTGCAGCATCCGGTCCAGCTTACGGTCCGGACTCCGAGCGCCGGTATCGCCGCCGTCGTGGAAGTCGAACGGGAGATCGTCGAGTTCTTCGCTGCTCGGGCAGCGGCCGGGTATTCGATCGACGGGGAGGGCTCCGAGACCCCGAGCGAGTGGTTCGTGTCGAGACTGCAGCGGTTCGTCGCAGACGTCGTCAACGAGGAACTTGCCGGCGGCTCAGATCCGCGGCGAGCCGTGAGCGAAGCCGTCGTTGCTGCGTGCTCGTACGCGGCACCGGCGTATTACGTGGGCCGTGTGCTGCAGCTCGCGGAGGCCATGCCCGGAGATCGGGACGAACTTCTCGACCGGCTGGTGGAATATCTCCGCGCGCATCCCGTGCAGCGTGAGAACCTCGCGGGGCCGGCGCATGTCGATTCGGTACCTGAGATCCGGGAGGGACTGCTGGAGGTTCTGCGGCGCTCCGCGGCGTGAAGTGGCGTGCTGCCCTGCGGCCGGTATGCGGCGGCCGTGACCTCGTGATTACTTGCGTGCGCCGCTGCGGCGATCCGGAGCGGCGTCGAGGTTCTTGAGGACGCTTCGAGGGTGCTGGTCGAGCTCGACGTCACGGGTGGCAGGGCGCAGTGAACGTGACCGGACCAGACGTACGACGGCGCGCCGGCGAAAGTAACCCCCGACCTGCAGGCCGCCGGCGTCGTCGGGTGCACGCGCGAACTCGAGCGACACGTCCGCTTGCCACGTCGGCGTGGCGCTGACAGTGGAAACGAGCAGTGCCGCGTCTGACTCGCGAGCCACGGCGCGGAGCCGGGTCGCCGCGGCGGAATTGAGCGTGACACCGTCGAGCACCACGAGCCCGAACGCCCCGGTGCGCAGCAGCTGCTCCGCGACGAAGGGTGCCTCCGCCGACCGGTCAGCGCTCGGGGGACGCGCGACCCAAAGCCCGGGCGGAGATTTCCCGTCCTCTCCACACCACGCTTCGGCGTCCATCGTAAGGGTTGCGTCGACCAGGGCGACGAGAGTTTCGCGCATCGCTGAAAGCACCAGCGCGCGGCTGCCTGCTCGTGCTCTGGAATTGCACGCCCAGGGACGTGCGCAGGTACTGCGGGTTGTTCATCTGTTCTCTCCCGTCTCGGACGTCGAAGGCGGAGACCGCAGGGTCGGCCCTCGGATCTCGGTTCTTCCTTTTCCCGGCGGGGTTTTGCGGCGGGCGCGGCGGGACGGGAACGCGAGAAGGGGGGCTGACCACCGGCCCCCCTTCTCGCGCTTCATGGACGGATGGTGCTTCAGGCTCCCCGGCGCCTGGGTGCGCCGGGCGAGGCTCCTAGGGAGGGGTGCCGGCGGGGTGATACGCACGCCGGAGGCTCGGACGGGCGACGACGCGTGATGGATTCGCCGGGATGAGGCAGCCCCCGCGGCAATGAGCAACCCCTGCCGATCACTGCTTCAGAGCCGCCTCAGCTTGGGCGTCAGCGTCTCCGTCGGCGTGATGCCAGCGCTGCGTCTGTGCCGGTTTCCGCTAGATCCGGACACGAGTCCGAAATCCGCGGACGCGGGCCCGTGTCCTAACCGCGCTACGGGTCGTTCACCCTGATGCGAAACATGTAGGTTTAGGATCGCCCGACGCCGCTTCCTCGGGCATCTTCCTCATCCCCTGGTCCTAGTTCAAGGATGTACACAAGCGAGCGACCGTCGCACGGCACGCTGAGGTGAGCGATAGTCTGGATGGTCACAAGTGCGTTCGTACCGAGCACGTCAAGCCTCCGGACGAACACCCCGCCCGGACAATCCATCTCCGTGTCTCCCGCCGCGAACATGGCCTCCAATATCCTCTCATGAAGTTCCCGATTAAATAAGGGTTGCGTGTTAACGAGAATAAGATCAACCAATATCCCACGGCGACGCAAGTAATCGTGGCCAGCAAGGAGTTGTCGAAGGCTGGGGAGCCCTTCCGCGGAGTCGATGGTCGCCAGAATAATCGGATATTCACCCGATATTCCGTGTGCCGATAGCGCGCGCTTCGCGGCCATGGTTTGGAACAGCTCGTTTTGGGCGACAAGGAGCTCGGGACGTGGATATAGGATTTCACTGGCCATTTCTTGAAAAATGGCTGCGTCGGCCGGGGTCAGGTTCAGTTCCTGCAACTCGACCTGCTGAGAGGTCCGCGCCAAGTCGAATGCGCGCTGGGCAGCGTAGGGATCGTGGTAGCGGCTAGCAAGCTTGAGCGCGTGCTCGCGCGTGGTGGCCACCAGCGTTGTGAACGCGACCGACACCGGCTTGGAGGGTTGCACCCGCACGCGGATGCGCAGTGAAAAGATCGGGTCTAGGACTGCTCCATCGACGCCGGAGAGTTCGTCCACCGTCAGCGCCGCCGGCGCCCGCATCGTACCTTCGCGGCCCAAGAAGCGGGCCCGATCAGTCTCGTAGCTCACCGGGCCGACACGGTCCGTCCCATCGTCGACCACGTGGACGCACCAGGGTGTCGGCTGCAAGTCCGAGTGGGGTAGCCTAGTCGCGATGATGGCGGTAAGCCGCGCATCCCACTCGATTTTCACGAAGTGTTTCGCAAGCTCCTGATTATCTTTGGAATCCGGCGAACCGAGCACGACCTCACCGTAGCTGGTGAGCTCCACCTCGCGCGCGCGGTCGCCGGTGTTGGTCACCGTCACCCGCCGCACCTCAGCGTGGTCCTCAGGGACCACGGTGATCTCGGTGCGCGTCTCCACCTTGCCGTCGGTCCGGTGGAAGGTGACGCGGTCAGTGGCGAGGACGGCGCGGTAGGCGTCGGCGGGGGCGCATACCGGCTGGTGAGGGGCCGACCAAGTGCGTTCGCCGGTGATGTCGCGCACGTAGCAGAACTGCCCAGTGGAGTTGTTCGTCCCATCCGCCCGCCAGCCAGTGATGGCCAAATCCCTGTACTGGCTGTAGCCGGACCCACCTTGGTTTACCATCAGTGTATAAGGAGCCCAGCCCAAGAGTGCTACGTGCGGTCGCCGAGTGTCAGGGCGGTAGAACTCCCGCACGCCCAGGCTCTCCGTCTCCGTCGCGGGATCGGGGAGCGCCTCGCTTGGGTGCGCGCCCTGCGGCTCCTGCAGCGCCAGGCTGCGCGGGATGCGTTCGTGCAGCAGCAGTTCGGCCGAGCGCACCAGCGGGTTGGCGTGGAAGCGCCGCTGCCACGGGGCGTCGTCCAGCACGTTGTCGAGCGCCACCAAGGTCATCCCGGCGTGGTGCGCCATGTAGTTGTTCACCACGGCGAAGCGTTCGCCCAGTTCGGGGCGGGTGTAGTCGACCGCGTCGCGGAAGCCGTACGGCCCCAGCGCGCCCATCTTCTCCAGCACGGTCAGGTTGGCGAGCGCCCGCCGTGGCTCCACCAGCGCGGCCAGCGCTGAGGCGTACGGCGCTACCACCAGGTCGCGCCCAAGGCCGCGCTTCAGCGCCAAGTCGGGGACACCGAAGGCGCGGTAGCGGTAGGTCAGACTGCGCTCGCGCAGGTTGTAAGCGCTCTCGCTGATGCCCCACGGCACGCCGTGCGCGGTCCCGTAGGCGATCTGGCGCCGCACCGCCCCGCTGCAGCTCTGGCCCAGCAGGGTGTCGGGGAGCGAGCGCATCACCAGCGCGGGCATCAGGTACTCGAACATGCTGCCGGTCCACGACACCAGCGCGGTGTGGCCGGCGGCGTGGGTTAGCGTGCGCCGCAGGCGGAACCAGTGCTCTACCGGCACGTCGCCGCGCGCGATGGCCACGAAGCTGGCCAGCCGCGCCTCGGAGGCCAGCAGATCGTAGGTGGACCGGTCCAGCGCGTGGGCCGCCACCTGGTAGCCGATGGAGAAGAGCTTTCGCTCGCCGTCGAAGAGGAAGCGGAAGTCCATCTCCATCGCGTACCGGTAGGCCCGCTCCGCCACCGCCTGCAGTCGCGCCACCAGCTCCGACGCCGCCGTGGAGCGGGCCGCGCGCGCGCGCAGCGTCGGCGGCCCCGCGTCTCCCCCGTCCCCCCGCCCCTCCGCCCCGCCCGCCTTCCCCGCGGCGACGGCCCCCAGCTCCCGCCCGCACGCGCGCTCTTCCTCGATTCGCCGCAGGCTCCACGCGATCCACTCCGCGGCGGGCGCGGAGCCGTCGGGCGCCAAGCCGGCGGCGCGCAGCCCTTCGAGCGCGGCATGCAGCGCGTCGCGCGTGCCCGCCGACGGCGCGCGCGCGTCGACCTGCGCGCGGGCGATGCGAAGCTGCTCCGCCGCCCGGGCCACGGCCGCGCGCGCGGAGGCGTCGCCCAGCACCGCGGGCGAGGTGGCGAGCTCGTGCAGGCGCCGGGCGGCGAGCGAGAACGCCACCTCCAGCGCGCGCGCCGTGCGCCCGTGATCCACCGCGCGGCCGGCGATCTCCAGGCACGCCTGCCGCAGCGCCACCAAGTGCCCCGCCAGGTTGCCGCTGTCCACGGTGGAGACGTACGCCGGCTCCAGCACGGAGAGGTCGTTCAGGTCGTACCAGTTGTGGAAGTGGCCGCGGAAGCGGCGCATCCGCTCCAGCGCGCGGAAGGCCGTCTCCAGCCGCCCCGCCATCTCCCCCACGGTGATGAACCCCAGGTCGCAGGCGCTGGCGGTGGCCAGGAGCTGGAGCCCCAGGTTGGTGGGCGAGGTGCGCATCGCCACCACCGGCTGCGGGTCTTCCTGGAAGTTGTCGGGGACCAGCCCGTGCGTCTCGGCGGTGACGAAGCGGTCGAAGTAGCGCCAGTGCAGGAGCGCGTACCGCAGCGCCTGCGCGCGGGCGGCGGGGGAGAGGCGGCCGCCGCCGCGCGCGGACGGCTTCCCCAGCGCATGCGCGATGGCCGGGGAGAGGATCCAGAGCAGCGCCAGGGGGAGGACGGCGGCGAGGAGGGGGAGCGGCGGCGTCTCGCCCCGGCGCGCGGCCAGGGAGACGGCGCCGATCCCCGCCGCCAGCGCCACCGCCGGCCCCATCGCGCGCCACGCGGCGCGGGGAGAGGACGACACGGTGCGCTCGGCCACCGACGCCGTCTGCCACTGCAGGAGGTGCCGGCGGGTGACGAACAGCCGCCAGAGGGTGCGGGCGATGGCGTCGGCCGAGAGCCAGGCGTGGTGCGGGAGGAAGGCCAGCGCGAGCCCCACCTGCCGCGCGCCGGTGGCCGCGTCGCGCCCCACGGCGGCGTACCAGGCGCGCCAGGAGCGGTCCCGCGGCGGGCGCGCGGCGGCCAGCAGGAGCGAGACGATCCAGGGCGCGGCGAGGGCGAGCACCCCCAGCACCGTCCAGCGCAGCGGCGAGCCGGGAAGGAGGAGCCACCCCGCGGCGAAGAAGGCGAGCTGGGCGATCTCCACCGTGCTGCGCCGCAGGTTGTCCAGGATCTTCCAGCGCGAGACAAGCGACAGCCGGTTGGGCTCGCGGCCGCCGGGGCCGGGCACGCGCGGGCCCAGCCAGCGCAGCAGCTGCCAGTCGCCGCGGATCCAGCGGTGGCGGCGGCGGGCGTGGGTCAGGTAGCGCGCCGGGTAGTCGTCGTACACCTCCAGGTCCGTGGCCAGCCCGGCGCGGGCGTAGCTCCCCTCGATCAGGTCGTGCGAGAGGAGCGCGTTCTCGGGAAAGCGGCCGTGGGTCGCCCGCTCGAAGGCGTCCAGGTCGTAGATCCCCTTTCCCGTGAAGCTTCCCTCGCCGTACAGGTCCTGGTAGACGTCGGAGACGGCGGTGGTGTAGGGGTCCACGCCGGGATGGCCGGAGTGGATGGCGGCGAAGCGCGAGGCGTGGGCGCTGGGGAGCGACACCCCCACGCGCGGCTGCAGGATGCCGTAGCCGCGCGTCACCCGGCCGGCGCGCGGGTCGTAGCCGGCGCGGTTCAGCGGGTGCGCCAGCGCGCCCACCAGCCGCGCGGCCGTGCCGGGGGGAAGGACGGTGTCGGCGTCGAGGGTGATCACGTAGCGCACGCCGCGCAGCGCCGCCACGTCGCCGACCACGCTCGAGAAGGCGCCCGCGCTCCCGCCGCGCACGAAGCGGTTGAACTCGGCCAGCTTGCCGCGCTTGCGCTCCCACCCCATCCACGCGCCCTCGCACGGGTTCCAGCGCCGCGGGCGGAGGAAGAGGTAGAAGGCGTCCCCGGCGCCGGCCGCGTAGCGCGTGTTGAGGGCGCGCACCCCGTCCACCGCGGCGGAGGCGATCTCCGCGTCGCCCGGGAGCGTCTCGGCGGCCGCGTCGGTGAAGTCGCCCAGCAGGGCGAAGTGCAGGTTGGGCTGGCGGTTGGCCAGGTACTGCACCTCCAGGTGCGCCAGCGCCTCGTGGACCGCCTCCACGCCGTCGAAGAGGATGGGGACCACCACGGCGGTGCGCATCCCGGCGGGGATCCCGCCCTGCTCGTACAGGTCCAGCCGGGGGAGGAGGCGCAGGGGGAGGAAGGCGGCCACGAGTTGGTTCACCACCCCGACCGCCACCTCGCAGGCGAGCGCGGCGGCGAGCAGCGCCATGAGCGCGCCCGCGCCCGCGGGGGCCGCCCGCAGCCCGGGCCCCGTCACCCGGAGCACCGCCGCCAGCACGGGGGCCGTCCCCAACACGATCCCGCCCACGAACGCGACGTCGGGGTGCCCGAGCATCCAGCGGTGCGCCCGCTCGCGCGCCGTGGGCCGGTACCCCTGCGCGCGCTCTAGCTCTGCCTGCCCCCCGTCCACCAGCCACCACCCCACGTGGCTCCACCGCGGGTCGTCCGCGCCGGCGGAGGCGGCCAGGGCGACGGCCGCGCGCGCCACCTCGGCCTCACCGCGCCCGCCGCCCTTCGCGATGCGCTCCACCGCGTGCCGGTAGCGGTCGCGCGTGGCGAAGGTCATCGCGGCGTAGAACCCGGCGGGATCGCCGCGCAGCACCTCCTCCACAGCGCTGTGCCGTTCCACGAAGGCGCCCCAGTCCACCAGGCCGATGCCGCGCAGCGAGGTGATGCTGTTGGCCATCATCATCTGCGTGAGCGCCAGGCGCTGCGCGGCCTGGGCGACGGCGCGCTCGGCCGACACCCCGACCGCGGCGAGCCACCCCTGCAGCGCCGGCAGCCCCCCGTGCCCCAGGCGCACTTGGTGCAGCAGCCGGGAGGCGAAGAGCGGCGAGAGCGGGGGATGCGTCTCCGCGAATGCCCGGAGCTCGCTCGCCAGCGCCCGCTCCCCCGCGGCGGCCGCCGTGTCGATGCGCGCGGCCCACGCGTCGGCGGCCTCCGTCTCGTCCAGCCGCTGCACGGTGCGCAGCGCCATGCGGCGCACGCTCTCCAGCAGCCCCAGCCGCAGCATGGCCGGCACGGCCCAAAGCTCGCCCAGGGTGAGCGGCGCCTCTTCCTGGAACGCCGCCACGAACAGCCCGGCGTTGTGGACGTCCACGCGCCCCTCGGTGTGCGAGATCAGCGTGGTGGCCAAGTCGTAGACGCGCGGATACCCCGCCAGCCGCCCCCCCGCGAGCTCGGGGAGCTCGCGGTAGTAGCCCGCGGGCAGGCTCTCGCGCACCTCGCGGAGGTGCTCGCGCACCACGTGGAAGTTGTCGAGCAGCCATTCTCCCGCGGGCCCCACGTCGGCGCGGGCGTCGGCCTCGGCGGCCAGACGCGCGCGGGCGGTGTGCAGGATACTGCGGGTCTCCGCGAGCCGCGCCAGCAGCGGCGTGTCGCGCGCGCCGTGTCCGAGCGCGGCCAGGCGGTGAGCGCGCGCCGAGGCGCGGGCCCGCTCGGCCAGCGCCTCGGCACCCAGCAGCTCGCCGCGCAGCGGGCCGGCGGAGAGCGCGGACAGCTCGGGCGCGGGGCGGCCAAGGAGGCGGGAGACGGCGCGCAGCAGCATGAGTGGTGGTGGTGTTTGGCAGGAGCCAGAGGCTCGGAGTACTTGCGCTTGGACCGCAGGCCAGCCCCTGTGTGCGGAAGATGCGCAAGATCCCCGCCTCAGTGCGGTCGTACCCCGAGCCCCAGCGATGGAAATGGATAACGGAGAGCAATTCCTGTTTCAGCTGACCCGGGTAGTGCATCCACGCGACGTGTTAAGGGCGATGACGACCTTCCAACTGTTACGACTCGGTCGTACTTTACGTGAGGGGAATCAAATCAAATCTCTGCGACGTTACGAAAGCCGAAGCCATTTCAGGATTGCGGATGCCCCTCCACTCCTAACCAGCCCGACGTCCGGGCACTCCTCATCCACCGGTACCGTTTTCGAGGCGGGCTAGGCTTATGAGCGCAATCGTGTGCATCCATGGAATTGGCCAGCAACTCAAAGGCGAGGACTTTCTACTCAGAGAGTGGGTACCTGCAATACGAGATGGAGTGCGTCGGGCGGGCGAGGCCCCCCCCGATCCGAAGCAGATAAGCATGGCGTTTTATGGCCACCTGTTCCGCAAAAGGGAGGGGAAGAGCTTCGGGATCCCTCCGTACGACGAGACTGATATTGTCCATGAATGGGAGAAGAACCTGCTGGCAGAATGGTGGTCTGAAGCCGCCCGAGTGGACGAGGAGTTGGCCGGACCCGCGGATCCGACGAAACTTCGGACTCCAAGAGTCGTCCAGCGGGCGCTAAACGCTCTCTCCCACTCTCGGTTTTTTGCCGGCATTGCAATGGAGCTGTTCATTGCTGATCTCAAACAAGTGTATTCCTATTTCCACGACGACGGGATCCGCACGGACGCGCAACGAGCTATTGAGCTCGTTATGACTGACGAATCACGTGTTATTGTCGCACATTCGCTCGGCACAGTCGTTGCTTATGAGGCGCTCTGTGCGCATCCAGAATGGCCAATCCGAACCCTGGTCACACTCGGGTCTCCTCTCGGGATTCGTAATCTGGTTTTTCAGCGACTCCGCCCTCCTCCAATTGAATCCGTCGGTGCATGGCCGCGAGTGCTTGTAAGTTGGGTCAATATTGCAGATAGTGGAGACTTGGTTGCCTTGGAGAAAAAACTGAGCAGTTGTTTCGGGGGTCGCATTGTGGATCATGTTGTCCACAACGGTGCGACAGCGCACGACGCATGCGCCTATCTAACTGCCAAAGAGACGGGAGCAGCAATTGTGAGTGGACTAGATGACTGAGTCGGATCTGACTTACCACCGCTCGCTGATCGCCGCGGGCACAGCAAAATACGAGCATCTTCCCGACCATGCGCGGGAGCTAGCCTCTGTCGCCGAGGATCTGGTAAAGATTAATACTCTGTTCTGTCAGACACTCGGCTATGAGCGAGCTATTCCGGAACTAAATCTTGATCCAACGAGGGAGCAGTTTAGGAATTCTCTTAGCGACTGGTTCGGAACCCGTTCCGGAAAACGCGACGTGCTGGTGATCTACTATTCGGGACATGGGGACGTTGAGGGAGGGCGACATTATCTTCTGGCCACGGATTCCGACCCAAGTGACCTTCTGGGCACGGCCTTGGAGACAGAATTTCTGGCTCGCCGGATTGCTAGCTCCGATGTGCGGCTGGCGCTCCTGCTCATTGATACGTGCTATTCAGGGGTCGGCGCCACAGACATCACGACGGTCGTTCAACAAACCAAAAACTTATTCGCCACAGCCAACGCCGGCATATTCGTGATCGCGGCTGCGCGTCCTAAGCAGGAAGCCCAGCAGGGGGTGTTCGCCGATGCGTTGTTAAGCGTGCTTTTCGACGAGCGTTTGGGCGGAGAAAGGCAGTTGTTTCTTGAACCGACCAGTATCTCTGTCGCGATCAACCGTTACTTCCGGGACCGAAAGCTGAGCCAGCTATGCTTGATTAGCTCCACCTACAGCGGCTATGAGGACCCACCGTTTTTCCCAAATCCGCGCTACAGGCGAGACCTGCCTGTGGGCATTGATTTGAGAATGCAGAAGCGTCTCAGCAGCATGGATCCGCACGAGCTAGCCCTGCACTGGGGGCCTCGTGCGCGAGGTGTGGAAATAGAGGAGCAACCAGGTTGGTATTTCAGCGGCCGCAGCAAGGTGCTGAACGAGTTAGTCAAGTGGTTACGCACGCCTGCCTCAGCGACAGTCACGCAAGTCGTGACCGGCGGGCCTGGCGTAGGAAAGTCGGCCGTCCTGGCGCGGCTGGTCACTCTAGCCGACGCCGGTTACCGTGCGCGCGCGCCTTTGGCTGAGACAGATCCTGAGACGATCCCGCCCGAGGGCAGCATCAATGTGGCACTTCACGCGAGAGGAAAAACACTCGGAGAACTGGTGCTTCTCTTGGCTCATGCGGCCGGCACAGGAACTGGGGATCTTCACGCTTTGATCGACGTGCTAGCGCGCCGTGAGGAACCATTCACAGTCGTGCTGGACGCTCTGGACGAGGCCAAGGAGCCGGATGCCATAGCAGCGCGTCTTCTGCGGCCACTCGGCTCCATGGCCGCGATTCGCCTGCTTGTAGGGACGCGCGATGAGCGAAACATTATTCCGAATCTGGGCTCACGGGTGGAAGTTCGACGGCTCGACGGCTCTGAGTATCACGATGCCGAGGCCCTCGTCCGGTACGTCGAGGAACGGCTCCTCGCCCAGAACGAGCCGGATCTATTCACTCCCTACCGTAACCGTCCCCATTTGGCGCGGGCGGTGGCACAGCTTGTTGCCGGCAAGGCGGACCCAGTCTTCCTGATCGCCCGGCTCGCATGTGAGCAGCTGATGCAAGCCGGTGAGGTCGTGGACCTCGAGGATGTGGAGTGGCGCGCAGCTTTACCCACTACGGTGCCGGCGGCGTTCGACGCATACCTGCGGCGCTTTGGTGCGGACGAACAACGAGTCCGCGATTTGCTCCTGCCTCTAGCGTACGGAGAGGGCGAAGGGTTGCCGTGGGCGAATTTGTGGGCGCCTCTTGCCACAGCCCTTTCAGGACGCACCTACACTGACGCGGACGTGGCATGGGTGAGAAGGGTTGCGGGCGCGTACATAGTCGAAGCTCTTGCGACCGGCCTCTCCGTGTACCGCCTCTACCATCAAGCGCTGGCCGACTACTTCCACGAGCCGGAACAGGATGTCGAGCGGCACCGGAAGATGGCACGTAGGTTGGCCAGCTTGTTGTCGGACCGATCCGAGGAGGAGGGATGCAAGGACTGGAGTGAGGCGCATGCCTATACGCTCCAACATCTAAGCACGCATGCATCTGCGGGCGGAGTACTTACCGAATTCATAGCTGATCCGCTGTATTGCCTTTTGGCCGACCCGTTACGCCTTCTAGTCGCGATTGATCGTTCCCAAGAGTCGCTACCATACGGGATCGTGCAGGTATACCGTCAGAGCGTGCACCGGATCCGGAATGCTTCCACACTTGGGGAAGCCGCGAGCTACCTTGAGCTTGTCGCGCACCAAGAGGGGCAAAGAACCCTTGCGGCGCGGATTCGTCGTTTACCGCTGGTACGGAAATGGGCGCCGAAGTGGACGCTCTGGAAAAGTTCAACCTCCCATCGCGTTCTTGGGGAGCATGGAGGAAAAATAGATGCGGTGACCTCGGGCTGTGCCGATGGACGCGAGGTCGTAGCCTCTATCGGTGGCGACAGGACGGTGCGGCTCTGGGATTTAGTTACCGGTGGTGAAGTTCTTCGAGTGCTGAGCGGGAATCCGACGCGGATCGGCTCAGTAATGCTGAGTCATTTGGGTGAGCGCGACATCGTGATCTCCGGCAATGATCACGGGACCGTTCGGCGCTGGGATACAGCCAGCGGGGAGCCTCTCGGGGTTCTCGAGCGACTCTTCAGTTCTGCGACTGCCCTGGCGCTAGGTCGAATCGGCGGGCAAGACGCTGTAGCATCGGGGGATGTCGACGGGCTAATACAACTCTGGAACGCAGCAACCGGAAAGTGTCTTGGCGTCCTCCGAGGACATTCGGGACACGTCACCGCGTTGGCCTTGGGCCGGGTGGGTGATCGAGATTTCGTGGTCTCCGGGGCCAACAATGGGATGGTAAGACTTTGGGATGTGGCAGGCGAGCACTCTCTTGGCATGCTCAAGCGGCATCGCGGACAGGTCACGGCAGTGACAATGGGACGGGTGGGTACGCGGAACGTCATAATGTCAGGTGGTTCCGATCGGACCGTGCGATTCTGGGATGCGGCGAACGGGAAGACTCTAACCCTCGTTGCGCATCCGGCTCTCCTGACCGCGGTAGCGTTGGGCAAGGTTCGAGGGCGCGAGGTTTTCGTCTCGGGATGTGATGACGGGATGGTGAGGCTCTGGGATGCAAACAGCGCACAACCTCTCAGGGTGCTACATGGCCACTCGGGAATTGTGACTGCGGTGGCTTGGGGTCTGGTCGGCGACCGAGACGTCGTGGTGTCCGGCGGCTCCGACGGGACAGTGCGGCTGTGGGATGTTTTGGGGTTGATAGAGGGAGACCCGAAACTCCCAGATGATATGGGTGCGGTGACCGCAACGTCTCTCGGCAAGAGTTCAGAGTTTGGAACCGCCGTCGCACTGGGCCGGGTCGGCGCAAGAGATGTGGTGGTCACCGGAAGCAATGACGGGATTGTGGCGTTGTGGGATGCAGCAAACGGAGATCCTGTCAGAGTTTTCCAGTCCCATTCCTCCCGCAGGTTTGGGATCCACTCAGCACATAGGGGTTCTGTTCGATCAGTGGTATTAGGCCACGTAGGCGAGCGTGATGTCTTGGTTTCCGGGAGCGATGACGGGACGGTGCGGCTCTGGGATGCAGTGAGCGGCGAGGTAATCAAGGTGTTCAGGCGGTTTCCCGCCCTTCGGCTCGCGGTACGCCCCCGAATTGGTAGCGTCCGATCAGTGGCGCTGGGCCACACGAGGGAGCGAACCATCGTGGTTGCCGGGGGAGCGGACGGTGTGGTGCGGCTCTGGGATGCAACGGGCGGAGACCGTATCGGGGTGCTCCATGGGCATTCAGGCGAGGTGACTGCAGTGGCAATAGGCCAAGTGGGTAAGCGAAACGTCGTGGTCTCCGGGGGTGATGACGGGACGGTGCGGCTCTGGAGTGCAGCTAATTTTGAGCCCATCAGGGTATTCAAGCGCTCTCCCGACAGATGGCTTGGGATACGGCCAGGACAGACGAGTTGCATCCGATCGGTCGCGCTGGGTCAAGTGGGTGAGCAAAATGTCGTGGCCTCCGGCGGTGATGACGGGACGGTAAGGCTCTGGGATGCCGCAGGTGGGGAAGCTCTAGGGGTGCTTCAAGGACATTCGAGCGACGTTACGGCAGTCGCACTCGGTTCAGTTGGGGGGCGAGATATCTTGGTGTCCGGAGGCTATGATGGGACCGTGCGAATCCACGATGCGCGTTCAACCAAGCCTCTAACCGCTCTTAGGCTAGGAGCATCAATTATTTCAGCGTCCCTGTACGGGGACTGTCTAGCGGTAAGTACTGCATCGGGGCTAAGTCTAATCGAACTGTATATCTCATCGGAGAAGCCTGAAGAAGCACTCGACAATTGGCACTACCATTCGTTTATGAATCGACTCCGCTCAGTTTGACTCTGCATGATGCCCACGCGGTGATGTATCCGGCGGTGGCGATCGCATGGTTGACGTACTGCAGCACCGTCGGGGTGAGGTGGTCGAGCGGGATCTCCAGCATCTCCAAGTTGGCGGGGAGCTCCGTGCCGCCCAGGGCCGCGGTGAGGCGCTGGAAGTGGGCGTCGAGTCGACATGCGGCTTTTCGCCGTGCCTGATGGGGGCGCCTTCCTCGCGGTCGTAGAGGAGCGTGAGTGCGGACCAGGTCGGAGCGCACGTAAGGCGGCGAATAGTCTTTTGTACATCTGCATGTCGTGTTCGGCCGACTACAGACCAAGCGCCTGGCGTAGCGGCACCAGCGCGGACGCGAGTCCGTCCGCCATCGGCGCGGGGAGGTAGACGAGAGTGCCCGTAGGCGTGTCGAGCAGCAGGGGCGCCGGCTCCTCGCGCTCCGCGATCCGGGCCGAGAGCGCGGCTAGAGCCGGAACCAGGCGGCCCGCGGCCGCGTGAGCTGCCTTCGCGCTCATCTCGCCTGCGGGCAGCGGCGTTTCAACGCGGATCGGTCTGTCCGAGTAGAGACGGCGCCACGTCTCGGTTTCAGTGTGCGCGCCGGTGTCTGCTAGATCGGGACACGGGTCCGAGATCCGCGGACGCGGGTCCGCAGCGCCCGGATCGGCGCCCGCCTCAGCGTGCGCCGCCCGGACCCTTCGCTTGCGGAGGACGTCGCGCAGGAGCGTGAATCGCTGCGCGTCGGGCTTCCGCGCGGCGCGCAGGAGCGTAGGCAGGTTCAGCGACGCCATTTCTTCTTCCGACAATCCTGCTCGCAGCACGGCTTCGGGTGAGAACGCTCCTCCGATCGTGATGTACCGGCTGACGGTGGATTTATCTACTCCGCCGCGAAGTCCGCCGAGCTCCGCGAGCTGCGGTACGGCGCCGCGGACCTGGGCGATGTGATCGCGCAGGTCGACGTAGCCGAGTGCGCGCTCCCACGCGGAAATGTCCGAGCGATCGTCGTTCTCGACCTGCCCGAGCACGTGCGCGGTGATGTCGTCCACCTCTCGGATCACGGCCTGGATCGTGGTCCAGCCGAGCACGCGCGCGACGCGCAGTCGGCGTTCGCCGGCGATCAGCTCGAAGCGTCCGCCGGGCCTCGGGCGAAGCACGATCGGTTGCAGAAGCCCGTTCGCGCGGATCGATGCCAGCAGGTCCGCCATGTCCTTCGCGGGAAACACCCGGCGTGCCTGGTACGGCGAACGGTCGACGTGGTCGCACGGCACCGACTGGACCTGTTCGCCCGCGGCTGGCGGCCCGACCAGCGCGTTGAGGTGCGCGCGTACCAGTTCGCCGGCG
>Ga0105238_10003031_pt1 | contig 16757 bp, 13 predicted proteins | sample KBSC34metaG_FD_81526 | JGI IMG/M metagenome (GOLD analysis project Ga0105238, IMG submission 81526) | Corn rhizosphere microbial communities from Kellogg Biological Station, Michigan, USA - KBS C3-4 metaG | ecosystem: Host-associated > Plants > Roots > Rhizosphere > Soil | place: Michigan, USA... | reverse complement strand
CGGACCTGGGCCACCGCCCAGGGCGGGCCGAGCGGCATCGAGATCGTCAACGACTGGATCTACATCGCGGCGGTCACCGGCGAGCGCATGTACGTGGCGCAGATCAACTCCGCCGGCACCGGCACCAGCACCCCGCAGGCGATCTTCGCCGGGCGGTGGGGCCGGCTGCGCACCGTCGTCAAGACGCCGGACGGCGGCCTGTGGGTGACCTCGACCAACGACGACAAGAACGGTGGCACGCCGAGCTCCAAGGACAACGTCATCGTGAAGCTCAAGTTCCCCTAGTGATGTCCCCGGCTAGTACAGGTTGACCGGAAACGCAAGCCCCCGTGGTGAAACACGGGGGTTTTGCGTAGCCATTGCCCTGACACGGATGTCGGCACGGCGCACCGGGTGCTATCACAGCGGTGTCCGGCCGTCTAGTGGACAGGACAGCAGATGTCGATCAACACCTTGCCGGGCGGGCTGCCGCTGCTCGGACACGCAGTGGATCTTCTACGCCGGCCGCTGGAGTTCGTCGAGCGGCTGCGCGACGCCGGCAGCGTGGTCCGGTTCAACCTGGGGCCGCGGCCGGTGTACCTGATCACCACGCCGGCCATGGTCAAGGAACTGCTGATCACCAAGTCGCAGTGCTTCGACAAGGGCGGTCCGCTGTTCAAGCAGTCGAAGACCTTGCTGGGCAACGGCCTGGTCGGCTGCGACCGGGAGCAGGCCCGCCGCGCCCGGCCGCTGATGAACCCGGCCTTCCACCACAGCCGGCTGGCCCGCTACACCGAGGTGATGACCCAGGTGTCGGCCGAGATCGCCGAGCAGTGGACCGACGGGTCCACGGTGGACTTCGACGCGCTGATGAACGTGGCCACCATGGACGCGCTGACCCGGTGCCTGTTCGCCGGCGTCAAGGACACCGACACCGCGGCCGAGGTGCGGGCGGTGATGCAGGTGATCGTCAACGGCGTCGGCCGGCGGGCCTTCATTCCGATCTCGTTCGTGCACAAGCTGCCACTACCGCCCAAGCTGCGCGAGGACGCCGCGCTGCGGGAGCTGCACCGGGTGGTGGACAACGTGATCGCCGAGTACCGGCGGACCGGGGCCGACCACGGCGACCTGATGTCGATGATGATCATGGCGCAGGACGACGGCGGCAACGGCATGACCGACACCCAGCTGCACGACGAGGTGCGCAGCATGATGGTGGCCGGCACCGAGACCTCGGCGACGATGATGCTGTGGATGGCCTACGCGCTGCACCAGCATCCCGAGGTCCGTGACCGGATGCACGAGGAGCTCGACCTGGTGCTGGCCGGCCGGCGGCTGGACTACGAGGACCTGCCCAAGCTGGAGTACACCGGCCGGGTCGTGCAGGAGGCGCTGCGGATGTACCCGGTGGCCTGGGTTCTGTCCCGGCACGCCGTGACCGATGTGGAGCTGGCCGGCGTGCGCATCCCGGCCGGCGCGGACGTCATGTTCAGCCCGTACGCCGAGCACATGGATCCGCGCAATTTCGACAATCCACGCGAATTCGACCCGGACCGCTGGCTGCCCGAGCGGGCCAGGGCCATGCATCGCCAGGCCTTCCTGCCGTTCGGCGCCGGGGTGCGCAAGTGCATCGGCGAGTCGTTCGCCTGCACCGAGATGATGATCATGGTGGCCACCTTCTTCGGGTCGTGGAACCTCACCCCCGTGCATCCCGACCCCGAGCCGCTGGCCAGCACCACGTATCGCCCCCGGCACTCCGACATGATCCTTTCTCGGCGCTGAGCACGTATCTTTCGGGCCGGTTCGAAGCATCGCTTCGGGCCGGCCCGACACGTTCCGCCGGGTCGCGTCGTCCGATCGGCGCGGCCCGCCGCCAGGTCGGTCGACGCCGAGCACGGCTGGTAGGCCGGTTGTCGAACGCGCGCTGAACGCGCGGCCACCAGGGGCGGGCGCCTCACTGGCCATCAGGTCCACTGTGGACAGCGTGGCCGCACTGCACAGATCTTCCCCGTATGGCAAGGCGTTCCGGGTGTTTCTGGGCGTTGCCTTGATCGCACCGTGTCCCGGTTGACCGGACCCGGGTGCGACTGAAAACGTTTTCAGTGAGGCGTCCTGCTGACTCGCCATCGAGGGGAAACCGTGCGGACAGAGGAAAAACGCGGGGCCGACGGCGGAATCACCCGGTTCTGGCTGCGGCTGACAGACATCGGCGACCCGGATCCCTTACCGGCCCACGACCTGGCCGGGACGGGCCTGGCCGACGCGCTGGCGGTGATCGACGCGGGCCACCGAACCCCATCGGCCGGCGCGATCCATCCGAACGAGTGCTACGTGGTGTGCCGGGCCGGCGACGGCCTCGCACTGTTCCAAGTGGACGGCAGAACCAGGGTCTGCCGCCGGCTGCCGGCCGCGCGGTCGCTGGAACTCGTCCTGACCGCGACCGGTCTGCCGGCGCCGCAGCCGGGCGCGGCGCACATCCTGGTGGTGACCCGGCCCTGGCTGTCCATGCGCAAGTACGGCTACCGCGGCTTTCTCTACACCCAGATCGACGCGGCGCACCTGGCCACCAGCCTGCTCGGCGTCGCCCGTGACCGGGATCCGCGCGCCGTGCTGCGGATGAGGATCGACCGCCGCGCGCTGTCCGAACTGCTCGGCCTGGACCAAGGGCTGCGCGAGGTGCACTCGGTCGTGTCGCTCGGCCCGTCGGGGCAGCCGGTCGACATCGACGGCTGGACCGGGCTCGACGCCCGTGCCGCCGACCCGTTGGCGTCGTTCCGGAATCCGCTGGAACTGGCTTGTCGCACCGTGATCGACCCACAGCTGCCGGTCGGCGCCGAGCCGCCGCCGCTCGCGCCCCGGCCGATTCCGCTGAGCATCACCGACGCCGCCGCACAACCGCCGTCGGGCACCTGGACGGAGCTGACCCGTTTTCGCCGGTCCAGCAAGAAGTTCCGGCCCGGCGCCGGGATTCCCGCGCCACGCCTGGCCGAGGCGCTGGCCGCGGCGTCCTGGCGGCTGCCGGTCGACCTTCCCGCCGACGGCATCGAGATGACCGTCGTGCCGCAGGGAGATCGCGCGGCCACCTTGCGCGCTTGCATGCTCCAGCGGCACCTCGGCGACGCCGGGGCGTACGTGCTGCTGCACACCGCGCACGACGAGCTGCTCGACCGCCGGCACGTGCTGCGAGAGATGATCTTCCGCGCCGGGGCCGTCGGTCATCTGGTCTACCTCGGTGCGACCGCCGCCGAGCTCGGCGTGACCGGAGTCGGCGGCTTCGATGGCCCACGGTGGCTGCGGATCGCGGGGCTGCCGGCCCACCACCAGGTGCTGTATGTGCTGGCACTGGGCGAGGATGACCACACCGGCACGAAGCTGGACCGACTTCAGTCCGCCTACGCGCAGGCGGAGCGATGACCGGCGAGCTGGCTCGGGCCTTTGACGCGTGCCTGGCCAAGCACCGCGGCCGCGAGGCCGTCGACGGCCTGACCTACGCCGAACTGGACGACCGCAGTGCCGAGCTGGCCATCGGGCTGACCGGCGAGCGGCTGCGGATCGGTATCCAAGCGCCGAACTCGACCGAGTACGTCATCCGCTACCTCGCGGTGCTGCGGGCCGGCCACGTGCCGTTCCTCATCGACGCCGCGCTCGGCCCCGTCGAGCTGCGCCGCATCGTCGAGGACTGCTCGCTGGACGGGCTCTACCAGGACGACATGGTCGTGCTGTCGCCGGACGGGCGGCGGCACGAGCTGCTGCCCGACACCGAGGTCTGCCGGTTCAGCTCCGGGAGCACCGGCCACCCCAACTGCATCGAGTTCACCGGTGCCGCCGTGCACGCCGCCGCCCGCAACTGGGTCGCCGGCACCCGCCTCACCGGCGAGGACCGGATCGCCTGTTTCGCCGCGCTGTCCAACGGTCTGGCCTTCAACACCTCGCTGCTGGCCACCTTTCTCGTCGGCGGCGCGCTGCACCTCGGCCACGGCCTGCCCACCGCCGGCCGGGTCGCCCGGTTCGTCGAGCGGACCGGCGCGACGCGGCTGGTCGGCTTTCCCGCGCTCTACGACTCCCTGGTGCGCCGGGAAAGCCGCCTCGGCGACGTCCGGATCGCGATCTCCTCTGGGGCCCCGCTGCGGGCGGCGACGCGCGAGAAGTTCCGGGAGATCACCGGAGTGGCGATCTCCGACTACTACGGCATCGCCGAGACCGGGCCGCTGACGTTCACCGCCGATCCGGGCCCGGACGGCGGCCTCGGCGGCCCGCTGCCCGGCGTGCGGCTGCGGCCGACCGAGACCGAGCTGGAGGTGCGCAGCGAGTCGATGGCCTCGCGCTATCTCAACGCCCCCGGTGTGCTCGAGGGCCGCCGCACCGCGGACGGCTTCTACCGCACCGGCGACGAGGGCCGGCTCAGCAACGGCGAGCTGGTGCTCACCGGCCGGTCCGGCCGGGTGATCAACGTGGGCGGCCGCAAGGTCGACCCCATCGAGGTCAGCGAGGTGCTGCACGGCATCGACGCCGTGCACGCCGCCGCGGTCTTCGGTTGTGCGGACACCCATGGCGACGACGTGGTCGCGGCCGTGGTCAGCGGCGAGCCCGGACTCACCGTGGACGCGGTGCTCCAGCGCTGCCGGGAGGTGCTGCCCGGCTACAAGGTCCCGGCGCTGATCGAACTGGTCGCCGAGATCCCCACCAACTCGATCGGCAAGCCGTCGGTGGCGGCGTTGCGCGAACTCGTGCGAAGGAGGCGGTCGGCATGACCGTGCGGGAACAGATCGTCAAGCTGGTCGTGGCTGCCGGCGAGGAGGTCACCGAACAGGACCTGGACGCGGCCGGCGGCTCGCTGTCGGCGGTGAACTTCACCTCGCTGTCCTACATCCGGCTGATCGACGCGATCGAGAACGAGCTGGGCGTGTACCTGGAGGCGGAACCGGGCCAACTGGCCACCGTTGACGACATCGCCGCGCTCGTGCGGGCGGCCCGTTGATCACCGCCGGCGTCGTCGGCGTCACCGGCCGGCTCGGCCACGCGATCCTGAAACGCCTGGAGCACAACGGGATCCGGGTCGTGCTGACCGCGTCGGGCACCGACGGCTGGCACGGCCAGGAGGTGCCGGACGTGCTGGTCGACGCCAGTGGTCCGGGCGCGTGGGAGGCGGTGGCCGGCTACTGCCGACGCAACCGGATTCCGTTGCTGGAATGTGTTTCCGACCTCGATCCGGGCGCCGTGGCCGGACTGGCCGAGCAGGTGCCGGTCCTGCACGCCACGAATCTCGCGCTGGGACACCACGTGCAGCGCAAGCTGATCACCCGGCTGGCCCAGCTGCTGGGCGACACCGGCGAGGCGACGGTGTGGGAGCGCCATCCCAGCACCAAGGCGCACCGTCCGAGCGCGACCGCGGTGCTGCTGGCCCAGGAGTGGGGCGGCCGGGTCGGTGAGATCGCGTCCCGGCGCAGCGGCCTGGCGGTGTCCGAGCACGAGCTGACGGTGACGCTGGCCGGCGAGACCGTCAGCATCCGGCACGAGGTGGGCGACCTGGCCGCGGCGGCGGCCGGCGCGGTGCTCGCGGTGTGCTGGCTGCCCGGCCGGTCCGCCGGCCGTTATTCGATGTCCGCGGTGTACGAGTCGAAGGACTGGACCGATGAGCACGACACGGCTGATCGCGCAGGTGGCCTACGGGGCGCGGATGCTGTCGCTGGACGGGCACGACGACTTCAACCAGGGGCAGATCTCGGCCCGGCTGCCGGGCACGGACACGTTCCTGATCAAGAACGCGTTGTGTGGCTTCGACGAGGCGACGCCTGACCAGGTCGTCGAGGCGGCGGTGGACCACACCGCGCCGGCGCCGGCGCTCGCCCCGCCGGAACTGCCGCTGCACCAGGCCATCTACCGGGCCCGCCCGGACGTGAACGGCATCGTGCACAGCCACGCCCCGCACACGTTGGTGTTCGGCGCGACGGACCTGGCGCTGCGGCCGCTGTCCCATGACGGCGCGTACTTCGTGGACCGGATGGGGTTGTACACGGTGACCAGCAACACCGTGCTGGACATCGGCACCGGCGATCAGATCGCCAAGGAGCTCGGCGACGGCGAGGCGGTGCTGCTGCGCAACCACGGCGGCGTGATCGTGGGCAAGAGCGTGCGGCACGCGGCGGTGTTCGCGCAGGTGCTGGAGCGGGCCTGTCGGCTGCAGCTGCTGGCCGAGGGCGTCGGCACGCCGTACGTGTGGTCCAGCGAACGGGACGTGGACCTCAAGCGGGACTTCATCTATGCCGACCTGTCGGTGCGGTCGTACTGGGAGTACGCCGTCCGCCGGGTGGTCCGCACGTGGCCGGAGACCGCCCGATGGATGTGACGACGGTCGACGCGGCGGCATCCGTTCAGCGACGGACCATGCGGACGCTGGTCGTCGGGCAGGTGCTGGGCAGCGTCGGCGTCACCAGCGGCACCGTGGTGGCCACGATCGCCGCCGCGTCACTGGCGCCTTCGGTCGTGCTGGCCGGCTTCTCGCAGACGGCGTCCACCCTCGGATCGGCCGTTGCCGCCGCCGTGCTCGCGGCCGTGGCCGGCGCCGAGGGCCGGCGGCGGGGCCTGCTGGTGGGGTACCTGACCGGGGCCGCCGGCGCGGCGCTGTGCATTCTGGCCGCGGTGGCCGGCCTGTTCTGGCTTTTCCTGCTGGGCATGGTCCTGTACGGCTCGGCGACCGCGGCCAACCTCCAGTCCCGTTACGCGGCAACGGATCTCGCGCCCAGCCGGGCCAAGGGCCGGTACCTGTCGGTCATCGTGGCGATGACCACGATCGGCGGCCTGGTCGGACCGAACACCTCCGGCGCGGCCGCCGGGCTCGGGCTGCCGCACTACGCCGGCAGCTTCGTCCTCGCGCTCACGGGGTTCGTGCTCGCCGCCGGGGTGGCGTGGATCTTCCTTCGGCCGGATCCGCTGCTGCTGGCCCGGGACCTGGCCGGTGGCGTGGCCACCGCACGGCGCCGGCCGGGTCTGCGGGTCGGGCTGGCCGGACTGGCCGACCGCCGCGCCCGGGCCGTGCTGGCCTGCATGTCCACCTCGCACGCCGTGATGACCGCGATGATGTCCATGACCTCGCTGCACATGCGACAGGGCGGTGCCTCGCTGGCCGCGGTCGGGGTGGTCTACAGCGCGCACTTCGTCGGCATGTACGCCTTTTCCCCGCTGTTCGGCTGGCTGTCCGACCGACTCGGCCGGTCCCGGCTGATCCTGTGCGGTCTCGGCACACTGCTGGCGTCGTGCGCGCTCGCGGTATCGGCGGACTTCGTGCTGCTCACGGTGAGCCTGCTGGGCGTCGGCCTCGGTTGGTCGTGCGTGCTGGTCACGGCCTCGGCGGCGCTGTCCGACTCGGTCGAGCTGGACCGCCGCCCGGCCGTGCAGGGGCTGTCCGACGTGGTGATGGGCGTCAGCGCGGCCGTCGCCGGCGCCGTCGGCGGGGTCGTCGTCGCCTACCTCGGATATCCGATCCTGGCCGTGCTCTGCGGTGCGCTGCTCGTGCCGGCCGCCGTGCTCATCCGGAGGCAACGCTGATGCTCGCGTCGTTCAGCCAGGAGGAACGGCTGCACCTCGGCCGGCACATCCACCTGAACAACCACAATGTGGTGCTGGCCTTCGAGGTCACCGGGCCGCTGCGACCGGACCGGGTGGCGCGGGCCGTCGATGCGGTCACGATGCGGCACCAGGCCCTGCGGCTGCGTTTCCCCGACGGCAACCGGCTGGACGTCGCCCCGCACGGCGCCGACGTCGAGTTCGTCCGGGTGGACGACGTCGTGCCGGGACGGCGGCGGGAGCGGGCGATCCAGCTCGTCGCCGAGCACTGGGGCCGGCGCTACGACCTCACAACCGGGCCGTTGCAGCGGTGCACCGTGGTCAGCCTGGATGCCGACCACCACGTGCTGGCCCTGCTGTTCGACCACATCGTGGTGGACGGCTGGTCGTTGTCGGTGCTCAGCCGCGAGCTGTGGCGGCTGTACGAGTCACCGGACGCCGAACTGCCGCCGGCCCCGCAGTTCCCCGACTTCGCCCGCTGGGAACGCGAGTACCTCCAGGGCGAACGCCTGGAACGGCCGCTGCGCTACTGGCGGCGGCAGCTCGACGGCATCGGCCCGATCCCCGCCGCCGGCCTCGCCGATCCGTCCGCGCACGGCCCCCGGCAGGTGGGCATCGCCGACCGCCGCGTCGACGCCGACCTGGCCGACCGGGTGCGCCGGTACGCCGACCTCGAGCGGATCAGCGTCGTCCCGATCTACCAGGCCGCGCTGGCCGCGACCGTCCAGCGGCACCGGCGCGACGGTGATCCCGCCGACGTCGGCCTGCTGACGATGGTCGGCAACCGGTCCGATCCGGCCAACGACGGGCTCGTCGGCTACCTCACCACCCGCGCGGCGATTCGGGTCAGCACTGCGGGCTCCCCGCCGTTCCCGGAACTCGTGCACCGGGCGGCGAGCTCGCTGTGGGGCGCCGTCCGGCACCAGCGGATGCCGCACGCGCTGGTGGTCAAGCACCTGGCGCCCGAGCTCTACGGCGTGCTCGCTACCCAGGTCGAGGACATCCCGCCGCACGTTTACTTCAACGTCTACGAGGACCGAACCGCGACGCTGCCCCAGCCGCCGGGATTGTCCGTCCGGCAACTCGCGATCCCCACGCCTCGGGTGCCGCGCGGCGGCCTCGACGTCGGCGTGCGATCGGCCGCCGGCGTCGTCACGTTGCAGCTGAAGTACCTGACTGACCGGTACTCGCCGCGGTGGGCGGCGGTGTTCCTGGACGACATGCACCGCAAGCTGGCCGAACTGCCGTAGCGACGGCCGCCGTGTCGCCTCGGGCAGCGGTGGCGGCACGGACTGCCGGAAGTCCTTACCAACAGATGAACGAGCGCCAGGCCTGACCAGGAACGCCGTGCGATTGTCAGACCCCCCGTGTAGCGTCGAAACGACGACGATCACGAAGGGTGGTAATAGTGACTACCGTCAGTGTGCCTCCCGCCACCGACTCGGCGCCGGACTTACTCCGCGACCGTGAACGGGCCGAGGCCTACGTGGCCTCGGTCTGCTTCAAGCACGGGCCACCGCGGTACGTCGGCGCTGAGATCGAGTGGACGGTGCACCACGCGCAGGACCGATGTCAGCCGCTGGACCCGCAAGTCCTGGTGCAAGCCCTGGGGCCACACGCCCCCGCCACGCTCCGGCCCGACAGCCCGAACCTGCCGCTTCGCGGTGGTTCCCCTGTCACCGTCGAGCCCGGTGGCCAGGTGGAGATCTCCACTCCGCCCAAGACGACCGCAGCCGACCTGCTCACCACCGTCTCCGCCGACATCGCCCAGCTGCAAGGGCTGCTCGCGGCGGAAGGTCTGGAACTGGGCACGGCCGGCACCGATCCCCATCGCCCACCGCGACGGATTCTGGACACCCCGCGGTACGCGGCGATGAACTCCCGCTTCGACCGGCACGGACCCGACGGCGTCACCATGATGTGCAGCTCCGCCGGGCTCCAGGTGTGCCTGGACACGGGCACCGCCGGCCAGGTCGCCACCCGCTGGAACGCGCTGCACGCGCTGGGGCCGGCGCTGCTGGCGGCGTTCGCCAACTCGCCGGGACTGGGTGGCCGGGCGACCGGCTGGGCCTCCGCCCGCACCCGCGTGGTGCTGGGGGTCGAGCCCACGCGCAGCGGCCCGGGCGAGACCGGTGACGACCCGGCGGCCAGCTGGGCCCGGCGTGTGCTGGACACGCCGCTGATCTGCTTCCGGCACGGCGGCGACAACTGGGACGTGCCCGGTGACGTCACGTTCGCCGAGTGGATCGACGGCGCGCTGCCCGGCGTGCCCACCACCGAGGACCTCGACTACCACCTGAGCACCATGTTCACCCCGGTCCGGCCGCGCGGCTACTTCGAGGTGCGGTACCTGGACTCGCAGCCGCCGGACGACTGGAGCCCGGCGGTCGCACTGCTCATCGCCCTGTTCAGCGCGGACGACGTCGTCGACGCCGCGCTGGACGCGGCCGCGCCCGCGGCGGGGCGCTGGCTGCCGGCGGCCCGGCACGGACTGGGGGACCCGCTGGTCGCCCGGGCCGCGGCCGCCGCACTCGAGCTGGGCCTGCGCAACATGCATCGGCTCGGCCTGCCGACGGAGCTGTCCGCGCCGGTGATCGACAGCCTCGATCGCCGCCTCGCGACGGCCACCGCGACGCTTGGAGGCAAGACGCTGTGACGTCAATTGATCTTCGTTTCACCATCGCGGAGGCTCTTGAGCGCTCCCGTGACCGCAGCACCCAGCTCACCGACGCCGTCGACGACAACGACCTGATCCGTCAGCACTCCAAGCTGATGTCCCCGCTGGTGTGGGATCTCGCGCACATCGGCAACCAGGAGGAGCTCTGGCTGGTCCGCGACGTCGGCGGGCGGGAGCCGGTGCGCCAGGACATCGACGAGCTCTACGACGCGTTCCAGCATCCGAGAGCCGAACGGCCGGCGCTGCCGCTGCTCAACCCGGTCGAAGCCCGCGCGTACGTGCGCGAGGTGCGGGACAAGGTGTTCGACGTGCTGGACCGCACGCCGCTGGAGGGGCGCGAGCTGGTCGAGAACGGCTTCGCCTTCGGCATGATCGTGCAGCACGAGCAGCAGCACGACGAGACCATGCTGGCCACCCATCAGCTCCGCACCGGCGCGCCGGTGCTGCACGCGCCGGAGCCGCCGTCGGCGCCGGCCGAGCGGCTGCCGGCCGAGGTGTTCGTGCCCGGCGGCCCGTTCGAGATGGGCACCTCGCTGGAACCGTGGGCGCTGGACAACGAGCGCCCGGCGCACCAGGTGCACGTCGACTCGTTCTGGATCGACACCGTGCCGGTGAGCAACGGGCAGTACCTGGCCTTCATCGATGCCGGCGGCTACGACGACCCGCGCTGGTGGAGCGAGCGCGGCTGGGCCTACCGCAACGAGGCGAAGCTGACCGCCCCTCGGTTCTGGCGGCGGGACGGCGACGGCTGGCTGCGGACCAGATTCGGCGTGGTTGAGCCGATTCCGGTGGACGAGCCGGTCGTGCACGTGTGCTTCTGGGAGGCGCAGGCGTTCGCCGCGTGGGCCGGCAAGCGGCTGCCGACCGAGCCGGAGTGGGAGAAGGCCGCCCGCTTCGACCCGGACACCGGGCGGTCCCGCCGATATCCCTGGGGCGACGAGGATCCCACGCCCGAGCACGCCAACCTGGGCCAGCGGCACCTGCGGCCGGCCCCGGTCGGCGCGTACCCGCTCGGGCAGTCGGCCTACGGCGTGCGGCAGCTGGTCGGCGACGTGTGGGAGTGGCTCGACTCCGACTTCCGGCCCTACCCCGGCTTCAAGGCGTTCCCGTACAAGGAGTACTCCGAGGTGTTCTTCGGCGGGGACTACAAGATGCTGCGGGGCGGCTCGTTCGGCACCGACAAGGCCGCGGTCAGAGGCACCTTCCGCAACTGGGACCACCCGATCCGGCGGCAGATCTTCGCCGGTTTCCGGTGCGCCCGCGACCACCGGCCGGACTGACGCCGGTGTGCCGCCATCTGGGCTACCTGGGCCCCGCCGTGCCGTTGACGGAGCTGCTGCTGGCGCCGCCGCACTCGCTGCTGCACCAGTCGTATGCGCCGCAGGACATGCGGCACGGCGGGACCATCAACGCGGACGGCTTCGGCGCCGGCTGGTTCGCGCCCGGCGAGAAGTCGCCGGTGCGCTACCGGCGTGACGTGCCGATGTGGACCGACACCGCCTTCGCCTCGCTGGCCGGCGCGACCACGGCCACGGCCGTGGTCGCCGCCGTGCGGTCGGCGACCGTGGGCATGCCCGTCGTGGAGACGGCCAGCGCCCCTTTTGCCGAGGGAAGCTGGCTGTTCAGCCACAACGGCGTGGTCCGCGGCTGGCCGGACAGCGTTTCGCTGCTGGCCCAACGCCTTCCGGTGACCGATCTGCTGACGCTGGACGCCCCGACCGACGCCGCGCTGCTGTGGGCGCTGGTCCGGCATCGGCTGCGCGCCGGGCAGGAGCCCGTCGACGCGGTCGAGGCCGTCATGATCGAGGTCGCCGCCGCGGCGCCCGATTCCCGGCTGAACCTGTTGCTGGGCAACGATGAGCTGCTCGTCGCCACCGCGTGGTGGCACTCGCTGTGGGTACGGCCCGGTCCCGGCGCCGTGACCGTGGCGTCCGAGCCCATCGACGACGACCCGGCCTGGGTCGCCGTGCCCGATCACAGCATCGTGTTCGCCTCCAAGACCACTGTGGACATCCGACCCCTGGACCCAGGACGGCAGGAACCATGACCAACCCCGCCATGACCAATCCCGTGGTGGAGAACCACCTCACCGCCGACCACATGGCCCGCGCCCTGCGCAACGACGTCCGGGCCGGGCTGGCCGGCCCGCTGAAGTCGTTGCCGCCCAAGTGGTTCTACGACGCCGTGGGCAGCGATCTGTTCGAGGAGATCACCGAGCTGCCCGAGTACTACCCGACCCGGGCCGAGCGCGAGGTGCTGCGGGCCCGGGCCGGTGAGATCGCCGCCGTGACGCAGGCGCGGACGTTGATCGAGCTCGGCTCCGGCTCGTCGGACAAGACCCGGACTCTGCTGGACGCCTTGCGGGACAACGGTTCCCTGCGGCAGTTCGTGCCGATGGACGTGTCCGAGAGCGCCCTGCGGGCGGCCGCCGAGACCATCGTCGGCGAGTATCCCGGGCTGTCCGTGCACGCCGTCGTCGGCGACTTCACCGAGCATCTCGCCCTGCTGCCCGGCGAGGGGCCGCGGATGATCGCCTTCCTCGGCGGCACCATCGGCAACCTGTTGCCGGCCGAGCGGGAGAAGTTCTTCGGTTCCATCCGCGAGGTGCTGGAGCCGGGGGAGTGGCTGCTGCTCGGCACCGACCTCGTCAAGGATCCCGGCGTGCTGGTGCCGGCCTACGACGACTCGGCCGGCGTCACGGCGGCGTTCAACCGCAACGTGCTGCGCGTGGTCAACCGTGAGCTCGACGCCGACTTCGACCCGGACGCCTTCGCGCATGTGGCGCTGTGGGACGCCGAGAACGAGTGGATCGAGATGCGGCTGCGGGCCCTGCGGGCCATGCACGTGCGGCTGCCCGGGGCCGGTGTCGAAGTCGACTTCGCCGAGGGCGAGGAGCTCCGCACCGAGATCTCGGCCAAGTTCCGCCGCGAGGGCGCCGCCGCCGAGCTGGCCGACGCCGGGTTCGGCCTGTCGCACTGGTGGACCGACGAGGCCGGGCGCTTCGCCGTGTCGCTGTCCCGCGCGGAGTAGTGCGTGTCACCGGCGGGTGCGCTCGCGCACCCGCCGGTGTAACTTTCGAACCCTCATCGTCGCGGCGTAGAACCCTTCGTGCCCGCACGACCGTGTGCACGCCATGAGGACACTTCGAACCTTCCAGCTCCCCGCCGAGGTCACCGGTTCGATCTGGGACATCGCGCTGGGCGTCGAACTCGTCCGTACCTGGCAGACCGACGGCATCCTCCAGGTTGCTACCGGCAGCGTGGCCAACGCCGTCACCGCGGCCGCGCTGAGTGAGAGTCGCCGGTTCTTCGCGCTACCCCTGTCCGACAAGGTCCGTCTGGTCAGCGACCTCACTTACGCCGGCTATGTGGCGTCCGGCGAGGAGGTCACCGCCGGTGAGCGGGACTTCTCCGAGATATTCACCGTGTGCAAGGACCTGCCGGCCACCGATCCGCGCGTCCGTGCCGGTTGGCCCTGCCACGGGCCGGTGCCGTGGCCGGATCCGGTGTACCGGGGCGTCATGAGCGCCCTGATGTCCCAGTTCGGGCTGATCGGCGACAAGATCCTCAAGCTCACCGCGCTCGGCCTGGGCCTGCCCGACATGAACGCCCTCACCGACCTGGCCACCGACGGCTGGCACCACATGCGCGTGCTGCGCTTCCCGGCCCGCTCCGCCGTGACGTCCCGTGGCATCGGCGCGCACACCGACTACGGCATGCTGGTCATCGCCACCCAGGACGACGTCGGCCAGGGCCTGTTCGTCCGGCCGCCCGTCGACGGCGAGAAGCGGCCCCGCAACTGGCTCGACCACGAGAGCTCCGCCGGCGCTTTCGAACACGAGGAGCCTTGGCACCTCGTCGATCCCGTGCCCAACACCTTCACCGTGTTCCCGGGCGACATCCTCCAGTTCCTCACCGCCGGGGAGCTGCTGTCCACGCCGCACAAGGTGAAGCTGGCCAACCGCGACCGCTACTCCGTCGCCTACTTCCACGAGCCCGACTTCCCGATCACGCTCCGTCCGGTGAGCGGCGACCGCGAGGAGACCATCCACTACGGCACGCATTTCACGAACATGTTCATGCGCTGCTACCCGGACCGCGTGACGACACAACGGATCCTGGCCGAGGACCGCCTGTCCGTCCTGACCCGGATGCGCGAGGCGGCCACCACCCCTTCAGCCATGTCGTGAAGTTAGGAAGGGACCATTCCTCCACTCGGAGTGGAGGAATGGTCCCTTCCGAACTTCCGGTCAGCCGGCCGGGATGAGGGTCCAGCGTTGGTTGGCGCCGTTGTTGGCGGACCACTGGATGACCGCGGCGCCGTCGGTCAGGGAGTTGTTGTAGACGTCCAGCAGCAGGCCGCTGGCGGCGCTGGTGATGGTGAGGCGGTTGGGGCCGGCGTCGGCCAGCCGCCAGCGGGAGTTGGTGTTGCCGTCGTCGTGGTACTGGATGAGCTGCGTGCCCTGCGTCGTCGAGCCGCCGGGCACGTTGAGCAGCTTGCCGCTGTTGACGTTGGTGATGGTGTAGAGGCCGCCGGCCGCCGGGGCCAGCGTCCACAGCTGGTCGGCCTGCTCGTTGTCCTCCCACTGGAGGACCTTGGCCGCGTCGGCGGTGGAGTCGTTGTCGACGTCCAGCCGGCCGCCGCTGTTGAGGTTGACGAGCTTGTAGCGCGTGCCGGCGTCGATCACCGGCGTGAGCTGCCACTGCTGGTCGGTGGAGCCGGTGCCGACGGCCTGCGTGGCGTTGGCACCGACGACGAGGCCGTTGGCGGCGCTGGTGATGGTGTTGCCGGACACGCGCCACTGGGCCGCGGAGCCGGTGTCGTGGGACTCCACCAGGGTGCTGCCGGGCGTCGAGTTGGGCACGGTCAGCAGCCGGCCGGTGCTGCGGTTGACGAGCTTGACGGTGCCGGCCCCGGTGTTGACGGCCTGCCACTGCTGGCTGGTGGCGCCGTTGGCCGGCCGCTGGACGACGGCGGAGCCGTCGGTGGCCGAGGTGACGTCGAGGGCGCCGTTGGCGTTGCCGACCGTGTAGTACATGCCGGTGTAGTGGAAGCCGGCGGCGGGCACCACCCGCAGCAGCCGAGAGGCATGCGGCGCAAGGGAAGCGCTGAACGTGTTCGTCGCCGTGCCGAGATCGGTGTGTGTCCACAGGTCACGGACCGAGGCCGTGCCGCCGAAACCGAGGTCGCTCCACCGGGCGGTGACGGTCGCGGTGGAACCGGTGAGGTTGAACAACGCCACGGTGTAGCTGCCGTCGGCGTTGCCGGTGGCCCAGGTCTGCGACTGGGTCAGCCGGTCGACCGGCCGGGCGGCGTTGCCGCGCTGGTCGACGGCCAGCACCTCGTCGTTGGTCAGCAGCGACAGGTCGTCGGCGGTGAGCGCGGTGAGGTCGGTGCCCAGGGTGATCGGGGAGGCGGTGATCGACCACAGTGTCATCGCGGTACGGCGCTCGTCCGCGGTCAGGCCGGTGTTCGAACCGCCGATCTCCAGCGAGTCCGGGTCGTTCCACCCGCCGGCACCGGCCCAGTCGGTCCAGTTCGGCAGGTCGCCGAAGCGCTGCGCCACGTTGTTCCAGTTGGTCAGCGTCGAGCAGTAGCACTCGACGTCGCCCTCGATGCGCCAGCCGTTGGCGTACTGCTTCCAGGTCGCCGCGTCGGACAGCGCCAGCGAGTTGGACAGCTCGAAGTGGATCGGCCGCCCGGCCTGGTTCAGCGCCTGCGACCAGTGCTGCACGTCCGGGATGTCCCAGTCCCCGACGCCGTCCAGCTTGACGTAGTCCACGCCCCACGACGCCAGCTGGTTCGCCCACGAGTTCAGGAACGCCTGCGCGGCGGCCGGGTTCTTGGCGAAGTCGATGTAGTACATCGAGCCGTTGCCGAAGTTGTAGTTCGTCTCGTAGCGGCTGGTGTCCGAGACGATGTCGCGGGCGTGCCAGCCGGTGCCCTCGATCGGCGTGTTCTGCTGGTACGCCGCGACCGGGATGCCGGGCGTCAGGTACATGCCGAACTTCTCGCCGAGACCGTGCACGTAGGCGGCCACCGTGGCCATGCCGTGCGGGAAGTGGGCCGGGTCGATGGCCCAGCGGCCGCCGGCATCCACTGTGGTCGCCGGATTGAGGTAGTAGAAGTCGTCGATGTTGAGATAGGTGTAGCCGTGCGCGACCAGGCCGCTGTCGTGCATGGCCTTGGCCTGCGCCTCGATGTTCGCCTCGGTCGGATTGCTCCGCACGAAGCTCCAGCTGCTCCAGCCCAGCTGCGGCGTGGCCGCGACGCCGTTCGCCTGCATCGGCGCCAGGCCACCCGACGTGGTCTGGTTCTGATCAGGCTGCGCGTGTGCGGCTGGCAGGGGCAGCAGACACAGCAGGGCCGCGCAGAAAAGTGAATGTGTCAACCGTTTGAAGGACAACGCCCACCCTCACAGGGTCTCCGGGGCGGCGGGACGACGACCAACCGTGTCACGGTGGGCGCGGAGGGGTCAAGCCGCGGTGCGGGACCATGGCGGCATGTTGGACATCGTCGGGCTGAGCGCGGACGAACT
>Ga0105238_10003028_pt1 | contig 16762 bp, 10 predicted proteins | sample KBSC34metaG_FD_81526 | JGI IMG/M metagenome (GOLD analysis project Ga0105238, IMG submission 81526) | Corn rhizosphere microbial communities from Kellogg Biological Station, Michigan, USA - KBS C3-4 metaG | ecosystem: Host-associated > Plants > Roots > Rhizosphere > Soil | place: Michigan, USA... | reverse complement strand
GTCGCCGAGCGCGCGATGGCCGACCGGACCTGGACCTTCGGGCACGTCATCGTCGACGAGGCGCAGGAGCTCTCGCCGATGGCCTGGCGGCTGCTGATGCGGCGCTGCCCGGCGCGGTCGATGACGCTGGTCGGCGACGTGGCGCAGACCGGCGACCCGGCCGGCGCGGCCTCGTGGGCCACGACGCTGGCGCCGCACGTCGGCGACCGGTGGCGGCTGGCGGAGCTGACCGTGAACTACCGCACGCCCGCCGAGATCATGGCCGTGGCCGCGGAGGTGCTGGCGCGCATCGACCCGCATCTGTTGCCGCCGCGCTCGGTGCGGTCCAGCGGCGAGGAGCCCTGGCGCGTGACGGTGCCGGCCTCATCGCTTGCCGAGAAGGTCGCCGAGCTGGCGTTGCGCGAGGACTCGGCGCTGGCCGCCGGGGCCGGCGGGCGGATGGCGGTGCTGGTGCCGGCCGATCGCCTCGCCGAGGTGGCGGCGGCGGTGTCCGCGCGGCTGCCCGAGGCCGGTTACGGCTCCGACCCGGATCTGGAACGGCGCACCGTCGTGCTGCCGGTGCGCCAGGCGAAGGGCCTGGAGTTCGACACGGTCCTGGTCGTCGACCCGGCTGCGATCGCCGCCGCCCGGCACGGCGAGAACGACCTCTACGTCGCGCTGACCCGCGCCACGCAGAGGTTGGGGATCGTCGAGGCCGAGGCCTGAGGTACGCCCCGCGGCCGCGGGGCGGGGCCTCGTCAGAGGGTGAAGACGACCTTCCCGAACGCCTCGCCCTGCTCCATCCGCTCGAACCCGGTCCGGGCCTGGGCCAGCGGCATGACCGAGTCGACGACCGGCCGCACGTCGGTCGTGTCGCACAGCCGGGCCAGCGCCTTGAGCTCGTCCAGCGAGCCCATGGTGGAGCCGATGATCCGCAGCTGCAGGAAGAAGACGCGGGTCAGCTCGGCCGGCGGCATGGCGCCGGAGGTCGCGCCGGAGATGACGATCGTGCCCTCCGGCCGCAGCGACTTCACCGAGTGCGACCAGGTCGCGGCCCCGACCGTCTCCATCACCGCGTCCACGCGCTCGGGCAGCCGCGCGCCGGACTCGAAGGCGGCGTGCGCTCCCAGCTCCACGGCCCGCGCGCGCTTCTCCTCGCTGCGCGAGGTCGTCCACACCCGGAACCCGGCGGCCCGCGCCAGCACGATCGCCGCGGTCGCCACGCCGCCGCCGGCGCCCTGGATCAGCACCGTGTCACCGGGCCGCAGGCCGGAGTTGCGGAACAGCATGCGGTAGGCGGTGAGCCAGGCGGTCGGCAGGCAGGCGGCCTGCTCCCAGGACAGCGCGGTCGGCTTGGGGACCAGGTTGGCCTTGGGCACCAGCACCTTCTGCGCGAACGTGCCGTCGTAGGCCTCGGTGAGGATGGACGGCTTGCCGTCGCGGGGGTCGACCACCGAGTGGACGATGACCTCGTTGCCGTCCTCGTCCAGGCCCGCGCCGTCGCAGCCCAGGATCATGGGCAGCTTGTCCTCGGTGATGCCGACACCGCGCAGCGTCCACAGATCGTGGTGGTTCAGCGCCGCGGCCTTCACCGTGACGGTGGTCCAGCCCGGGCGGGGCGTGGGTTCGTCGCGTTCCCCGAGTTCGAGGCCGGACAGGGGGTCCTTGGAGTCGATGCGCACCGCGCTCACTGCGAACATGGGGCCGAGCATAGACCGGGGTGGGCAGTGCGTCGGCGCTGCTGTGCGCGCCGTCACGGCCGGCGTCGTGGCCTCAGGCGGGCGGCGCCGTGCGGTAGACGCTGCGGATCGCGCGGACGTCCGGCGCGACATCGAACACTGACGCGGGGACGCCGGCGGCCAGCGCGGCGAGCTCCTTCTTGACGCGCTTGGCGACGCCGGTGCCGAGCATGAAGCGGGTCGGCGTGGCGGCGCGCTGGGCCCCGTCGAGGAGGCGGAGGGCCGCTCTGCTGCCCGAATCGGTGTGCCGCAGATCGAGGTAGGCGAGGCGGTGCGGCGTGGCGGCCAGCGCGTCGGCGATCGTGGCGGCGGCGGATTCGTCGAGGCGGTTGTCGGCGGCGGCCAGGACCGCCGCGGCCTTGACCCGGGCGGCGTCGAAGAGCTCGACTCCGGCTCCGGCGGCGGCCGCGACCACCTCCGCCAAAGCCGCCGGTCCGATGCCGTTGCTCGCCATCGACAGCCGCCGCAGTGCTCCCGCCGGTGCCGCGCGCAAGGCCGCGGCCAGCACCTGCGCGCCGGAGTCGCCGAGGCGCGCGGCCGAGAGGTAGAGCTCTGCGACCGCCCCGGCGGTCAGCAGCCTCGCGACCTCCTGCGCGCCGTCCGCGCCGAGCTGATTGCCGCTCAAGTACAGGCGCTCGATCGCATGCCCGGGCCGCTCGCCGGCGGTACCTTCCCGCTTCGCCGCCGCGATCATCGCATCCACCAGCACCGCGGCGTCCGGGACGGTCAGGCCGGTCTGCGTCAGGTCGATGGTGCGCAGGACGGTGCCGGCGCGGACGGTCTCGGCGACCGCGCGCACGCCGTCCGGGCCGACCGGGTTGCGCTTGAGCCACAGCGCCTTCACCACGCCTGGGGAGGCGATCAGCTGGTTCGCGATCTCACAGACGCCGCCCCCGCCGATACCGTTGCAGCCCAGGTAGAGGGTCTCGACCTTCGCGGCGACGGCCTTCGGCGCCACCGCGGCGGCGCCGGAGTCGCCGAGCCCGTCGGTGCCGAGCAGCAGGTGCTTGACCGGGCCGCCGCCCTCGGGCAGCGCGCTGGCGACCGCGGCGGCGCCGAGCGGGCCGAGGTCCTGCTTGCACATGTCCAGGCGGCCGTCGGGGAGGGCGGTGCCGGCCGGGAAGGCGGTGCGGGCCTGCACGGCCTCGCCGCGGCGCAGCCAGGCCAGGACCGGCGCCAGCTCGGCGGCGGGGCGTGCCGCGAAGCCGCTCACCAGGCCACCGCCCGGTAGTCCTTCAGGAACACGCCGGACAGCGGCTCGCCGTTCTCGCCGCTGACGATCGGATGGTAGATGCGCGCGGCGCCGTCGATGATGTCCAGCGGGGTGCGGAAGCCCGACTCGGCATGCCGCGTCTTGCTAGGCATCGGCTTCTCATCGGTGATCCAGCCGGTGTCCACGCTGCTCAGGTAGATGCCACGCCGCGCCAGGGCTTCGGCGCTGGTGCGCGTCAGCATGTTGAGCGCGGCCTTGGCCATGTTCGTGTGCGGATGCCCGGCGGTCTTGTTGCGCACCTCGAAGCGCCCCTCGACGGCTGTGACGTTCACGATGTACCGCCGCGGGAACGGCGAGGCGGCCATCAGCGGCAGCAGCCGGTCGGCCAGGAGCGCCGGCGCGACGGCGTTGACGAGGTGGACCTCCAGCAGCTCGACGGGGTCGAGCTCGCCGAGCTCCGCCGACCACGAGTTGTGCGGGGAGGGGTCGGGGAGCAGGCCGTTCTCGTCGACGGCGGCGCCGAGCGCCAGGAGGCCGGCGCTGTGCGGCACCACGTCGGCGTTCGCGCCGTGATAGCCGGCGATCGGCGCGAGCTCGCGCAGGGCGCCGCTCAGCTCGGCCGCCGCAGCACGGTCGGCGGCGATCAGCGGGGCGTAGGAGGCCTCGGGGCGGCGCACGGTCTGCGCGGCGTTGTTGACGAGGATGTCGAGCGGCTCGCCGGCGGCCAGCAGACCGTCGCAGAGCTCGACGACCTGGCGCGGGTCGCGCAGATCGAGGCCGGTCACGGTGAGGCGGTCGAGCCACTTGGCGCTGTCCTCGACCTGCCGGAAACGGCGTATGGCGTCGTGCGGGAAGCGGGTGACCACGCGCACCGCGGCGCCGTCGCGCAGCAGCATCAGCGCGACCTGGAAGCCGATCTTCACGCGCCCACCGGTGACCAGCGCCCGCCGGCCGTCCAGCGGGGTGCGGGCCGAGCGCCAGGCCAGGTTCTCGGCGGCGCAGGACGGGCAGAGCTGGTGGTAGAAGGCTGAGACCTCGGTGTAGTGCTGCTTGCAGACATAGCACCGGCGTGGGCGCATCAGGGTGCCGACCGAGTCGGCATCGGCGTCCCGGCCGGTGCTGTCCGGCACCACCAGCGCCGCGTCCTCCCGCCGCCCCGCGGCGCCCGTGGCCGAAGCCGCCAGCACCGCCACGTCGGCGGCCTCGCGCCGCTGCCGCTGCTCCTTCTTGCGCCGCAGCCGTCCGTCGCGCACGAACGACTCCGCGACCCGCTCCACCCGCAGCCGGACCGGGTCGTCGATCGGCAGCCTGCTCAGCGCAGACAGCGCGCGGCTCACTTCCTCCGGATCCATCAGGTCCTCCCCAGGTGGCCCCGGCCGGATTCGAACCGGCGTTCCCCGCGTCGCTTGAGTGGATCTGAGCGGTGCGCCTGCCTCTGCGCTACGGGGCCGTTCACGGAATCCTGGCGGAACCCTGCCGCGAACGGCAAGCCGCGAGGACACCGACCCAGAAGGCCTGTGCGTCCTCCGAGGCGCCGACGAGGTAGGTGGCGCGCAGTTTCGGGGGCAGGTGCGCCGCGAGCCGGATCACCACCTCGCGCTGCTTCTTCAGCTGCGACAGCTCGGCGTTGGCGAAGACCTGGTGGACCACGTCGGAGGCGTCGTCGCCCTCTGCGTTGCCGGCCACCGCCAGCGCCAGGCGCCGCTCCCAGGAGTCGACGTCCGCCGCCAGCTCCTTCAGCCCCGTGCGCTGCGAGCCGGCCAGCCGCGCGGTCAGCGCGCCGAGCGGCACCGGCGCGTACTCGCCGTCGCCGAGGTAGACCAGCCCCTGCTGCAGCGGCAGCCCACGGCCGTGCAGGCGTATCAGCCGCTCCAGGGTCCGCTTGGTGATCCAGGCTCGGCCCTCGTCGTCGATGTCGTTCTTCCACCACTCCAGGACGGTCTCGGCGACCGGCCCGTACTTGCCGATCAGCCACTCGTTCGCCGGGATGTCCTCCGGTGTGATGTCCAGCGAGGCGGTGAACCGGGAGGCCTGTGCGATGTTGTTGCGCGACACCAGCAGCTTGCGGCCGACGTGGTAGGGCGGGTTCTGCAGCGCGATCTGGGCCCGCAGGCCGCGGATCGGCCGCCCGGCGACCGACCACTCCTGGGTGATCTCCATCAGCCGGGCGAAGGCCGCCTTGTCCTTGGGCCGGTTGTACTCGTCCCACACCACGGCCTTGGGCTCCTCGCCCGTGAACCCGGCGGCCAGCAGGTTGTCCAGGGTGCCGTCGGGGGAGGGGACCGGGGCGCACAGGTCCTCGACGTTGGTCACCGGCAGCGAGAAGTACAGCGGGTCGCGGCGCAGCACCTCTTGGATCAGCGCCCTGACCACCTCGGTCTTGCCGCAGCCGGGCGGGCCCTGGACCAGCACACACCACCGGTTCTTCAGCGCCGCGCGCACCAGGCGCCGCACCGGGTCGGCGATCGTGGCGCGGTTCGGGACGTTCAGCGCCCCGGCGATCGCGTCGAGGATCTCGGCGGTCCGGTCCACCTCCTTGGCCCGGGTGCCCTCGGCGGCCGGCAGCGCCAGGCGCAGCCGCGTGCCGTTGAGCAGTGGCAGGCCCCAGACCAGTGGGAAGCCCTCGGCGGCGTTGGCCAGCACGTGCTCCAGCGTGCGCGGGGAGAGCAGCCGCCGGATCTCCGGGGGCTGCGAGGCCCAGACCCGGAACACGCCGGTCAGGTCGAACTGGCCGAACTTGCGGCGCAGCGCGTCCCGCCACGCGGTGTCGTTCGCGGTCACCTTGATGGTGACCATCCGGTCCAGGATCGCGAAGTCGCTGCGCCGCGCCGCGGTCTCGGCCAGCGACTCGTTGTCCGCCAGGAACACGCCGATGCAGCCCAGCGCCCGCAGGTCGTGCTCGCCGAGGGTCCAGTTGCAGGCGATCTGCATCAGCTGCGACTGGATCGCCGGGCCGGCCTGCAGCGAGTCGTCGATCAGGAGCACGAACCGGCGCCCCGGCTTGAGCTGGCGCATCACCAGCTGCCGCAGCACCAGCTCGCCGGTGCGCGGATCCCGCACCGGGGCGTTCACCAGCAGGTCGTCCGGGGCCAGGTTGGCGGCCGGGACGTAGACCAGCTCGGTGTCCTCGTAGGCCTGCCTGATGTGCGCGGCGAACGTCGCGGTCTTGCCGATGCCGTGCTCGCCGAAGATCTGCCCGGTCTGGCCCAGGTCGATCATGGCGTCGATGAACGCCTCCAGGGCCGAGGGCCGGGCGGCGGCCCGGCCCTGGCGCGGCGGCGTCCCGTCGTCGCCGAGCACGACGCCGGGCTGCTCGAACTGCTCCTGGCCCGGCGCCGCCGCGGACTGCCGGATCGTGTCCTCGCTCAACGGTCCCCCGTTCGTACCTTGTGACAGGCCATCTGCGGCGCATGGCCCTCGGGCCAGTCGTCGCCGTGCTCGGTGATCAGCCAGATCCACTTGTCGGGCTCGGCCGGCGTGATCGGCGGGGCCAGGCCGTCGGTGACCATGATGACGGCGTCCAGCGTCTCGTCGAACGGCTCCCCGGTCACCACCGAGGGCACGCGCCCCTCCAGGTAGTCCGCGACCGCCTGGAAGCTGGTCCCGCCGCCGCCGACCAGCGGGTCGCCCGGGGCGAACGGCACCACCGCGGCGTCGAAGGACAGCCAGTGCGCCTCGACCCCGTCCAGCTGCCCGACCAGGGAGGCGATCCAGTCCACCACCGGCGGCGGCATGGAGCCCGAGGCGTCCACCGCGATCGCCACCACCCGGTGCCGCTCCGGGCCGCGCCGGGACAGCGTCGGATCCTCGCCGAGCGCGGCCAGCACCGCCCCGCGCTTCTTCGGGTAGATCAGGCGCTCGCCCTCGGCCAGCTTGGAGGCCAGCACGTCCACCAGCCAGCGCTGCCACCAGTCCACCCGCCGGGTCCGCTGCGTCTGGCCCCGGATCATGCCCGCGCCCAGATCGCCCCACAGCTTGGCGAGCCGGTCGGTGGCGCCGTCGGTGCGGTCGATGAGGTCCAGCAGCTCCGAGCGGGCCTCGCGCACCCCGCGCTTGGCCGCCAGCAGCACGTTGGCCAGCACCTCGTTGCCGATCCGCTCGATGGTCTCGGCGTCGGCGAGCTCCTCCTGCAGCTCCCGCAGCAGCTCGTGGACGCAGATCGGCGGCGGCGTCGGCGGGTGCTTCATCCGGCGCAGCTCGGTGTAGCAGCCCATGTCGGTGCGGATGAACTCCTCGTAGGAGAACGGGTTCAGGCCCTGCGCGGTCAGGTCGGCGTGGTAGCTCTGGAAGATCTTGCGCGGGTCCACGCCGGTGGGCTCGCCGCCGGCCACCGGCAGGCTGTCCCGGCCCAGCCGGGTCAGCGCGACGTGGTTGATGGTGCACTCGATGGCGATGTCGAAGACCGGGTCCTCGCGCAGCTCGGGCTCGGTGAACAGATGCCGCTGGATGAGGTGGCGCGCCTCGTGGAAGAGCACGAACTTGACGCCGTCCAGCCCCAGCTCGACGAAGAAGCCCGGGTTGAACAGCAGCAGGCAGGTCCCGTCGCCGGCCGCCATCACCGCCGCGGTGTCGATGGCGGTGGTCGGGATCTGGTGCGCGCACTTGGAGTAGATCCAGCCCGCCACGGCCGAGGACTCCATGCCGAAGTCGACGAGCGCGGCCTCCTTGAGGCGGACAGCCTCGGCGATGGTGGCCGGATCGGCCGGCTGCCACTCCGCCAGGGCCTTGCGGTCGGTGGCGTCGACGGGGAGGCGACGCGAGCGGCGGTCGGACTGGTGGGTCTTCATGCGGCGTCCTCCTGCGCGGGCGAGGGTGGCTGATGGGCTGGCGGCTGAGAGCTGAGGGCCAATGGTGGGTGGTCGGTGGTCGGCGGCTAGTTCGACATCCGGCTCAAGTCTTCTATGCCACGGGCCGCCGGTCGAACCCGATTGCGGGGTTGCCGTTTGCCCGGTCGGCGAGCAGGCCGTGAAGGCCGTGCGGCGCGGCCCCGGGCTCGGCGAGCCGCAGCCAGAGGTCGGGGCGTCCGTCGAGGCGGGCGCGGACGCGCTCGGCGGTGTCGGGGCGCGACGGGTGGAAGTCGGCGTCCCAGCCGGCGGTGACCCGCTCGGGGTCCGGCCGCGCGATGCTCGTGGCGGCCACGCGCAGGGGCTCGTCGCTGTGCGCGCTCATCGAGGCGCGGACGGCCTCGTGCATGCGCTCCAGGCTGCCCGCCCGCTCCAGCTCCAGGGCCCACACCGGCTCCGGGCCGGCGGCCGCGGCCAAGCGCGCGTAGGCGACGATGCGGCGGTCGGTCTGCAGCGAGCGGTTGCTGCGGCGCAGGACGGCGTGGAGGAGTTCGGGATCGTGGGACTCCAGGGCCGGCTGGAGCAGAGCGGGCTCGGCATAGCGCGTCACCAGGCGGCGTATCAGGCCTGGATAGATTCCGCCGACGGCCTCGGAGCGCACGACGGTGGCGATGCGGAGATCCAGCGAGGCCAGCGGATGCAGATAGACCGCCGCGAGCACGCCCGGCTCGGCCGGTTCGCGGTCGGCCAGACGCCACAACGTGCCGACGGTCGCCGCCGGATTCCGGGCCGCCGCCAGCCGCATGGCCTCGGTTCCCCGCGGGCCGATCGCGAGGTCGAGCAGCCAGCGGGGGGCGGGGCCGCGGTCGAGGATGCGGGTGAGGACGCCTCTCAGGGCCCGAGTTTCCGGGTCGCTGAGTTTCGCGGCAGAGGCAGCGGCAGGCGCGTCGGCGGCATCTGCATCACCGAACCCTGCCGCAACCGACTCGCCACCGAACCCTGCCGCAACCGACTCGCCACTGAACCCTGCCGCGATGGGCTCGGCACCCAACCCTGCCGCACCGGCATCAGTCTCCGCCGCTCCGAACCCTGCCGCCTCCAGCACCGCCGCGACCACCCCCGCCGGCGCCACCTCCAGCACCACCGCCGCCGGATCCACGCCGCGCGGCCAGCGCGAGCCCCGCCGCGTCGGCAGCGGCGCGCCGGCGTCCACCGCCTCCAGCAGCGCGCCGAAGCTGCCCTCCCACGCCGCCACCCGCGTCAGCACCTTGAGCCAGCGCGCCGGCTCCGGCCCGATCGCCTCGGCCACCGCCGCGCGCAGCTCGGCCTGGTACCGCTCCTCGGCCTCCGGCGGGATCGTCACGAAGTGCGGCGCGAAGCCGTTCTTCCCCTTCGCCGTGTAGTACTGCGCCAGCCCCGGCGGCGTCGGCAGCGCCAAAGCCAGCACCTCCGCCGCCGGCTCGGCGTGCGCCACCGCCTCCGCCGCGCTCAGCGAGCCGTGCAGCAGTCCGCGGCGCAGCAGTTCGCGGGTCGCGAAGTGCCGGATCGCCGGGTTCAGATGCCGCGCCGCCCCACGGGCCCGCGCCAGCGTCCCCACTCCCGGCCGCGCAGTCCAGAACACCGCGCGAGGATAGCGGGCCTCGAACTCGCCGCGGACGTCGTCCGGCACGTCCTCCCGCGCCGCCGCCTCGTCCAGCCCGCGCGACGTCGCCTGCCCGGCCTGCGTCCCCTCCTCGCCGGTCCCCACCACCGAGGCGTACGCCAGCACCGCGTCCCACGGCATCTCGTAGTGCTGCGATCCGGTGTTCGGCGCGGTCCAGAAGTCCGCCTCCTCCGTCGGCGGCAGGCTGTCGGTGCGCAGCCGCCGCGGGGCCTTCTCGAGCTCCGCGTCGTCGCCGGTGTCCCCGAACGCCAGCACCGTCTCCCACCACGGCGCGTAGTACGACGCCCCCGACGCCATGACCGCCGTGACGTTCTCGCGCAGCCCGTCCTCCCACAGCGGACCGAGGAGCCCGTAGTCGCGCAGCGTCCGCAGTCCCCGCAGCACGGCGGCCACCTGCCGCAGCTGCACCGCCAGCGGCAGCGCGTTCTGCACGATGCCGGGATCGTCCGCCGAGCACGCCGCGACCGTCAGATCCGTCTCGACCCGCGCCGGCATGGGCGTGTGCCGCCCGGCGTGGCGCAGCTCGGCCCGCGCGATCTGGTTCCGCAGGAACTGTTCGACGCCCGGCGCGATCACCGGCCGCCCGTCGGCGCCGCGCCGGTCCCGCAGCAGCGCGGCCAGGATCCAGGCCCGCGACCGCTTGCCCGCGGTCCGCACCAGCACCTCGTCGACCGCCGGATCCGCCAGCCGGATCAGCGCGCGCACCACCGTGTCGGGATCGGCCACGGTCTCGTCGGCCAGCGCGCGCCGCGTCAACGCGACCGCCGAAGCCGAGGAAGCCTGTTCGAGGACGAAATCACTCACCACGACGCTCACAGGAAGCGAAGCCCCGGCGATCCCCTCGGCGACCACGGCGTCGCCCAGCCCACGCAGCACGGCCGACGCGTCGTCCCGCCCCGCGAAGTGCAAAGCGTCGATCAGTCCTGCGACCACGATGGCTCCCTCCCGAAGGCCATGATGCCGCATCGCGCCCACCCGACCGGCTTCGCCCACGTGACCGGCTTCGCCCCCTGACCGCCCTCGCCCCGTGACCGTGCCATCCTGCGCCACGCCGAAAACCGACGGCGCGCGCCGCGGGACTCTCGTCCTGCGGCGCGCGCCGTCATCCCCCTCCACCGGAGCCCCGGCCCGACCTGGCGTCCGAACCCGGACCCCGGCGGCGGCCGTCAGCCCCGGAAGATGTCCCGCAGCTCCCGAGCAGCCCGCTCCAGCACCTCACGCGCGGCGTTCAGCTGCTCCTGGCTCACCGGCAGGTCGCCGCCGCGCTCGCGCGCCATGGTCCGCACCTCGTCGCGGAAGCGCATGAACGTGGCCCGCAGCTCGTCCATCTGCTCGGAGTCCGCCCGCTCGCGCGAGCGCCGCCCAGTCCAGTCCTCCATGCTGTCCTGCGCGAAGCGCTGCCAGCGCGCGGCCTCGTCCTGCCAGTGCTCGCGCCACTGCGCGGCCCACTGGTCCTTCCACTGTTCCTTCCAGTCGTTCTGCGCACGCTTCCACTCGCGCCACTCGTCCTTGCCCCACTGCGAGCGGTCCGCCGGCGGGTGCTCGGCCGCCGGGTGGCGCGGGCCGGGCCCCGGGCCCGGGCCGCGGCCCTTCCTGGACTCCGTGCGGGCCTCGGCCGCGGCGGCGCGCAGCTCCTCCTGGATGTGCCGGGCGGATTCCTTGACCTCGTCGCGGATCTCCTCGGCCAGGCTGCTGACCGACTCGCGGATCTCGGTCTCCAGCGCGTCCATGTCGTCGGCGCGAGCGGCGAGCTCGGTGCGGCCGGCGTCGGTGATGTGGTACACCTTGCGGCCGCGCTCGTCGGTCTCGTGCCGGATCAGGCCCTCGCTCTCCAGGCGCGACAGCCGCGGGTACACCGTGCCGGCGCTGGGCGCGTACAGGCCCTGGAACCGTTCCTTGAGCTGCTGGATGATCTCGTACCCGTGCTTGGGGCTCTCGGCGAGCAGCTTCAACAGGTACAGCCGAAGCCGTCCGTGTCCGAAGACGGGTGCCATCTAACGATCCTCTCCATCTTCGCCGTCCACGACCGAGCGCTTGAGCTCGGGGTCGACGGCCCTTCTCAGCAGCGTCATATCGCCGGACACCGCCCGCGCCTTCAGCCTTCCCTGCCCGGTACCCAGGCGCCCGGAGAGCTGTCGCGGCTTGGTGAAGGGGATCTGCTTGTTCCCGAACAGCGCCGCCGAGTCCAGTCCGTCGAAGGTGGTGACGGTGCGGCCGCTCATCGTGGACATGTCCACGTCCAGGTTCGCATCCTCCGGGGCGCGCACGATCACCTGGCCGGAGACCACGTTCAGCTCCAGGCGCGGGGCGTCCGTGCCGTCCTCCAGGTCCACGGTGATCGCCCCGGAGGTGGTGCCGGCCTTGATCGTGTTCTGCGAGCCCAGGGCGATGACCGTGATCGGCCCGGAGACGGTGTGCGCGCTCAGGTCGTCGGTGACGCTCTCGGCGGTGATCGCCCCGGAGACCGTCTTGACGTCGGTGGGCCCGTGCAGCTGGGCCAGGGTGATCTCGCCGGAGACGCCCTGCACCCGGGTGCGCTCGTGCAGGTTCGACACCACCAGGGGCCCGGAGACCACGGTGACGTCCACCAGGCAGTCCGGCGGCACCTGGATCGAGATGTCGGCCTCGACCTTGCGGCCGTGCATCAGCCAGCCGATCACGTTCGGCCGGAACTCGCCGTGCCGCACCGTCAGCTCGCCGTCGGCGTCCTCGACCACCAGGGGCTCCTCGCCCTTGACCCGGGTCACGTCCACCACCGCCGCGCCGTCCTCGCCGGCGCCGACCACGTCGACCCGTCCCGCGGTGGTGACGACTTTCAGCCGGTGGATCCCCTCGAAGGCGAGCCGGTCCGGCCCGCTCAGCTCGTGTCTCGTCATCACCTGGACCCCTTCACGATGTATCGCGTCTCTGGGGAAGACGATATATCGCGTTCTACGGGAGGGCAAGCCCTCCGCCGCCGTCAGTCCTCGTCGTCGTCGAGCCGCGCCAGCCAGGTGGCCAGCCGGTCCACGGCGGCCTCGAACTCCGGGTTCAGATCGGTGAAGGTGCGCAGCTGCTCGGCCAGCCAGGCCAGCGACACCTCCTCGTCCCCCCGGCGCTTCTCCAGCTCCTCGATACCGCGGTCGGTGAAGTACATCCTTTATCCACTCACTATGAAAGAGCTCTGAGTACCTAGACAAAAGGGTGGGACCCACGCCGAAGCGCGGATCCCACCCCGTGGATCGTTCCTCAGCCGGTGAAGGCGTCCTCGATCAGCTGCCCCTGCTCGACCGCGTGGCGCTTGGCCGAGCCCACGGCCGGGGACGAGGCGGCGGCCCGCGAGACCACCGTCAGGCCGCGGCCCAGGGCCGCCGGCAGGTTCATCGCCACGAACGGCCACACGCCCTGGTTCGCCGGCTCCTCCTGGACCCAGCGCAGGTCCACGTCCGGGCCGTAGGCGGCCAGCACCGCGGCGATCTCGGCGGCCGGCAGCGGGTGCAGCCGCTCCACGCGGATGATCGCGGTGTCGGTGATGCCGGCCTTGGCGCGCTTGGCCGCCAGCTCCCAGTAGAGCTTGCCGGTGACCAGGAGCACGCGGCGCACGCCGGCCGGGTCGACCGTGACGTCCGGCAGCACCGGCTCGAACCGGCCGGAGGTGAAGTCCGCCACCGGCGAGACCGCGTCCTTCAGGCGCAGCATCGACTTGGGCGTGAAGACCACCAGCGGCTTGTGCGCCGGGTTGTGCGCCTGCCAGCGCAGCAGGTGGAAGTACGACGCCGGGTTCGAGGGGATCGCCACGGTCATGTTGTTCTGCGCGCACATCTGCAGGAAGCGCTCGGGGCGGGCCGAGGAGTGGTCCGGGCCCTGGCCCTCGTAGCCGTGCGGCAGCAGCAGCACCACGCCGGAGCGCTGGCCCCACTTCTGTTCGCCGCTGGAGATGTACTCGTCGATGACCGACTGCGCGCCGTTGACGAAGTCGCCGAACTGCGCCTCCCACAGCACCAGGGCGTTCGGGCGGGCCACGGAGTAGCCGTACTCGAAGCCCAGGGCCGCGTACTCGCTCAGCAGCGAGTCGTAGACCGTGTACTTGGCCTGCTCGGAGGTCAGGTTCGCCAGCGGGGTGTACTCCGCGGCGTTCTCCCGGTCCACCAGCACGTGCTGGCGCTGCACGAAGGTGCCGCGGCGGGAGTCCTGGCCGGCCAGCCGGACCGGCACGCCCTCCATCAGCAGCGAGCCGAAGGCCAGGGTCTCGCCCATGCCCCAGTCGATCTTGTCGTCGGTGATCATCTGCGCCCGCTTCTGCAGCGGCTGCAGCACCTTCGGGTGCGGGGTGAAGCCGTCGGGCAGCGAGACCTGCGAGTCGGCGATGACCTTCACCGTCTGCTCGGTGATCGCGGTCTCGACCTGCGCCGGGTAGGGCTGCACGTCCACCGCGAAGGTCGCCGAGACCGGGGCCTTGGAGACCTCCTTGGTCTCGGCGAACACCCGCTCCAGCTGGCCCTGGTAGTTGCGCAGGGCCTCCTCGGCCTCTTCCAGGGTGATGTCGCCGCGGCCGATCAGGCCCTCGGTGTACAGCTTGCGGACGCTGCGCTTGGCCTCGATGAGGTTGTACATCAGCGGCTGCGTCATCGACGGGTCGTCGCCCTCGTTGTGGCCGCGGCGGCGGTAGCAGATCATGTCGATGACGACGTCCTTGTTGAACGCCTGGCGGTAGTCGAAGGCCAGCTTGGCCACCCGCACGCAGGCCTCGGGGTCGTCGCCGTTCACGTGGAAGATCGGCGCCTCGATCATCCGGGCCACGTCGGTGGCGTAGATCGAGGAGCGCGAGGAGGTCGGCGAGGTGGTGAAGCCGACCTGGTTGTTGATCACCAGGTGCACGGTGCCGCCGGTGCGGTAGCCGCGCAGCTGCGACAGGTTCAGGGTCTCGGCCACCACGCCCTGGCCGGCGAACGCGGCGTCGCCGTGGATCAGCAGCGGCAGCACGGTGAAGCCGGCCGAGGCCTTGTCGATGATGTCCTGCTTGGCGCGGACGATGCCCTCCAGGACCGGGTCCACGGTCTCCAGGTGCGAGGGGTTCGCGGCCAGCGTCACGGCGATGGACGAGCCGTCCAGCGCGGTGAACGTGCCCGAGGCGCCGAGGTGGTACTTCACGTCGCCCGAGCCGTGCATGGACTTGGGGTCCAGGTTGCCCTCGAACTCGCGGAAGACCTCGGCGTACTCCTTGCCGACGATGTTCGTCAGCACATTGAGCCGGCCGCGGTGGGCCATGCCGATCGCGACCTCGTCCAGGCCCGAGCGCGCGGCGTCGGCCAGGATCTCGCCCAGCAGCGGGATCGCCGACTCCCCGCCCTCCAGCGAGAAGCGCTTCTGGCCCATGAACTTGACCTGCAGGAAGGTCTCGAAGGCCTCGGCGGCGTTCAGGCGCTCCAGGATGCGCAGCTGCTCGACCCGGTCGGGCTTGGCGTAGCCGTGCTCCACCCGGTTCTGGATCCACTTGCGCTCGTCCGGGGACTGGATGTGCATGTACTCGATGCCGATGGTCCGGCAGTAGGAGTCGCGCAGCACGCCGAGCACGTCGCGCAGCTTCATCAGCTTCTTGCCGCCGAAGCCGCCGGTGGCGAACTCGCGCTCCAGGTCCCACAGGGTCAGGCCGTGGCTGACCACGTCCAGGTCCGGGTGCCGGCGCTGCTTGTACTCCAGCGGGTCGGTGTCGGCCATCAGGTGGCCGCGGGTGCGGTAGGACTCGATGAGCTCCTGCACGCGCGCGGTCTTGTTGATGTCGTCCTCGTGCGAGGCCGAGATGTCCTGGATCCAGCGGACCGGCTCGTAGGGGATGCGCAGCGACTCGAAGAGCTTGTCGTAGAAGCCGTCCTCGCCCAGCAGCAGCCGGTGGATGATCCGCAGGAAGTCGCCGGACTGCGCGCCCTGGATGATCCGGTGGTCGTAGGTCGAGGTCAGGGTCATGACCTTGCTGACCGCCAGCCGGGACAGGGTCTCCTCGGAGGTGCCCTGGTACTCGGCCGGGTACTCCATGGCCCCGACGCCCAGGATCGTGCCCTGGCCCTTCATCAGGCGCGGCACGGAGTGCACGGTGCCGATGGTGCCCGGGTTGGTCAGCGAGATCGTGGTTCCGGCGAAGTCGTCCGGGGTCAGCTTGTTGTTGCGGGCCCGGCGGACCACGTCCTCGTAGGCCTGCCAGAACTCGCGGAAGTCCATGAGCTCGGCGCCCTTGATGGAGGGCACCAGCAGCTGCCGGGTACCGTCCGGCTTCACCTGGTCGATGGCCAGGCCCACGTTGACGTGCGCCGGGGTCACGACCGCCGGCTTGCCGTTCTCGGTGGTGTAGGAGCGGTTCATCTCCGGCATGGCCTTGAGCGCCTGCGCCAGGGCGTAGCCGATGATGTGGGTGAAGGAGACCTTGCCGCCGCGGGCCCGCTTCAGGTGGTTGTTGATGACGATGCGGTTGTCGATCAGCAGCTTGGCCGGGACCGCGCGCACGCTGGTCGCGGTCGGGACCTCCAGCGAGGCCTCCATGTTGGTGACCACGCGGGCCGCCGGGCCCTTCAGGACCGCCGTGGTGGTGCCCGCGGTGCCGCCGGCCGGGGCCGGGGCGGCGGTGGTCGCCGCGTCCCGCGGGACCTGGACCGGGGCGGGGGCGGCGGCCGGCGCGGCCGGGGCCGCGGGCGCCGCCGGAGCCGCCTGCCCGGGGGCCTGGGCCGGAGCGGGCACCGTCGGCTGGGCGGCGGGCGCCGGGGCGGTGGCGGCTTGGGCGGGGGCCGATGTGTCGGAGGTCACAGTCACTTCGGGGTTATCAACCTTCGCAACGGGGGCAAGAGCCTGCGCGGCGGCAGAGCTGTCCGTGGGCTGGTAGTCGTTGAAGAAGTCCCACCACGCGCGGTCCACACTCTCCGGATCGCGCAGGAACTGCTGATAGATCTCGTCCACCAGCCACTCGTTCGGGCCGAACTCGGCCAGGGTGTGCCCCGGCGTGGAGCCCGGCGTACCGGCAGTCTGATCGGTGGGTGCCTGCTGCGACGGCTGTGGCGACACGGCGGTTTCCGCCCTCTTCCGCGTGGGTGCGTATAGGAGTGCACAGGGTCTACGGCCGGGGCCGACCGTAGACGTATAGCGGTCATCCAGGCTACGCCGATGTGGGGCTTTATTGCAGTCGCGCCCCGGGTTCGAGGCACTGATCACACCGGCAGGCGGGGAAAATCCCTCCATGTGACTAGGGGCAGGTCGCGGCGGCGTGGTCAGGAGTGACCAGATTCACACCCGGGCCGCACATTAGTGCGTTGTGCTCGCCGGGCCGGTTACGGCAGATCGACGCGGATGACACAGCCGGGTGACGCGGTGGCTGCCGCGGGATGGCCGGCGGCGGCCGTGACCGCCCCACCGCCGCCCG
>Ga0105238_10003026_pt1 | contig 16763 bp, 15 predicted proteins | sample KBSC34metaG_FD_81526 | JGI IMG/M metagenome (GOLD analysis project Ga0105238, IMG submission 81526) | Corn rhizosphere microbial communities from Kellogg Biological Station, Michigan, USA - KBS C3-4 metaG | ecosystem: Host-associated > Plants > Roots > Rhizosphere > Soil | place: Michigan, USA... | reverse complement strand
CTTCATCGAGAAGGATGCCGGCATGTATGACGCTGTGAACCGCGGTTACCGCCGCGCCACCGGTGACATCCTCGCGTATCTTAACTGCGATGAACAATATCTCCCCGGGGCGCTGAAAGCGGTGCACGATTTTTTTGAAAAAAATCCGCACATCGAGGTCGCCCTGGCCGGTAGCATCGTCACCGATGGCGATGGTAAATACATCTGTCACCGGCATTCCATGGTGCCCACCAACAGCCAGATCTGGTTCCGTTTTCCTGTCCTGACCAGCGGCATTTTCATCCGCCGGCGCGTCATCCGTGAACGTGCGATTTTCTTCGATACCAAATGGCGTGATCTTGGCGACTTTCATTGGTTCCTGGCGTTGATGAGGAACAGGGTCCCGATGGCTGTCTGCGACACCTTTACCTCCGTCTTTGCCGATACGGGCGAGAACATGAATCTCAAGCCCAACGCCATCCGGGAAAAGAACGAGACCACCAAGATGATTCCAGGCTGGCTGAAGCTGCTGCGCCCGCTCTGGATCTTGAACCATCGTCTCCGCCGTGTGTGGCACGGCCATTTTGCGCTTAAGCCCACAAGCTATGCCGTCTACACGAAGACCAGCCCGGACCGGCGTGTCACGGTGGACGTCTCCAAGCCCACCGCTGTCTGGTGGAACCGCATCTAACGCGGCATGAAAGTCCTGCTCTCGACCTACTCCTGTTTTCCGTGCAAGACCTCGGAGCCGGGCAATGCCTGGCGCGCCATCAATGAGGCGCTCAAGGAACACGAAGTTTGGGCCGTCATCGCCGATGCGCATCAATACCGCGAATTGACCGAGCCGGTGCTGGCCAAAAATCCACTCCTGAATTTTCATCCCGTCTTTGTCAAATTGAATCCCGCCCTGCAGTGGATGTCGCGGAATCCCGCCACCACCGCGATATATTATCACCTCTGGCAGGAGAACCTCCGCGGTATCGTGCGCGACCTGCACCGGAAGATTGATTTCGACCTCGTCCACCACGTCACCTATGGCCGCTACTGGTCGCCGAGCGGACTGCGTGAATTAAATCTGCCGTTCATCTGGGGACCGGTTGGCGCCGCCGAGACACCGCCGCGTGAATTTGTCCGCGAACTGCCATTGCGCTATCGTCTCACCGAGGCCGCCCGCGATGGCGTGAGAAATTTTTGCGAGCGCGGTTCTCCGCTGCGCGATACTGCCGCTGCGGCGACCATCGCCATCGGTGTCACGCGTGAAAGCTGCGCCGCGCTCCAACGCCTCGGTGCCCGGCGGGTCGAACAAATGCCGCAGCTCGCGCTCACCGATGAAGACCTCGCGCAATTCGCCGCGCTGCCCGATCCGCCGGCTGGACCGTTGCGCGCCATATGCGTCGGACGGCATGTGCATTGGAAGGGATTTTATCTCGCCATCCGCGCCTTCGCCCAATTCGCAAAAAACAGTCCCGATGCCGAGCTGTGGATTGTGAACGACGGCCCATTCCGGGGCGAACTGGAAAAGATCGCGGCGCAGACCGGCGTCGCCGCGCGCGTGAAATTTCTCGGCATGCTTCCGAAATATTCCGATGTGCTGGCGAAGCTCGGCCAGTCCCACGTCCTGCTGCATCCGGCCTTGCATGAAGGTTTCGGTAACGTTTGCATGGAGGCGATGGCGGCTGGCCGGCCCGTCGGGTGCCTTGATATCGGTGGTCCGGCAGCGCAGATCACGCCGGAAACCGGCTTTGCCGCCCCGGCGACGAACCCGGCCGAAGCCGTGGCCACCCTGGCGGATTTTCTCAAGCGCATCGACCAGGACCGCGCCCTGCTCGCCCGTATGTCCGCCGCCGCCCGCGCCCACGTGCAAAAAAATTACACCATGCGCCAGGTCAATGCGGAGATGAAACGGTTTTATTCGGAGGCTTTGGAACTACATGTTGCAAAAAACCGGATCTAAAAATTGATGTGCGCTGGGATGGTTTCAAGCGCGGAACTTTTCGCGCAAGCTGAAAAAAGGCTTTTCCAACAGGTAATATGAAAGATGAGCAACCAGCAAGGTGACGGGTATCCACATCCACACCTGGCATCGGACTGGTAGCACACCTCCCAAACCAAAGACAGGTGAATTTGCGTCGCAAAACATCTGTTGCCAGATATAAATCGAATAAGACAAAACACCAAGGTGCCTGACCCAACGCCAGTTTAATGCACGGAAAAACCCTTTGCCGGGATATAAAATGCTCTGCAGCAGCAGTGTTATGAAGCCAATTGCCTGCATGGAATCAAACGTCGCCGCCTGCAACCGGGCTGGCAGGTGTAGCAGTTCCAACGGCACCGGCAGGACGATCAGGGCGATGCTTGCCCAGGTTGTCAGGCTGGAATGTTTTTGGTAAAACGATTCAATCCGGTCGCGTTGGTAAAAAAGCAAAATTGAACCAATGCAGCCAAAGGCCAGGGAATCAAATTTGGAAAAGAATGAATAGCCCTGAAACAGCCACTCCATCTGTACGGGATACCAACTTTTGCAAAAAAGCAGCCGGACGACTGGGGCGATCAGCAGGGGAATCATCAAGATTCCTAGCGCGGTCCGGCGGGAAGCCGCGAATAAAAATAGCAACGCCGGCCAAAGCAGGTAAAACTGCTCTTCCACCCCAAGGGACCATAGATGAAACGTTGGAAAAGGGCCCCCGATAAAGTTGGTCGTGTAGGTGAGATTCCCGATCCAGGCTGCATGGTCTTGGTGGTAACAGGGCAGGAATGCCAGTATGCCCAGATAAACGTAGTAAACGGGGAAAATCCGCAAAGCCCGGCGGACATAAAAATTCTTGAGACTGATGCCGCCGCGTTTTTCGCGCTCGGAAACCAGCAGCCAGGTGATCAAGAATCCACTAATGACGAAAAACCCCCGGACACCCAGGCCACCGGCTCCCGATACTTCCAAGGCGGGCAGCAGCAGTTTTGGAAATCCATCAACATAGACGCAGTGAGCCAGTAAAACTAATGAGATGCAAATCGCACGCCAACCGTCCAAGGAGGGCAGTTTTTTTTTCATACTGCGGCTGCAGTCAGGAGCATTCTAATACATATTTGATTTAAGTTGCGGTTGTCAAGTACGGCAAAATCAGAAAGGCCAGGGCTGATCATTGGGTACGCATCACCGCCGGGGTGGAGCGGATGAGTGGCGCCTTTTCAGGCCCGAACCCCGGACGGATTTTATAATCCTATGGATTCACCGGCCAAGCTTCCCGGCCGGTTGTGATGACATGGCTCGTGACCGCCGGAACCCCACTCTTTCCTACATTTGATTTGAATAAAGCGAGTCAAATGGGGCAAGTTTAGGGGCCATTGCCAATGATCAAGCGCGCCCTCATCGCCACCGTCTATAACGAGGCGGACAATTTGTCCCGCTGGTGGGAGTGCCTTATGCAGCAGACCGTTTTGCCGGATGAAATCGTCATCGTGGATGGCGGTTCAAAGGACGGAACCTGGGAATTTTTGCAAAAACTCGCCGCGCAAAGCCGTGTCGCTGTTAAATTGGACCAACGCCGTTGCAACATCGCCGAGGGCCGGAATCGTGCGATTTCCCTGACCGATGCCGAAATCATAGCCGCCACCGATGCCGGGAGTTTTCCGGAGCCGGAATGGTTTGGCGAAATCACCCGGCCCTTGCTCGAAGATCAAACGCTGGACGTGACCGGCGGTCTTAATACGAGTGATGCGGCGACAGGATTCAAACAGTTTCTGGCACAGTTTGAGGCGCGGCAGGAGACCGGCGTCAGCCAGCATGAAATCAATCCTTCCTCACGCAACACGGCTTACCGGCGGCAGACCTGGGCGGATGTCGGCGGATATCCGGAATGGCTGACCTTGGCGGGGGAGGATCTGTTGTTCACACAGCAGTTGAACCGGGTGGGGAAAAAGATTTTCTACAATCCCCGCGCCGTTGTCCACTGGTCGGTTCGCGAGACGGAAGCGGAGTATTTTAAATTGCTTTACCGGAATGGATACGGCGCGTCCGAGGCGCAATCGTGCTGGTCAGATTTTCGCCGACGCATCATCCTCTCGCTGTGTCCGCCGCTGCTTTTGTTGTCGCGCCACCGGTTCCGGCACCTGCGGTTCCGTTACCTGCGAAATTTTTACAGCGCGTACGGCTGGGTGGCGGGCAAGCTGATCGGGCACCGGCCGCCGCCGGGATGGCAGCGGTTCGCCGGAGTCCTGTTGAGCCCGGAGACCCGGAAATATCTGTTGAACCATAAATAAACCTGAATTATGCCACGTACCCCGGCGCACCCGTTCGCCCGTCACCCCTTGGACAACGTGGGCAAAGACTTTCGCTGTTCGGTGCCAGCCCATGACCGGACGTTTCTTCACACCCTGATGCTGGAGGCGTCGTTGAAGCAATGCGGTGTGTTTGTAAAGGGCATCACGCTGGATGTCGGTTGCGGACGCAAGCCCTACGAAAAAACTTTTTTTGCCGGTGCGGAAAAATATATCGGCATGGACTACCTCACTGACCGCTCCACGCCAGACGTCGTCGGTTCGGCCACGGACATCCCGCTGCCCGATGTCAGCTTTGACACGGTGGTTTCGACCGAAGTACTGGAACATGTGCCCGACCCCTTGAAGGCGCTCCGGGAAATGTATCGCGTTTTAAAACCGGGCGGTTACCTGATCTTGAGCACTCCGATGTACTGGCCGCGTCACGAGGTACCGCATGATTACTTTCGTTATCCTTATGACGGCCTGCTTCATCTGGTGAAGGAAAGTGGTTTTGAGCTTGTCGAATTATACAGCCGTGGCAGGTCCTACGCATTTATCGGCCAGGTGATCCAGCATACCCAGCCCATCGCCGCCCTGCCGGTCAACTGGCTCATAAACCGCTTCTTTTTATGGTGTGACTGCCGCTTGAAGCATGACATTCACACACTCGGTTGGGCATTCGTAGCCAAACGACCGAAATAACCCCCCGCCGTCCAGGCACACTGCTTGACCGCCGGAAAGCCAAGAGCCAGCTGGCCGTTTGCTTATTTCGCCAACAAGCTCAGCCGTACCCGGCGTAGAATCCGCACCGGCGGAGAAAAATAAAATTTATTGGAGGCAATCAGCGGTGCTTTGATCCGCTGTGTGTCGGCCCAGTGCGGTGGCCTGAGTGGAGGCTTGCCACCCGTATCCAGCCAGCGGTCCGTCATGGCTGAAATTGAAAAATGTTTTTTAACGCGTTCACGCGCTGCGGCCGATTTGGCGGCCATTTCGGTGCGGTGCTCATGTAGCCGGATGATGGCCCGCGCATAGCCAGCCGTGTCTTGGACGGGCACACGCAAACCGTTGCTGTCGTCCACCACTTCACGGATGCCACTGGCCAAATCGCTGACTACGGGAACAAGGCCCGCCCCCATCGCCTCCAGCAGGCTCAGCGGCAGCCCTTCATAATCCGAGGCCAGCAGGAATACGTCATGCGCGCTTAAGAGCGCGGGCACGTCCGCGTATTTGACCGCGCCGGTGAAGCTTATCGTCTGTTGAGGTGATGTTGAGCAAAGGTTCAACTCCAAAAAGTCACGCTCACCGCCGCTGCCGGCAATGGTCCAGTGAAACGGGATGCCGCTTTCTTGGAGCATTCGGAAAAACTCAGGGAACAGGCGTACACGCTTTTGTTCCTGGTCCAGCCGGCCGAGATATAGGATTCTCAGCGGGGAATTAAAATTTCGCACGGGCAGGTCAGTGTCCGCGCACATCGGCACACCGTAAGGAAGATAGGTTACCCGTGTCCGGGCAAATTCCGGCATGGCTTCAGCCTTCTGCTTCATGATTTGTGAGACCATCGCGCAACAATCCATCCACGGGGTATAATGTCGCATCATGTCATAAACGATGGGGTCATCCGACTGCCCCATGCCGATACGGAAGACCCCCTCGGGCAGATAGCGAAGCGCTTCAAAGGAAATCGCTCCCAACGTGGAAATCACCGTCGTGGGTTCAAACCCGGCGAGCCGTTCCAATATCCGTTTTAAGCGGTCTTCGAAGATCATCCGATGTTGATCCGAGATCAGGACCGGAACGCCAAGTTTTTGAAAATCCGAAGCCATGGGATTTTCTTGCTCAAAGCTATGGACTTCAACGGGAATTCTGCGGCGTTGCAGTTCGCCTGCAAAATTCACCAGAAAGGTCGTTGAACCACCCAAGGCCAACCCGCCCGTGACCAGGGCTATCCGGGGCTGCTGCGAGGGCAAACTTGGAGAATCTTCTTGAATCACGGAGACTTCTTATGAAAAGTTAAAGGCTCATGCAAGCGCATTCACCCATGGCTCCCTTCTGTTCGCCGGCAGAAATCCAGATTCGCCGGTGCCGACCGTTCGGGCGACCCCGTTTTTGCTGAATGGCCCGACAGGCAAAACATTTAAAAGTGCTGCTGGCAACGGCTGGCGCCTGGCATTTGCGAAACACGGCTAACGCATTTCAACAACGATCTGCCCTCGCTGGCTTGTGGATTTCTGACAAAAATACCACGGGCATTTCGCCGGACATATTTCGTCGCTGCTGGCCGTATCATCTGGCCATGAAGCCATTTTACCGGTTTGCACCCCAAATCTGGATTGAGCGCGCGGCCTATGCCGGCTTTCCGCTCTGGCGGGCTTGGTTAAAAGCCCAAGACTGGCCGGAAACCAATGTGGTGCAAGCAACCATGGGGTTTGGCTCCGAATTGTTTGACCGGGCGGATAAAATCGGGGCGCTGAAAGTGTTGGATTGCCCCAACAGCCATCCCACCACGTACTTTGGTTATTGGCAGCGCGAGTGCGACTTGTGGTGTCCAGGTGAGAAGGTTCCCATTCCTCGTTGGATGTTCGCCCGGATGAACCGCGAACTGTCGCGCGCTGACGTTATCATAGTACAGTCAAATTTTTGCAAGGAGTCCATGGTGGCGAACGGCATTGCGGCAGAAAATGTTCTCGTTAACCCCATGGGCGTCGACACCTCCGTTTTTCGCCCCCGTGAATCCGTCCCGGTTAATATCCGCTTCGTTTCGGTTGGCACCATTTGCTTGCGGAAAGGGCACCAGTATCTTTTCCGGGCATTTGAAAAAGTAAAAAAGCAGTTGCCAGCTGCCGAGTTGATTTGCGTGGGGGATTACAAGACCGATTTTCGACTGGAACGCCCGAAATGGCAGAAGACGTTCACCCACTTTTCGCATCTGCCGCATGCTGAACTGGCAAAATTATTGCAAACCTGCACGGCTTTTGTCTTTCCATCACAGGAAGAGGGAATTGCCCGTGCTCAAATCGAAGCTTTGGCGACGGGCCTGCCGGTGATCGGAACGCACGAAGGCGGCGCCACGACGCTGGTTCGTGACGGTGTAGAAGGCTTCATTGTGCGCGGCAGCGACCCGCAACATATCGCCGGGGCCATGTTGCACGTGGCCACGGATCGCGAATTGAATCAACACATGGGGTGGGCCGCTGTTAAGAGAGGGGCGGAGAAAAACACCTGGCAAGATTACGGCGACCGCCTGCTTGCCGAATATTCCCGGCGGCTAGGCGCATGAAAATCGCCCTGCTCACCACCGACAACCGCGAACATGATGGCAATTACTCCATTCCGGGTCCGTATTTTGGTACCGCACCAGAAGCATTGCTGCAAGGTTTTTCCAAGCTGCCGGAAGTTGAAGTTCATGTCGTTTCTTGTGTTCAACGGCCGGTGGCTTCGCCGGAAAAAATCGGCCCCAACATTTTTTACCACAGCCTCGTAGTGCCAAAAATTGGCTGGATGCGCACTTTGTACCAGGGGTGCATCCGGGCCACGCGCGCCAAGCTGCGCGAAATTTCGCCGGATATCGTCCACGGCCAGGGCACGGAACGGGACTGCGCCATCAGCGCCGTTTTCTCCGGTTGGCCGAATGTTATGACCATCCACGGTAATATGAGGCTTATCGCGCAGGTCAACCGGGCGCGGCCTTTGTCCTTCAACTGGCTGGCTGCCCGGCTGGAAAGGTTTGTGCTCCCGCGCACCGATGGCGTGGTATGCATCACAAACTACACGCACAACGCCGTCGCGGGGCTGGCGCGGCAGACATGGGTGCTGCCGAATGCGGTGGATGAAAGTTTTTTTGATGTGGTGGCGGGCCCGGCAGCATCGCCGCCGGTCGTTTTGTGTGTCGGCGCGGTCTGCCTGCGCAAAAACCAAAATGCATTTATCCGCGCGCTTGACCGGCTGGCCGGGCAAAAAAAGTTCAAACTGGTCTTTGTCGGCCAGACGGATGACGGGGCATATGGCGCGGAATTTTTTGAACTGCTTAAAACGCGGTCGTGGTGCGAGCACATCCCATTTTCCGGACGTGACCGGGTGAAGGAATTTTTCCGGACGGCCACCACAGTCGTGCTGCCGACTCTGGAGGACAATTGTCCGATGGTTGTGTTGGAGGCGATGGCGGCAGGAGTACCCGTGCTGGCATCCAACGTCGGCGGTGTGCCGGACCTCATTCAGCCGGAAGAGACCGGATTGCTTTGTGACCCGCAACGGCCGGAAAGCTTTTGCGAGGGAGTTGCCCGCCTGCTAGACCATCCAGATTTTGCCGGACGCCTGGCGGCACAGGCCAGATTGCGGGCGGAAGAGCGGTTCCACCCGCAAATCATCGCCCGCGAGCATCTGAAAATTTACCGGCAAGTCATTCAATCTTGACCCGTCCGCCAGCGCCGCCGTCTGCCTGGCGGCCCTGCTTATAGTCACCCCGGCTAAAATATTTTTCCAGCCACACGTAGGCGCAGATAAAAAAGTAGCGGCTGCCCATCTCCTTGATCTTCAATTTCGGAGTGCCAAAGCGGCGGTTGCGCCAGGTGATCGGCATCACCGTCCAAGAATAATTACGGACGATGGCCTTGAGCGGCAGCTCCACGGTGAGATTGAAATGTGGCGCGATCAGCGGCTCGCAACCCGTGATGACCTTCCGGCGATACGCCTTGAACGCATTCGTCGTATCATTCAGCGAAATCCCGAAGACCACCCGGATAAAAAAATTCGCGAGCCGGTTGAAAAATAATTTAACCCCCGGGTAATCGATCACGCCGCCACCTTTGATGAAACGGCTGCCGAACACGCAATCCCAGCCTTCGTTCAACAGCTTCCAGTAACGCACCACGTCGCGCGCGTCGTCGGATTCATCGGCCATCATGATGACGACCGCATCGCCGGTGCAGCGCCGCAGGCCGTAGGTGATGGCGCGTCCAAAGCCGTGCTCGCCGGTGTTCTGGACCGGATATAACGCCGGTATTTTCTTCCGCAAATTTTGCAGCACCTCCCAGGTCGAGTCTTTGCTCCCATCATCCACCACCACGATTTCATGCGGGATCTGGTTCAAGTTCAGCTCCAGATGGAGATGCTCGACAGTCGCCGGCAGCGCGCCTTCTTCATCCCGTGCCGGAATGATGATGGACAGCAGTTTCAGCGGGGTTGCGGCCGGATTAGGAGCGGATGTATTCATCAGGAACCGGAAATTTCCAGCCAATCGAGGTTTTGCTCCGCATGCCGGGCGATTTCATCCAACACCTGCGGCAACCGGATTTTCGGCGACCACTGCCATTGCTTTTCCGCGAGTGAGGAATCCAGGACCATCCAGGGGATATCGAATGGTCGCGGGTTCGCATCGCTGGCCACGGCATGCTTGCCGAAGCGCGCATCGCACCATTCCGTCAGCTGCGCCAGGGACATGGTATTTGCCGGGCCGCCGCTCAAGTTGACGATGCGTGGCCGGTCCTGGCCGCGATATTTCATCTGAGCGAGCAGTACTGGCACCAGGTCTTGCGGATGCAGGCAGTCCCGGACCTGATGCCCGCCACCATCAAAGCCGATGTATTTCAACGGGCGGCGGCGCAGATGCGAATTTAACCAGAAGGAAAAGATTCCCTGATCCGCCTTGCCGAATTGCCCCGCCCCCGCCAACACACCGCAACGGTTGACCCAGACGGGGAAATGAAAGGTCTCCGCATATTCCAGCGCAATGGCTTCGCTCGCCAGCTTGCTGGAACCGTAGAGTGAAATCGGCGGCGTGGTGGAAAACTCTTCACTGACGCCCGTGGCGGTGAGCCCGTCCGGCAATGGCGCGCCGGGTTTCGGGCGAAAGGCGCGCTGGTGGACCTCAACCGGCAGCGCTGCCAGCGGTGGCACAGAATAGACCCGGCTGGTGCTCAATAGGATCAATCCCGCACGGTGGGTCTTGCAGTATTCCAGGATGTTGACCGTGCCCCAGAGATTATGTTCCAGCAATTGGCGCGAACTGGTCTTGCCGTCCACGCCGGCAAGCACGCTGGGATTTGCCGCCGCATCGATGACATGATCGACTGCTGGCAGTGACTCAAAGTCCGTGGCGCTGCGGACATCGGTGTGGATGATTTTGACGCCGAGTTTGGCGAGATCGCGCCGGTTCAATTCGCTGCCGGGCCGGATGAAATTATCCACGCCCATCACCTGGAGGTTTTCTGCCGATTGAAGCAGCGCTCGCGCCAGCGTGCTGCCCACAAATCCACAGATGCCGGTGATGAGAATTTTCATGAATGTTAACTGGCAATTACCGCCTGATGGATCTGTTGCAAGATCGCGTTCAGGTCAAACTTGTATTTCCAATCTGGATAATGCTTCTGAAATTTCCGTACGTCGCTGACATACCAGATGTGGTCGCCGATGCGGTTGTCTTCCACGTAGCTGTAGGACAGTTTTTTACCGCTGATGGCTTCGCACATTTCGATGGCCTCGAGCATCGAGCAATTGGAATAACGGCTGCCACCCATGTTGTAAACCTCGCCCGAACGCGGCTTCAGGGTGAACTGCCAGAACGCTTCGACAAGGTCGTGGCTATGGATATTGTCCCGCACCTGCTTGCCCTTGTAACCAAACACGCGGTATGGCCGGCCCGTGGCCGTGCATTTCATAAGGTAGGCCAGGAAACCATGCAACTCCGTGCCCGCATGCGCCGGACCGGTGAGACAGCCGCCGCGAAAGATCGCCGTCTTCATGCCGAAGTAGCGGCCATATTCCTGCACCAGCACATCCGCCGCAACCTTGCTGGCGCCAAAGAGCGAGTGTTTGGTCTGGTCGATGGACATCGTCTCATCGATGCCTTCGTGATAGGCGTGGGCCGGATCAATCTCCCAGCGCTTTTCCAATTCGCGCAACGGCAAGAGATTGGGTGTATCGCCATACACCTTGTTCGTGCTGGTGAAAATGAAGACCGCCTCTGGGCAGTGCTGCCGCGTCGCCTCCAGCAGGTTCAGGGTACCGACGGCGTTCACGCCAAAATCCGTGTGCGGTTCGCGCGCGGCCCAATCATGCGATGGCTGCGCAGCGGTGTGGACGACGACTTTCACGGAGGAGCCAAGCTTGGCGAAGACGGCGTTAACGGCCGCCATGTCGCGGATGTCCACGGCCTCATGCCGGTAATTCTTCAGCGATTTCTCCAGCTTCGTGCGGGTGAGGGCGGTGGAGGCTTCCGCGCCGAAAAACTTCGCCCGCATGTCGTTGTCCACGCCGACGATATCATAGCCTTCCGCGTGAAAGCGTTTGGATGTTTCTGAGCCGATCAAGCCGGCGGAACCAGTGACAAGTGCAATGCTCATGGTTGAGTCAGTCGTGAAATCATGGCTGTGAGGCCGGAATTTTGCAACGTTATCCCAGCGCCGGCGACCATTACTTATCCGCCGGTTATCACCGCCTGCCGGACCAGTGCGGCGATCTTTTCGCCCTCCCGAACGGCGAAATTAGTTCCCCGGTCTTCGGGGAATATCTGTGAAAAGTTCGCCAGAAACACTCCTGCCAGCGGCGTCTGATGCCCCGGAATCTTTTCCTCATAGGCCGTGTCCACGATGTGCTGGGCGGCGCGGAAGCGGAACACAAATTTTTCTGCCACCCGGGCGGCGTCAAACTGCGGAAACAGTTTCGGCAGGTAGCCGAACCAGAGCCTGGCCAGTTCGTCGTCCGCCAGCGCAAATGTTTTTCCGTCCGGAGCGAGATATGCGCCGACGTAATAGACATGTCTGCCGCCGTACTGGTTTTTGTCCACGAGGTTCGTATGTTGGATGAAGACCAGAAACGGTGCATCCGGCTCGTTGACGTTGACCCAGTAAAAATCCCCGAGGCTCTGGTCGCTCGTGAATACAAGGCACGCCGCGCCGAGATATTCAATGCTGTTCAACTGCGCGGCGTAGGCGGCCAGATTTTCGCCGGCGGGCAACAATCGCGCCAGCGCCGGTGATGGGCCGGTGAAGACACAGAAATCGAACGGAAATTTTTCGCTGTTGATCATTGCCGTGCGTTCCCCGGCGAGAAAACTTTCCACACGGGCGCCGGTCCGGATGGTGACTCCGCGCCGGCGGAGCTCCTTTTCCAGCGCGGTGGTGACGATGTTGAAGCCGCCGCGGAAGTAGCCGAGCTTTTCGCCGCCGCCGCCGGAGCGTGAGTTGGCACGGATATGGATGCGCGCCCAAAACCACGCCATCGAAACCCGGTCGAAGTGGCGGTCAAACTTGCCTTTGAGCAGCGGTGTCCAGATGGACTCCATGGCGCTGCGACCGCAGGCATGTGTCATCCAGTCGTGCGCGGTACGGCGTGTGAAACCACGCCAGTTTTTCTGATACTTCAGGTACAACGCGGCAAAACCGGTGCGCAGCCGGCCCATGAAACTGCATGGCTTGAATCTCAAGAGGTCGAGCGGCGTCTTGAAGGGGTGGATTTTTCCTTCGCGAAAAATACCGACCGAGCTGTCGCACCACAGCAGGTTTTCCTTCAAGCCCAGTTCCTCGACAAGCTGCAGGATGCTGGTATCGGTCAGAAAGAGGTGGTGGTAGGTTTTTTCCAGCGAGGTGCCGGCGAGTGGAAAACCGGCGGCCAGCCCGCCGAGATGGTCCGCGCCCTCCACCAGGGTGACGGAGAGGTTTTTATCTGCCGCCAGCCGCAGCGCCGCCACCAGGCCGGTGAAGCCGCCGCCAATGATGAGGATTTTTTTTTGCGCCGGCATCAGCTCGTTTTGCGGAATGACAGCAGCCGGTTCAAGTTATATTGCAAAAGCACGACCACAAAAATGACGATAAGATACGTGGTATAGATGTTGAGGCGGTAATGTCCGATCAGGACATGCAGCAGGCCGGCCGAAACCGCCAGGCCGACCAGGGCCACCGCGAAAAAGATCGCAAACCGGCGGAGTGGTTGGTCTGTGAGCTGAAAGTTGTAACGATAGTTCAGGATGAACGAGAGGACCGTTCCGGCGGTATAGCCGATGGCGTTGGCCATCTGATAATCAAGGCCGGCGAATTTCACAAGCACGGCATACGTCAGACAGGTCAACACGGTCCCGCAGCCGCCAATCACGCAGTAGAGGAGGAATTGCCTGTGCTGGAGCAGCCGGTTTTTCACTGCACAGAATTATTTGATGACGACCGCCGCCTGCTCGTGGTAGCAGCAGTAGCCGATCCATTCGTATTTCAGGCCGGTCTCGGCGATGAGTTCATTGAAAGCTTTGAACTCGCCTTGTTGCCAGCCGGGGTAGTTGAACAGCTCATCAAACACGATCACCGTGCCCGGCTGGATGCGGTCGCGGAACAGCCGGAAAATGGTCTTCGTCGAGGAATAGAGGTCGCAGTCCACATGCAGGAAGGCAGCAGGCTGCTTGTGGTCGGCGAGGAATTTCGGCAGCGAATCCTCAAACCAGCCCTTGAATAACTGCACGTTGGCGCGGACGGCGGGAAGCTGTTCCACGCGGAAGCGGCCCTTCTCAAAATTTGGACGCCATGTTTCCGGCAACCCTTCAAACGAGTCGAACCCATAAACCGGCTTTGGCGTGAGCGTGGCGATGTGGTTGATCGTTGTGCCCCGGTACACGCCGAATTCACAGATGAGGCCGCCCCCATCCAGCGGGGCCTTTTGCAAGGCATGTTGCAACAGGGCGAAGTCGGTCTTGAAGGCCGGCGCATCCATCATGTTCGCCGCCACGAAACGCGCCGTCTCCTCCAGCGCCAGGTCCTGGAGCTTGCGTTCGATGTTCTGACCGTCGAGGAAGTGCAGCAACCGCGGATACAGCCGGCGGGTGATAGGGTTGGTCAGGATGAAATGCTTGGTGATCATGCGGCTTGGTCTGTTCTGAAGTTATTTTTTCTCCGCCGGAGTGATGCCCGCGCTGTCGCGTAAAATCCATAGCGGGCGGCCTTTTACCTCTTCGTAGATGCGTCCGATGTATTCGCCGAGGATGCCAAGGCAGATCAACTGCACGCCGCCCAGGAGCAGGATGGAAATCACGATGGTGGGGAAACCCGCCCCCGGCTCGAGGCCGATCCGCGCGAATTGCGAGGAAAATATCTTCTGCGCGAAGGTGAACAGCGCGCCAAAGAACGCCAGCGCAGAAACCCACAGCCCGAGATATGTCGCCATCCGCAGCGGCATCGCAGAGAACGAAAACAGCCCGTCCATCGCCAGCTTGAACGACTTCTTGAACGTATATTGCGGCACCCCGGCGGCGCGGTCGGCGCGGTCAAATTCCACCGACGTTTGCCGGAACCCGCACCATGTCCGCAGCCCGCGCAGGTAACGGCTGCGTTCCGGCAGTGAGTTCATCACGGCAACCACTTTTTTATCGAGCAGGCAGAAGTCGCCCGCATCGCGGGCCATCGGCAACGGCGTCATTTTTTCCAGAAGACGGTAAAATCCCCAGGCGAGGATTTTTTTTGGCAGGGGGTCGCGGCGTTGCTTGCGCGTGGCAAAGACGACCTCAAATCCCTCGCGCCACTTGGCGAGCAGGCGGGAAATCTCCTCCGGTGGATCCTGCAAATCCGCGTCAATCACCACCACGGCCTCGCCGCCGGAAAAATGCAGCCCGGCGCTAACCGCTGTCTGATGCCCAAAATTGCGCGCGAAACACAGGCAGCGCCAGCGTGGATCCCGGGCATTCTGGGTCTTGAGGATTTCCCAAGTACGATCATGCGAGCCGTCATCCACGCAGATGATCTCGTAGTCCGCGTTCCAAGTGGCGGCAACGGCCCCAAGCCGCACGAAAAGCTCCGGCAGCACGGCTTCCTCATTGAAACAAGGGACGATGACGGAGATTTTTGGCATGGCAATGCGTGCGGTAGTTAAATACCGCTCCAGTCTTTTGGTGCAAGTGAAAACGGATGGATCATGGCTAATGTGCCTGGCTGGCTGTGGCCTGATCAGCCTCCGGAAATTCAGGGTCTGCCAGCCAGAACTTTTTCATAAATGGTTTTGAGCTGCCGCGCCACGTCCGGCCACGTCGCGGGTCGGGGCGGTGCCGGCAAACTTGGGGCGGCGGCGTAAAATTTTTTCAACGCGGCTGCGGTGGTGGCGGCCGGGCCGGTCACGGGACAGAATTCCGCCGTACCAGTGAAACTGCTGCGCGCCCACGGCAAGTCGCTCAGGAGCAGCGGACATTCGCAGGCGGCCGCCTCGAGGGCGGACAGGCTCAGGCTCTCCATCGAACTCAGCAGTACAAAGCCGCGTGCTGCCCGGTAAATTTTGGCAAGTTCCACCCGATCGCCCACGCCGCCTTCGTAGCGGACGAGTTTTGGATTTTCCTTCGCCAGCTTGAAAAACTTCTGTGCGTAATCATCACTGTCTGCGTACGCCTTGCCCAAAACCCATACCGGGGTCTGGGCAGCGACGGCGGCCTCGGCCAGTTCCAGCACGCGTTTTCGTCCGGTGATGGTGGCGGTGCAGACGAGCCATTCTCCGCGCGCGGTTTTGGGCGCGTCAAAAAACGGCTGTTCCACACCGTTCGGCACGACGAATATTTTGTCCGGATTAGCGCCAAACTTATATTCCATCAGGTGCTTTTCCCAGCTTGTGAGTGCCACGAGCGCATCAGCGACACGATAATTTTCCCAGCCGAAAGCCCGGGATATGACGGTTGGAGCAAAGCTTTCCACACCCCAACGGAAGACGCGGCGGACACCGCGTTGCCACGGCGTTTGTGAGCCTTGGGCGGTGAGAAGGTTGGCGATAATGACCTTGATCTTTTTCTGCCGAGCAAACTGGATCTGGTCCACTGGCATCAGTCCAAAATAGTGGATGAGGTCGCCGGTCTGGTGCTCATCCCACCAGCGGAGCGGTTCGGCATCGACTCCGATCTCCTGTAGCGATTCTATTGTTCGCTGGATCTGGATGGCCTGTCCGCCGTGCGCCAGCGAGAATGGCAGTGTGCAGTTGACCAGGATTTTCATCGGGCAATGACCTGCTGCCGGGAGATTTCTCCAACACTGCCGGCCCGGTCGCTCCAGGCGGGTTCACCATCATGATGATCAATTGGATTCATGCATCACGCGCTTTTGGGGTTGGTTTCCAACGGGCTTGATGCTGTCAGGAACCGTTTTCGCGGACAATGATTAATATTTGGCGGGCCCAGTTTTACCTTGAAATTCTTCCACCCGCCGACACAGTAGCTGCGCCCGCCACGTTGGCCCGATGGGGCGGAAGCTTATGCCATCTAAAACCAATTTTCGCGTCATTCACGTGTTTCCCAACAGCGCGCGGCTGTCATGCGGGCCATGTAATGCCGTCATGGCCTTCATGGAGTCCCAGCTCCGGCACGGGTTGGATGTCCGGTCGGTCGGGCCGGTTGATGATCTGATCCCGGCCGGGCGCCGCCAGGCTGTCGACCATCTGCCGCTCAAGGAATTTGACCTGGCAGACGGGAATTTTTGTCGGAAAATAATCGCAGAAGCGGGCGATGGGCCGGGCGTTTTTCATTTCCACGGACTCGCCCCGTGGTCGGACCGGCTGGCGAATGATTTAAAACAGGCCGGACG
>Ga0105238_10003024_pt1 | contig 16777 bp, 12 predicted proteins | sample KBSC34metaG_FD_81526 | JGI IMG/M metagenome (GOLD analysis project Ga0105238, IMG submission 81526) | Corn rhizosphere microbial communities from Kellogg Biological Station, Michigan, USA - KBS C3-4 metaG | ecosystem: Host-associated > Plants > Roots > Rhizosphere > Soil | place: Michigan, USA... | reverse complement strand
GCCCTCACCATCCCCGATATCCGGTATACCCTGGACGGAGATATGATGATCGTCATAGCCCGCACATTTTTTAAAAGAAAGATCCGGAAAAACCTGCAAGGCGGCTCATATGTCGATCTCGCAGCTCTCCTGAAAGCCAACCTGCCCATGCTGGATGCCCAGTTAAACCGGAATCTCGCTCCCAATCTTTATACAAGAGGGAATATCAAGGAATTAAGAATGGTCGGTCTCCTGGCGGGCGATAAGTCCCTGCAAGCTCAGCTCTTTGTCAGGGCCGACCTTTCCGTCACCAGCACAGGTTTGCCCAAATAAGTTCAAAAGCAAAGCAACCATTAACATTTCATTATCGTAATTTTTTAATGGCTGAAGGTAGTTTGCGCGTTTTTAATATATAAGCGCTTACCATTTAACGCTACACAATTTGATCGAATCAAACACGCAAATACTCGCTTTGATTGAGGGCTGCAGGGCCAATGACCGGACTAGCCAAAAAGAGCTGTTCACCATGCTCAAGGACTATGCTATGAAAATATGTTATCGTTACCAAAACAACCTTGAACAAGTAGAAGAGATCATGAATGAAGGCTTTATCAAGCTTTTCAGGAATATCCATCAATTCGAGGAAGCGCGGCATACCGATATCACGGCATCACTTAAAGGCTGGTTTAAACGCATTCTCGTCAATACCTGCATCGACCACTACCGGAAGAACGCCTCCTACATCAATGGACAAATGCTGTCCGAAGACACCGAGAATATTGCAGACAAACAGGAGACGGGCCTTGACGTACTCTCTTATAAAGAGATCATCGAAGCCATCCGGCTGTTGTCCCCGGCCTATCGCACCGTTTTTAACTTATTCGTCATAGAAGGCCTGACACACGAAGAAATAGCCAGCCAACTGGGTATTTCCGTCGGGTCTTCCAAATCCAATCTGTCGAAAGCCAGAGAAAACCTAAGAAAAATCCTTACAAAAAAAACCGATCATAAAGCTTATGTTGAACCTATCCGATAATGAATTGGACCGCCTAAGCCGGGAAGCTGCCAGTCAGCATGACCCTGGCGACCCCCTGGGTCCCCAGGCATGGGAAAGGCTGGAAGTTCGCCTGGATAAGGAACTGGGCAGGGCCGGCCCGGATGCCTCCCGCGGTTTACGCGGCTTCCGGCGTCTGCCTTTCCAATACGCCCCGGTGATCCTCCTGATCGTGGGGGTCTCCTATTATTTTGTCAAACAAGCCGTCAGGGAACGGAAGGCTGAAAACTCAGGCAGCCCTCCACTTACAGTAGTAAAAACCCCGCAGCAACAGCCGGGGACAACGGCATCCGATTCATCACTCAAAAACCCTGTGTATAGCGATAAATCTACTTCTACACCCTACCATCAGGATCAAAGTCAGGACATCGATCAGGCAACCACTGCCTCCGGCACACTATCCGGGGCCAAAACTGCACCATCCGGAGTCACAACGGCGCCATCCGGGACCACAACCACCCCATCCAGCGCCACAACCGCTCCATCCGGGGCCGGGTCCAACACCGCATCCCAGGGGTCGGGGATCACACCGTCCGGATCGGGAGCAACACCCTCCGGATCCAAAACCACTACCCCCGGATCCAAAACCTCATTGCCAGGGTCCAACACCGCACCAGGCGCCAACGCCCTGGCCGGAATAGCCACCCATAACACGCATAATAACAGCACCCGCAACCGCGGCCACCATAACCCGGCCAACCAGGGTCTACCCAACAACAAACCCGCCGGACAAGCCCCAACAGCCACCGGCCTGGCTACTGGCATCGACCTGACAACTGACGCCGACCCGGCAACTGGCAGCAACCTGGTCACCGGCAGCAACCGGCAATCCAATCGGCAAACCAACCTGCCATCTGAACCGGCCGGCCCCGAAAAAACCTTTATCCAACACGTCCACAGCCTGCGCAGTCACCCCACCATCAGTGATTCCGCCTTGAGAGCATTCACCGTCCAGACCCCTGCCAATCCAGGTAAGAAGAACGGCCCTTCCCTTAAGGTGAACAGGTCCCTCTCCTTCGGATTCCAGTTGGCCCCCGACTTCTCTTCCGTCAATGCCCTCGCAGGTGATAAAGCCGGCAGCAGCATAGGCCTCACGGTAGACTACCAGTTTGCCAACAGGTTGCACATAGGCACAGGTCTGCTCTTCTCCAGGAAGAACTATACCGCACGCCGGAATGACTTTCACGAACCACCCAACTATTACTGGATGGTAGGTCTCAGAGACGTGGATTTTATCAAAGGCACGATGGATATGCTGGAAGTCCCCATCAATCTCCGCTATGATTTCAGCATAACAGGCAATACCATATTCTTTGCCAGCGGTGGTCTTTCCTCCTACCTCTTTGGTAAAGAACGCAGCAACTACTATTATTTTAATACATTCTTCGGAAAAGAAATGTGCAGGGAATTCCAATACAATATTCAGAGCAGTTTCCTCTCCACCGCCAATCTATCCCTTGGCGTAGAGACAGGCATCAGCAACAGCCTCTCCATCCAGGTGGCGCCCTATATAAAACTGCCGGTCAGCGACCTGGGTTTCGGAAGGATCCGGATGAACAGCGTGGGAATAAATGTAGCGCTGCGGTATTCGCCCGTCATCAGCAGGAAAAGACAACATTGACCATATCCGGTCGTAGATCATATCCTCACCGATCGGCTGGACACATGCTCCGGCCGATCTTATTATGACCGGACGTCAAACCAAACAGGCCTCTCATTGTTCCAGTCCCCATTGTAATTGATGGACAGCTCTTCCCCCGCTTTTATAAAACGCACCGTTTTAACGGATATCAACGCTTCGTCATAATCCATCTCATATTCGCAATTACTGCGATAGGAATGATTGTATATAGGAATATAACCCAGGGCCATACAGCAGCTCCCGCGATCCGGGCCCCACTCAAAGATATAGTCGTGCAGCAAGGTCTGATCCAGCAGTTTCCGGTCCTCCCGGCTCATGACGATCACAGGAGCTATCTCGATAACAGTTCCTTTCTCGATATCCTCAGTAGTAAATACCCCCCTGCCCTTCCCGCCCGTAGGCGCTATCATAAGCGTCGGTAATATCATCCGTTATTCTCGATTTTTAGCGGGACAAGTTACCGTTTTTTATCCACCCCGCCGTCCGCCTGAACTTTATCCCTGAACCCATCGTCCGGTTTTGTCTATTAGCCATTTTAACGTAGGTTTGACACCATGTCTTTAGACCATGAAAATACTGCCACCAGAGACCAGTTCGAGGAATTGATCCAGTCGGAAGACGTATTGCAGATACGGGAATTCCTCAACAACCAGAACATCAGCGATATCGCCGACCTGATATACGAATTCCCCGATTATGAGACGCAGATCATCGGTAATATGAGCACCCACCGGGCTGCCAGCGCTTTTAAGATCCTGGACTTCCCCACGCAAAAAAGGATCATACAAGAGCTCCCCGCTTTCAAAACAGCCGAGCTGCTGAACGACCTTTCCGCGGACGACCGCACATCCTTCCTCGAAGAGCTTCCCAGCGAAGTGGTAAAAGAGCTCATCAAGACATTGGACCCCGAGGAAAGAAAGATCACCCTCTCCCTGCTGGGCTACCCCGAAAGCAGCGTAGGCCGGTTGATGACCCCTGATTATATCGCGGTACAAAGGGACTGGACCGTCAAAGAGGTCATCGAACACATCAGGGAAGTAGGCCGCGACAGCGAAACCATCGACGTCATTTATGTGGTGGATGAAAAGGGCGTCTTCATCGACGACATCCGTATCAGGGAGATCATCCTGGCCAACCCCGATAAAAAGATCGAAGATGTCATAGACAATCGATACATCGCCCTGCATGTCGACGACGATCAGGAAAAGGCCTCCGAAGCATTTAAAATGAACAATCGCGTGGCCCTTCCCGTCCTGGATAACAACAATATCCTGCTGGGCATCGTCACCATCGACGACGTACTATGGGTGGCACAAGAGGAATTTACGGAAGACATCCAAAAGATCGGTGGTACCGAAGCCCTGGATGAACCTTACCTGGAGATCCCCCTCATGAAGCTTTTTAAAAAACGTATCGTATGGCTCGTGGTCCTTTTCCTCAGCGAAATGCTCACCGCCACCGCCATGGGTTACTTCGAGGATGAAATAGCAAAAGCCGTCGTACTGGCCCTCTTCGTTCCCCTTATCATTTCCAGCGGCGGCAACAGCGGCTCCCAGGCTTCTACCCTCATCATCCAGGCCATGGCCCTGGGCGAGATCACCATTGCCGATTGGTGGCAGGTCATCCGGAGAGAGCTCGTTTCAGGCCTGCTGCTGGGCGCCGTCCTGGGCGTCATCGGTTTTACACGGGTAATGCTCTGGAACCAGATCTTCCATACCTATGGAGACCACTCTCTGCTGATAGCAGGCACCGTCGGATTTTCCCTGGTCGGAGTGGTGCTTTGGGGAACCATCGCCGGCAGCATGCTCCCCATCTTATTGAAGAAATTCGGAGCAGACCCCGCTACCTCTTCCGCCCCTTTTGTCGCCACCCTTGTTGACGTAACAGGACTGGTCATCTATTTTTCAGTGGCCTTTCTTATCATGCGTGGAAGTCTTTTATAATACCTTATATGCAACAACTCTACTACACCCTTCTTTGTGTGTTATTATTGTTCCTGTCCCAACCCATCCACAGCCAGACACCCGCAGAAAAACTCACCGTCGAAAAGATCATGCAGGATCCGAAATGGATCGGCGCCAGCCCCTCGGACCCTTACTGGAGCGCCGATGGAAAATATCTTTTCTTCAAGTGGAATCCCGGCAGATCACCGGACGACTCCATCTATTACATCACCCGGGAAGACCATCACCCTCAGAAAGCTGCCTACACCTTACAGCAGGCCGCAACACCCGCCAATTCTCCTGGCTATAATACAGCCCATTCCGCTTATACCTTCTCCCGGGAAGGCGACATCTTCTGGGTGGACATAAAGTCGAATAAAGAAAAAAGGATTACCCTGACCGCCGATAAGGAAAGCAATCCCGTCTTTTCTTTCTACGATACCAGGATCGTTTACACCCGCAACGACAATCTTTATTCCTGGGAGATTGCCACCGGCGTCACCGAACAGCTGACGAATTTCCAACGTACATCCTCACCCGACGAAAAAAAAGATACCCTTACGCAACAGGAAAAATGGCTGCAGACCGATCAGCTCCAACAGTTCGACGTCCTGAAAAGCCGCAAAAAGAAAAAGGATCTCGCCGACTCCATCAACAAAACCCGCGAACCACGCCCACTAAAGCTTATCTATATCGATGATAGATCATTGACAAACCTCGTCATCAGCCCCGACGGCAGATTTATCACCTATCGCTTATCCAAAAGACCATCCGACGGAAAGAGCACCATCGTCCCCAGCTATGTCACCGGGAGCGGCTTTACCAGGGACATCCCCGGCAGAACAAAAGTAGGCGCGCCCCAGCCGGCATACAGCTCTTACATCTTGGATACCCAAAAAGACACTGTCATTGCCATTGCCACCCATGATATTCCCGGCATCACCGACCGGCCGGACTATACAAAAGACTACCCTGATACCACCCATAAAAACCCCACTCCCCGGCAGGTAATCATCAACGGCCCTTATTGGTCCGAAAAAGGTACACATGCCGTCGTGGACATCCGATCCCAGGACAACAAAGACCGCTGGCTGATGCTCCTCGGGGCATCCACCGGCAAGCTCACCCCTCTGGACAGGCAAAGAGATGAAGCCTGGGTCGCAGGGCCCGGCATCGGGAGCACATTTGGCGGAGGCAATTGCGGATGGATAGACGAAAAAACTTTCTGGTTCCAGAGTGAATCCAGCGGCTATTCCCATATTTATAAGGTCGACGTAACCACAGATGTAAAGACTCCCCTGACCAGCGGTCATTATGAAGTATTGCAGGCCACCCTCTCCAGAGATAAAAAGCTTTTTTATATCACGACCAATGAGGTCCACCCCGGCGAACAGCAGTTCTACCGGTTGCCTGTCGCCGGCGGGAAAGCCGAACGCATCACCACGCTCACCGGGGCTAACCAGGTTACCCTGTCCCCCGATGAAAAACAGCTGGCCATCCTCTACTCTTATACCAACAAACCCTGGGAACTCTACCTCCAGGACAATAAACCCGGCAGCCAGCCCCGGCAGATCACCGGCATGGCCATGAGCGAAGCCTTCAAAGCCTACTCCTGGCGCGACCCGCAGGTGATCACCTTCCAGGCAAGGGACGGCGCCACCGTTTACGCCCGTCTTTACCAGTCCGGAACCTCCTCCCCCTCATCCAGCAACACATCCCCTGTCACCGCATCCAACCTTCACCCCGCCGTCATCTTCGTCCATGGCGCCGGCTACCTCCAAAACGCCCACAAATGGTGGAGCAGCTACTTCCGGGAGTATATGTTTAACAATCTCCTGGCAGACAACGGTTACACCGTCCTCGACATCGACTACAGAGGCAGCGCCGGCTATGGCAGGGACTGGCGCACAGGTATCTATAGACATATGGGCGGGAAAGACCTCAGCGACCAGGTGGACGGTGTCAAATACCTGGTAGAGCACGAAGGTGTAGACCCCAAAAGGATTGGCATTTACGGAGGCTCCTATGGAGGCTTTATCACCCTGATGGCCCTTTTCACCGAGCCGGATGTGTTCACAGCCGGGGCCGGTCTCCGCTCCGTCACCGACTGGGCCCATTATAACCATGGCTATACCTCCGCCATCCTCAACGAACCATTCGACGACAGCCTCGCCTATCACAGAAGCTCCCCTATCTACTTTGCGGAAGGCTTGAAAGGCCACTTGCTGATGTGCCACGGTATGGTGGATGAGAACGTTCATTTCCAGGATATTGTACGGCTTACCCAACGCCTGATCGAGCTTCATAAGGATAATTGGGAGCTGGCCGTCTACCCTCTGGAAGATCATGGATTCGTAGAGCCCAGCAGCTGGACAGATGAATATAAAAGGATCTTCCGGCTGTTCGAGACCTGGCTGAAATAAACAAAAACCTTAATTTGTTAATCCCCGCACACGATTAAACCCACCCGGGCAACCTTAGTCTAAATAGCGTAAATTTTAGAATTATGAGCCCTAAAAGACTATCCACAGCAATTTTCATCCTCATACTGACAATATTCGTAACCACACACGCATCTGCGCAGCGTGGCGTGCATTACAGTGGCGGTGGCCGCAGTCTTCCCCACAACTATGGCGGAAGCTTTGGCGGAGCACGCTATGGCGGCGGATACGGTGGATACCACGGTGGCGGAGCATATTATGGCGGCAGAGGCTACTATGGAGGCAGGGGATACTATGGCGGTTGGGGCGGCGGCTATCGCGGCTGGGGCTGGGGTGGCCTGAGCTTCGGATTAGGTCTGGGCCTTGGCTACTATGGCGGCTTCGGTCTCGGTTACGGTTATCCCTACGGCTATGGCTATCCTTACTCTCCTTATTATTACCCTTATGGCTACCCGCCCGTTTATGCACAGCCGCCCGTAGTGATACAACGCAGGAACGATGATTATTACGACGACCAGGATCAGAATACACCCGATGATCCTTACCGCTCCTCTCCTCCTGCGAAGGAGGAGGAGCAAGATCTCAACGACAATCGCCACGTCAACCCTGACTCTCTTACGTACAAGCCGGGAACCAACCTGTCCTCTCCCAATAGAAGCTATTCCACACGTGATAAGGTCTGGGTAAAGGCCCACTGGAAACACACCGGCGACGGCTGGATATGGATCGACGGATACTGGAAATAACGCTATTATAATTGAGGCCCCGGTAGAGGGGCCTCATTCTTTTGATAATATTTCCTATGTTTGCCCGTTTATTGGATCGTACAAATCAAAACTCATGTGTGGAATCGTCGCTTACATCGGGCCCAGGGAAGCATATCCCATTATCTTAAAAGGACTCAAACGACTGGAATACCGCGGATACGACAGCTCAGGGGTTGCCCTGCTCAACAAGGACCTCAGGGTTCATAAAAAAAAGGGGAAAGTAGCCGAGTTGGAGGAAAGCCTGGTAGGAAAGGATGTACATGCACATGCCGGCATCGGTCATACCCGTTGGGCCACCCATGGCGAACCCAGCGACCGTAACGCTCACCCACACAGCTCCACCAGCGGCCGCCTGGCAATGATCCACAACGGTATCATCGAAAACTACACACAGCTGAAAAGCGAGCTCACAAAAAAAGGCTATACCTTCAAAAGTGACACCGACACCGAAGTCCTGCTCAATTTTATCGAAGACATACAAAAGAACAACAGCTGCGGTCTGGAAGAAGCCGTCCGCATCGCCCTCAAAAGAGTAGTAGGCGCCTATGTCATCGTACTGCTGGATAAGGATCAGCCCGATACCATCATCGCCGCCCGGAAAGGCAGCCCCCTGGTCATCGGCATCGGAAAAGGCGAACATTTTCTCGCCTCCGACGCCTCCCCCATCATCGAATACACGAAAGAGGTCGTATACGTCAATGACTACGAGCTGGCCATCCTCAAAGCCGACGAGCTCATCCTTAAAAACCTGGGCAACGAAAAGCTGACACCCTATATCCAGAAGCTGGACCTGGAGCTGGCCGCCATCGAAAAAGGAGGCTATGATCATTTTATGATCAAGGAGATCTTCGAACAGCCCGATACCATCTTCGACTGTCTTCGCGGCCGCCTGGACGTATCAAAAGGTACCATCACCATGGCCGGCATACAGAATAATATTGAGAAGCTCACAAAGGCCAACCGCATCATCATGATCGCCTGCGGCACCAGCTGGCATGCGGCGCTTTTGGCGGAATATGTCTTTGAAGAGCTCTGCCGTATCCCCGTGGAAGTGGAATACGCCTCCGAGTTCCGTTACCGCAATCCCGTCATCCACCCCGGAGATGTCATCATCGCCGTCTCACAGAGCGGTGAGACCGCCGACACCATCGTCGCCATCGAAAAGGCAAAAGAGAACGGAGCATTCATCATGGGCGTGGTCAACGTAGTTGGCTCTTCCATCGCCCGTATCTCCCACGCCGGCGCCTATACGCATGCCGGTCCTGAGATCGGGGTCGCCAGCACCAAAGCCTTCACAGCCCAGGTGACCGTTCTGACCATGATCGCCCTAAAGATCGCCAAAGAAAAAGGGACCATCGACCAGAGCCGCTATATCCATCTCCTGGAAGAGCTCCACTCCATACCCGAAAAAGTAAAAGAAGTGCTGAAGCTCGATAATTCCATCAAAAAGCTGGCAGAAAAATACAAGGATGCTAAGGACTCCCTTTACCTGGGCCGCGGATATAATTTTCCCATCGCCCTGGAAGGCGCCCTCAAATTGAAAGAGATATCCTATATCCACGCGGAAGGTTATCCGGCCGCGGAAATGAAGCACGGCCCTATCGCCCTCGTCGACGAAAGCCTCCCCGTGGTATTCGTAGCCACCCGCGACGCATATTACGAAAAGATCGTCAGCAACATCCAGGAAATAAAGGCTAGAAAAGGGAAAATAATAGCTGTCATCAGTAAAGGCGATGACATCATTAGCAAAATGTCTAATGATACCATGATCGTCCCCGAAGCCGATGAAGTGGTAGCCCCCCTGCTCAGCGTCATCCCTTTACAGCTGCTCGCTTATCACATCGGCGTAGCGAAAGGATACGATGTAGACAAGCCCAGAAACCTGGCCAAAAGCGTCACAGTGGAATAATAATACTCCACTAATCTATTTGCCATGAATGAGATCAAAAAGAGCCCTATCGATTCCCTGGGGTATAACTTTATCGATAGCCGCTATCTTCCCGAAGGAAAGGACGAATATTACCTGCGTTATCTCCAGAAAGGGAAGGACGACCACTATCGCCGGTTGACAGCCTATGAAATAGAAGTGCTCGTACGCAATCGCAACACCTCCTCCAACTGGAACGACATACTGGTATCCGATGCCTTTACACCCGAACTTGTCCAGAACTGTAAGTTCTTCGGGCTGGTCCGTATAGGCAGACTGGATCCTTATTACCTGGAATTTCATAATCTGCGCAGACCCGTCGGACTCTATAACAGCACCATCATCAGCTGCGACCTGGGCGACAACGTCTGCGTCGACAACACCAATTATCTCTCCCATTACATCGTCGGTAATGACGTGATGATCGTCAATACCAATGAGCTGGCAACAACCGATTATGCCAAGTTCGGCAACGGTATCCTCAAGGAGGGCGAAACGGAACCCATCCGTATCTGGATGGAAGTATGTAATGAGAACGGAGGACGCAGTATCATTCCTTTCAATGGCATGCTGCCCGGCGACGCCTGGTTATGGAGCCGCTTCCGCGACGATCAAACCCTGCAGGATAAGTTCAAGGAGTTCACAGAAAAGATCTTCGATCACAGAAGAGGATATTACGGTAAGATCGGGGACCGTACAGTTATCAAGAATTGCAAGATCATCAAGGACGTATGGATAGGTAGCGACGCCTATCTGAAAGGAGCCAACAAAATAAAGAACGTCACCATCAACTCCTCCGCCAAAGCCAAGTCGCAGATCGGGGAAGGATGTGAGCTGGTGAACGGCATCGTAGGATATGGATGCCGTATATTCTATGGCGTAAAAGCCGTACGCTTCGTAATGGCCTCCCACTCCCAGTTGAAGTATGGAGCGCGTCTCATCAACTCCTACCTGGGCAATAACGCCACCATCTCCTGTTGTGAAGTTTTGAACTCCCTTATCTTCCCCGCACACGAACAGCACCATAATAACTCTTTCCTGTGCGCAGCGCTGGTAATGGGGCAAAGTAATATGGCCGCCGGCGCCACCATCGGCTCCAATCATAATTCCAGGAGCCCGGACGGTGAGATCATTGCCGGACGCGGGTTCTGGCCAGGACTCTGTGTCAGCCTGAAACACAATTCCCGCTTCGCTTCCTTTTCGATCCTTGCCAAGGGCGATTATCCCGTGGAAATGGATATCCCGCTTCCATTTTCTCTTATCAGCAATGACGCCAGTAAGGATGAGCTGGTGATCATGCCCGCTTACTGGTTCCTGCACAATATGTATGCCCTGGCCCGCAATGCCTGGAAATACCCCGACAGGGACAAACGGATCGATAAGACCCAGCTGCTCGAATTTGACTTTATGGCGCCGGATACCGTAGGCGAAATAATAGAAGCGCTCCCGCTCCTGCAGCGTTTCACCGCAAAAGCATACCTCCGGCAGGCTTCCAGGGTCAAAAAACACAGCGATGAAGAATTGCTGGAGCTGGGTCGCCAGTTGCTGGACGGCCCCGCAGATGCAGTGGATCAATTGGAGATTCTTGCGGACGGTTTCGAAAACGGCGATAGAAAGGTCCGGCTGGTAAAAGTGTACCAGGCTTACCGTCTTTTTAAAGAGCTGATCACATGGCATGCAGCCACACAGCTCACTGCCTGCATCCGCACCAACGATCTCAACACCTACGAATCCCTGTTACAAGCGCTTCCCACCAACCTTACGCTCACTAAATGGATCAATGCAGGCGGACAGCTTATCCGGGAGTCCGAACTACAGAAAATGATCCAGCAGATCAAAAGCGGAAAGATAAAAGAGTGGCGGCAGGTACACCAGTTCTATACCACCCAGGGAGAAAATTACAGCAAAGACAAATTACAGCATGCGCTGGCAGCCCTTAGACAAGTGCATGGGATCGGCCTGCGCAAAGCTGGCAAGTCCGCGCTCAGGGACATCCTCCTCCAGGGCGTCGCTACAAAAGAATGGATGACAAAAGGCATTTATACTTCCCGGGCAAAAGACTACTCCAATCCTTTTCGCCAGATGGTCTACAGCTCCCGGGAAGAAATGGATGTTGTAGTCGGCTCCCTGCAGGACAACAGCTTTATCCGGCAAGAGAAAGCAGCGTTGAAAACCTATAAAAAAGAGACGGAAACCATCATTCAAAAGTTCAAACTATAAAGCTATAGCGCGCGTGTCATTCCTTTATTTCTTCCGGAAGAACAATCTTACAGGTACCCCTTTGAAGTTAAAGCTCTCCCGCAATTTATTCTCCAGGTAGTTCTTATAAGGTTGTTTGACATCATCGGGAAAATTGCAAAAGAATGCAAACGATGGCACCAGTGTATGCAGTTGAGTGATATATTTGATCTTCAGCGGATGCCCCCTGATGACAGGAGCATGATAGGCTTCTACCGCTTTTAACATTACATCGTTGAGTTCCGCCGTAGGCACTTTACGTTGTCTGTTCTCATACACTTCCAATGCCGCCTCGATGGCGCGGAATATCCTCGTCTTCTCTGTGACGGAAATAAAAATGATGGGCAGATCCGTAAAAGGCGCCAGCCTTTCCTTCAATTCCTTCTCATATTCCTTTGCCGTATTCGTCTCCTTTGGCACCAGGTCCCACTTGTTCACCAGGACGACAATACCTTTACCTTTTTTTACAGCCAGGCTAAAAATATTCAGGTCCTGGGCAGTGACCCCCTTCGATGCATCCAGCAGCAGCATGCATACGTCCGCCTCATCCATCGCCTTGATCGCCCTTATCACAGAATAGAATTCCAGGTCTTCATGCACCTTCGTCTTACGCCGTATGCCCGCCGTATCGATGAGAACAAAATCCTTCTGAAATAAATTGTACCTCGTGTGAATAGTATCCCTGGTAGTTCCTGCAATATCGCTGACGATCGTACGCTCCTGTCCGATCAATGCATTCAAAAGAGAGGACTTGCCTACATTGGGTTGTCCGATGATGGCAAACTTAGGCACATCCGTTGCCTCTGCCTCCGCCTGATCATCCGTTATCAGGGCTGCGATCTCATCCAGCAGCTCGCCGGTGCCGCTGCCCGACATGGAAGAAAGGAAAAAGATATTGTCAAACCCCAAACTATAAAATTCAGCCGCCTCCAGCAGCCGGTCACTATTATCCACTTTGTTCACGGCCAGGAACACAGGCTTGGTCGTCCGTCGCAAAACATCCGCCATCGCCTCATCCAGGTTGGTGATCCCCGTGGCGGCATCCACCATAAAAATAAGCGCATTCGCTTCTTCCATGGCGATCAGCACCTGCTTACGGATCTCTACTTCAAATACATCCTCGCTCTCCGGCACAAATCCTCCCGTGTCGATCAGATTGAAGGTCTTGCCGGCCCAATCCGCAATACCATATTGCCGGTCGCGCGTAACACCGCTCACATCATCTACTATCGCCTTCCGCTGCTCCAGCAGCCGGTTGAAGAACGTACTTTTTCCAACATTAGGCCGGCCAACAATGGCCACGGTAAATCCACTCATAATTGATCTTTTATCCCTTCCCCGCAAACGCAAGGTCAGGGCTCAATACCCATACTCTTTTAGAAAAATATCACTGTCCCTCCATTTCGGCCGCACCTTTACGAACAGCTCCAAAAAGATTTTCCGGTCAAGAAAAGCCTCGATATCCTTACGCGCCTCCGTACCCAGCTTCCGGATCATCTTTCCTCCCTCCCCTAAAATAATCCCTTTTTGAGACTCCCTCTGCACAATAATATCCGCCCGTATCTTCGTCAAAGTAGTTTTTTCCTTGAACTCCTGTACCAGCACCGTAGTCTGATAAGGGATCTCATCTCCATAACAATAAAATACTTTTTCCCGGATCATCTCCCCCACAAAGAACTTGACAGGCAGGTCAGTCAGATCATCGCCCTCAAAAAAAGGCTCTCCTTCCGGTAATCTTTGCAAAATAGCCTCCATCAGGACAGAAAGATGCTCTTTTTTCAGGGCCGACACCGCCACCACCTCCTTGCAATACGCCCTGGCAGCAAAAAATGCCTTCCCCTCCGCGATCTTATCAGGACTCACCCCATCCGACTTGTTCAATACCACGATAGCCGGAGAACCCAGGCGCAAGGCCTCGAAAAGCCGGTCATTCTCCCCCCAGTCATCTTTTATATCCACCAGCAAAAGCGCCAGGTCCGCATCCTCCAGCGAGCCTTTCACCGCCTGCATCATCTTCTCATGCAATTTATACCTCGGCTCGATAATACCCGGCGTGTCTGAAAATATGATCTGGAAGTCCTTTTCCGTCAATATTCCCTTGATCCTGTGCCGGGTAGTCTGCACTTTCGGAGAGACAATAGCCAGCTTTTCCCCCATCAACGCATTGAGGAGGGTGCTTTTCCCGGCATTCGGCTTCCCAAATATGCTTACAAATCCGACTTTCATAAAAATACTGCTACAATGGCTGCGACAGGACTACAATTAAAAACAGCCGGCAAAAGTACGCTTTTTTCCTTACCCCGCCTAAGTTTTAAATGACCCTCCTGTAACATCGGATCTGCAGACCGCGTCCGATGAGCGCTCCATCATCCGCCCCCGGCCTTAAATCAGGCACATGGCCGAAATTGTATAAAATATGTCATTTGAGCCATCCCGGATCTGTCCTATTTTCGTAATATGACAAGGACGAAAAAGAAACTGATTGTTGTTGTACCCATGCCCGGCATCTTCCTCCTTGATATAGCCGGCCCCTGCGATGTGTTTGCCGCAGCCGACAAAATATTGGATGGCAACGGCGGGTACGAGATACTGCTCGCATCACCCATCAATACAAAAAAGATACCTACCAAAAGCAGCGTGGAGCTGCACTGCCGGTCTACTGTAACGGCAATCACCCAACCGGTGGATACACTGATCATAGGAGGTTTCTCCATGCCGCTGCTGGAAAAAGGAGAGCGATTCTTTCAATGGCTGAAAGGCATTTATCCAAAGGTCAACCGCATCTGTTCTGTTTGCGTAGGCGCTTACGCCCTGGCGGAAGCAGGCATCCTGGATGGAAAACAAGCTACCACACATTGGGAATACAGTCAGCAATTTCAGCAGCGTTATCCCAGGGTGAAGGTCGATACCGATCCTTTCTTTACCCGTGACACCAATATCTATACTTCGGGAGGCGTATCCTCTGGCATCGATCTGGCGCTTGCATTGGTGGAAGAAGACCATGGCCGGGAAGTGGCATTGCATATCGCACGCAAACTCATATTACAGCTCAGGCGGACCGGCTATCAGGCGCAGTTCAGCAGACTGCTCGAGATCCATCGCCTGGAAAACTCCATTGGCGGAAAGTTATATACCTGGATGATCCGGCACCTGGAAGAAGACCTGAGTATAGAACACCTGGCCCACCACAGCAATATGAGCGTGCGCAACTTCGCCCGGGTGTTCCTGAAAGAGACAGGTGTTACGCCCGCCAAATTTGTAGAGAAAGTACGGGTCGAAGTAGCACGCCGGTACCTGGAAGACAGCGACCTGAGTATAGTCCAGATCTCGGAAAAATGCGGGCTGGGCGGACTGATCTCCATGCGGCGCACCTTCATCCGCCATATGAACGTGTCACCCAGCGATTACCGCCGTTCTTTCAGGACTTCGCTGCAAACAATAGAAGATTAACGAAAAATATAATATATGAAAGTAGCAATCAATGGATTCGGACGCATCGGAAGAATGACCCTAAGAGCGTTGCTGAACAAAAAAGACGTGGAAGTAGTTGCCATCAACGACCTTACAGACAGCAAACTGTTGGCGCATCTTTTTAAATATGATACCTCGCACGGAAAGTTTGCAGGTACAGTAGCATTGCATGATCGATATATTGTAGTCGACGGCCAAAAGATCTTATTGCTAAGTGAGCGCGCACCGGAAAAATTGCCGTGGAAAGATCTGCAGATAGATGTGGTAATTGAATCCACCGGCCGTTTTACCCAAAAAGAAGGGGCGCAATTACACATAACCGCAGGCGCAAAAAAAGTGTTGATCACGGCGCCTGCCACAGGCAATGTGAAAACCATTGTAATGGGCGTGAATAACGACCAGATCACAGAAGAGGATGAAATTCTTTCTACTGCATCATGTACCACCAACTGTATAGCGCCCGTATTACACCTGCTCGATAAAGAATATGGCATCGAATCCGGTTTCATGAGCACCGTGCATGCATTTACCATGGACCAGATGCTGCAGGACGGACCACATAAAGATTTCAGAAGGGCACGGGCTGCCACGCAATCCATCATTCCCACCACCACCGGCGCTGCAAAAGCCATCGGGGACGTGTTACCCCAACTGAAAGGAAAAATGGACGGCTTTTCATACCGTGTACCCGTCATCGATGGCTCAATAGCCGATATGTCGCTGAACCTGGTCAAGCACGCATCCGCGGGAGAGATTAATGAATTGCTGAAACATCATGCAGCCACCACATTGGCCGGCGTATTGGAGTATACCGAAGAGCCGTTTGTATCGGCTGATATATTGGGCAATACCCACTCTTCCATCGTTGATGGCACCCTGACCCGTTCTATTGACAAACTGGTAAAGATCGTATCGTGGTACGACAATGAAGTAGGCATTTCCAACAGGCTCGCCGAATTGACAGTTGAACTGGCCGGTAGGGTAAATAGGGATCAAGTCAAATTTCTGGGGGATTGTGGTTTTAGACATAGATTTTAGCGAGTCTGAATAGGAAGAAGTTAATGTCACGAACGCCTCTGGCCGAAGCGCGGAAGGCCTTGATTTTTGCGTTGAACGATTCTGCCGAAGCATTGGTGCTTCTATTATTAAAGTAGTTGAGGATACCCTCGTAGTGGGTTTCGATAGACCTGTAGACGGCCCTGAAGGATTCAATCCCGGCCTGCTCTACTTCATTGAACCATAAAGCCAGCCGTTTAAAAGCCTGTTCCTTACAGGTGCAGTAACGGAAGATATCGGCCAGCTTCATATACATATC
>Ga0105238_10003023_pt1 | contig 16786 bp, 14 predicted proteins | sample KBSC34metaG_FD_81526 | JGI IMG/M metagenome (GOLD analysis project Ga0105238, IMG submission 81526) | Corn rhizosphere microbial communities from Kellogg Biological Station, Michigan, USA - KBS C3-4 metaG | ecosystem: Host-associated > Plants > Roots > Rhizosphere > Soil | place: Michigan, USA... | reverse complement strand
GCGCGGCACTTCGTCGGTCGCGTCGATCAATGCCTCGGCGACCACCGAGAAGCCGTCCACGTTGGAGCGGTCGAACGACGGCACGTCCACCGGCGCGACGACGTCGGCGGCGAGGACGCGTCCGAGCGCGCTGCCGAGCACCACGCGCTCGATTCCGCGCGGCGACAGATCGAGCGCGGCGCGAAACCGGCGCTCCGCCTCGTCGCGATCGAGGACCTGAAGAAACTGTTCCTGTTCAGGCATACAGCCACACGTCGACGTCGGCACCCGCCGCGAAGCCTTCGCTGTCGTCGGCAACGATCACAAACCCGTCGGCGCGGGTCGTCGACGACAGCAACGACGCCCCCGCCACCGCAAGCGGCTCGACCCAGCCCTCCGAAAGAGTCACGCGCGCATAGTCGAGGCGTCCGATGGGCGAGCTGATCTTGCGAATGAGCCGGCCGCGCACCGACCGATAGGGCCAGGCCGCTGGACGGCCGCCCAGGACGCGAATTGCGCGGCCCGCGAAGAAGTCGTAGGCGCACAGGCTCGACACGGGATTGCCGGGCAGCAGGAACACCACTCGGTGGCCGATGCGTCCCATTCCCGTAGGGCTGCTCGGTCGCATCGCAATGCCGTGCACCGGCAGCTCCCCGTGCGCCGACACCAGGCCGGGCGCGAGGTCCTCGATGCCGACGCTGGACCCGCCGGAGACGATCACGACGTCCACGTCGTCGAGCAGCGCGTCGGCAATCGCTTGGGCGTCGTCGCGCAGGAGACCGGGAAAATATGTCACGCCACCGTCGCGATCGACCAGTGCCGCGAGCATGGGACCGTTGGCGTCCGCGATCTGAAACCCGTGCGGCGGCGTCCCTGCCGCGAGCAGTTCGTTGCCGGTGACGACGAGCCGCACGCGCGGCCGGCGAATCACGTCCACCTCGGCGACGCCGATCGAGCTGATGACGCCCACGTCCTGCGGCCGCAACACGCGCCCGCGTTCGAGGAGCCGGGTACCCGACACGATGTCCTCGCCTCGGCGCCCCACGTTCTTGCCCGGTGACACCGCGTCGAGCGCGGCGATCGTGCGCCCGTGTGGCTCCGCGTCCACGAATTCGGCCGGAAGCACCGCGTCAGCCCCGCGCGGCAACGGCGCTCCCGTCATGACGCGAACCGCTTCGCCAGCCGCAAGCGAGCCGTCGTACTGGTGGCCGGGCATCGAGTCGCCGACGACTGTCAGCGTCAGCCGCATATAGGCGCCCGCGCCCTCGGTACTGTTCGCGACCACCGCATAGCCGTCCATCGTGGAGCGGTCGAAGGCCGGCACGTCCACGGTGCTGACGATCGGAGCGGCCAGCACACGGCCGGCGGCTTCGCTCAACGGCACGCGCTCCGCGCCAAGCGGCGTCAACTGTGCGTCCAGCCAGCCAAGCGCCGCCGCCACGGTGTGCCGTCGCTCGAAGCCGCGCATGCGTACGTCAGCGGCCTGCGGCCGCTTCGGCTCATGGCTCATGGCTCAGGGCTCGTGCCTGTTTGGCTCATGACTGACTAACAGCGTACTCTCTAAGGTCTGAGCCCATCAGGCGTGAGCCTTGAGCCCTGGGCCCTGAGCCTTCGAGTGGACATCGGCCAACTCCAATATCTCGTCGCGCTGGCGCGCGAAAAGCACTTCACGCGGGCGGCAAAAGCGTGTCACGTGACGCAGCCCACGCTGTCGGGTCGTATCCGGCAGCTCGAGCAGGAGCTGTGCGTGCCGATCGTCGAGCGTGGTCAGCGGTTCATCGGCTTCACGCCGGACGGCGAGCGCGTGCTGAAGTGGGCGCAGGTGATCCTCGACAACTGGTCGGCGATGCAGCAGGACGTGGCCCAGCGGCGCGACACGCAGGGCGCGCTGCGCGGGCACCTGTCGGTCGGCGTCATCCCGTCGGCCCTGCCGATGGCGGCGCTCATGGCAAAGGCCATCCACGCGCGGCATCCCGAGGTCGAGCTGACGATTCTGTCAAGCAGTTCCAGCGACATCCTGCGGCAGCTCGAAGAATTCACGATCGACGTGGGTTTCAGTTATCTCGACAACGAGCCGGTCGAAGGCATGCGCGGCGAGCCGATCTACATGGAGCGCTACTGTCTGCTGGTGCGCGCCGATCACGAATTGTCCGGCGCTCCTTCGGTGTCGTGGGCCGACGCGGCGAAACAGCCGCTTTGCCTGCTGACGCCCGACATGCAGAACCGTCGCATCATCGATCGCGCCTTCAAAGCAGCCAACGCCAACCCGGTGCCGCGCGTCGAAAGCAACTCGGTGATCAATCTGATCTCGAATGTGCACCTGATGGGAATGGCGAGTGTCATTCCTGAGTACTTCCTCAGCATGCTCGGGCCGATGGCCAACATCTGTACCGTGCCGCTGGTCGAACCGCTGGTGGAGCACAGCGTGGGTCTGGTTTCAGTGGATCGCGATCCAGTGTCGCCGCTCGTCCTCGCGGCATTCGAGTGCGCGAAGGCGATTGAGCCGCGGGCGGCTCAGTTCGTGGTGGGGTGATCGATCGTGTGAGAAAGAGGGCGGTCTGACGACCGCCCTCTACCGCTCTTACTTTTCGCCCTGACGGAAGCGTCCGACGTAGGCCGCCTTGGCAGTGGTCTTCCCCTGCATCGCCTTGATCAGATCGTCGCGGCTCGCGGTTGGCGGCAGATCGAGCGTGGCGTTCAGCGCGTACAGCTCGAACACGTAGTGGTGATAGCGCGGACCGGCGGGCGCGCCCGGGCCCATGTAGGCCGGCTGCCCGGTGAGGTTGTTGCCCGTCACCGATCCGGCCGGCAGGCTGCCCTCGGGAATGCCGTTGGCTGATGCCGGGATATTCCACGCCATCCAATGCAGCACGTCGCCGGTGCCGCCCTGCAGTGCCACGTCGATGTCGTGGAAGATGATCGCGTAGGCGACGGTGCCGGCCGGTGCGTTCGAGAACTTGAACCCCGGTTGCACTCCGCCGCGGCCAGCGAACTTCTGCGGCACGATGCCGCCGTCCGGGAATGCGTCGGTCTCCATCAACAGCGGCGGCAGATTGAACCCGCCGCGGCCGCCGCCGCCTCCGCGTCCGCCGCCCTGACCGCCGCCGGCTGGCGGTTGCTGACCGGCGCTCACGCCGCTCTGCATCCCGAGCGCCACGCTCACCACGATGGCTGCCGCGGTGCCGAGCCTCAATCCCACAGTCTTCATCTGCATACCTCGATGCTCCTCGATTGGAAGGCGCCCGTAGTATGTTCCAAGAATGGAGTACGTCGCGCTCGGCCATACGGGCCTCAAGGTTTCCCGCATCTGTCTTGGTTGCATGAGCTACGGCCAGGCAAAGACGCCTGGACCGGTGCTCAACTGGTCGTGGACGCTCAGCGAAGAGGACACTCGTCCGCACATTCGCAAGGCGCTCGACGCCGGCATCAACTTCTTCGACACCGCGAACGTGTATTCGAACGGCGAGAGCGAGGCCGTGCTCGGTCGCGCGATTCGCGACTTCGCGCATCGCGACGACGTGGTGATTGCGACGAAGGTGTGGGGGCCGGCGCGCTCCGGCCCGAATGGACGCGGCCTGTCGCGCAAGGCCATCCTGTCCGAGATCGATAAGAGCCTGCAGCGCCTCGGCACCGACTACGTCGACCTGTACTGGATTCACCGCTACGACTACGACACGCCGCTCGAAGAGACGCTCGAGGCGCTGAACGACGTGGTGCGTGCCGGCAAGGCGCGCTACCTTGGCGCGTCGTCGATGTACGCCTGGCAGCTGATGAAGGCGCTGGGACTGCAGCGCGCGCACGGCTGGGCGCCGTTCGTGGCGATGCAGAACTACTACAACCTGCTGTATCGCGAAGACGAACGGGAAATGCTGCGGCTGTGCCGATCGGAAGGCGTGGGCACCACGCCGTGGTCGCCGCTCGCGCGCGGCCGGCTGGCGCGGCCATGGACCGAGGAGCCGCCGACGGATCGGGCCAAGACCGACGCGTTCGGCAAGACGCTCTACGTCAAGACGGAAGATCTCGATCGACCGATTGTCGAGCGTGTTGCGGAGATCGCGCGGGAGCGCGGCGTGCCGATGGCGCAGATCGCGATGGCGTGGCTCCTGCGCCAGCCCGGAGTGACGTCGCCGATCGTCGGGGCTACCAAGCCGCATCATCTCGACGACGCGATTGCTGCGGCGTCACTGAAGCTGACCGACGATGAGGCGTCGCGGTTGGAAGAGTGGTATCGCCCGCACCCGGCGACCGAGGCCTTTCAGTAGCGACGCTTCAGCTGTCGGACCAGATCGAATTTGGCCGTCTCCGCGACGGCCATCACCGCCATCACGCCGGCCTGCGTGGGATCGCTCACGACCAGATCGGCGACGTCCGGCACGCTGCCAGCCTGATTGAGTGAGATGACGCGCAGCCCTTTGGCCTGCACTTCCTTGACCGCCTCGGTGATGTCGCCGCCCATGAGCGATCCGGCGAGCACGAGCATCTTCACGCGCGGCAGGCGCACGACCGCGCGGACCGCACCCGCGAGCTCTTGTTCGCCGACCAGCGGAATCGTGTCGATCGAGATGCGCTCGCCCCGGATGTTGTGGCGGTCGGCTTCCGAGATGGCTCCCATCGCCACGAGCCCCACTTGCGCGCCGCCGCCCATGACCACGATGCGCTTGCCATAGATTCGTGAGAACGACGGCGTCTCTTCGGCGAGTTCCACGCCGGCCACTTTGTGCAGATCCGCGAGCACTGCGTCGATCGACGAGCCGCCCTGCGGCAGCGACACCTCGAAATAGATGCCGAGCGTCGTGCCGGTATGGATGTCCACGTAGGTGATGTTTGCGTCGTGGTCGGCGAGGACTTTGGTGAGGCTGGACAGCATCCCGGGCCGGTCGGCCACGGTGGTGAGGATCGCGTGCGTCATGTCTCGTGAGACTAGCATGCGGCATATAATGCCGGCCTATGACGCGAGTGGCTGCCCCGTTTCTGATCTGGCTTGCGATGGCCGCCGGCGTGCCGGCCCTCGCTTTTGCACAGGCGCAACCAATGTACGGACCGTCAATCACCGCTGACACCGCCAAGAAGATCGCCCCTGCCGCGATCGCCGAGGCAAAGAAGAACAACTGGACGATGGCCGTTGCGATCGTCGACACGCACGGCGAGCTCGTGTACTTCGAGCGCATGGACGACGTGCAGCAGGGGAGCGTAGACGTCGCCGTCGCCAAGGCGCGCTCCGCCGCTCGCTTCAAGCGGCCGACCAAGACGTTTCAGGACGGTCTCGCCGCGGGCGGCGCCGGGCTGCGGCTGCTGGCGCTCGACGGCGCCGTGCCGGTCGAGGGCGGCATCCCACTCGTCGTGGGCGGCAAGATCGTCGGCGCCATCGGTGCGTCGGGCGGCACGAGCGAGCAGGACGGGATGGTCGCGGCCGCTGCCGTCGCAGCACTGAAGTAAGGGCCGCCTTCAGGCGGCCCATGCAGCGCGGTCGTAAGACCGCCCTCTACATTCCCATCTCGAATGTGAGCGACGCCCAGAAGCTCTCCCAATCCGCGTTCGAGCCTGTGGGGGCCGGCACCATGTGCACGGCCTTCACGAGCCACGGCCCGGGCTCGTCGATCGTAAAGGTCGCGCGGCCGTTCTGATCCGACCGCACGCGCTTCTTCAGGAACGGGTGGCGCTGGTTGAACGCCACGACGAGTGCGCCTGCGAGCGGCGCGTCCTTGTAGGTGAGGCGCACCGACAACTGGTCCCCACTGCGCATCTGATACGGGTTCCGTTCCGCCACCAGCTCGATCGGGAACCCCAGCACTCGATCACCCGACGCGGCCGTCATCTCGCCCGAGCGCACCAGGCTCTTGGCCGCGCGCGAGAAGATCTCGCGGCCGTCGCGCTGCGACGCCTGAGATTTCGCGCGCGCGGCGATTACCGCGTCGAGCCCTTCTTCCTGCAAGTAGGCGGTGAACTTGTCGGCCGGCAGCGTCACGGGGCTGGGGCGGCTGTGATAGCCGATCACCATCAGGCCTGGCGACGTCACGCGCAGCAACCCCGCCGGGTCGGCGCCATCGCGGCCGACGACCTCACGCCGTCCGCCGGCGTCCACTACGACGAAGTCGCCGATCAAGGCATCGCTGCGCGGGACGGGATCGCCGTGGAAGTCCTGTCCGACACGGAGCTTCACGCCCACCACGCGGCCCACGTCGGCCATGAATCCGGTGGGTTCGATCCAGAAGTCGTGAGCGCTTAGTGAGGCCGAGGCAGCGAGGACGGAGACGAGAACGAAAATCGTTCGGCGCATGCGACGTTCCCTTTGAGGCAGGCCTGAAGGCCTGCGGCTACGAATGGCGAGTGAGCCCGATGGCCCACCCGCCCTACCCGCCTCACCGCCGCGAAGCCGGCGGCCTCACCCGCCCTACGGATGGCCCGGTCCAGGCGAGCCGGAGAGCGGCGTCTGGAGATAGGGGAACGTCGGCCGGAACAGGCTGAAGGTGGCGTCGCCGGTGATCGCGCCTTCGAGCGTGTAGGCGATCGTCGCGCTCGACAGCGCGCCGTCCGTGAGCTGCTCGACAGCCGCCGGGTGGCCGGGCAGCAGCGCGCCTTCCACCGCGCGGAGCGCGATGTCCACCACGTCGTCGCCAGGGCGGCGGCCGTTGGGGAAGCCGGCGGTGTCGCCGCCGAGCACGCCGAACGGGCTCTGCGCCGCCGGCGCCTTCACCGGAATCGACGTGTTGAGCCGCAGCATTTCCGACGCCGTCACGTGGGCTGGCATGTTGAGTCCAGGCACGCCCGTGAGGAATACCGACACGAGGTCGTTCCGAGGCGTGGCCGGTGCCGGGACGCCGAACAGCGCGTTGATCAGGACAGGGAGTGTCGGGTTCGTCACGTAGGTGGCGAATTGCCCGTCGTTCTTCGGCTCGCTGGCGTTGAACTTGTCCTTGTCGCGCAGGCCGATCACCAGCTCGTTCACGAGCGGCTGACCAAGCCGCGACACCTGACGCCACGTGTCCTCGTCTTCGTCGTCCGTGACGACGCGCTCGCTGGCGGTGGTCCAGGCTCCAATGACCGGGTCGGTGCCTCTCGTCAAGCAGGCGATCGGCACTTCGAGCGCCAGCGAGGTGATGTTCTTGTCGGCGAGCACGTTCTCGCGGCCGTCCACCGGTCCGAGCGGGTTCAGATTGACCAGGTCGAACGCTTCCGCGAGATTGACGACGAATCCTTCGCGGCGCTGCCCGGCGAACACTCGGCCGTCGCCGCAGCCCGGAATCTTGACGTCGTAGATGTGGTTGTCGGCGTACTGCGCGTAGTTCGGGATCGACTTGTCGCCGATGCGATCGGCTGGCTTCATGAACGTGGCCGAACCCGTCGACGCATTGCGAATCGTCGCCCGCTGTCCGGTACGCCGATCGCCGCGGATGATCGACACCTGATAGGTATCCAGCGCGTTGAGGTTGGCGTTGTCGCCGGCATTGGGGCCGATCGGTCCGATGTCGACTAGCGGAATCGGCACGTCTTTGGCGGCACCGGCGGGCACGGCCAGATTGCGGTACTTGGTCTGGAACCGGAACTGGAACGTGAGGTCTTCGCGCGCGTCGCCGTTGTTGTCCACATGGATCTCGTAGACGGCGTTGGGGTCCAGCGCGAAGAAGTTTGGCCCGCCGTAGGCATCCTGCAGCGGGAGGTAGTTGGCGATCAGGCTCACGTACCCCTCGCGTCCCGGCTCGTAGCTCCGGAACGCGTAAAAGTCGGTGCCGTCCAGCTTGGGGCGGCCGGTGATGCCCGGCGCCTCGCGGTGGCTCGACCCGAACGCCGTGATCCCGGCAGCGGCGATCAACGTCGCGCCGGCCAACAGCTGAATCGACAGTCGTTTCATTGCGTCCTCCAGAAAGGGCCCAGGAGTGTCCTGCCTGGGCCGCCGTCTGTCCCTACGGACGCGTTGCGATTTCGGATTCTTGTCTTCCGGTGGAGGAGTAGCCAGGCGGGCCGGGTAGGCCCAGGCCCCTCGTTACGCGAAGCGCTTCGCGAGCACGTCGTCCAGCGCGCTCGGTCTGGACTGGTGCGCGTGGTGTTCGAGGAAGTCGATGACGTGCCGGCGCGCCTCGTGATACCTCGGGTGCGCCAGCACGGTGGCCCGGGTTCGAGGGCGCGCGAAGGGGACGGTGTAGACGTCACCGACGGTCGCCTCCGGGCCGTCGGTCATCAGCACGAGGTGGTCGGCCAGATAGAGGGCTTCGTCGATGTCGTGGGTCACCATGACGACGGTCTTGCCGGACGCTTCCCACACTCGCAGCAGCAGATCCTGCAGCTCGAAGCGGGTCAGCGAATCGAGTTGGGAGAACGGTTCGTCGAGCAGCAGGAAGCGCGGCTCGACCACGAGCGCGCGCGCCAGCGATACACACTGCTGGGTGCCGAGCGAGAGCTCGCCCGGCATCTGCATCGCGGTATCGCCGATGCCGACGATGTCGAGATAGAACCGCGCCAGCTCGTGCGCCTCCTTCGTGCTTTTCGGAGTTGCCCCCTGCGTCGCCGCCAACACCACATTGTCGAGCACGTTGAGCCAGGGCAGCAGGCACGGGGATTGGAAGACGATCGCGCGTTCCGGACCAGGCTCGGTGACCTCCGTGCCGTCGATGATCACGCCGCCGAAGGTCGCCTTGTCGAGCCCGGCGAGGATCGACAGCACCGTGGACTTGCCGCATCCGGAGTGGCCAAGGAGCGCCACGAACGTCCCGGCGAGGATGCGTGCGTTGACGTCCTTCACCGCCACGAACGGACCCGTTCGGGTCGGGAATACGCGGGTCAGGCCGGTCAGTTCGAGCGGGACGATCACAATGCCTCCTTTACGGGTTCGGTCGTCGATAGGGCGGACGCCGGTCCCGCCAGCATGGGCCGCACCCGGCGCTGCAGCGAGGCGGTGAGCGCGGCCACGACGTGCGCCCGCGCGTGGGTCGCCTGTTCGTCGTGCGCGAGCTGGGCCAGCGTGCGTGGCCGTGCGAGTTCCACAACGATCGGTGAGCCGAGCGACGCCGGCGGCCCGCTCACGATCGGCACGATGCGATCGGACAGCAGGATGGCTTCCTCGACGCTGTTGGTGATCATCACCGTGGTCACCGGGCGTTCGCGCCCGGCGCACAGCTGCGCGAGATCCTGTTGCAGCGCATCGCGCGTGAGGGCGTCGAGGGCGCCGAACGGCTCGTCAAGGAACAGCACGCGCGGTTCGGTGGCGAACGCGCGGGCCAGCGAGACACGCTGACGCATCCCGCCCGAGAGCTGCCGTGGTTTGCGATCGAGGGCGTTGCCGAGCCCGACGCGCTCGAGCGCCTCGGTGGCCCGCTTCTTCTGTTCGGCTGCTTCCGTGCGGGGAAACGCCGCCTGCACGGCCAGCCGCACGTTCTCGAGCGCGCTGAACCATGGCAGCAGCGAGTAGTTCTGGAACACGAACGCCGCGTCATCGCGTACGCCCGTCACGGGCTGGCCGTCGAGCGTGACCGTGCCGCTGTCGGGAGTGGTCAGACCGGCCAGCAGGCTGAGGAGCGTCGACTTGCCGCTACCCATGGCGCCGACGATCGACACGAACTCCCCGTGGTCGACGTCCAGCCGCACGTCCCGCAGCACGTGACGGGGGCCTGAGGCCGACGGGAACGACTTCGACAGGCTGCGAACTTCGAGAAATGCCATCCGGCCGGCCCTACGATGCGCGGAGCCGCGCTTCTGCCAGCCCCATCAGCCGGTCGAGCGCGAAGCCGACGACGCCGATCGTGATGATCGCCAGCAGGATGTGCGCATAGACCAGGCTGTTGTATTCCTGCCAGAGGAAGCCGCCCACGCCAGGTGTGCCCGTGAGCATCTCGCTCGCGACGATGACCAGCCAGGCGATGCCCAGGCTGAGGCGATAGCCGGTGAACATGTAGGGCAGCGTCGCCGGCACGATGATCTTCGTGAACGTCGTCCATCGCGACAGGCGCAGCACTTTGGCCACGTTCCAGTAGTCCTGCGGGATGGCGCGCACGCCCACCATGGTGTTGATCACGGTGGGCCACATCGAGCAGACCGCGATCGCGAAGAGCGCCGCCGGCTCCGACTTCTGGAAGATCACCAGGCCGAGCGGCAGCCAGGCGAGCGGCGAGATCGGCCGCAGCAGCTGCATGATCGGATCGAACATCTTGGTCAGCGTGGCAGACACGCCCAGCAGAAACCCGAGCGGCGTGGCGATGACCACGCCGAGCAGGAAGCCGCGCGCCACGCGAATGAGGCTGTAATAGGCGAGCAGCAGGATGCCCTGATCCGACTCGCCGCGCTTGGCGAATGGTTCCAGGATGTAGAGCTTGCTCTCCTCCCACGTCCGCAACGGCGACGGCAGATCGGGCACGGCGGCGCTGGCGGCCCACCAGGCCGCCAGCGCCAGACCGATGCCGCAGAGCGGCAGCAGCGAATTGATCAGTCGTTTCATCGGCTATCCCTGCAGGCTGTTGACGGCGAACGAGGTCGCATACTTTTCCGGATCCCTGCTGTCCATGACGCTGTCGAACAGCGTGATCTTCGTGTCGTTCGGCGGCGTGATCTTCACGCCCATCTCCTTCATCGCCTCCATGTAGATGTCCGGGCGGAGCACCCTCTTCGGGATGCCGACGTAGTCCGGCGCGCCTTTCGTGAAGCCCCAACGACGAAGCTGCGTCAGCCACCATTGCGCGTAGATCGGCTGCGGGTAGTTGCAGTTGCGCTGGTTGAAGATCATGTAGTTGGGGTCCTGTTCCACCCGGCCGTCGCCGTACTCGTACTTCCCGAGCAGGCGCTCGAGGATGATGGCGGGCGGGCAGTTGATGTACGCCGGGCGCGAGATGACTTCCGCCGCCTTGGCGCGGTTGTTCATGTCGTCGAGGTGCACGCTGGCGAGGTGCAGCGCCTTCAGGACGGCCTTGACTGTCTTGGGGTTCTTCGTCGCGAACTCCTCGGTGAAGGCGCACACCTTTTCGGGATGGTCCTTCCACATCTTCTGGGTCGTGATGGCGGTGAAGCCGATGCGGTCGTCGATGGCGCGGTTGTTCCACGGCTCGCCCACACAGAAGCCGTCCATCTTGCCGACCTTCATGTTGGCGACCATCTGCGCCGGCGGGATCGTGACCAGGTTCACGTCCTTGTCCGGGTTGATGCCGCCCGACGCCAGCCAGTAGCGGATCCACATCGCGTGGGTGCCGGGCGGGAACGTCATGGCGAACGTCATCGGGTCTCCCGCCGCCTTGGCTTTGTCCACGACCGGCTTCAGCTGCTGCGGCGTCTTCACGCCCGCGGCCTTCAGCTTGTTGTCGAGCGAGATGGCCTGGCCGTTGCGGTTGAGGAGCCAAGGGATCACCATCGGCTTCACCGGCGAGCCCGCCAGCCCCATCGTGGAGGCGATCGGCATGCCGATCAGCATGTGCGTCGCCTGGTTGTCGCCGATCGAGAGCTTGTCGCGGATGACCGCCCACGAGGCTTCTTTCGAGATCGTGGACTCGATGCCGAACTGCTTGAAGTAGCCGAGCTCGTGCGCCATCACGATCGGCGCGCAGTCGGTGAGCGCGATGATGCCGAAGCGCATCGTGCTCACTTCGGGCGCATCGCTGGCGTATGCGGCGCCCACCCAGCCTTTCGGCAGGCCCGACATCAGCACGCCGGCGGTGGAAACGGTGGCCGCCTTCAGAAAGCGGCGGCGGGAGGAACGTGGCGTCGTCGTCATCGTGTCACTCACCAATCCCCTCATTTGTCAGCCAGGAAGACGTAGGTCACCATGACGTACGGATAGCTGTAGGACTTGCCGGGCGTGGCCTGCTCGAGGAACGCGCCGGCGAACATGTGGGCGTAGCCGCCGGCCAGCTGCAGCTGCGGCGTCAACGGCCGCGCAACCTGGAAGTCGATTTCCTGCCCGACGTGGCTGTCGGCGGCGCCGCCGGGGACGAAGGCGATGCGGTTGCCGTTGGCCGCATAGAGGCCGTCGGTCTTCTCGGCCAGCCACCAGGTCTGATAGTTCACGGTGATCGGCGTCGCCGTCACCGGCGTGAACTCGAATCCTTCGCGCAAGTGATGCGTGTTGCGCCAGCCCACCTGGTCGGCCAGACCCAGCTTGTCGTGGCCGGTCGGATAGAGCTGATCGAAGGTGCCGCGCCTGCCGTCGGTCGGGTTCTTGTCGCCGCTGGCGAAGTTGTATTCCGACGTCAGCTTGACGGCGCCGGCGCCCGGCAGTGATTCGCGCATCTGCCAGTGCCCCGCCCACGCGCTGATCGAATCATTCACGAGCGAGCCGCGCTGCAGCGCCATCTCCACACCGTAGTCGAGGCCGAGCGGCAGCTTTCCGGCGGTGCGGGCGCCCGCCGTCGTCTGGTCGACGCTGCCGAATGGGCCGAGCTCGCTTTTCAAGTTCTCGTCGTGCCGAACGAACACGTACGGCTCGATCACGCCTTTGGGAATCAGTTTCGGTGAGGTCGCGTAAGCACCGATCAGGCGATTACCGTTCCCGCTCTTGTCGAATTCGTCGGGCAGGCTGCGCACGAGCGACGCCGCGAACACGTCGACCTGCAACGCCTTGGCACGAAAAATTCCGCGCGCGGCGTCCCACGTGCGGCCGGTGTTCACCCATGCCAGGTGGCCGAGCAGGCGTTGTTCACCGAACGCGAGCTCCTGCCGCCCGAGCCTCGCGGCCACCGGCGCCTTGGCGGTTCCGACGTCCGCAAACAACACGCGCAGATCGAACGGCCCACGGAACGGCGCCGTCGTCGGGCCGACTGTCTTGCCGCCCACGCGCGCGTCCTGCAGATTCGCCTGGAACGACAAGTATTTGTTGGGCGTCACGGCGACGTTGAAGCGGAAACGGGTGAGCGCGTACTCGTCGTCGCGCCCTTCGGTAAAGCCTAGATTCTCGAAACCCTCGAAGCGCTCTCTGAATTCGCCGCGCACGCGCAGCCATTCCGGCAGGTTCTGATTGGCGCGATTGAAGATGGGAACTTTCGGCGGCGCCTGCGGGGGCGCGGCCGCCGGCGATTGGCCGGCCGCCGGGACAGCCGTCTGTTGTGCGCCAGCAGCGAGAGGGAATACGAGCAGCGCAGCCGGCAGCAGCCGGCGGGCGCGTACGAACGATCTGCGCATTGCGGATCTCTCCTCGAGCGCGCAGGCAAGCGCGCAACGTGACAGTCGAATTCACTCGGAGAGGCGTCGAGGCCTGGTGTCAAACGCGACGGGGTCGAGCAAGTGGTGCAGCAGCGCACGAGCAACTGGGCCGTAGCGTTCGCTGTGAAACGCGTTGAGCAAAGACCGTTCCCAGACGTGCGATCGCGCGAATCTCGCGGATTCCTCGCGGCGATCGACTCGAGAGCCCCGGATCGATACAGACAGGTCTGTGGAAGTGCACTCGTCAGGTCACATTCTTGTCCCAATCGACAGACTCTCGCGATTCACGCCAGACCGCGGTCAAACTGTCCCCGTGCCTCAACGAGATGACGTTGCGGAGGCCCTCTCGACACGCTCGTTTTCGGGCGACAGCCTTTTGAAGTCAGTAAGTTAGGTGCCGTCCTCATGACTTATTCGTATTTGTAGGATCTCGTGATTCGTGCTACGGACTCGTGGCTGCGGCCCCACTTGAAGGCGCGCGGGCCGGCGTGTATCTTCGATCCATCGAGGCTGCCCACGTAGAGCGGCCTGTCCCGTAGTACCGACCGGAACGCCGTGACGGCGTTCCCCAGGCGGGCTCCCAGTCGAGCGAACCCGGCGTAGCGCGTGAACGCGTGTCTGCGTCTGCCGATCGCGTCTTGTCACCCCGCCAGAGGCGGGCAATTGACTCGGGAGTCTCGATGCCGCTGCCGCTGCTCACACGCGTGTCCGAAGACGGCGTGACGTACGCGCTCACGAAGCGCACCACGTCCGCGCCGATCGCGCCGCGTCGGGCCGGCTCACCTGTCCCGCTCACCGACCGCATGCCGAAACGCGCGCTCGAGCCCGGCGAGCAGTACCGCTTCCACTTCGACATGGGGAAGTGCATCGGCTGCAAGTGCTGCGTCGTGGCCTGCAACGAACAGAACGGCAACCCCGCGGCCATCAACTGGCGCCGCGTCGGCGACATCGAAGGCGGCTTCTTTCCGGCCGTGGCGCACAACTACCTGTCGATGGGGTGCAACCACTGCCTGGAGCCTACGTGTCTCGAGGGCTGCCCGGTGGACGCCTACTCGAAGGATTCGATCACCGGCATCGTGCGCCACAGCGCCGACGCGTGCATCGGCTGCCAGTACTGCACCTGGAACTGTTCCTATGGCGTGCCGCAGTACAACCCCGAGCGCGGCGTGGTGGGGAAGTGCGACATGTGCCACGGGCGGCTGTCGGCCGGGCAGGCGCCGGCGTGCGTCAGCGCGTGCCCGGAAGGCGCGATCCAGATCGAGATTGTGAACACGGGCCAATGGCGTGCGGCGGTGGAAGCGTTCGCCCCGCCGGCCGGCGTGCCGACCGGGGATGGCAGTCTGTCGACGACGCGGGTGACGCTGCCGGGGAACCTGCCGCCGGACGCCGCGCCGCGCGATGCGACGCATGTCGTGCCGGCCGAGCCGCACTGGCCACTCGTCATCATGACGGTGCTGACGCAGCTGTCGGTGGGGGCCTTCGCCACCATCTGGCTGCTGCAGCTCTTGGGTACCGGCGCGCACCTCGGTGTCGCCGCTGTCGGCTCGCTGCTGCTCGGCGGGCTGGCGCTGGCCGCGTCGACGATGCACCTCGGGCGGCCGATTCACGCCTACCGCGCGATCCGCATGTGGAAGCGCTCGTGGCTGAGCCGCGAGGTGCTGATGTTCGGCGCCTTCTCGAACGTGGCGGCGCTCTACGCCGGCGCGCTCTGGCTCGGGCTGCCGGGCAGCGTGCTGCTGGGCGCGCTCACCGTGCTCTTCGGCGTCGCTGGCGTTACCGCGAGCGCCTACATCTACCGCGTGCCGGCGCGGCCGGCGTGGAATACGCCTTACACGCTGCTGCAGTTCATCTTCACCGCGGCGCTGCTCGGCCCGCTCTTCGCTGCCGCGATCGGCGCGGGCGAGACGAAGTGGCTGGCCCCCGCGGCGGCCGCCATGGGGGTTGCCATCGCGGTGGTGCTGGCGCTGCGTCTCCTACGGCTCATCGCGTCGGAGAACCTCGAGTTGAAAGGCACCGCACGCCTGCTTTCGACGGTGTTGCGCCGGCACCTCGTGATGCGCGGATGCCTGCTGGCCATCGGTGGCGTGGTGATGCCGCTGCTCGTGATCAGTCGCCCGGAGCTGGCCAACGGGGCGACCGCGCTCGTCATCGGCGCGTCGCTGGCGCTCGCCATGGCGGGCGAGATTCTCGGCCGCTATCTGTTCTTCGTCAGCGTAGTGCCGCGGCAGATGGCCGCCGCATACCTGCCGGCTGCACGGGAGGCCGCATGACGCTCAAGCAGATGCTCGGGCTCGACACCCGCGCCGAGCGCTACTCCTACGGCAACGATCCGGTGGCCGGCTACATGTCGGCGCAGAAGGTGCCGGACAAGTGGGTGGCCACCACGTGCGGCTACTGCTCGGTGGGTTGCGGCATGTTCGTCGGGGTGAAGGACGGGCGTGCCGTGAGCGTCCGCGGCAACCCCGATCACAAAGTGAACCGCGGCCTCCTGTGCCCCAAGGGGTTGTCGGAGCATTACACGATCCGCACCGACAACCGCGCACTCTACCCGCAGCTGCGCACGGGCAAGACCTTCAACCGCATCGGCTGGGACGAAGCGCTGTCCACGATGGCGGCGAAGTTCCGCGACGTGCAGTCGCGTTTCGGTCCCGGGTCCGTCGGTGTCATCAGCACCGGGCAGCTCGTGACGGAGGAGTTCTACGCGCTCGGGAAGCTGGTGCAGCTCGGCATCGGCACCTCGAACTACGACGGCAACACGACGTTGTGCATGTCGACCGCCGTTCAGGGCTACAAGCGTTCGTTCGGGAGCGACGGCCCTCCCGGCGCCTACGAGGATCTCGAGACGGCCGATGTCGTCATCCTGATCGGGGCCAACATCGCGGAGAACCACCCGCTCCTCTGCTGGCGGCTGCGCTCGAATCCGTCGACGACGCTCATCGTGGTCGACCCGCGCGCCACCAAGACCGCGATGATGGCGGACTTGCATTTGCCGCTGGCGCCGCGCTCGGACCTGGCGCTCGTCAACGGCTGGATCCACGTGGTCATCGAGCACAACCTGGTGAACCGCGAATACGTCGCGGCGCACACCACCGGGTTCGAGGCACTGCGCGAGTCGGTGAAGAGCTACACGCCGGAGCGCGTGGCCGAAATCACCGGGCTCTCGCCCGAGCAGATCGTCAAGACCGCCTGGATGTATGCGCACGCACGCGCCGGCTTCATCGGCTGGACGATGGGCGTGAACCACAGCACCAAGGGCACCGAGACGGTCAACGCCATCAACAACCTGGCGCTCATCACCGGCAACATCGGGCGCGAGGGCGCGTCGCCCTTTTCCATCACCGGCCAGTGCAACGCGATGGGGACACGCGAGGCCGGCTTTGCCTCGAGCATGCCGGGCTACCGCAAGTTCGAGAGCGCCGAGGACCGCGCCGAGCTCGCGAGGCTGTGGAACGTGCCGGTCGACCGCATTCCGTCGAAGCGCGGGCTCGCGTATCCCGACATCATCGAGGCGGCGCTCGAGAAGAAGATCCGCGCCCTGTGGATCATCGCGACCAATCCGATCGTGTCGTTTCCCAACCTCGGCGCCCTGACGCAGGCGCTCGAGGGGCTCGAGTTCCTGGTCGTGCAGGACGGCTATCACCCGACGCCGACCTCCGCGTTCGCGCATCTGATGCTGCCGGCCGCGATCTGGGGC
>Ga0105238_10003022_pt1 | contig 16794 bp, 9 predicted proteins | sample KBSC34metaG_FD_81526 | JGI IMG/M metagenome (GOLD analysis project Ga0105238, IMG submission 81526) | Corn rhizosphere microbial communities from Kellogg Biological Station, Michigan, USA - KBS C3-4 metaG | ecosystem: Host-associated > Plants > Roots > Rhizosphere > Soil | place: Michigan, USA... | reverse complement strand
GTTTGTGTTGACGCGAGTGTTTGGGTTTGGGACGCTGCGAGGGCTTTGTATTGGGCGTATTGGCGGCGGAGCCGGCGGCTGTTGGCGGTGTTCGGCAGGTAGGTCCGGTCGAAGCCTCGGCCCATTTTTTCCATGGCTTTTTCGACGTTGGGGTAGATGGAGGCGGCGGTTGCGGCGAACATAGCGGCGCCGAGGGCCACGGTCTGTTCGGAGGCGCTGATGCGGATATCCATCTCCGTGATATCGGCCATCGTTTGCATGACGAAGGGGGATTTGCGGGATATTCCGCCGACGCCGATGAGGCCTTTTACGGGGATGTTGTTGTCGGTAAACCGTTCGATGATCGATTTTGATCCGAAGCAGGCGGATTCTACGAGGGACCGGAAAATGGAGGGGGCGTCGCTGGCGAGGGTTAGTCCGGTTATGGATGCTTTCAGGGAGGGGTCGGCGTCGGGGGTGCGTCTGCCGTTGAACCAGTCGATGCTGAGTTCGGTCTCTTCTCCGACGGGTAGTGCGGCGGCGTGTGCGGCGAGTTGGGTGAGGAGGTCGTCTGAGGGTTCCTGCCGGTGCCAGGTGAGCAGGTTTTTGAACCATGCGAAGATGTCGCCAAAGGCGGATTGGCCTGCTTCCATTCCGACCATGCCGGGGATGATCGAGTCCTGGACGATGCCGCAGATGCCGGGTACGAATTTACCGGTTACTTCGGCCGGGGGGGCGACGAGCATGTCGCAGGTAGAGGTACCGATGACCTTGCTGAGGTAGTAGGGTTCGATCTGGCCGCCGACGGCGCCGACGTGGGCGTCGAGGGCGCCGATGCTTACGATGACCTTGGTAGAGAGGCCGAGTTTGGCGGCCCATTCGGGGCAGAGTGTTCCTGCTGGTGCGTCGGCGGGCCAGGTACGATTGTACAGGGTGGAGTAGACGGTAAGGAAGGGGTCGAGGGAGTAGAAGAATTCAGCGGGTGGCAGGCCGCCCCATTCGGGTGACCATAGGGCCTTGTGGCCGGCGGCGCAGACCGAGCGTCTGATCTCCTCGGCGTCGGCGCCGCCGGTGAGGACGAAGGGGATCCAGTCGCAGTGTTCGACCCAGGAATAGCAGGACCGTCTTACCATTTCGTTGGTGCGGATGACGTATAATAGTTTGCTCCAAAACCATTCAGAGGAATAGATGCCGCCCGAGTATTTCAGGTAGTCGACGGGGAATTTTTTTGCGTGGGCGTTGATGGCCTCCATCTGGCGTGCGGCGCTGTGGTCCTTCCAGAGGATGAACATGGCGTCGGGGTCGTCGGCGAACTGGGGATGCAGGGAGAGGGGAGTGCCGCTTCGGTCGACTGCGATGGGGGTCGAGCCGGTGGTGGCTATGCCGATGGCGCGGACGGCGGCTGTGACCTGGGGGCCGGCATTTTCGAGGCATTCCCTTACGGTGGATTCGAGTCCTTCGAGGTGGTCGAGGGGGTGCTGGCGGAAGCGGTGTTCGCGGGCGTTGCACCAGGCGCGGGATCTCCAGCGGGGGTATTCGAAGGTGGCGGAGGCGATCTCCTGGCCGTTGGTCGTGTCGGCGATGACGGTGCGGACGGAATCCGTGCCGAAGTCGACGCCGATGCAGTAGTTGTCGTTTGTCATGCCGTGTATGTTTGTGTCAGAGACTTTGTGTCTATTGTGTTTGTGTCAGTGAGTTTGTGTTAGTGTGGGTTGAGGGCCATTGAATTCATGGGGATGGGTTTTTTGCTTTCGGCGGCGGCGAACCAGGCGATGAACGCGAAGCAGGCCAGGGGTACGATAAAGGCGACGGACATGCCGGAGTGGTCGGCGATGGCGCCCATGAGGGGCGGGCAGAAGGCTCCGCCGGCGACTGCCATTACGAGAAAGGAGGCGGCACGTTTGGTGAGTGGGCCGAGGTTGCGGAGGCCGAGCGCGAAGATGGTCGGGAACATGAGCGACATGAAGAAGTAGGTGGAGAATAGCGCGATGACGCTGGGCCAGCCGAGCTGGAGGATGACCAGTACCATCAGGATCGTATTCACGGTGGCGTATAGGGCCAGCAGGCGGGGAGGGGACACGAATTTCATGATATAGGCGGCCGACAGGCGTCCGAGCCAGAAGGAGCCCATGCCTCCCAGGGCCAGAACGAGGGATGCGGCCTGTTCCGGATTGCGGGGCATGAATATTTCGCCGAAGCGTCCGAGGTGTTCCATCAGGTGGGCGACGGTGGTCTGGACGCCGGTGGTGGTCTCGGTGACGTAGTTGATGAAAAACGAGTTGACGCCGGTCTGGGCGGCGACGTAGAGGAACTGGGCGATGACGGCGAGGACGAAGCCGCGGTGTTTGAAGAGTTCGCCGAGGGAGGCGTTCTCGGCTATTTGTTCCTGGTTGGGTTCCTGTATGACCGGTAGGCGGACGATGGTGAAGCTGCCGCAGACGAGGAGAACCAGGCCGCCGATCCAGAGATAGGGGGTGACGAGCTCGTTGGCGCCGAAGATCAGCATGCCGCCGATGAGGGGGCCGAGGATCCAGCCCATACCGTTGAAGGACTGGGCGATATTTATCCGGCGGGCGGCGCCGTCGGGCGGGCCGAGGGTCGTCGTGTAGGGGTTGGCGGCGGTCTCGATGGTCGAGAGGCCGCAGGCGATGATGAAGAGGGCGAGGAGGAAGGGTATGAAGGCGCCGAGCTTTGCGGCGGGGTAAAATAAAAATGCGCCGGTTGCGAACAGCAGGAGGCCGAGGATGATCCCTTTCTGGTAGCCGTAGCGTTTCATGAAGGAGCCTGCGGGGCCGGCCATCACGAGGTAGCCGATGTAGAGGGAGAACTGGACCATGCCGGATTCGGCTTTTGAGACGTGGAGGGTGTTCTGGAAGTGTTTGTCGAGCACGTCGAGGAGGCCGTGGGCGAAGCCCCAGAGGAGGAAGAGGGATGTTACCATCGCAAAGGGGAGGACGAAGCTGGATCCGTCGGGTGTACGGAACAGGGAGCCGGGTCTGCTGGGCGCCAGGAGCGGGGAGGTCTTATTCTTTTTCATTGATGAGCATATTATTTGTAGAGTGGTCCATAGTTGCTGCAGGCTCTGTAGTCTGCTGATTCGGTTTCTGAGCCGAATGCCTGCCATGCGGAGGGGCGAAAGAGCTGGTCGGCGGGGACGTTGTGCATGCAGACGGGGATGCGCAGTATGGAAGCGAGGGTGATGAGATCGGCGCCGATATGGCCGTAACTGATCGCGCCGTGGTTGGCGCCCCAGCGGGCCATCACGTCGTATACACTGGTGAAGGAGCCTTCGCCGGTGAGGCGTGGGACGAACCAGGTGGTTGGCCAGGTCCTGTCGGTGCGTTCGTCGAGGGTGTTGTGAACTTTCGGCGGGAGGCTTATCGTTGTGCCTTCGGCGATCTGCAGAACGGGGCCGATGCCCTTGACGAGGTTGAGGCGGCACATGGTGACGGGCATGTTTCCCTCCGTGACGAATTTGCTGGAGTAGCCGCCGCCGCGGAAGTAGCCGGTGTTGGCGGGGTACCATGTGGTGGCTTCGAGGCAGTCGACTGCCTCTTCGGGTGTGATCTGCCAGTGTGGTTTCAGTGCGGGGGCGCCGTCTTTCCGCTGGCGTCCGGAACCGTCGAGGGTGGCGGAACCGGAGTTGATAAGGTGGATGAATCCGCCGGCTGCGGGGCCGTCGGGTTGCCAGCCGGTGACGCGATGGACCGCGTCGGGGCTCCAGTAGGTGCGGACGTCGGCGAATATCTGCGCCGTGTTGGTGAGGAGGTAGCCAAAGAGCATGGATATGCCGTTGAGCGAGTCGTTCTCGGTGGCGACCATAAAGGGGGGGCGGATGCCGTTCCAGTCAAACGAAGAATTGAGTATAGCCTCTGAGAAGTCACCGTTGGGCAGGAAATCGGTCCACTGGCGCTGGCCCTGGAAGCCGCTGACGAGGGCGTTGTGACCGAGTGCTTCTTCGCCGAAGCCTTTTTGGGCGAGGGTGGGGTTGCCGGTCATGAGGTCGCGGATGATGATGGTCATCTTCACCACGTATTCCCAGTCCTTGTCCTTCTGTTCGCGGCTGAGCTGCTTTTCCTTTGGATTGTAGTCTTCGCCTTCGTGGCAGTGCTGGCGTGTCCAGGCGAGGGCTTTCTGGAATTCCTTTTCGTCGTAGATCTTTTTTTCGATGCGCCGGATGAGTTCGGTGGAGTCAATGTATTCGTTGCGCATGCCGAGGTATTCCTGAAAGAGGTCGGGTCCGACGATGGAGCCTGCAATGCCCATGGATACGGAGCCGATGGCCAGATAGGACCGGCCGCGCATGATCGCCGCGGCGAGACCGGCGCGGGCGAACGCCAGGAGTTTTTCTTCTACGTCTGCGGGAATCGCTTCGTCGCCGAGGTCCTGTACGTCCTGGCCGTAGATGCCGAAGGCGGGGAGGCCGAGTTGGTTGTGGGCGGCGAGGGTTGCGGCGAGGTATACTGCGCCGGGTCGTTCGGTGCCGTTGAAGCCCCAGATGGCTTTTGGCAGGACGGGGTCGGTGTCCATCGTCTCGCTGCCATAGCACCAGCAGGGTGTAACGGACAGGGATACCCCTACCTGCTGCGCGCTGAATTTGGCGGCGCAGGCGGCGGCTTCCGCGACTCCACCGATGCAGCTGTCGGCGATGACGGATTCGACGGGGCTGCCGTCGGGGTAGCGCAGGCGCTGCGTGTAGAGAGCTGCGACGTTGCGGGCCATCTGCATGGTGGTGTTCTCGAGGGATTCTCTGACGCCGCCGAGGCGGCCGTCGATGATGGGTCTGATACCGATCTTTGGATAATTATTTTTCATGTGGGCTATTTTGTAAAGGTTTCGGCGATGGCGGCGAGGGATGTACCCAGTATCTTTTTGGCGATGGCGTCGAGGGCCTGCGGGTCGCCGGTGAAATGAAATACGCTATGGCTGTGGGTGAGCGATGCGCCGGGTTTCAGGAAGGCAGCGGGTGAAACGCTTTCGAGCTCGAAGAAGGGTCCCATCTGTGAGCCGTCGGCGAGGGGGCCGTCGTTGTAGGCGTTGACGGCGTCGCCGAGGAAGGGGGGCTTTGCCGTGTTCCATTCCTGGTTGAGGTATTTGGCGTTGTGGTCGGTGTCGAAGACGGTGATGGTCAGGATATGATCCTTATAGTCATAGCTGCCGGCCGCGGGTCTGGATCTGGTGGAGCGGACGCCCAGTTTGCCCCGGCTGTTGCCGTCGGCTTTGAGGAAGAGGACGCTGTCGGTGTGTTTTAGTCTGTCGGCGGGTATGGCTCCGAAGTAGTCACTGGTCACAGTCTGCTGGAAATGGTCACCGGGGATGGAATCGAAGGGGACGACGATGACGGTTGTCGGCGAGGGGTTGAACATGTCGAGGAGCCAGATGCATGGCGCGCCGGTGGTTTCTGTCCAGGCTGTATCGCCGGTGTTGGTGATCGTGTTGTGTGTGGTATATCCTACTACGCTGAGGCCCGGGTCGGGGGTGAGGCCGAGGATACTGGTGATGCTGTTTTCGTCGAGAATGGTGATGGATCGTTTTATTTGTGTGTTGAGGAGGGCGCCGGCATAGTTGAGGAGGTGCATGTCTTTTTGGAGGGTGATGGAGTCGGCGTTACGGCTGGTGACGTCCCAGGGTTCGTTGTCGAATGCGGCCGGGGTCTTCCAGTTGGCAAATTCCATTTTGCTGCCGGGCGGGAAGAAGAGGGAGAATTTGCCTCCTTCGGGGCCGAGCCAGAGGCGGTTCTCGCCGCCGTAGGCGTTCATGTGTGCGTTGGGAGCGGCGTCGAAGGCTTTGTAGTTGACCCAGCCGAAACTGCGGCCCGAGTCGCCGGAGGCGGTGGAGGTAAAGACCTTTGCCTGGTATTTCGGCGAGACGATGATCATCGCGTTGCCTTTTTGCAATACCGCGATACTGTCGTATTTGGAGAGGAACTGGCGGTCGTAGGCGAATGTGCCTTTTGCAGTGGGGGTGTCGTGGTTGGTGACGGGCCCCTGGCAGGAAATCATGGTCATGATGATGAGTAATGAAGTGAATGATCTTTTCATGAGTGGTGTTATTTTGATCGTTTTCGAACGGAGCTTTCGCGGATGACGAGTCTGGAACCGATGATGAGTTGTTCCGGCTTTTTCTTTCTGACGAGGATACGGGCGAGGGCCAGGTCGACGGCTCCTTTTCCGATGGCGTCGAGGGACTGGCTGACGTAGGTGACGGGCGGGTAGAAGAGGTCGAAGGCGTCGCTCTCGTCAAACGACACTATCGCCAGGTCGTCGGGAATACGGATACCCATGCGGGTGAGAGGCTTGAGGGATTCGACGGCGAGGGTGTTGGTGGCGAAGAAGAATCCGTCTATCTGGAGGGCCGGCTGGGTGAGGGTTCTTATATAGCCGTCGACCTGGTGGGCGACGTCCTTGTAGGATATCCGGGAGAGCCAGTTCTCGTGGAATTCGATGCCGTTGTCGAGGAGCGCCTGGCGGTAGCCGCCGATGCGCTGCTGCATGTGTTCGAGCTGGGTATCGTAGGCCATCATGGCGATGCGTCGGCTGCCGTTCCTTATCAGGTGGTCGACGGCGGTATAGGCGGACTCGTGGTTGTTGATGATGACGTAGTCGGACTGGATGTTCTGGAAGTACCGGTCGATGAGGACTACGGGCATCTGTTTTTTCTGCAGGCTTCTGATCTGGGACTCTGCGTTCTCGGAGGGGGCGATTATAAAGGCGTCGACGCCGCGGTTGCTGAAGACGTCTATGAGGCGTTTGGACTTTTCGGGGCTTTCGTCGCTGCTTCCGAAGATGACGACGTAGCCCTGGCGCATCGCCTCGTCTTCGATGATGCGGGCGATGCTGGAGAAGAACGGGTTCGAGATGTCGGCGACGATGAGTCCGATGGTGTTGGTCTTCCCGCTCTGGAGGCTTTTTGCGATGAGGTTGGGTTGGTAGTTGAGGTCGGCCGCGGCCTTGCGGATCTTTCTGGCGATCTCGTCCCCGACCCTTGCCTGTTTTTCCTTGTTGTTCAGGACATAGGAGACGAGGGCGGTAGATACACCAACGTATTCGGCCACGTCTTTTAGCAAAACCTTTTTCTTCATTTTATCCGGCTGTGTGACTTGATTTGGTTGGGCCTGGGTGTGTTGGTTGGGGTCGGGGGCGTTAGTTGACCTCGAGGGCGTCCTTATTGGGGAGCGCTGGGAATTTGGCGTGGGGCTCGGCCTGGTACCAGAACGCCGTCGAGGAGATATCGTCCTGGAGGGGCAGGTAGCGGCCGCCGCTGCGCCAGCCGAGGTCCTGGATGGTGACGCGGAGGTTCTTTTCGAAGCGGATGGGGTCTTTGATGTGCCAGCGATAGAGGCCGAAGCGTTGTGAGACGCCGTAGTGGCCGTCGCCGCGAATGACCTGGGGCAGGCCGGTATAGGGCGTGCAGAATTCGGTGTAGCCGATCTCGTCGACGCCTGCCGCGTTCTTCTTTTTTGTATCGAAGTCGTAGGACCCGCAGAAGTAGTCTTCGGTGCCGGTACCGCAGATAGTGGGCCACTGGGTGTCGCCGTCCATATAGAATTTGATCTCTCCTTCGCCCCACCAGCCGTTGTTGTGGACGCCGATAGCGATATAGGTGCCGACGTACTGGCCTTTGCCCTGGATGCTGTCGAGGATGGTGTAGTCGGTCTTGTATGGGAGGGGGTTTGTGCGTCTGTACTGGGCGTGGAAGTAGGCGGCGTCGGCCGGCACGTCGGTAAGGATATAGTCGACCTGGTAGTAGAGTGTCATGTCGGCTTCGTCGATGTTCTCCATGGTGATGCGGCATTTACGGCGGAAGGGCATGGGCCAGTAGCAGTTGAAGGCGCTGCCGGGGTTGACGCATACTGCGAGTGACTGGAGGGGAGCATACTGGTTCCAGCCCATGCAGAAGAAATCGCCTACGGGCGCTTCTACGGAGGGTGTCGGTTCGTCGTCCCAGTAGAAGCGGATGATGGAGTTGCGCCAGACTCCGGTGGGTGTCATCCAGATGTGCTGGATGGACCCGGGGCCGTCGATCTCTGCAATGGTGAAGGTAGTTTTTGCCTTGATGACGACGCTGGGGCTGATCTTCCAGCCCTGGCCGAGTTCGCGGGAGGCGCGGGCGCCTGTGCCGGTGGTGGCTTTGCCGCCTGCGCCTTTTGCTCCGTTGAAGTTCTCGGGGCTGATGGAGCGGGTGCGTGCGTCGGAGAGGCGAAAGATATTGCTCATGTCGGCGTCGATGCCGTTGAATTTTGTCTGGGCCTGGACGTGGGTTGTTCCGAGGCCTATTATTGTCGCTGTGATGAAAAGAAGCCAGAATTTTTTCATGTTGTTCGTGTTATTTGAGATTTTCCGTGAGCCATTGTTTTCCAAAATGCGCGGCGATGCGAAGGTAAGTCTCAGATGCGGCGCCGTTGCCCCAGTCGTAGATGGTGAATTCGCCGATGCCGAGTCCGGCGGCGCTGGTTGTGCCGCCGTGGCCGTAGTTCTCCATCATGAAGCCGTAGTCTTCCTTGCCGAAGAAGTTCCATTTTCGCTGGTACTGCAGCTGGGTCTTTGGGTTCAGGGGGGAGTACATCATGGTAAAGGAGGCCTTGAGGGCGGCGAGGCCGCGCTGGGTGTATTCGGGTTCGTTCAGGGTTTTACCGTATTGGAGGATGAGTTCGGCGAACAGGCTTTGGCGGGAGTCGTTCCATTCGCCGTCGGCGTTCATTACTCCGAAGCCGCCCAGGGCGTTGACGTACATATATGGGGGCTGCCATGTGGCCTGGTACATCAGAAGGAGGTCGAGGACGCGGCGGCCGAGCTGCAGGTATGCTGACTTGCCGCTGGTCTGGTAGCAGGTGTACAGGGCTTCCGCGGTATAGTACATGGACAGGGTGTTCTGTTTGTACATGTCGTTGCGGGGGACCTTGCGGCCTACGAGGGTGTCGGATCCGTAGCGGCTGCAGGACCAGTAGGTCTCGAAGTCCTCCCACTGTCCCTGTGTGATGTTATTGTCTGTTACGGCCTGCATGGCGGCGTAGGCGGCGGTTGCATAGCGTTGTTCGCCTGTGATGCGGGAAAGGGTCAGGAGGAAGGTGACGGACATGGAAGTCTCCGGGGACTGATCGAGATAGCCCATGGGCCGGAGGCTGTCGAGTGTAAGCCAGGCAGGGAAGAAGCCGTCGGGGCGTTGAATTTTCAGCAGCGCGTCGGCGTAGTTGCGGGCGTAGTCGAGCAGGCGCTGGTCTTTTTGCAGCTCTTCATACCAGTGGAGCATCAGGAGAGCCGTGTAGCTCATGTCGAGAACGTGGTAAGGAGATTTGCGGATCTCGTTGGTGAATGGGTTGCGGTCGGAGTTGCCGAAATAGCGGTGGTCCCAGCCGGTGGATCTGCGGAGCTGTTTACCATTCTTTGTGATCGTCTCCATGGGTGTGGCGATGACGGAATAAAAGAATCCGTTGGTTTGGGGGAAGGAGAGGGCGAGCTCTTTTGTCTCGTTGGCATAGCGGAGCAGGGTAGTGTCGTGTTTTTCGAGGGCGTAGCGGTAGAGGCCGGAGGCCGACCGCAGGGAGTTGAACCAGGCCTGGTTCCAGATGGAGCGTGTCTCGCGTTCGTTGACGTCGCCTTTGTAGTTAGGGCTTTGTGTAACGTTGACGATGAATACGGGTGCGCCTACTGTCTTTCCGTCGAGGGAGAATTCCTGCCAGACGGCGTTCTTCCAGGAGTCGAATGCCCAGTGGTATGTCTGGGCGACGTATCCGGGGATGTTGGCACCCGGGAGGGGTTGGCCCTGGGTGTAGAGGGGTTTGCCGTGGCGCTGCCAATAGAAATGCAGGGGCTCTCTCCAGGGATCGGACAGGGGGGCGGAGTCTTTATTGGTGAAAAGGTAAAAGCCCAGGGTGTGTTTGCCTTTTGCGTACCGCGCGCCGGGTTGGCGGTAGTAGAGGACGTGTTCTTTTATGTGGGATTTGCCGAGGCCGATGGTGAGGAGGTTGGTTTCGGCGTTCATATCCAGATACCAGGGGGCGGGGGTGTTGGCTATGGCAGGTGTGCTGGTTATCAGGTCGAGGTCTGGGAGGAGGACCAGTTGGCTGGTTGCCGACTGGACTATCAGTGCCGGTGCGCGGAAGACGTGTTGTGCGATGATGTTGCTGTCGGATGGCGTGAGGTGCGGGGCCCAGTAAAAGTTGGGCTGGAAGGCCGGGCGGATGTTGACCTGGAGGTCGTTTTGGCGGACGGAGTCTTTCAGGTCCCAGGTGATGAGGACGTGGGTGATGCCGGGTTGCAGCTGGTCGTAGTGGATGTCCGGTCTGGCGGGTCCAAGTTGCGGGAGGCTGATGTCGCGTACGAAGGGTTGGAGTGCGGCAGGGATCGCCGCCTGGTGTGTTTCAGGGATCGTCGCCTGGCCCGCGGCGGGTTGCGCCGACAGGACCAGGGACGAAATGCCAAGAATAAAGAAGAGTGTTTTAGCGGGCATAGGTGACCAATTAATTGTAACCGGGATTTTGTTTGGCCAGGGTGTTGGTCTGGAGTTCGGTATTGGGTATCGGGGCCAGAAGGTTGTGTGCGTCGATGCTGATATTGTTACCCGGGAATTCGTGGGCGAGGTTGGCGTTCATGATGGATATAGCGGCGGCCTGGCCCATGCGGAGGAGGTCGTGCCAGCGATGGCATTCGAATGCGAATTCGACCTGTCGTTCATGCATCAGTTTCGTTATGAACGTCCCGGGTGTGGCGGAGCTGATGGCGCCGAGGCCGGCGCGTGTCCGGACGGCGTTGATCAGGGTATATGCTTCGGGGGTTTCGCCGAGGGATTCCGCGAGGAGGAGCATGGCGTCGGAGTAGCGGATGATCGGGAAATCGGTGTTTGCGTCGTTGCCGACTGCTACGCCGGGGTCTTTGAATTTGAGGATATAGGGTTGGTTGTTGGGGTCATAGCCGATGGATGCGGCGAGCCGTCGGTCTCCTGGTTCGTAGGCACTGATCAGGTCGGCTGTGGGTGTGTTTGGCGAGGTGCTGCCGTTGGTACCGCCGGGAACGTTGAGGGATGGGGGGCCAAAGAAATTCCAGAAGGGGCAGCCATTCAGGGGCGGCAGGAACTGGATCTCGAAGATGGATTCGGCCGAGTTCTTAGTGCCGGGTGTCCAGAGGCTGGCGTAGTTGGGGAGGAGGGAGTAGGGGGTGCCGGAGAAGACTACTTTCCGAAGGGCTGTCTGTGCGCCGGCGGCGTCTCCTTTTTGCAACAGGACTTTTCCCAGTAGTGCGTTGGCGGCGAATGACGTGGCGCGGCCGATGTCGGCGCCGGTGTAGTTGGGTGGAAGGTTGGTGGCGGCGGACTGCAGGTCGGCGATGATCTGGACATATAGTGAGTCTGCGGAGGCGCGGGCCAGGCTGTTGTCGCCGCTGAGAGATTTTGTCTCGTGGGTCCGCAGGGGTACGGGGCCATAGTCCTGTAGCAGGAGGAAATAGACCTGGGCGCGGATGAACTGCGCTTCACCGACGATGCCGGCCTTTTTTGCTGCATCCATGGTGGCGCCGGGGGCGCGGTCGACGACGGCGTTGCAGAGGTTGATCACGTTATAGGCCAGGGCCCACATGCCTGTGATGGAGGTATTACCTGACTGGACGGAGAAGTTGTCGACGGCCTTGTGTTCGGCCTGGCGTCCGAAGTCCTGGTTGGTATTGTCGGAGCGGGTCTCCTCGAGGTTGTACAGGGCGAGTTCTGAGCCGGTGTAGAGGTTTTCGTGGGCGGCGTAGACGCCGTAGATGGCCGCCGTCATGTCGGCCTCGTTCTTAAAGAACTCTTCTTTGGGGATGCGGTCGACGGGGACTACGTCGAGGAAGTCTTTTTTGCAGGCCGGGAGAAGGGTTACGGCGCATATCAGCGTGAGGGCGATGCGCGAACCTGTAGTATGTTGTTTGATTATATTTCGCATGGTCATTGCATTTACTAGAATGAGAAATTGATACCCAGTGTGAAGATGCGGGGAAGCGGGGCGGTGGCAACGGAGTTCAGACCGAGGGTTTTGTGGTCGCCGAAGATCTGGGTGTCGAAGCCGTTGCGGACTGCCTGCGGGTTACCTCCGCGGTATTGTTTGAAGGTGTAAAGATTCTCTATCGAGACGTAGGCCCGCAGGTCGTTGACCAGGAGTTTGTGGCTGAGGTCAGACGGAAATGTGTAGGCCAGGTTGATATTGCGGATGCGGAGGTAGTCTGTCTTTTGTACTTCCCATGAAGAGACCGCGCCGACGTCGTTGTAGCCGGCTCTCGGGGTGTGACCGTTGCCGGGGTTGGTCTCGGAGATATAGCGGCCGTCATAGAAGAAATGGTCCATGTTGGTGTTGTAGGTGTGAAGGCTCATGATCTGGTAAACGAAGTCGAGCATTTTGGCGCCCTGCTGGCCCTGGAGGAGGGCGGTGAGGCGGAAGTTCTTATAGCGGACGCTGGTATTGATGCCATAGAGCCAGCGCGGGTTGTTGTCTCCTACGAGGACGCCGTCTTCGCCGTTGAACGCGTCGATGAAGCCGTCCTTGTTGGCGTCGAGGAATTTGTAGTCACCTGCCTTGTCGCCGACGGTCTTTTTGGCGACTTTGGGATTGTTGATATCGGCCTGGGAGAGGATGCCGGTCTGCTGGAGGGCGTGTTCCTGTTCGAGGGGTCCTCCGATCTTAGTCACAAGAACGGCGAAGAACTGGTAGAGCGGGGCGCCGGTGGGCCCGAGTTTGAGGACTTTTTGTTTGAGGTGGGTGACGTTGAAGCCGATGTCCCAGCCAAAATCCTTTGTCTTTATGATGTTGGCGTTGGCGGAGAGTTCGAGGCCCCATTTGCGCATGCTGCCGATGTTCTCGAGGTCGCCGCTGTAGCCTGTGGAGGTGGGGACGTTGACGTTGAGCAGGAGGCCGTCGCTGGTATTGCTGAAGTAGTCGAAGGTGGCGCTGACCCTGTTGAACAGACCGAGGTCGAGGCCCAGGTCGAGTTGTTTGGATTTTTCCCAGGAGAGATTGGGGTTGCCCGGGTCGCCATTCCAATAGCCGACGACGTTGTTATTGCCGAAGGAGTGGTTGATGGAGGCGAGGCTTGCTTTGGAAGTGAAGTCGCCGATGAAGTTGCTGCCGGAGACGCCGTAGCTGGCCCTGATCTTGGCGTGGTCGACGGCTTTTACGCCTGCCATGAATTCTTCGTTGGAGAGGTTCCATGCTGCGGCCACGGAGGGGAATACGCCCCAGAGTTGGTTGGCGCCGAAGCGGGAGCTTCCGTCGCGGCGGATGGTGGCAGTGAGCAGGTACCTGTCCTTATAAGAATAGTTGGCGCGGGCGAGGTATGAGAGCAGCGTATTGCCGGTAGCGTTGGAGTAGGCGGTCTGGTTGGCGCCGAAGCCGATGGTTTGGGCAAGGTTGCTGGAGAAGGTGTTTGCGTTGGCGCCTGTCTGTGTGAAGTCGACTTTCTGGACGGTGTAGCCGGCGAATAATTCCAGTTTGTGGTCTTCCGCGAAAGTCTTTTTATAGTTGAGTGTGTTTTCGTTGAGCCAGTTGATCGTGCGGGTGTTGCTGAGTTCGAGGCCGGTGACGGGGTAGAGCGCCTGTCCGTTGAGGCCCTGGGCCTGGAAGAGGCGGTAGTTGGCGTCTGTGAGGTCTGCGCCGATGGAACTTTTGAAGGATAGTCCTTTCAGGATGTCCACCTGAACGTAGGCGTTGGACAGCAGATAGAAATTCTTGTTGGACTGGTGGTAGTTGGCCGCGATGGTGAGCGGGTTGGCCATTGCCTTGTTCAGTATGCCGAAGCTGTTGGGGTCGGAGGGGGTGCCGTCCTTGTTGAAAGCGGGGATGATAGGGGGAAGGAGGAGGGCGGCGCCGGCCAGTGCGGAGTAGTCGTCTTCGGGAGCGCTGAGGCGCTGGACGGTGAAGCTGGGTGCGACGTTGATCCCGATGGTGATCTTTTTCGATGCGTGGTAGTCCATTTTCATGCGGGCGGAATAGAGGTCATAGCCGGCGTTGAGGAGGATATCGTCCTGGTTGAGGAATCCGCCGGAGAACATATAGCTGAGTTTGTCGCTGCCGCCGGAGACGGTGAGGTTATAGTCGCGGAATGGGGCGGTACGGTAGATGAGGTCCTGCCAGTTGGTGTTGGTGCCGTCCCAGTTGGTGATCCAGGAAGGGATGGGGTCGCCGTTGAACTGGGCCTTTTCCTTGTACCATTCCGTGTACTCGGCGCCGTTGAGCGTTTTATAAAAATCGTGGTGGTTGGCTTTTGCAAAACCGGTCTTGAGGCTGACGTCGACTTTGGAGAGGCCTGATCTGCCGGATTTGGTGGTGATGATGACGACGCCGTTGGCGCCTCTCGATCCGTAGATGGCGGTTGAGGAGGCGTCTTTGAGGACGTCGATTGACATGATATTGGCCGGGTTGATCGCGGCTGCGTTGTTCGCGTCGGTTGGGAATCCGTCGATGACGAAGAGGGGTTCGCGGTCGCCGGAGATGGTGCCGATACCGCGGATCGTTATCTCGGAGATGTTACCGGGTTTTGCGCTTCTGGGGGCGACGTCGATGCCGGGGACGGCACCGGCGAGGGCGTCTTCATAGGAGCTGACTGGCCGTTGTTCTATTTGTGCGGCGGATACGGAAGCGATGGAGCCGGTGAGGTCTTTGCGTTGGCGGGTGCCGTAGCCGACTACGACGACGTCGCTGAGTTTTTTGATATCGACATCGAGGAAGACGTCGAAGTGATCGGAGCCTTTGATGGAAACCTCTTTAGTGGCGTAGCCTACGGCGCTGATGACGAGTACGGGGTTGGAGCTGTTGTCGGGCAGGTCGATGGTGAATGTGCCTGATGCGTCGGTGGTGACGGAGGTCGTTGAGCCTTTGAAGTTGACCGTTGCGCCTGAAAGGGGAGAGCCGTCGGCGTTGTACACCTTACCGGTGATCTTTTTGAAAAAGTTGTTCCCGGGGTCCGCGTAGGCGGTGGCGGAGAGGAACGATGTGATAAGGACGAGGAGAATCGCCAGCAATCGTCTCATACGTTGTTTGTTTGGGTTGTTAGATAAAGTGTGTTACAATCGTGTTTGTTAGCAGGATATGGCGAAGTTGCTTAAACGTTTCAAATCATATAAAAACTTGTTTGTCAGCATGTTGATATAGTGACCTTAAACGCTTAAGCACAAATATACTTTAAACGTTTAAAGAAACAAATATTTTTTTGGGATGTGGGTATGAGGGAGCTGTGGCCGGGGGGAAGTAAGCAGAGGGTATAGCTGCGGTGTGGGTGTGGGGAACTGTGGCCAGGGGGGAGTAAGCAGAGGGTATAGGGTATAGCTGCGGTGTGGGGTGATGGCAGACTGATGATGGCTATCCGGAATCGGCGGGGCAGGAAGGGGGTGTTGTAAGATCGAGTTAAGGGTGGTTAGGAGTTTCGAATAATATCTATTTATATACGTGTTTTGGTGGTGGTTTTACCTGATTTTTTTATCAATTCCGGCTTGTAATTTTAAATTGTCTATATTTTTTAAATTTTTTCTGGTATTTATAGGGCACAGTGAAGATATTAAAATAAATTGGTATTTGTTGAAATTATCATTTGCCGTAATTTTATGCTGCTTGAAAGTAAAAAAAGGTATTGCCGGTCATATCAGGCTGAGGTATTTCAGGCAGTACCTTTTATTAAGTAATCTACATTAAAACCAACGAATATGGCAATTGCGAAATTAGAGTATATCTGGCTCGACGGATATCAACCCATTCAAAGTCTTCGCAGCAAGACAAAGATCGAGAGGAAATTTTCAGGTAAGCTGGAAGATTGTCCGGTCTGGTGTTTTGACGGATCGTCTACCGAGCAGGCCCCGGGTGGTTCGTCGGATTGTCTTTTGAAACCGGTCTATCTGGCGAAAGATCCGCAGCGCCGTGATGGGTATCTCGTAATGTGTGAAGTGCTTAGTCCCGATGGCAGTCCCCATCCGAGCAATGGCCGGGCACTTATTGAAGACGACGACAATGATTTTTGGTTCGGTTTCGAGCAGGAATATTTCCTGTGGAATCCTGAAACGGATAAGCCGCTGGGTTTCCCCGAAGGGGGGTATCCGAGGCCGCAGGGTCCTTATTATTGCAGTGTCGGCGCCCGCAACGCTTATGGCCGTGAACTGGTGGAAGAGCATCTGGATGCCTGTCTGGATGCCGGTCTCAATATAGAAGGTATCAATTCCGAAGTAGCAACGGGTCAGTGGGAGTTCCAGGTCTTCGCCAAGGGGGCCAGGGAAGCCGGCGACCAGGTATGGCTTGCCCGTTACCTCCTTGAAAGGATCGGTGAAAAATACGGTATTGCTATCAACTGGCATTGTAAGCCTCTGGGCAACCTGGACTGGAATGGCAGCGGTATGCATGCCAATTTCTCCAACAGCCTGCTGAGGACCTGCGGAAGCAGCGAGGTATACGTTAAAGTTTGTGAAGCGTTCCGTCCTGTGGTGCAGGAGCATATCGAAGTATATGGACCGGATAACCATCTGCGGCTGACAGGTAAGCATGAGACGGCTGCGATACACGAATTTAAGTTTGGTGTGTCGGATCGCGGCGCGTCGATCCGTATCCCCATCGGTACGGTGGAAAGGGGCTGGAAAGGTTGGCTGGAAGATCGCCGGCCGAATAGTGCAGCCGACCCGTATAAGGTGGCGGCCCGTATCGTCAAGACGGTAAAAGCTGCTGAGGTTGAGCTGGCTGAGATGGCAGAAGCGAAGGTGGCTTAAAGTTTTAGGTTTTAGCCAATAAGATAGTTAGGGGGAGGAGGTGTTTTGCCTTCTTCCCCTTTTTGTTTTTTGTGGATGGATCAGTTGTTGGGACGGGTGAGTCGATCCAGATGG
>Ga0105238_10003021_pt1 | contig 16799 bp, 14 predicted proteins | sample KBSC34metaG_FD_81526 | JGI IMG/M metagenome (GOLD analysis project Ga0105238, IMG submission 81526) | Corn rhizosphere microbial communities from Kellogg Biological Station, Michigan, USA - KBS C3-4 metaG | ecosystem: Host-associated > Plants > Roots > Rhizosphere > Soil | place: Michigan, USA... | reverse complement strand
GCACCTCGGAAGCCCCAATATACGTTCCCCGATGATGTTCCGCTGAATCTCCGCCGTGCCTCCGGCGATCGTTTCCGAATAGGCCTCGAGATAATCATAGGCCCAGCCATGATCCCCGGCGAGCTCGCAGGAGCCGATGCCGTAGAGGTCGACCGCCGCTTCGGAGACGCGCCTCGCCAGCTCCGCGAAGAAGAGGCGTATGAGCGAACCGTGTGGGCCGGGCGTGCCCGAAGCCGCAGCACCGAGGGCGAAGCTGTAAGACATCGCCTTCAGCGCGGCCGCGTCCCCGCGCAGATCGGCGATGCGGGGCGCCAGCATCGGGTCATCGCAATCGCGGGCCAGCACCTCGACCTGTTCGATGAGCTTGATTTGCAACGCCAGCGACGCCGTACCACGCTCGAAACCGAGCGTCGCCATCGCGGTCTTCCAGCCGTTGTTCAATCCACCGACGACGGCATCCTTGAGCGGCAACCGGACATTGTCGTAGAATATTTCGCAGAACTTGCTCGGTCCGGCCATGGTACGGATCGGCCGAACCGTGATACCAGGCAGATCCATCGGGCAGATGACCCAGGTTATTCCCGCGTGTCGATTGCTGTCAGGATCGGTGCGGACAAGAAGTTCCTGATAGTCGGCAATGTCGGCGTAGCTGCTCCAGATCTTCTGGCCGTCGACGATCAGCTCGTCACCTTCGATCCGTCCCCTGGTCCGCAGGCTGGCAAGATCCGATCCTGAGCCCGGTTCGGAAAAGCCTTGGCACCAGATCGCCTCGCCCGACAAAATCTTGGGCAGATGGAAGGCCTTTTGCTCCTCGGTACCGCAGGCGATCAGCGTTGGCCCGGCATGGTTCAGGCCAACGAACGAGGCATTGTGGGTGCTGGGAGCGCCGGCACGTGCATATTCCTCGAACCACACGATCTGTTCGGCCACGGAGAGCGAGCGGCCGCCATATTCTTTGGGCCATGTCAGCCCGGCCCAGCCGCCTTCATATTGCCGCTTCTGCCAGCCGAGAACGAAGCGGCGTGATTCCGGACCTTCGAGCGGAGCGGGATGTTCGGGGATATTCGTCTTAAGCCAGTCACGTGCCTCCATACGGAACGCAGCCAGCGAAAGATCGTCGTCGGCCTCGCTCATCAGTCCTGGGCCCATGTAAGCGCCGATGCTGCGCGCGCCTGAGCGGAGCTGCCGCCGAGTTCGCCTAGCAAGGCCTTCAGGCGATAGGTCCAGTAATGCAGAGGAAACTCCAGCGTCAGGCCCATCGCGCCGCAGAACTGGTGGAGATCGTAGGTGAAGGTGGGGATCGCATCCTGTGCATAGGCGGCGGCAATGGCCGTATCGGAGTCGCTGTCGGACCAGGCGGCACGCATCGCCAGCCAATAAGTCGCGTTCATGGTGCCCGACGCCATCGCCAGTCTATGCTGCACGGCCTGGAACGAGCCAAGCGGGCGGCCGAACTGTTGACGCGTCTTGACGTGCTCCAGCACGGTATCCAGCGCCGATCGCATGAGGCCTGCGCATTCCGCTGCCATGGCCATCCGCCAGCGCCGGCGAAACGGTGCCAGCGGGGCTTCGCCGAGGGAGCGTGTCTCCAGCCCGTCGAGGCTGGTGAGGCGCCCATAAGGATAGGCGAAGAGGCTTTCCACGGGCTCGACACGCGCCCGATCGACCGAGATATGCAGAAGGTCGTCGCCCCGATCGACCAACAAGCTGTGCGCCTGTGGGAGAAAGCGCGCTGGCATAAGCGGCGAGCCTTGAACCACCGCAAGCGGTCGCTCTACTTCGCCTGCCGGGAAAAGCAGGCCTATGATCGCAGAGGAGCTGGCCTCGACTGCGACCGGCAGCCGCGCCAGCCGCTCGGCGATCAGCGCGGACTCCAGGGTTGAGAAACCCTGCTCGCGGCCAATGTCCAGAAAGCCGGAGGCGGCGAGCTGGTCGTCCAGCGTCGCAGCGAAGACCACGGTTTCGCCATGCTTGGGAGCCTCGATCCGAAGCCCCGCGAGCATCTGGTCGAGCCCGTCCAGGATGGCTGCCTGGTCATCGTTGAATTCAAAGTCCACGGGATGTCTCGCTCGGGAGTTCGAGGTAGCGGCGCGCTGCGAGGTTGAGTTGTATCTCCGCTGCGCCCGAGGCGATGCCGGCGGCGATCGCGCGTTGATGGTGGGCTTGCTGCATCGGATCGGCGCCCAGCATTCCCTCCGGCATATATTCGAGCATGAAGTCCGACACCGCGTGATCGGCCTGCACGACCGAAAAACGGGCAAGGTTGCCGAAAGCGCTCGCCGGCGCTTTGTGCGCGCGTTCGTCGACTACGCGGTATACCATGAGCCGCGCGGCCTCGCACTTCGCGAGGACTCGCCCAGCGCGATCCTGCACCACGGGATCGTCGAAGCGGCCATCGGCCTTCAGCTTGTCGATTGCTCGATCGAGGATGCGGCGCGCGAACTCGTAGCGCGGAATGCCGATGCGCTCGTTCTGCAGCGCGTAGGAGATGATCTCCCATGCCTGCCCTTCGGCTCCCAGCCGATTTTCTTCCCGCACGAAGACGTCGGTGAAAAACACTTCGTGGATGTCGCCTTCGCCGATCAGCGCAGGAATCTGCTTCACGGATATGCCGGGCGATTTCATATCGACCAGCAAGATGGCGATCCCGCCCTTGCCTGCCGATGTGCGTGTGAGCAGAAAGCATTGGTCAGCGAGACCGGCGTAAGAGGTCCACACCTTGGCGCCGTTGACGATGTAGCCGCCTTCGGTCCGCTCCGCCTTTGTGCGCAACGATGCGAGGTCGGATCCGGACGAAGGCTCGGAGAAGCCCTGGCACCAGATGACGTCGCCTGCGACGATCGGCGGCAGATACTTCTCTTGTTGTGCGCGGGTCGCGTACTGCATCAGTACGGGACCGATCCAGTTAACGTTCATATATTGCGGACCGCGCGGCTCTCCCGCCGCCCAGATCTCTTCGCCGAGTATGAAATGATCCCACGACTTGCCGTCGGCGCCGCCGAACTCGCTCGGCCAGTGTGGAATGAGAAGGCCTTCGTCGGCCAGCAGCTTGCAGAACTGACGCGAAAATTCGGTTTGCATATGCGAGCCGGGGCCGTGCACGGCGATCTCGTCCCAATCGTCCGGCAGGCTCTTTGCCAGGATGCTGCGGACGCGCGCCCGGTAGACGTTTTCCTCTTCGCTCCAACCGAATTCCATTTTATTTCCGCCTCCCGACAGCCCGGAACAGGCGTGGCTCGGATGCGCGGAGTGCGACGTGTCCGTGTGCCGCTCTACGTCTCATTGGACTATGACATTGCGCTCGCCGGCTCGCTAGGAACGCACGCGTTCATGCCGACGTCGTCTCTCTTCACCGGGGCTTCTATGACCGATGTTTCCGAACGATATGGCCGTTTCGAATGGCTGCTGTTCGATCGGCCGGCGCCCCATGTGCTGCGGATGACCTTGAACAACCCGACGCAGATGAATGCGATGACGCGTGGTATGAAGGAGGAGATCCACTCCGTCTGGCGCGAAATCGATAACGATCCCGAGACGCGGGTGACGATCGTGACCGGATCCGGACGCGCCTTCTGTGCAGGGGGCGCCTTCGATGCGATGCCGGACACCAGCAGGGGCGAACGGAACGCCCGTTTCTGCTATGATTTCAACGACGCCCGCGAACTGGTTACAGAGCTCGTCAACACCCGCAAGCCGATCGTCTCGGCCATCAACGGTCCGGCCATCGGCGCAGGTCTCGCAGTGGCGCTGTTGGCCGACATCTCGATCGCGGGCCGCACTGCCAGACTGCTCGACGGACACCTGCGCATCGGTGTGACGCCCGGCGACCACGCGCTGATCATCTGGCCGCTGCTCTGCGGCCTGGCCAAGGCGAAATACCTGCTGATGGGCAATGTGACCGTCTCGGGCGAAGAGGCTGCAGCCATGAACCTCATCTCGCTGGCTGTGGACGACGATCAACTTCAGGCGAAGGCGCTCGCCGTGGCCGAGGGCCTCGCGCGGACGGCACCGACTGCGCTCAGAATGACCAAATATCTCTTGAACTCGTTCCTACGCCGTAACCAGGACATCTTCGACCTCTCGGCGGCTTTCGAAATGGTCAATTTTGGCAGCGATGAGAATGTGGAGGCGTTGCGAGCCTACACAGCCAAAGACACGCCTCGCTTCGGGATCGGCTCATCTGAGTTCAAGTGACGGAAGCAGGACGGCGGGGGCGGAAAGAGCATGGCATTCAAGACGCGCATTACCGAGATGCTCGGGATCGAGCATCCGATCGTCCAGGGCGGCATGATGAATGTCGGCTATGCCGAGATGGCGAGTGCGGTCTCGAATGCCGGAGGTCTCGGCATCATCACGGCGCTCACCCAGCCATCTCCGCAGGCCCTGCGCGACGAGATCGAGCGATGCAAGGCGATGACGAGCAAGCCGTTCGGCGTCAACCTGACGATCTTTCCGTCAATCAACCCACCGGATTACAAGGCCTATGCGCAGGCCATCGTTGATGGGGGTATTCGCATTGTCGAGACCGCTGGAACGCAGCAAGTCCGCGAGATATGGGAAATGTTGAAGCCGCGCGGCGTCGTCATCCTCCACAAGTGCACGGCCGTTCGCCACGCTCTTTCGGCCGAGCGGGCGGGCTGCGACATCATTTCGATCGACGGTTTTGAGTGCGCCGGTCATCCAGGAGAGGATGACGTATCCGGCCTGATCCTGATCCCTGCAGCCGCGGATAAGGTGAGGATCCCGTTGTTAGCTTCGGGCGGCTTCGGCGATGGGCGCGGCCTGGTTGCGGCGCTGTCGCTGGGCGCCGAGGGGGTCAACATGGGGACGCGCTTTTGCGCGACACGTGAGGCGCCGATCCATGACAACGTCAAGCAAGCCTATATCGGCAACGACGAGCGCGGCAGCTACCTGATCTTCCGAAACTTCAAAAACACTGCGCGCGTCGGCCGCAACGCCGTGTCGGAAGAAGTGGTGAGGCGTCTCGCACAGCCCGGAGCGGCATTCGAAGACGTGCGCGAGCTGGTTGCCGGTCACAAGGGCAAGGAGCTTCTTCAAACCGGCGACATGTCGAAAGGCGTCTATTGGGCGGGCATGGTCCAGGGCTTGATCCACGACATTCCCACTTGCCAAGAGCTGGTGGATCGCATCGTCAGCGAGGCGAGGGAGATCATTGGCGGGCGGCTGGCGGGTTTCCTTCTCTGAACGGCGTGCTTCAGCGGCTGAGTGTTGAGCGCTCAATGCGAGCTGCATCCAGCGCGAGGCCTGACCATGCCGCCTGGCCCGCTCGATCAAGCAACCTGGGAGAGCAACTCGGCCGGGCTTTCTTCCTCCACGATCCAGCGGCACATGCGGCGCCAAGGCTCGATAGCGTCTTGAATGCCGTGGTTGGGCATTCCCATCGCCCCGCCCAAACTCACGAGGCGTTGGGCGCCATGGAGGGCCAGTCGGTCGCGCAGCTTATGCTTCAGGCTTTCGGGATAGATGCCGATCGTCTGCGTGTAGCTGGTCACCGCGCCGACGGGCGTATCGAGATCGTCGACAGGCACGAGATTGAGCACACGATTGGCAAGCATGGTCGCAAAATCGACGGGCTCGTCCATTCGCGAGACGATGACCGCGCCTGCCCGCCCGCCGCCAATCACGCGATAAAAGGCTTCTCCGCCCATCTTGAGCGCCTCGATCTCATCGGCCAAGGCAGCATCCAGTCGGACGGCCGGTGTGCTGATGGATTCGGGAAGCCGCTGGATCGCGTCGAAGACCATCTGGCCGAACCGGTCGAGCCGGGCGATGCCGTCCGCGTTCGTGCCACTTTCCACCCAGACGACCCGGGCATTGACGCACCCTTCCTGGTTCAGGCTGCCGCCGTCCATTGCAAGCGCTGCGGCGACCTTCTCCATGGCCGCATTGTCGGCGAACGCCTCCTGGCCGATGATCGTCGAGCTGAGCTTCGGATCGAGTGCCACCAACTCGATACCTGGACCGATATACTTGGCAATGTGCTTGATCGAGGACATCCCGCCCCAGGCGACGATCTTCTCGATATTGCGTGAGCGATAGAGCCGCTCCTCCACCGCGGCATCCCCGCCTTTCCAGTAGGCGACGCTGAGATGCCTGGTGAGCGGGTGATCGGGCGCCATCTCGATCATCGTGCGCGCGACGGCTGCTGCGGTCAGGGGATCGTTGCTCGGCGTCTTGATGATCGCGTCGCCGCGAGTCAGCGCATTGCGAGCCACTGTCAGCACAGAGGTGCCTGGTGCATTACCGGCGACGATGTGCACCGTGCGCGCGCCGAAGGCGCGCTTGCGGGCACGCAGGCCGTTGGCGAGCCTCTCCTCGACCCAGCCTTCGAGATAGTCGACGCCGATTGTATTCTCGACGGCCTCGCGCAGGTTGTCGCGACGAAGTCCTTCCCCCATGTGAAGGTACATGGCGTGTAATATCTCGCGCCCGAGACCTGACGTGCGGCAGGACAGCTCGAATGCTTCTTCCATCCACGGATTGACCGCGGGCGAAAGCCGCTGGCCAAGGCTTTCAAGATAATCGAGGATCTCTTCAAAGCTGATGCGGTAGAGATCGGCCATCGCGCTCGGTGAGCCCAACGCCAGCCTGTCGACGTGCGGCGCGACCTGCGGGCTCTCGAATTGAACTCCGCCGCCGCGACCGCCGTGGCCTACCGTATCACTCGCGATGACCGCGCCCCGGATGATGAGGGGCACCTCGAAAGTGCGTTCGTCCATGATCTCAATCCAGGTCGGCGAGAAAAGCGAGGGCGTTGTCGTGCGCCTCGGGTGCGCCGGCGCAGGTGATCTTGTCGTCGCCGCCTTCCTTCTCGCCATAGCGGCGAACGGTGTCTTCGATGAACGGGCCATCCCGTCCACAGTCGCATCGGCCGAACGTCATCGTAACCTCGTCTCCGCTTAGCACGCCGCCCCAGCGCTGCTGGAAGGCAAGGTCAATCACGCCGAAGCGGCCGGTGTGGGTGCCCTTGCGTGCGGAAGGTACGCCTGTCTGCGGATCGAGGACGAAGACCAGCAGCCACGGGAGGGCATGATATTTGCCGGCCGGGCATTTGGGCATCAGCGAACTGATCTCGCTCATCCCGTAGCTTTCCGCGATCGTAGGCACGCCCAGGAAGGCGGCGATGGCGGTACGATAGCCCTCCGGCATCACCTTGCCCTTTGTGCCACCGGCACAGAGAAAGTGGCTGTCGGATGAGAATATATGGTCGACGCCACGCGCCTGTCCGGCCTGCATCATCTCCAGATACATGGACCAATTGCCTGCCATCATCACCCGACGGCCTTTCATGGTCCCGAACAGCGTGTCGAAAAACCCGGCGCGGCGCTCCGGTGCTGTCTTCTGGGCAGCGACGAATTGATCGAGCCGGTTCAGGATCGCGGGCGAAATCTGCGACCGGCCCAGTTCGCCACGATTCTCGGCTGCCGCGAGGCGGCCGGCGAGCGTCAGCACGTCGGCACTGAGGCGCTCCTTGTCCATGGTCAGAAGCATGGATTCGTCGCCGCCGTAAAGATGCTCGACCAGCGCCTCCATCGCCGCGCCGTAGCCGCTGAACATGATACGCTGCCCAACCACGATGGTGGGCACCTCCTCCAGTCGCTGCGGCTGAGGACGGCCGGGAACCTCCTGCGAGAGCAGGGCGCTGCGGATCTGCAATGGTTCATCGAGGGGACCGCGAGGCAGGAAGGAGAGCTTGCCGCTGGTGCCTGTGGTGTGAATGATGCGGACGTTGGCGTCGCGGTTCACCGCGTCCAGCCAGTCGTCGACCGACTCCAGTCCCTCGGTCTTCACGCCCGAGAGGTCCGCGGTCGTCAGGTTCGCCAGCCAGGCAGTCAGCCGATCGAACCGGCATTTTTCGATCAGCGAGACGGGATAGGATTTGTAGACCGAATGCTTGAAGAGCAGGCTCGCTGCCGCGTTGAGGTCGGCAATCTCGGTCACGCCATTTTCGGCGGCGAGTGCCCGCAGCGGGGGCAGCTTGTCGCCAAGCTGCGCGAACCGATGGCGGACGGCAGCCAGTTGGATGTCCGCAACCTGCTCCGCACCCATGGCCAGATTGGCATCCATCGATTGCCACAGCATGGCCTGCGGCTCGCTCGCGAACGCGCCGGAATTGATCTGTCGGGTCGCGTCCGCCTCTGCCATCCTCGCATCTCCTGCCGGATACTATCCGATCAATAAACGGTGCGCCGGCGATGAGCGCATCGTTTGAACGGACTAGGGTGGGGCGGTGATAGCCCGTCGGATGAGCCATGGCCGCTCCCCGCATAACCGATCGGGAGCAGCCATTTACCGCACACGATCAAAGCCTGGGTTCAGACGCCCGGCCTTTCCGGAGCATCGGGGATGACAGGCCGATGCTCAGGGGCAAATTATGATCATAAGCGGTTTCCTGCCTCGGCTCGTGGCGAGCAGCGGGCCGGATTGGATGCCCTCGGATCTCGTCCGGGTCATGGTTCACCACGCGAGTGGGGTCACACTGAAGCTCCTCGGATGCGACCAGGCTGGCGCGGCGCTGGAGGCTCATCGTCCGGTTGGACCATGATCAGACGAGCGGTTGGATCTATCCGATCCGTGCGCCCCTTGTGCGTCGAACGGATCTGGCCGGCAACCAGAATAGAAATGAGTGAGAATGCCGAGAGTAATTTACCGGTCGCATGACGGCGATGTACGCGATGTCGAGGTCGCTTCCGGACGTTCAGTGATGCTGGGCGCGACGATGAACGGCGTTCCGGGGATTGACGCGGATTGTGGTGGAACGCTTTCATGTGCGACCTGCCATGTCTATGTCGACGCCGCCTGGCTGGACCGCCTTCCGCCGGTTGATGAGACAGAGAATGATCTGCTCGAAAACGTCGCGGCCGAGCGCTGCGCCAACAGCCGGCTGAGCTGCCAGATCGTCGTGACGGACGAACTTGACGGTATCGCGGTAAACATTCCGGATCGCCAGTTCTGACGTGAGCGGCTTGGTCATCGTCGGCGGCTCGTACGCTGGGCTGAACATCGCGTCGTCGGCGCGGCAGAACGGCTATTCGGACAGCATCACCATGCTGACGGACGAGGCCTGCTTGCCTTACAATCGGCCGCCGCTCTCGAAAGGGTTCCTGCTCGGCGGCGTGGAGCGCGAGACGCTGCCGTTGCGGGGCGAAGCCTTCTATCGCGACAACCGCATCGACGTCGTCTTCGGGGTTCGCGCGACGCAGATTGACCGGGCCGGCTATGTCGACACGAGCAGGGGCCGCTTTGATTTCGCTCAGCTCGCGATCGCGACCGGCACCCGAGCCAAGTTGCTCCCGCTTTCTGGTGCCGAGCTTGATGGGGTGGTCACGCTGCGCTCGTTGGCCGATGCGGACCTTATCCGCGAACGCCTTCCCGGCTGCGGGGCGGTCGTCGTGGTGGGCGGCGGCTTCATAGGGCTCGAACTTGCGGCCTCCATGGCCAAGTCCGGCCTCGACGTGACCGTCATCGAAGGGCTCGATCGCGTGCTCGCGCGGGTTATGGGTGCGACGATGTCACGGTACATCGAGGCGGAGTTCGCCCGTCAAGGCGTGAAGCTGCTCTGTCGATCCGGCGTCGAATGCATCGAAGGTTCTGCTGGCCGCGTCAATGCCGTCTACACGACCGACGGCCTTCGCCATGCGGCCGATCTGGTCGTGCTTGCGGTTGGCGCCGTGCCGAATATCGAGCTTGCCGATCATCTGGGGCTGGCCAGTTCGAACGGGGTGCTGGTGGACGGGTACGGCCGCACCGCCGATCCTCGTATTTTTTCCGCCGGAGACTGCGCGTTCGGCTTCAACCATTTTGCGGGGCGGCCAGTCCGGCTCGAATCCGTCCAGAACGCGACGGACCAGGGGAAGGCGGCTGGCGCGGCGATAGCGGGTCGCGAAATCGTCAACGACACCGTGCCCTGGTTCTGGTCCGACCAGTTTGACATGAAGCTCCAGATGGTCGGCCTCGCTCAGGGCGCCGAGCGCGAAGTCGTTCGCGGCTCCATCGAGAGTGGCAAATTCTCGATCTTCTACATCCGGGGCGAGCGCATCGTCGCAATCGACTCGGTGAATAGCGTGAGCGACCATGTGCTGGGGCGCAAGCTGCTCGCCAGAGATCATTCGGTCTCTGACGCAGAGGTCGCGGACCTCAGTTTCAATCTGCGCTCGCTGCTTTCCTGATCCGGTTGGCCAAACCTGCCATGCCTTAGTCCAATGGGACGAAGGCGTGGGGCTGGTGTGGTGGGAGGTAGGGGGTGGGTGGGTGTGTTGGCGGGGAAGAGGAGGCTGGGAGTGTCGAGCGGCGGATCGGGAGGTATACTGATCAAGGGCGGGACGGTGGTTGACGGGACGGGGTCTGCGGCGTTTGCGGCGGACGTTCGGGTGCGGGACGGCCGGATTGTCGAGATTGGTACCGATCTGGAGGCGGGATCGGACGTGGTGCGCGATGCGTCGGGCTGTTACGTGACGCCGGGGTTTATCGACACGCACACGCACTATGACGGCTCGCTATTCTGGGATCCGTTATGCGATCCGATCCTGCAGCATGGTGTGACGACGCTGCTGATCGGCAATTGCGGGCTGGGTCTGGCGCCGGTGCGCAAGGAGCAGGTGAGCAATCTGGCGCATCTGTTCAGCTATATTGAGGATCTGCCGCGGGACGTGTTCGAGGCGGAGGTGCCGTGGACCTGGGAGACCTATCCCGAATATGCGCGCGAGATGCGTTCGCGCGCGTTCGGGGTGAACGTCGCCTCGCTGGTGAGCCACTCGCTGCTCCGGACCTACGAGGTGGGCGATGAGGCGTGGAAGCGGGCCTCGACGAAGGACGAGGCCTCGCGGATCGCGCGGGTCTATGAGCAGGCGCTGGAGGCGGGTGCGTTCGGCTTCTCGACGTCGCGCTTCGACCGCAGCCCGGCCGGCGACTTGGTGCCGAGCTTCTACGGCGACAAGGATGAGCTCGAGGCGCTGTTCGCGGTGACGGCGAAGCACGGAGGCCTGGTACAGATCATCCCCGACATGGGCGACATCGACCAGCAGGAGCGCGACCTGCGCGAGATGGGCGACTATTCGGCACGGCACGGCGGGGTTCCGGTGATCTCGAACGGCATCTACCAGCGGCCGGACGATCCCAATTACGCTCCGCGCCTGGTGGGGGTCGGCAAGGACATCCAGGCCAAGGGGGGCAATTTCCATTTCCTCGCCTCGCCGCGCTCGATCGAGCTGCTGATCGGGTTCCACCAGTGCATGAACTTCATCTACGTGCCGTCATGGAACGCGGTGGTGCAGCCGGACATCGCGCTCGAGGAGAAGAAGCGGCGGCTGGCGGATCCGGCGTGGCGCGAGCAGGCGCGCGCCGACTGGGACGCGGTCAAGGAGGGCTTCCCGAGCGGCGGCATGGCGCGGCTGTTCCGCATCGTGAAGGTCGGACGGCCCGATTATGAACCCTATCTGGGCCAGACCTTCGATACGATCCTGGACGCGCGCGGCGGTCACCCGTCGGACGTGCTGGCCGACTGGGTCCTCGAGAACGGGTTCGAGGCGGAGTTCGTCTATCCCTTCACCAATACCGACGTGGCGCAGGTGGGCGAGCTGCTTGCCTCCGAGGTGAGCCTGATCAGCGCAAGCGACGCAGGTGCGCATATCGGCATGTTCGACGGGGCAGGCGACGTGACGCTGGTCCTCACCCGCCATGTCCGCGATCGGCAGGACATGACGCTGGAGACGGCGGTGAAGCGGATGACCGCCGACCAGGCCGCGCTGCTCGGCCTCAAGGATCGCGGCACGCTCGAAGTGGGCGCGATCGCCGACATCGCGGTCTTCGATCTCGACCAGCTGCACTGGGACGTCGAGAAGAAAGTCCACGACATACCAGGCGGCCGCCCCCGCTTCCGCAGACCCCAAGGCGGCTTCCGATACACGTTCGTCAGCGGCATCCTCGCACAGGAAAACGGCAGCCCCACAGGCCAACTCCCCGCCAAATTCCTCACACAAAACGACAAAATCGCAGCGTAGTCGATAAAGTCAGGAGAGAAGACATGAGCAGCAATCGCGGCGTCGTCTATCTCGGCCCCAACAAGGTCGAGGTAATGAATATCGGCGATCCAAAGATGGAAACACCGCAGGGCCGGAAAATCGACCATGGCGTGATCCTGAAGGTCGTTTCCACCAACATCTGTGGGTCCGACCAGCATATGGTTCGAGGTCGAACCACCGCGCCGACCGGGCTGGTGCTGGGCCACGAAATCACCGGCGAGATCGTCGAAGTGGGCAGCGGCGTCGATTTCCTGGACAAAGGGGATATCGTCTCGGTCCCGTTCAACGTCGCCTGCGGCCGCTGTCGGACATGCAAGGAGCAGGCGACCGGGGTCTGCCTCAACACCAATCCCGATCGCGCCGGCGCTGCTTATGGTTACGTCGACATGGGCGGCTGGATCGGCGGGCAGGCCAATTACGTGATGGTCCCTTATGCGGACTTCAATCTGCTGAAGTTTCCCGACCGCGCACAGGCAATGGAGAAGATTCGCGACCTGACCTGCCTGTCCGACATCCTGCCGACCGGCTTCCACGGCGCAGTGAACGCCGGCGTCGGGCCGGGATCAACCGTCTATGTCGCGGGCGCTGGCCCAGTGGGCATGGCGGCGGCGGCCTCGTGCGACCTGCTCGGCGCGGCATGCACGATCGTCGGCGACATGAACAAGGACCGGCTGGCCCATGCCCGCGCCATGGGTTTCCAGACGGTAGACCTTTCCGAGCATGATGACCTCGGCGAACAGATCGCACAGATCCTGGGTGTCCCGGAGGTCGATTGCGCCGTCGACGCAGTCGGCTTCGAGGCCCGTGGGCACGGGGCGGATTCCTCGCACGAGGCACCCGCCACTGTTCTCAATGCTCTCATGCAGGTCACGAGAGCGTCCGGCCGCATCGGCATTCCCGGCCTTTACGTCACGGGCGATCCGGGCGGTGTCGACGAAGCGGCGAAAATCGGGAGCCTGTCGATTCGTTTCGGCCTCGGGTGGGCCAAAAGCCACGCATTCTTCACTGGCCAGACGCCGGTGGTGAAATATAACCGCCAGCTCATGCAGGCTATCCTGTGGGACCGCCTACCGATCGCCAAGGTTTGCAACGTCGAGGTTATTTCGCTCGACGACGCACCCAAAGGCTATGAGGTGTTCGACCACGGTGCCGCCAAGAAGTTCGTTATCGATCCGAACGGGATGATCCCGAAAAAGGCTGCATAATAATTGTGAATCGCAGAAAGAGCGCGGCGGGATGGTCCGCCGCGCTCCTCGCGCATCGATCATGCGGCCGGTGGTCGAAACTCGGCAAAAACCAGGATCGCTCAGGCAGCGGTCGGCGATTTCCTGACTTCCTGACCTTCCCCGTCGAACATCTTGATGACCCTTTCGGGACATGCTTTGGCGCCCCGGAACGCGGCCAATTCCTCTCCCGCGGGCACATCAAACCCTTCGGCCAAGATGTAACCGCTTTCGTCGAGCTTGTAGAGATGCGGTGCCACATTGGAACAACGTGCGTGGCCAACGCATTGCGGTTTATCAATCACGATCCTGTACGTCATGTATCGACTTTCCTCCGACGCCGCTCACACGACGTTTGCAATCGTTATTCGGCCGGCACAGCTTCCTGGATTTCCTTCCGCGCATTCCCTTCACGCGCGTCCGGCATTCCAGGGACCTTGAATCTGCCCTCGCAGCGCGAAAGAATATCGCTCACCTTGCCTCGGGGATTGTAGAACTGCTTGTACCAGGTTCTCACCTTGAGAAAGTTGCCATCTCCCGGCATCTGCATCGGCCTGAAACAAGGCAGCTTGTTCGACCAGATCTCGAAGTCCGCCTCAAAAGCTTCGCGGCTCATGCTCTGTTGGGCCTTGGCCTGCACCACATCCTCGGGCGTGGGTGCCCGATCTGCTATCTTGCTCAGGACCGCATGCCAGACATAGACCGAGCCGTCGTCGACCGGCGTGTGAGTGATGTACATGATTGAGTCGTTGTCATTGTCGGCAACATATCGCGAAATCAGTATGCCCGGCCCCGTATAATAGGTGTTGAACTCCGATATTCCAGCATCGGAACCCAGAAGCTCATGTTTTCCGCCCATAAGTTGCCAAACCTGGTTACCACGGATGATAGTTTCGAAGTAATCCTGATGGGATGCGTGAATTGGATACAGATGCTGAACGTCACAAATATTGTCTACTACCTCGATCTGGTGAAGATTAATTGCGCCGAGCTCATCGAATTCCCAGCGGACATAGTGAGGATTATCCCATTCGGGAATCGGCGGAATGTCGTAGTCCGGCTCCTCACCTTCCGGGTCATGCCAGTAGTAAATCGCCCCGTAGCGCTCCACGACCGGATAGGCGCCGAGTTCCGCTTGGGGCGGGATCTTGTCGGAATAGGGAATATGGTCGCATTTGCCGTCCGGTCCGAACCGCCACGCGTGATAAGGACACCGGATCGACTCGCCCTGTACCTGGTCACCCCGCTGCGCCATGAAGGACGTGCGGCTCTTGCCGATATGCGTGCGCATATGCGGGCAATATGCGCCCACCATATACGCTTTTCCGCTCTCACCGCGGTAAATGACCATGTCGCGTCCGAAGAACCGGACGTTGTGCGGGCGTTGTGTGATCTTGGAGGCATCAGCAACCATGAACCACCCCCGCGGGAAGGTGAATTCTCCAAGACCATATTCTGACGCGGTTGCCATGACCTTGCTCCCGAATTGTTCAGCGCGATTTAGAGCTTGACCTGGACCCGCCCGAAGCCGGCGATCGTGCCGATGTCGTCGGCAAGTTCCACGCCTTCCTCGACAAGCTGATATCCCGGGGCCTGCTCGAAAAGCACTTCCAGCATGGTTCGAGCCTCGAGCCGGGCCAGGTGCGAGCCGAGGCACCTGTGTGGCCCGACGCCAAACGAGAGATGGCGAACATTCTCGCGCCGGAAATCGATTTCGTGCGGGTTCTCATATTCGTCAGGATCGCGATTGGCCGCTGCGTAGGACATGAACACATGCTCCTCCGCCTTGATCGGATGGCCGGCGACCTCGACGTCCTTAGTAGCACGGCGCGAGTTGCCCTGCGTGGGCGGGAACACTCTGAGAAACTCCTCGATCGCGTTGTCGAGCAGCTCGGGATGCTCGACGAGCTCCTTGCGCCGATCAGGATTGCGGCCGAGATAAACCGAAATCATGCTGAACAAGGCCTGCGTGGTGTCCAACCCGCCGCCGAGCATGATGAGGATGATGCTGTCGATCTCGTCCAGACGAAGCTTGCGGCCGGCCATGTCGACGTCGTGCAAATATTCGATAACACTGCCCGGGACCGGATCATCCTTCAGCCGGCGGATCTCCGATCGCATATATTCAATCATTCCCGCCATCGCCTTCAGCCGTTCGTCCATCGGCTTGCGGCTGTAGACGAGATCATGAAGCGGAGGCCCAAAGATCTGCCAGTCGTCGTCCTTAAGCCCGGCAACCTTCAACGTCACTTTGCCCGTTAGCGGCAGGGCGTAATCCCATTTCAGGTCACCGCCGCCATTGGCCACGAGCTTGCTCATCATTTCCTCCGCCAATTGGCGGACGTAGGCGGCATGGGCCTTGACCTTGTTGGGCGCGAAGAGAGGATTGAGGATCGCACGGTAGTCGTAGAGGAGAGGCGGATCCACATTGATGGGGATCATCAATGTCGGCTCCAGCGCCGGGATGACCTCTGCGGGCCAGTTCGAAAACGCATCGACGTTCTTGGCGACCTCCAGGCAATCCTCAGCCTTGGTCGCTACCCAGAAGCCACCCCAACTCGGTGCGTGCGCGAAGGGAGTCTTGTTCTGCATGTGCATCAAGATATCGATCGAATGCGATCGGTAATCGAAGCTGTGATGATCGAAATTCTCGACGAGGTGGTCGAGCTTGGCTTGCGACAGCTCGTTCGTAGGGGTGAACATTCAGGGCGTCCTCGCAGCGCGAAAATTACCTTTGACGCCTAGCATCGCCCTACAAATCGGCCTTCGTCCGAAGAGACGAGACCCGGGAACCCAGGGGCGGACGATTGTCGACGGCTGTCGGACTCGTCGGTCAGGTCAGATATCAGCCTCGTTGACGACGGGCCGGCTTTCCCGCGTTCCCCGCATGCGGCTGGCGGGATCCCGCGGATCCGCACTGATCACGACATGGTCATCGTGAACTTCGACCAGCGTGCCGACGAACGGGAAATCGGCGAGGCTTCCAGTGACCCGATAGCTCACGATGTCACCAACCTTGAACGTCGTCTCGTCGAAGTTGAACGTGAACGGGCAATTTTCTCCCAACCCCTGCATCAGCCACTCCTGTCACAACATTGTCCGCTCTGCCAGCAAATGGGCCGGCCGCCAATCCTACGGTCCAAACGGCAATCGTATCACAACAGCATTGGGGCCTCCATCGGTCAGTGCCCATGCCGCCTCGATCGCCATACGCGCATCCCCCACCTCAACCGGATCGGAGCAAGCTACGCCGAAGCCTCGCAGGATCCCTTCGACCGTCGAGCCGACATCGCGGAAGTCCATTCCGGAATAAGCGGGTGACGCACTGTTATGACCCACGCCCTCACGCTCGGCATATTGCCGTGCAAAGTATCGCGTGGAGCCATAGCCACCATTGTCGAGGACGACGAAGGTGATCGGCAACCGCTGCTCAACCGCCGTCCACAGTCCTTGCACACCGAAGCGCAGCGCACCATCGCCCAGAACGCAAGTGACCGGCTCGCCGGAGGCCAACGCCACGCCGACGGCGGCGCCG
>Ga0105238_10003015_pt1 | contig 16813 bp, 13 predicted proteins | sample KBSC34metaG_FD_81526 | JGI IMG/M metagenome (GOLD analysis project Ga0105238, IMG submission 81526) | Corn rhizosphere microbial communities from Kellogg Biological Station, Michigan, USA - KBS C3-4 metaG | ecosystem: Host-associated > Plants > Roots > Rhizosphere > Soil | place: Michigan, USA... | reverse complement strand
GATCGTGACGACGGACAGCGCCAGGGTTATCACTTCTTCTTCGGCCAGAGCACCGACAAGGGCTCGATCATGGCCGGCGTCGACTACAACAAGTTCGACTCCGTGCTGGCCGCGAACCGCGCCTTCTCAAAGAACGCGATCTACTACTACTACAACACCGCACATCTGGCGGGTTCCAGCCGGACGCCGTTCAACCAGGTGCAGCTGCCGGCTAACCTGAAGGCGCAATTTGGCGGCTGCGGGTCAGTCAGCAAGATCAATTTGACAGGTCCGGGCAACTCACTGGCCGACTACCACTGCTACAACGGTGCGCGCGACAGCTTCAACTTCCAGGGTGTCGGCAATGTCAACCTGACGCCGCAGGAACGCAGCAACGTCTTCGTACTCGGCAACTACAAGCTGACCGACAACGTCGAAACCTACCTCGAGGCATATCACAACAAGACGCAATCTGCGTCCATCATCGCGCCGCAGCCCTTCGACACGTTGAACAGCCCGCTGGTCGTATCCGCGCAGAGCTACTACAACCCGTTTGGCGTGGACTTCAGCAATTCCGCGAACCGCTTTAAGACGCGTTCCGTCGGCAACGGCAATCGCGTAAGAAACTTCAGCAGCCAAACAGATCAGGTCGTGACTGGCTTCAAGGGTTCGATTGGTGATACCGGCTGGCAGTGGAACGCGTACTTCAACTACGGCCATAGCACTCTGCTGAACCACACATCAGGCTACATTAATTTGAAGAAGGTCAACGCCGGTACGGGTCCGTCGTACCTGGATTCGACCGGACACGTGGTTTGCGGGACCGATCCAGCGCATGGCGGTAGCGGCCCGATCGCTAACTGCACGCCATTCAACATCTTCAATGTGTACGATCCGGCGACCGTCGCCGCGTTCGACTCGGCATCTGGCAACACGTTCACAAATAATGTTTTCTGGGAAAAATCTCAGGTTCTCGAAGTCAACGGCAGCCTGTTCGAGCTGCCAGCCGGGAGCGTGCAGCTCGCTGCCGGGGTCAGTCATCGCAAGGATTTCTCGCAGACGATTCCGGATGCGATCGAAGTTCCCGATCCGACCAACAGCTACATTTGCGACATCGGTACCGGCTGTGTGGCGCCGTTGAACGGCTCGTTCACGGTCAAGGAAGCGTATGCCGAGGTGCTCATCCCGATCCTTAAGGATGTGCCGTTCGCGAACGCGCTGAATCTGACCGTTGGCGATCGCTACTCGAAGTACAGCAACTTCGGCAGCACCAATAACACCAAGGTCGCTGTCGAATACCGTCCGGTCGAAGACCTGTTGCTGCGCGGCACGGTGTCGAAGGTGTTCCGAGCACCGACCGTCACCAACTTGTTCGCGGGCGCGGCCAGTTCCGCTCCGCAGGCGGTCGATCCGTGCTTCGGCTTGCACGGCACCAATGCCGCCTGCGTTGGCGTTCCAGGCGACGGCTCGTTCGGTCCGCTGCCGGGTCAGACCACCCAGATCACCGGCATCGTTTCCGGAGCGGCCGCCGTCGGTGGTCACCTCATTCCGGAGCAAGGCAGTTCGTTCGACTGGGGCTTCGTCTATGATCCGCATTGGCTGCCTGGCCTGTCGCTGTCGGCCGACCTGTGGCGTGTGTATCTGAACAATCAGATCACCGGCATTACCGCGCAGAACGCGCTGAACCTGTGCTTCGCGCAAAACGGCGGTCCGACCTGCTCGCTGATCCATCGCGTGACGACGGGTCCGTCGGCCGGTCAGATCTCGTTCGTGCAGGAGCCGACCGGCAACATCGGTCGTCTCGATGCCAAGGGCTTCGACGTGCAGGCGCATTACCGCGTGCCGGAAACGCCCATCGGCAACTTCACGATCAACTTCCAGTCGACCTATCTCGACCGCTTCGCAGACGATCCGGCTCCGGGCGTCCCGGGCGACTACGTGCAGGAATACGCGGGTCACTATTCGACGGGAGCATCCGCCATTTCTTTCGCGAACTTCTCGCGCTGGAAAGCCCTCGCTGGCGTGAACTGGAACCTGGGTCCGTGGAGCGCGGGTTGGCAGGCTAAGTACGTCGGCAAGTACAACGTCGGCTACGTGAGCCCGCTCGCCGGCATCTCGGCTTGCCGGTCCAACTCGCCTCCGGGTTGCGAGCTCAAGTACGGCGCGTCGGTATATCACAACGTCAACGCCGGCTACAACATCGAGCCAATCAACACGCGTATTGATGTGGGTATTGACAACCTAGGCGACAAACAGCCGCAGATCCTCTACTTGAACAACGTCGGCAACGCCAATGTCGATGTGAACACGTTCGACACGGTCGGCCGCTTCTATTGGGCGCGTGTGTCCGTAAAGTTCTGATCGTCACGGAGCGACGGCGCACTAGTGCGTCGTCGCTTTTGAAATCTCGCAACAGTTGCGAAACGAAAACAGCGTATGTCGTCAATGCAGCCAGCTGATCGCGATGCTCGCAAATCGAGATATTGGCATTCGCGAGCGATGAAAAACTTGGGTGCAGCGCTTTCTCGAAAGCACAGTAAGGCCAAAGTGGCCAAACTATTGCGCGTCAGCGTTAGCACAGCCTATCGTTGGTGTGCAGCAGCTAGTCCAGAGAACGGCGAAGGGTCGCATGGCACGAAATTGCCCGCGGCAGCAAAAGCGACCGAGACGGCACCCAACTCGCCGTCTTCACGAATGGTCACGCCCGAAGTCCGATTTCGTTTGGAAAAGCTACGTCGGGTCATCCAAGAGCACTATTACGAGCGTCATACCTCTGATTCATTCGCGAGAATCGCGCGAATGTCAAAATTCAATCTAATCAATAGATTCACCGCACTGTACGGAACTTCACCGTACCGCTACTTGCTCTCTCAACGCGTTTTACAAGCCAAACGAATACTTCTCACAACCGCAAACTCGGTGTCTGCTGTCGCTTTGGCGGTGGGCTTCCAATCCCCGTCATCTCTGGGCAAAGCGTTTCGATCAATCGAAGGAGTTTCTCTGAGTGAGTTTATACAAGATTGCTACACCAGCCGGACAGGGTCCGAGTGAATTTCCAGAACGCTCAAAATATCGTCCTGCCCGTCCGATCAGCTTCTTCATGCGTCTCGAGGAAGTCAGCATTGCATGCAGAATGCGTGACGGTGAAGAACCAGCGGCGTTGGCGCTTGAAATCGGTGTAAAGCGCGCGCGGCTAGACCTAATCGCATCACGGTTCAGTGAGATTCCTGACGCAGCGCTCGCCACCCTGCGCCAGCTGTTGAGGGAGCGCCAGAAGCTGCGAGCCCTCGTGTCGCGCATGGCAAATTAGTAATGTACACAGATTGCCGGCTGGTTTCGGTATGCCGGAGTTAAAACGCCAAGTGACAACAACGCGAACCTCCCCGAGCATACTATCTAGCACGCTGTCGAGAAACTCAGCTGCACGACCAGATTTGATCGGAGTTTACACGGTGACACAAGCAAGATTCATACCTGAATCGGAAATAAGGCCGTATCTGCCTCGGCAACTATCTGCCAATTAAAGAGCCTTGGGACAAAATCCCAGGAAACGCTAGCTCGTGCCGGCATCACTACCGTTGAGCAGCCTAGGGAGTTTGGTTCGGTTGCGGATCATGTTCAGGCAAAGAATGCAAACCCCAAAGTGGGCCTAAATCTATTGTGGACCCTTGAATCAGCTCTTACCGGAGAGCACTGGCAGAAGATCGCCCGCGTCCATCGAACGAGTCTGTTGCTCGCTTTTGAGCAGTGTCAACAGATACTGACCTGCCAAGGCGGTCCACCGGCATGAGTCCAATGTCTACTAGCGATTGATGCGCCCAATTGAACTAGACGACAACCGGCGATTGCTACAGCCTGCTAGTCCAAAGCAAAATTTGCGAGGAAAGCACGAGCGTATTTCCAATCCCGATCAATTGTGCGGCGTGCTACTCCAAGCATGTCTGCAATCGAGTGCAGATCGACGCCTGCAAAAAAATGCATTTCCACCACCTTAGCAGCGCGAGCATCCTCCTCCTCCAGCGCGGTTAGCGCGATATCGAGTTGTAGAGAAATATCGAAATTCACGACAAGCTTTGATACGGCTTCGTCCTCCAGAGTAAGGCGCACTAGGTCACCGCCACGCTTTTGCTGCATGCGTTGGCGTGCTGCGTCTGTCAGTACGTGCCGCATCGCCCGAGCTGCGTACGCAAAGAATTGCGCGGCTTGACCGTCCTGATAGCTCGCAGCTTCCATGCGCATGAATACCTCATGCACTAGCTCGGTAGTGCATAGTGCATCGTCGGATGGCAACCGGCAACGCTGACGCTTCGCCATATACTTCAGGCGATCGTATAGCTCAGAAAACCGCAGCCCTAGGCGCTCAGCAGGAAGCGATGGTGACACGATTGCATTCATAGAATTCCCCCCAAAAATCCAAAGTATAAAGCGGCGAACTTTGATCACCCCTTGCCCGGACCTGCGTTCAACGACTAAAAACCTTGCAGATCATTTAGCGGCCCTCAAGCTTTAACGAAGCTTTGCTCAAGCCGGTTCAAATTCGATCTCGTACTTGACATGCTTTGAGCGAAGGATCTTTCAGAATTGCCGCTCTCTAAACGTGACGCATTCGATCTGTCAACTGCGTCTATAGGATATAGGAGTCTGTACAGTGCGCTGGTGGTCTCACCGTGGGGACACGTCGAGGACGGCTTAGATTAGAACCGGTTTTAGATTCAAATCCCCTGAGTTGGCCGGTCGCAATGGCAATATTTATCCAAGCCTGCCGCTGGTCACTGTACACGCTCCCCCAATACCATGCGCAGCGAAGCTGCAGTGCTTAAACGTTAAAGCAAGTGACTCATACCGCAGCTCGATCCGCAGCCAGCTGATCGGAGCATCAGTAAAGTTGGTCAACAGAAGAAGCCTGCGTAGAGAGCAGACGCACTGCAGCGGACAAGTGGCAAGGAAATCCTACAGAGGAAAGATGATTTTGGCTTCGATAAGCGGGGTAGCGTCCATAGTTGCAAGCGTGCTACTGCTGGTCGCGTCCCCTGGCGCCGCCTTGGCTCGTGTCATGGCTCCCCGGCACGAGCCAGAGTTGCAGGATGCTTTAGCCGACACAAGCAGAGCGACCGACACAAGCAGAGCGATGGAAGAAATTCTGCGGCAGGCACACAAAGCCGCCGCCGATTTCCATATTGCATATCCGCCGGCTTCCAACGCGCTAGAGTTGTATATGAGCGTTCTGGAACTTGATTCGTCGAACAGATCGGCAAACGATGCTATTAGGGAGCTCTTTGTTGTGGCTCTCGATCAAGTGGATGCGGCGATAAATTCTAGGCGCTATGCACAGGCGGAAGCGATGCTCACGCTCCTTAGGCGCGTGAAACCTGATTCGGAAAGTGCGCTGGTCTTGTTCGACAAATTGAGCGCTAAACGAAAAGCTGAGCGCTAATTGAGACGCAATCACTGGCGCGTCCTTCATGGGCTGCAGCGCCTGGTAGTTCAGCATCGATCGCGATACCAGCAACAGCGCGCACACGCTTCGAATCGATAGGCCACGCGCTTGCGCGAACTTGACCTGTTGCTGACGTGCGGCCGCGCTCACCTTTTTTTTTTGCGTTGATCTCCTTCATCACCTCGATTGCCAAGTCGCGCTCGGCCAGTAGCTTCTTCCGTCGCGCGTTCTCGTGCTGCAACGCGCGCAGCTCCTCCACGTCGGCTGCTTCTAATTTGCCGTACCGCTTGCGCCACACGTACAGCGTCTGCTCGCTGATGTCGTGCTGCTTGGCGACCTGCGCAACGGGCGCCTTGTTCGCGTCGCGCAGGATATTGACCATTTGGTCCTCGGTGAATCGTGCCTTCCGCATATGCTTCTCGCAGTGACGGCGGAAGCCATCTTCTCAACGTTTACCTGGTCCGAGAATCGCCGGGCAGGTCATTCTGGGCTGGCGTTGCTTCCGATAGCGCGGGATTTCCAACGGCTACTTTCTCGACAACGTGGTCGTGAATCGACGCTTAGTGAATGGTCAGATTGTTGTCGACAAATCCGAGGTTGCCCGCTAAGTTGAGATTTAGGCCGTGCAATCAACAGAGCTAAGTTTGTTTGGCTACGCCGGAGCCCATTGCACACGTTTCGCGTCGCACAGCGTGATTGAGAGGTGGAACATAGACTTCAACCGCAGCAAGAAACTTGTAGAACTGTGCGGACAATTACGCTAGCTGCCTGGCCAGCGAAATCGTCTGCTCAAGTGCCAACTCAAGAATTGCAGTTAGCGCTAATAGGGAGTACGGGTAGTCCGGTGTTCGGTAAACCAATTTTTCTAATTGTTCACACAGGATGCGGTTTGTCGTTACAAAGGGACCAAAGCGGTCTCGATCGATTCCCGACTCTCGATCAAATACGTCCTGAAACTGTACTTTGTACAGGTGAATATCCTGCTCGCAGCCCGCGGTGGGTGGACCAAACACGTGTTCGACTGCAGTGCGCAGAGTGGAGCGCAATTCAATCAGGAAAGCCGCGCGACTGATTGGATTCAGAGTGGAGGTTACTTGCGCTACCTTTTCTTCTAGGCTTTCGGCGCTGGGAAGAAGGACCGAATTCGTGCTTGGTGAAACTGTCTTGACCCTTTGCATGTGCTCTAGCGCCTTCCATATTCGCATTTGGTTCGCCCGCTGGAGCGCAATGGCATCCGTTGCGTTTGTTTTTTGCACTCAACGATGGCAAGCAGCCGGCACCTGAGATAAACGGAGTTGAACCTCCAATCGCGCCAGTGACCACGCGACACTGATATGCGTTCGGCTTTCAGAAGCAGGTGCAGTGGCGCAACGCAACACGAAAGATCGTCCTTGGAAGTAGCCTGTCGAGCCCAGACGGGTGTCCAGGACCGTCAATCGGAAGTTGCTCTGCATGTCACTACGAATTGCTGCATTGCGCCTGAGTTTTGTGGCCCTTCTCGTGGGTCTGTTGCTGCCGTGTGGTGCGTCCGCAGTGGTGGTAGCGGCCGTCGGTGCTGGTTGCGAGTTCAGCTCACTGCCCGATGTGATTAGTCGGATCAGGCAACGCACGCTCGTCGTGGATGAGGTACATCTGCTGACCTCCTATGTCAGTCCGCCGATCGAAACACGAGAATCACGCGGTCGATTGCTTGACGTAGACTGGAATTTATCAAAAACGTCCATGAGCGCGCACCTCATCCTATATCCCGTTCTCGTTCAAATACTGCTGACGATCGGTGTATACATCAAACTTAGAGCGGCTAAGAATAGAGCGATTTCGGAATGGACCGTAGATGAGACGCGCCGCGCGCTCTACGAAGATGCCTGGCCCGAATCTGTGCGCAAGATCAACAACAACATCCGCAATCAGTTCGAGGCTCCCGTTTTGTTCTACGTACTAGCGCTTATGTTGTTCGCACTGAATGCGGTGGGCGCCGTATCGCTGGCGCTCGCTTGGATCTTCGTTTCGAGTCGTATTGTGCACGTATATGTGCACGTCGGGTCCAACAAAATACCACCGCGCCGCCGCGCGTTCCTAATTGGTTGCATAATGATTCTCGCGCTGGCCATTAGCGTGCTCGACACGTTGCTAAGAACGTGAGCGAGAATCAGCAACTTTTGATCGGCTGAGTCATCATCATTTTCCGCTACCGCATGCGCCTTCGTACCCCGCGATCCTTTGAGCACTGGCTTGCGCACCTACAACTAACCCAGGGGGGGGGGCAAGAATTCCTGCTCAAGGTGCCTTAGCGCTGCCGGCTTGAGCGAGGTCCAAAATATCCGACGGCTGCTTAACTGGTCGCCAGGTGCTGGCAGCCTGCCACCTTGGGTTTGTGACGATCACGCTGCGCCGTGAGTAAAAAAATGCACATTGTGGCGTGGCTAGAGCCTGAAAGAATAGTATCTAGAGGGTGGCGCAACGCAACACGAAAGATCGTCCTTGGAAGTAGCCTGTCTAGTTCAGACGGGTAGTCCAGGACTGTCAATCGGGAGTTGCTCTTCATGTCACTACGAATGGCCGCTTTGCGCCTAAGTTTCGAGGCCCTTCTCGTGAGTCTGCTGCTGCCGTGTGGTGCGTCCGCAACGGTGGCGGCCGTTGGTGCTGACTTCGAGTTCAACTCGCTCCCCGATGTGATCAATCGGATCAAGCAACGCACGTTGGCAACATCTTTGCTAACGACTTCGAGTGACCAGGAAATGCAAAGAAGATCGAAAGTGTAGTTTTAAAATGAATGCTGGAGAAATTTATGATACGCAACCTGCTTTTTGCCCTGCTCGTTAGCGGTTTGTCCCTGAACGCCGCTGGGTACCCTGCACGTCCTCAGATGCACGACGCCCAAAATGTTTTTGACGGTCAGTACACCGCCGTTTTGCAGGAAAGTAGGCGCCTATGGCGCCTCCTTCCGTTAGCTGGACAGGAAAAGGACGTTAGCGTCGATCCAGGGAGCTGCGCTGCCGGCGCGGCGGTGCCGCACGGCTTGTGGTATGTCACCCGGGATGGGGAAGGCAACTTGGAGCTGATTGCTCCGTCCATGACCGAGTTGCCTCAGGGTTCGCCGGAACACTTTGCAATACGTAGCTGCGGTGAAGACGCCAACCCGAAGACGACCCTCTTCGTTCCTGCGCAAGCGATCAGCTGGATCGCAGAAAATGTGGGCGCCATCCTAATCGATGACTAGCGACTTCTCTCAACCTGACCGCGATCGAACGGATGCCGTCTGACGCGCTACAAAAGTCGTATTTTACTCTCGTCTGCTATGCGTACTGAAATTCGAGGATTCCATGAAATTGTTACGATACATTGTTGCTGCATCTATTGCCGCCAATGCGGCAAGCGTCTACTCCCGAGAGTTTGTGGTCCTGGTGGGCACTACGAGCGATTCCGAAGGAACCCCAGCAAATACGTTTGTTCCCAATCATTTGCCCAATGTTGCGGGTGACGCGGTGCAGCCCGGCGATATCATTACTTTCCAAAATGTATTTGCGGCAGGGTTTCACAATGCTCGTTCAATAGATGCCGAGTTTCCGTTTAGTTGCGGATCCGGCGGATGCGCAAGTTCGGCTCCGGCCTCTGGCCTATGGACGTCGAGCGTCACCGTCCCCGTGAGCGCAGCGGGTCGAACTATTAGATATCAGTGCGACGCACACGGTAACGCTTCGGCAGGGACTGGAATGATCGGTTCCATCGATGTGTCAACAACAACTCCAGTGCTTTTGCAATCATTCGAAGTTGAGTAACAATCGGCGGCTTTCGAGCGGCTTTGCCTCATTATGGTGAGGCGAGTTGCAGGGGAATGCTTCCTTACTGCAAGTGATCCCACTTCGCTGTGGTGACGAGCAAGCAACGGCCCCCGTCGCAGTGATCGCGTGCATGCGCATGTCGGTTCTTGCAAGCCCCCAGATTTGCCACGAGCAGCGCATGGCGCAAACAGATTGAATCTTTTACGGTGTGGCGAATGCTGTGCGCTTACGTCATCCGTGTCGCAGCCGGGGTTGTCAACATCGGGCATCATTCTACGTTTATCTCTGTATGGTGCAGTTCGTAGTACTTAGAGCTGCAGAACCCATCACCGATTCAGAGGGACATCCATGCGCCTCACATCGCCATCAAAAGCTCCAGACTTGAGTCTGCTCGATATCTACGGGGCGCCTGTTCCAGTTGGCATGGGCCAGAGTAAGACGTTGCTGTGTTTCTTTCGTGATGCTGCTTGTCCATTCTGTGCGTATCGTATTGTTGAATTGACTAGAAGCTACCCGTCATTGGCGGCTCTCGGGTTGGAGATTGTCGCAGTATTCACTTCTGCGCCCGAAGCAGTCAGTCGTTTTGTTACACATCAGCGGCGTCCATTTCGCGTCGTAGCAGATCCCACAGCTCGTGCGCATGAGCTTTTTCGCATCGAACGTTCTCTGGTGCGTAAGATCAAAGGGATCTTGACTCGTATTCCTACTCTTCTTAAGGGCTTACGCTTGGTGGGCCTAGCTGGCCTGAACACCACCAATCTAATGCCCGCTGAGTTTTTGATTGATGAGACAGGCAACATCGAGGAGGCCTACTATGGCCGGGATCCAGGTGATCGGTTGCCAATTGAGAAGATTGAAATGTTTTTGGCGAAAAGCATCGTCAGGAAAGCCAGGGCTGCGGCCCATGGGCCGAGTGGTATGGAGCGTGCCAGGAAATTGACAAGTTCAGCTACTACTTAGCAATTCGTCTATTCGGACCAAGGTCAAGACGGCGTATTTGCTTCCAAGCCTTATATGGCTTTTGCATCTTTTTAGCTGGAGCTTTCCTGTGGCTAAGTTCAACCGCACGATACCGCTGGTGTGGCAGGTCTTCGCATTTTGTTCTTGCGCGGCTTTCGCGTCTGCGGCCCCGGTAGTCGGGGCGCTTAGTCACCTACCCGACCCGCTGTTCCATGATGCATTTGAAGGCATCACGGCGGGCCCTTTCAACGACTCAGACGCGGCGCGGTTCCTGCAGCAGGCGACATTCGGGCCGACTGATGCGGACGTCGCGCACCTGCGCAGCCTGGTCGCGCCGAATGCCGGCAACGGCTACCAGGCGTGGCTCAACGAGCAGTACGCCGCACCGACGTCGCTGATGACAACGTATCACGACTGGGTGGCGAATACGCTAAGCGAAAACACCGGCAACGTGTTGCGGGAGGCGTGGTTCCTCGACACGCTCGGTGGACCGGATCCGCAGAACAACGCTGTAATCCATACCGACCAGTTGCGCCAGCGCGTTGCGTTTGCGTTGTCCGAGATCTTCGTGATATCCGACCAGAACACACTGGTCAATCAGCATCCGGAGGGTGAGGTCACCTACTACGACATCCTTGCCAACAACGCGTTCGGCAATTTCCGTCAGCTGCTCGAGAAGGTCACGCTGTCGTCCGACATGGGCGTGTACCTGAACATGATCAGCAACCCGCGTGCGGATCTGAGGCAGAACCGCCATCCAGATGAAAACTACGCACGCGAAATAAACCAGCTGTTCAGCGTTGGGCTGGTGATGCTCAACGGTGACGGTAGCTTGCAACTGTCAGGCGGAAAGCCAATACCAACCTACACGCAGCCCGTGGTGACTGCGTTCGCACATGTGTTTACCGGCTGGAATTGGGCATCGTGTACCTCAGGCAACTATCTCAACTGCGGATATCAAGGTGACGACTTCAGGCAGCCGATGGCGCCGTTCGCGGCGTGGCACGACAACGGCAGCGATGCGACGAACGATATTCACAACAAGCAGCTGTTGGCGTATCCGGGCGCCGTCAACGGCGGCGTGCTGGTGGATGGCGGCACGCCACAAAGCGATCTGGCCTTCGCGCTCGACAATATCTTCAATCATCCAAACGTCGGTCCGTTCATCGGCAAGCAGCTGATCCAGCGCCTGGTCACCAGCAACCCGAGCCCGGCTTACGTGCAGCGCATCACCAACGTGTTCAACAACAACGGCTCCGGCGTGCGCGGCGACCTGAAAGCCGTGGTGCAGGCGATCCTGCTCGATCCGGAAGCGCGCGTCGGCCAGTTCCATGCGCCGGATTCGTTCGGCAAGTTGCGCGAACCGCTGCTGCGCATGACGCACTTCTGGCGCGCGACAGGCGCGCGGCATCACTGCGGTCTGGACATTGGCGGCCTGCACTATGCAAACCAGCCCTATCGCTACGCCGGCTACACCACGGCGTACGGCACCTCCGACGAAACCTACGGCAGCGGCGTCGGCCAGGCGCCGCTGGATTCGCCGACCGTGTTCAACTTCTTCAAACCGTCGTTCGGCCCGTCCGGTGAAATGACCACGCGCGGCCTGCTCGGTCCGGAGTTCCAGATCGCCACCGATTCGCTGATCGTCTCGTCGACGAATAGTCTGTTCGGAAAATCGTTCAACGGCGACCTGACCGACACCTGCGGCGGCGATCCGATCGGCGACATCGCTTTGAACCGCTCGCGAGACCTGGCGCTCGCTGGCAGAGCAAGCGGTGGCCCTTTCGATCCTGCTGACGAGTTGGTTGATGCATATAACAAGCGCTTCATGTCAGGGCAGATGTCGCCGTTCATGCGTCAGACACTGCTCAACTACCTCAACACGATCGGTTCGGCGAGTGGCGCGGATTGGAAGAAGCAGCGTATCAACCGCGCGCTACTGCTGATCAGCACCTCTCCCGAATACCAGGTTCAAAAATAGGGAGCTGCCATGCACGTCAATCGCAGACAATTCATCCGGAAGACGCTCAGAGCGGCACTCGGTGGCGCGAGTGTGTACTCTGCACTCGGCAATCTCCAGCTGCTGCAAGCGGCGAGCACGCAGTACTCTTTCAACGACTATAAGGCGCTGGTGGGCGTGTTCCTGTACGGCGGCAACGACGGCTTTAACACCGTCGTGCCGTACACGCAGCAGAATTTCACCAACTTTTACGGTGACCACGGCGTACGGCCTTCGCTTGCGTTTTCATCGAGCGGCGATCTCGGTCGCTCACTGCTGCATGCGCTGAATGATCCCGGCGCTACGTCCGGCGATGGCATTCAGTATGCTCTGCACGCGCAAATGCCCGAAATGGCGGCGTTATTCAACAAGGCAAACAGCCCGCTAGCGATCATGGCTAATGTCGGCACGTTGGTCGGGCCGGTGCAGCAAGGCGACGTCAACCCGTTGTTGCCGCCGCAGCTCTATTCGCATGCCGACCAGGCCGCATATTGGCAGTCCGCGCCGCCGACGAATACCCCGACGACTGGGTGGGGCGGCAAGATGTGCGACCTGCTGCTAAGTGCGAACGCTTCGCCCGACATTCCGATCATAAGCTCACTGTCAGGCAGCGATGTGTTCGTCCGCGGTGATACCGTCAACGGCTATGTGATGCACGCGAGTCAGGCGCAGACGATCGATTTGCCGTATGACAATGGAAACCCGGGTCTGCAAGGCGCATTTGATGCGCTACGCACCCAAGGGGCTCAGGCGCACGTGATGGAGCGCACGCTGGCCGGTACGCTCAATCACTCCATCGCGACGGCAGTCTTGACGAACCAGGCATTGAACACCGCCGGCGCGCCCGATTTCGCGACGTTCTTCACCGATTCCGACGGCTACAACTTCGAAGCGCAGTTGCAGACTGCGGCGCGTTTGATCTGGGCCGCCTACAACAATGTGCCGGGCTACGCCGGGATGCGCCGCCAGGTATTTTTCGTCAGCATGGGCGGCTACGACACGCATTCAGACCAGCTCGCGCAGCAGGATGAGAACCTCCTGCCAGTCCTGTCCAGGGCACTGAGTCGCTTCTACGCCGCATTGAACAGCGTCAACATAGGGTCAGGCCAGACGCTGGCGAACGTGGCCACCGCGTTCACCGCATCGGACTTCGGTCGCTCTATGACAAGCAATACCAACGGCAGTGACCACGGCTGGGGTTCGCACCATTTCATCCTCGGCGGTGCGGTGCAGGGCGGCAAGTTTTACGGAAACGGCTGCGGTTTCACCGCCACTTCGAACTTTGGCGTTGTCATGCCGAGCCTGACAAACCCGACACCCCAAAAATACGGCGACCCTTCACCGAACAAGAATGATCCTGGTGACGGCAACGGCCGATTGATTCCGACCACTTCCGTCGATCAGTACGCAGCGACCCTCGCAAGCTGGTTCGGCCTTTCTGCGAGCGACATCAACACCATCTTCCCGAACCTAGTCCGATTCTCCGCGTCGACGCACTATGACCCGACGGCGGGCTACATGAAGTTCCTTGGTTGAGCGAACGGAAAAGTTTGGCATCGAGTACTGCAACGAAATTCCCTAGCCTAGCTTTCCATGATTGGCCGCCACAGTTGAAGCAGCATCGCTTCCCTCATGCTTACACAGACCAATCCTAGGACGGGTCAATGTACGAATGCCGTGATGGCGCTCGGAACCCTCCACCCAGGCGACCACAGGTCCGCAGATGCACGTGCGCAGCAACGACGGAAATTTGAGATATCGCCGGAGCAACCTATGCGCAGTCTACCGTGCAAAGGCGCTCGTTGTACTGTTTCGGCGAAAGTGGCGTCTCAGCATCCGTAATGTCGTTATTAATTAAATAAGAATTCCGCATCCGGAGCCGTAAAGATGAAAACATACAGATCGGGAAACGCTAAAGGATATTTTGGCGGGCCATTGTGGCTCTGTGTGATGCTGCTGTTGGTCTGCAGTGTAATGCCGAGATATGCTTTGGCAATTCGGACCGTCGGAACCGACCCTGGTTGCGGATTCCATACCATTCAAAGCGCGATCGAAGCTGTGCTCAATGAGGAGCGCAGCACCAATCCCCTTCAGGGAGACCCGTTCATTGCGGTAGCGGAAGGCGCATACAGAGAGAATCTCGTAATCGACATTGATGCGCACAATGTAGGTCACTTTCCCCAAAATCCACCCGGCATGCAAGATGCCTTCATACAAATTGAAGGTGGTTGGGATAGTACATGCAGCCGGGTAAATGGGGGTGTCACGCAGATCCTTGGAGACAAGAACCGCGGCAACTCCACGCTGGAAATCCGCACTGAAACGAACTTCAACAATCACTATATCTCGCTAGGTCGCCTATATCTGGAAAACGCGCGGAACGTACCCAGTGGCGGTGGAATATCTTTTCACGGAGCGGGGGGGGCTCTGCACCTCGGTGGCCAGGCACTAGGGTCGTTCATAAGCATCGATAGCAACCAAGCTGGCAATGGCGCGGGCCTCTTCGTCAGGGGGAAGTCGCCGAGTTTGGGAGCGGGTTTGTCAGTCTTCCTTCACGAAGGTACGCATATTCAGTTCAACAATGCTACCGGCAGCGGCGGCGGCATTCACGTTGAGGGGCACGCACTAGTTTTCGCGAATGAAGATGCGACGTTGATCTCCAACAATACTGCCGATGTCGGCGGTGGAATTCGGGCAACGAGCGGGGCAAATGTTGATTTGGCATCCTCTGGGGATGCGGGTACTCCAGTAGTGTCCAGCAATTCAGCTCGATTGGGCGGAGGAGTTTCAGTAGACGGCAATGCCCGTATACGCCTTTTTTCGAAGTCGGCCACTTCGCCAGTTTCGGTTAGCGGAAATACTGCCCAGGAGCGTGGTGGCGGGGTGTTTGTCGACGCAGCCAGCAGCGGTAGTCGCGGTGTGTTATGCGGAAATGTCTTTAAGATCAACGCCAACCATGCTCCAATAGGCGCGGCGATATCGTTGCAAGAGAGTGGTGATGGAAGTTTGGGCGGCTTCGCACGACTGACTGCGTACGATATGCAAACCCAATTGAGCGGTCAGTGCAGTAGTCCGAGATTGGAGCCCCTCGGAGCATGTCCAGATGGAGAAATGTGCAATCAGATTGACAACAATGTTGGCGATTCCTCCATCATTGAAGGTTCTCCGAGTTTAGTCGCAGATTTGCGCGCTGAGCGATTGGAGATGACTGGCAATATAGCGACCGCTCTCTATCATGGATCATCGATTGCATTGGGCAACTGTCTCATCGACCACAACTTTGTAAACGCGGTTTTAGCATCAAGCGGAACAAGCGGCTCGCTGAATATCAATGGCTGCACGGTGGCGGCAAATTCCTTGCTCTTCAGTCCGCCGGCACCGATCTTTTCGATCGGTTCCGGCGGGGTAGCTGTGAGTGCATCGAGCGACATATTCCATTTGGCAGTAAACGGTAAAGTAGTACAGCTAGGATGTGGTGGCTGCTCTCCATCTGTGTCGCTTAGTGACATTGTCGCAACGACTTTTGCCTCGCCAATCGTCGCTGGTGCGAATACAACTCTCGACAATGTACGCTTTGTGCCGGAAATCGGGTTCGTCAATGACGGTGCCAGGGATTTTCACCTGCGCCGTGGGTCGCCAGCGGTCGATGTTTCAGCTCGTGCGGTTCAGAGGCCCTTCCCCATATTCGAAATCGGTGGGCCCGACCGTTTCTTGACGACTGATTTGGACGGTGTGCCGAGAGGTATTCCGACGACGTGCGCCAGTTCGACTACAGTTTACGACGCAGGTGCATACGAAAGCCAAGTTCTGGATCCAGCCTGCCGGCTACCGCAAACGATCACATTCACCTCACCAGCGCCAACGAGTGCTGTTGTCGGAGGGCCTACCTATTCCGTGGCAGCGGCAGCGACTTCGGGCCTGCCGGTAAGCTTCACAATCGACCCTTTTGTTTCAGCGACAGTATGTACGCTTGGCACGGACGATGTTGTGAGCTTTGTGGGTGTCGGTGACTGCGTGATCTATGCGGATCAGGGTGGTGATGCAACCTTTGCAGCAGCCGAGCAAGTGCGGCAGGTATTCACGGTCGACGGCGCACCGCAGACGATCGCGTTCACGTCAACGGTACCAGGAAGCGCGATCGTGCGTGTTGGCAGCTATGCGCCGGTGGCCGTGGCGAGTTCGAACCTGCCGGTGGAACTCAGCATCGATGCCTCATCGGTCAACGTCTGTGCAATCAACAATGGCGTTGTTTCCTTTGTTGGCGCCGGTACGTGCGTGATTGATGCAAACCAGCCCGGTGATGGTACTTTTGCGGCCGCCCAGCAGGTGCAGCAGTCATTTGTGGTGAAGAGCGCGGGTGGTACGACGTCGCAGACAATTGTGTTCACCTCAACAGTACCGAGCACAGCCGTCGTAGGTGTCGGCAGCTACGCGCCGGTGGCGGTGGCCAGTTCGAACCTACCGGTTGTACTGATCATTGACGCTACGTCGGTCAATGTCTGTGCGATCAGCAACAATACCGTGTCGTTCATTGGGGCCGGTACATGCGTGATTGATGCGAACCAGGGCGGTGATGCGATCTTCGCGCCGGCACCGCAGGTGCAGCAGTCGTTCACGGTCAATCCGGCGGTGGGTACGGCGCTGCAGACGATCACG